>WUUC01127827.1_pt1 | contig 25531 bp, 22 predicted proteins | sample 6278441 | NCBI WGS metagenome assembly WUUC01 (sample SAMN13675441, study PRJNA597444) | soil metagenome | isolation source: soil | place: USA: Washington | collected 2017-10 | reverse complement strand
GTAGCCCGATAAAAGAGTTCAGGAAGGTGAAGAAGTTGAGGACGACGAGCACGCGCCCGTAATCGTCAGTTCGCAGCGCCCTCGTCAGGAGAAGGGTTTGACCTAGTTTGATTACCAGGGAGAGGAGGGCCCCGACAAGGCTGACCGAGAGGTTAGACCTGAAGCGCCGCAAGACTAACCGGTCATCGGCCTCAACTCCGACCCAGCGTAAGCCCGCCCTTATCCCGCCGCTCGCGCTCCTGTACGCTCTCAATAAAAAGTCTCCTCACAGAGATGATCGTTAGAAATTTACCCACACGCTCATGGACGGAAAGTGTGAGGCCCGGACACGGGCGCGGGATGGCGTTACACAATGCCTCACGACTGCGCGTTCAGACTCCTAGCCCCCGGCAGCCTTCCCGAAATGCGGCCGAGCGCGTGCACGGCACCTTCGGCAGCGAGGATGATCAGCATAATCAGGAACAGGTAGCGTAGGCGGTAAAGGGCGGCGACGTTAACCACCACGAGGCCGAGCATAAACATGCCTACGGCCGAGATTAAAAAAAGCAGCCAGGCGGCCAGCTTACGCCGCCCCAGCCACAACCCGTAGATAGCTAAAGCTTCAATCAGATACATCATCAGGGTTTCGACCCCGGCGAGTAGTTTCCCGGATGAGCCGACCATCCTCCCGGGGGTGAGCCAGGTGTCCGGGAAGGGCGCGAAGAAACCTATGGCGGCCGCGCGCGGGGAGTAGCGTATGATGTCCGCGAAGCTGTTGAACTGAACGTCGCTGTCAATGTTCGAGCCGGCGTCCGGGTAGGCATAGCCGAACCGCGCGCGCACCAACCCGACGCGCGCCACGGCCCGCTCCCACAAGTTTCCTGACACGGACTGTTTGACTAAGTGCTGATAGTTGCCCTTACGGTCCTTAGGCGGGCGGAACTTCGGCATGACCAACGTAGCGCCCACGGCCAGCGCGAGCATCAATGCCAACCCGGCGAGGTTGGCCGCGTGGGCGCGCCCCTGCGCGAACCGCCCGATCCCGAACAGACCCGCCCCGAGCAGACCCGCCGTGACCGTTATGGCGGCCATGTTGTCTCTCACGAGACAAATCAGGACGGCCGCCAGCGCCCCGGCGGCGGCCCTTAATAATGCCTCCGGCCACGTATAGGTTCTCGTCAGCCAACGCATCAAGATTAAAACGAACGTCAGCATCCCTACGATGAACAACGGGTCCCTGAGCGGTTGTGTCGTGTGGAGTAAGAGCGAAGGCCAGAGGCCGACCACACCGGCGGCCAGCAGGCCCACGCGCCGGCTGAACGCCTCCTGCCCCAAGTTGAAGACCAGAGTCAAAATCGCCAGGTAGCAGAAAACGTTGAGCGGCTCGGCGCTGATAATATTCTTGCCCGGCAGCGCGCTGAAGAGTGTATAGCAGATTGAGTAGAGTTTGACGTGAAAGGGCTGATGCGCAGTGACCCAACCGCTGAAGTCGCCGCCCCCGAGCATTTCGCTCAGTTTGGCGGCGCCGTCATGGAAACCTACGCCGTCCGAGGCGAATGACACTGCAATCCCATTGCGGTCGAAAGTGCCCGGCAGGAATCCGAGACGCCCCATGCCGAAGACCGCAAACGTCAACGCGAGGTGGAAAATTGTCGCAGCGATCAAGAGGCGCACGGGGCTGAGACCGTTCTTCACCGCCCGGATTGCCGCGAAGGCTCTCGCAGTTTTCGCCATACGTTCACTTATGAGCCTACTACTACCGCGAAAGTTATAAAATAAGACCCCTCCGTGGCACTGCTTATGAGCCTATCTTTTTGTGGTAATAATCGTCAGGTTAGGCCTGAAATTTCTCTCTTGTTTTCTCGTTTCCCGTACGTCTCTTCAGCGTTAGCAGCGCTTGCTCTCTTACGGTTGTGAGAAGGATATTGATGCGGTCATTGACTTTTAATTCTTCGTCAAATACGCGCATGAAATTTCTAATCGGCTCAGGCTTTTCGAGTTCATCGTGAGGCCGGAAATATTCGCCCGCGAGAACGATGCCCTCGCTATCTACACGCGATTGAAGGAGAGCAATAATACTGCTCTCGACAGGAGTGGGCGTATTCTCAAAGCTGACTACGCTGTATATCCCTCTCGTGAAAACCACTTTATGTAAGAGTTCGGCGGCGTTGAAACGGGCGAATACATATCTGGGGAACAGAGGGAGTAACTCTTCAACCATCGCCCACGGATGTTTCTTGCGGACCTTCAGCTTAGGCATCAAGGTTTCTAACTGCCAGGCTTTTAAGTTAGCCTCAGCCCTACTCTCCTGCCCCGGGTGAGTTTTAATAAGATACCACTGAAGAGAATCATCCTGATCGGTGATATTAAGATACCACTGAAGAGAATTATCCTGATCGGTGATATGCGAAGGGGCAACTGCCGTCGCCTTAATGGAAGGCTCGTCGGCGTCGCCAGGGGCGCGCCCGTCTTTTACTTGAGTAGCAAGGTCTTGATAATTTTGAGTTATGTATGCTGCGAGAGAACTAACTGTCGGATAAGTAAACATATCAACCAGTGAGATGTCTATGCCCAAGCCGCTCTTCAGTCTTCTATGAACCAGAACTATATCTAAAGAGTTACCTCCGAGGTCAAAAAAATTACTGTCAATATCTACCCGCTCCACTTCAAGCACGGCTTGCCATGTGTCGGCGAGTATCCTTTGCACGTCTGCGTAGACTGTTAATGCGGGTCTATCAAGCAAGGAGATTGATGTATTAGCGACTTGGAATTGGCGAAGCTCATTTAAGAGATGCCTCCCTCTTTCCAAATTATAGCCGGGTTCTTCCCGCGCCCTATTTTGCGCGATATCTGCCAGGTCGTTGATGTATGTTTCTGTCGTTATAGCTTCACCGGCACGAACGCCGGGTCTCTCTTCACGAAAACGTATCTCCTCCAATATCCTGAAAGCAATTTCATCATCAACTTGAGCCGCTTCAATTGAAGACCCGACGCCTGAACCACTTCTATTAACACCCTGAATAACAGCCTGATGCCTGAGAAAACGGACCACGCGGTAAATGCCCGCGATCACCTCTACGGTCGGTATGTCGGATAGGAATTTAAACATTTCAACTCCAGTCAAATTCAATGATATCAAAATAGTCTCTGGGGAGACACTCGATGCAATATTCAACGGAGAGGGGATGTGCGCGGTCGCTGACGGGCACCTCTTTAATAATTTCACGGACTAAATTGAAAGGGATTATGTACAACAAAGGTCTAAAATCGCGTGGCTCTGCGCAATCTATGATCGAGGCGATGTCCGCCTTTTGTTCAGCATTGATGACACCGGCCCGCTCCTTAGCGTAGGCTCCATTTAAAATGCCAACTTTGTTTGCCTTGACCTTTGCGCTATGCCGGTCGCCGCTGCGAACTTCATCGTAAAGTGACTTGTAAATTTCAGACGGGGTTGATGTAGGAGGATTACTATAGTCGTAAAACGGCAGCGACCTGGAATTATAGTAGGGAGAGCACCAGACGTAGTGTAAGCCTCTGTAGTAACGTTCCGATATCTGGTAAGCCAGCCAGGTATTCGTAGAATATAAAATGAGGGCGTCGGGCATTATTGTTTATTTTGAGTTGCAGCCGGATAAGCAGCGATTCCCTATCAGCGCATTGATTATCAAGATAAGAAATCCGTATAGGAAGTGAGGTAACAGCTCGCCATCCGCGCGCGAGAAGTGTTTAGAGTATTGCGAGCAGGGTTAAACGCTAAAGGCTGTAAGCTGCCAACTCCAGGGGCATCGCGCAAAGCCATAAGATGATGGCGGCCTCCTGCGCGAGCGGCGTAGGGGAACGCGATCATCTTATGGCTTCGCGCCGTGGCGATGCTACATGACGCGCTCTAATACTCTCTTATAGGTTTTCTGATCGCCGATGATTAGCTGGTTGCCTGACAGTTGGTAAGGTCTCGTCTGGACGGAACCTACCTGCGACGGGTCCCAGGCGCCTTCTACCTGATGATAGATGTTGTTCTCGTCAACGGTATACGTGCCGTAGTATGCGATGTATCCGTTGAAGATGGCGAGGGCTTCATCCGGCGTAGGGCTGTCAGGTGTGGCGATTTGCTGCGGGGGCGTCGTCATGATTTGAATCGAGGCGTGCCCCGTCGCGTCATAGAAGAAATAGCCGGACGGAGGATTCCCGAATGTATAAGGTATCCATTTTCCGGTCGCGGCGTCGAAGTCTTCGGCGGAGATCAATCTCCATGTGCCGACAAGATTTGTTTGCGGACCCGGCGGGGCGGGCTTCTCGACTTTGGTTTTTGAGTTCATTTCATGCTCCTTGAGGTACACGTGTTAATGTCTCCGGCGAGTGCGGCAGCGATATTACACACGGCTTGTAAGCTGAACAATATTGATCTGTGGAAAGCCGGCGCAGGTTGGAGGTGCGCCGTGTGAGCGTTGCATCGTCGTTATGCTGTGAGCCTGAGCCGGAAGGTATGTCGGCCGTAGGCTTGTCGGTATAGTCTTCGGGGGTGGATACCATTACGGCTCAGACCGCCTTCTCACAGTGCACTGCGCGGGAAGATTACAGCGAAGGTTGCGGCAAAGCAAGATTCTCCATCGCGCAACTTTAAACTAACGGCGGATAGAAGCAACCTAAAGTTCGTAGAGCGATTCAGCGGATCATTCTTCAACTTCACTAACGGCGCGGGGCGTCGCGCAATTTACAAAAGCGTAAGACGCCGATCAAAGCGGGCGCTCCGCATCACAGTCTCTCCGGCTGGCGAGGACCAACGCAAAAAGTTCAGCCTTCGCGTTGTTATTTATTGACTCGTCGCCTCGGTAGAGTTTAACATTCGCGGCGTTAAAGAAATTCCAATGGCGCTTTGAGTACCTCGCCAACGTCGAAGATGATCTCACTCTAGTTCAGCCCTGTCATCTTTCGCCATTTGAGCGCCATCATCCCTGTTATTAAATACTTTAGGTGCGGACGGCGTCGGTGTCTTGTTTCCCCGACCCACAACAAGTCTAACAATATCGTAGGCGCTGTACGTCAACGGGCGACGTGTATGCCTCCTTATTGTTGAGAATTATCGCTCTCGGCGGAGCATCGCATGAGATGCGCCGGACGACTTCCAACTCACACACGAAAGTACTAAGGAGCAGATTATGGGCAACACGCCGACTCGATATGGCCGAGCCTTCATCGTTATTGTCGCCGCTGCTTTCTTCGCCTTCACAAATTACAGTTGCCGGCAGACGCCGTCGCCTGTAAGTAATACTAACAGCAATGCCGGGATGGGAGCCCCGGCTCCGACCGCCGCGCAACTTGTCATTCCACCGTGGCCGCAGGGATTCCCGCCGAGCGTGCCGACCGCGAGCGTGAGCGGCAACATCCCGCTGGCCGTGCCGTTGCCTTCACAAATCAATTCGCCCGTGCAGATACGCCCCAACTTCGACTACTTCTCATGGGAGTCGTTCATAGCCCTCAACTGGCCCGCGGCTCCCGGCTCGCGCGGCACTCCCAATCAACCCGGAAACCCCGACGTCTTTCTCAAAGCCGCGCCCGGGACGCCCGTCGTCTGGGGCACTTACAAAGACTCCAACGAACTGTTCGGACAAAAGGACCAGAGGCCGACTCCCTGGAATTCGCCCGACATACCCATCAACCCTTGCCCGAACGGGCAGGCCGGGCAGAAGACTCTCATCTTCCTCTCCAAGGGCAACACGCCTTTGATGCAAACTTCGCAGGCCTTCTCGTTCCCGCTCATAGACCAGCGCGGCAACTACGTCTACTACGATATCCGTTACGACGAGGCACAGTACAACTTCATTCGTGGTCAGGATAACGACTCAACCTCCTGGCTTTATCTCCTGAAGAACCTCTCGCCCGCGGAGAACAAGCAAGACGGCCTACAGATGCCTATGAGCACGACGACGCCAACCAACGCGCTCGGCTCGATCATGGTCAAAGCGGCGTGGCGCATACAGACGCCCAAAGACGACCCGGGCCGTTACTACGCGATCACCGCGCAGATTTTCGATCCTCAAACGAAAACATGCACGCAGACGCCCGTGCTCCTGGTCGGTCTACACATCGCTCACAAGGTAGCTCCCTTCACTCAATGGGTCTGGTCAACCTTTGAACATGTAGACAACGTTCCGCCCGACGCAGGTGTGACGACGCCGCCCCCGCCGAACGGCTATTCGTTCAATAATGGGACGGACAATCCGAAGACCGTCAACGGGTATGATTACAAACCGCCGCAGGCTCCGTCCGTTCAACCCAACGCGCAGCCCTCCGCGACCCCGCTCGTGCCCGTGCAGGTGACGCGCGTCAATCCGATTCCAGACACGCCGCAGGGCGCGTCCACACGCGACATCAACGCATTCTACCAACAGATTTTGAAAGGAACGGTCTGGCAGTATTATCAACTGGTCGTTACCCAATGGCCTTTCCAGCCGGGCCTGGATAACTTCACGCTGATGCAGAACGGCGGCGTCTATCCGCAGGATGCAGGCGCGGCTTTTCCCGTCAACGGCGCGGTCAACACAACTATGGAGACTTACTTTCAGGCCCAGAATGATGCCGCCGGAGCGGGCGGCAATAGTTGCATGAGTTGTCACTACAGGGCAGGGCAGTCTGATTTTAGCTGGGGCTTAAACCGGAGGGCACACTAATGGATAAGAAGACAGAAATCGCGCGTGCGAAGGGTCTACAATCTCGTACCAGCGTACCCGCGCCGCCGCCCACAATACCAAGCACGCCGCCGGTCGCAACAAGTCCTCTGACCGGCGCTGCTCCCCTGCCCCCGCCTGCCACCGGGCAGGCTCCTACGGGCTGGTGGATGTACCACGGCGACCCCGAACACACAGGCTACGTCTCCGATAGCGACCTGACGAGCGCCAAGGTCAACAGCAACGCCAATCAATCTTCATCTTTCAAGACGCTCTTCACACTCTCGCTCGACGGCCCGGTCCTCTCCGTCCCCGCCATCACAGACGGTTTCGTCTACGTCGGACTCGCCAATTCCCAGATCGCGCAGGGCGGCAACGGCGGCTCGCTGCATAAGATAGACATCCAGACGGGAAAGATCGTTAACTCCTTCAATTGGAACCTTGGCGCCGACGCGCGCGACGCGCATAGCTTCGCCGGGATGGGATGCACTCCGGCCATCGTCAATGGACGAGTCTACTTTGGAGCCTTCAACGGAAAACTCTACTGTCTCGATCAGGAGACGTTGAAACAGGTCTGGGTGACAGACCTTCGCAACGCCGACCCGGCCCACAACCAGCCCATCACGAATCTCGGTGCACCGCAGCCCACTCCGCCGCCGCCTCCGCCGCCCGCCGTCATCTGGTCGTCGCCGGTTGTCTCTGCCGACGGGTCGAGTCTTTATGTGGGCTGCGGTGAAGGCGAGAACCCCTCGCTTTTCAGTTTCGTCTTCTGCATAGACACCGCGACCGGAGACGTGAAGTGGATTTACTGCACTAATCAGTTTATAGAGGGCCAGCCCAATAAACCGAACGTGCTGCCCGCGGCGGCGGTCGGAATCAAGCCGCTGCCGTCGCCGTATGTCGCTTCGGATGTCGGCCCGATCATCATGGGCTGTTCCGTCTGGGGCGCGATCGCCTACGACAGCGATCTGAATCGAATCTACTGCTCGACAGGCAATCAAGCGCCGGAACCGGATGAGCCGCCCGAATTGCCAAGCCCCGGCTATTCAAACGGCGTTCTCTCTCTGGATGCGGAGACAGGCGAGTTCAAGGCGTTCTATCAAGTTCCGGCTGAGAGCAATTATCGTGAATCCGATTTCGATATAGACATCGGCGGCTCGGCGGTGCTTTTCAATTGGAATGCAGGAAAGCCCAATCAGCAGAAGGTGCTGGGCTTCGGCTGTAAGAACGGAAGTTTTTTCATTCTCGATGCCGACACGCTGCAACTGCTCAAACGGCGGCAGCTTCTTCCCTACATGAACGACAACAAGACATGGATTCCGACCGTAGACCCGCATCCCGCAGACCAGAATGCGATTAACCCCAGCGTGTCCAACGAAGAGTCGAACGCGACGCAGGGCGAGAACTTCTCCGGCGTCTTCAACACGCCCGCGCTCTATCCCGGTTCGAGCGACAACCCGCAGACGATCACGCCGCGCCTGTTCGTCTGCATGGGTGGACCTAACTATCACAACGCCTCTCCCGGTATAGACTACCAATCAACTCCTTTCATGCGCGCCATAGACGCCGCCACGCTTGACGATGTCTGGCCGATGGACGATCAGGACCCGCGCCATTACCTCAACACTTCGCATATGGACCCGAACATCAATACGGAAGTGGGGATGTACACGACGGCGGGCGAGGCCGGTTTGAGTTCACCCGCAGTGGTCAACGATGTGGTGTTCTGCACGACGAGCAAAATCTCTATCTATGCGTTTGACGTGCGCGACGGCACGCTGCTCTGGAACGATGATCTGGGGATGCAGACCGATGGTTACAACGGCGGTTACGGATACAGCCTCGGTCCTGCGATCTGGAAGAATTACGTCGTAGCGGGCGCGCTGGTATTCGGCAGAGACGGCGGCGGCGTGCTGAAAATTTACGGCCTATCGCCGCAACCGCCGAGCTAGAGCGCGCGAGGCTCTGCGGCCTCTTTGTCAATTAACGCATCGTTAATAGCGATGGGAGTCTCAAACGACGAGTGTAAATGAGGGAGAACGATAATGGCTGTTACTTTCAGCAATGACATTCAGCCCCTTTTCAATCAATTCAGAGGGCAGATGATGTGGCGGTTCGACCTGACCGACTACGAGCACGTAAAGGCCAACGCCACGATCATTAACAATCGCCTCGCTCACGCGGATATTTACGGCCCGATGCCGCCGCCGCCATTCGACCCGCTGACGCCCGAACAGGTTAAACTCTTCGGGCAATGGATCACAGACGGCTGCCTGCCTTAACGACGTGAGCAATAAAGCGAGTTAAAAATCAGGGCGGCACGGGAGAATATACGCTCTCCCGTGCCGCCCTCGGCCTTGTTTTCAAAAGCCCTTGAAATCATCGAGCGCCAGCGTGAGCGCGATCAGAATAAGCGCCACTCCGCCGACCAGCTCCGTTTTAACTCCTAGAAAATTGACCGCCATTCTCGCCAGCCACAAACCGGCCAGAGACATCAAAGCGCTCGTCGCGCCGATAATGACGACCGAGAGTAGTAAGGGAAAACCGATCATCCCGAGGCTCGTCCCCGCGACGAGATTATCCAAACTCATCGAGAGCGGAAGGCCGAATATCATCCAGGGGCTTTCTTCCCGCGCTTCTTCACCGGCATAGCGTCGCGCCATATAGACGACGTAGACTCCATATAAACAGAGCACGAGCGGACCGAGATGCTCAACCCATGCGCCCGTGTATTTAACGAGCGAGCGACCGAGCAACAATCCGACGAGCGGAGCCAACGCATCGCACAGTCCGAAGGCGAAGGCTATCTGAGCCTGCCGCATGGGACGCAATTTCATCGCCCCCAGCCCGAGCGATACGCGGAAGCTGTCGAGACTCAAAGTGAAGGCTAATAGAAGCAATGTCCCCATTCCGCGCACCTTATCATCCTCACTAAGCGAACCGGACCGGCCGGAAAAGAGTGCCCGTCGAATACAATTTCCAGAGGTCAACTACCGCACGTTGTTGTCGTCATGTAGGCGCCATGTATTTCGCCGGTCGTGAGTTAAAACTCCGGCGATGCCGTCACTGTGAACGATGCACGCGGCGCGTGAGATAAGGTTCGGTCAAGCGACTGACGACCCAGAAGACGCCCGCGATGAGAATGACGAAGCCGAAGACCAGAGTCGTATTTTGGAGATTAGCGACGGAAGCCCCTGTGATGGCGTAAAGCAAGGCAGGCGGCAGAGAGCCTACCAGCGCGGCCAACGCCGCGCTTCCCCATCCGAGCGACGACGTGCCCGCCATGATAGCCACGGCCTCCGCCAGCATAGGCACGGGCCGCGTCACGATAATTGCCAACGCTCCCCAACGCTTCAACAGTTGGTCCGCGTTCGCGCGCTCCGCCGGAGTGACAAGTCTTTCCAACCTCCCTCCCCCGCGCCGCCCTATGGCGAAGCCGAACATAGCCGCCCCCACGCTGCCGAGCAGCGAGAGAAGCATGCCATTCACCACGCCGAACGAAGCGCCGTGCGCCACCATCACAAGGCTTGACGGAATCGGCAACAGCACATCCACGACGAGCAGGCCGACGCCCAACACCGCTGCCAGCGCGCCGCCACCACTGAGCCACGGCGTCGGATTAGCGAGCAGCGGCACGCCGACCGCTTGGCCGACGAGGAAAAGAAATAGGAAGAAGGCGATCATCACGCCCATGATTATCAGGTGGCGTTTCATGTCTGACGGCGCAGCAAATCGAATACGTCTATCGTCGTTCCGAAGATGAAGGAGCGTCCCGGCGCGGGGGCCGTCTGGAACGGCTTGAAGTACAGGCGGTCGGTTAAGTTGTCCACGCCGAAGGTTAAAACGACGCGATACTTTTCCCTGCGAAAATTGTAAACGGCATGCAGCGAATGTTTGACGTATGAACTCAGGCTTGCGAATGAACCGTACTGCGTTGAGATGGGCGTCGCCAAATCCGCAGGGTCTACGCGAGTCGTGCGCGCTCGATGTTCGACGTGATACTCGCCGAGCCAACGGCCTTGACGATCACTGTAGCGCGCTCCGAAAGAACCGCCGAAAGGGGCGACGCCGGGCAGCGGCGCGTCCTGTTCCGAGCCGCGCAAAGCCACTGGAGTATCCGAGCGGTTGTAGTAATTCCGAATGAGTGTACGCGTGTTTTCGTCAGGCGTTAAGTTCGAGCCTTTCAACCATCCGAGCGAGCCGAAAGGCGTAATGCTACCGGCAGCGTTCAATGGAATACTTACTTCGTAAGCCGCCTCGTAGCCCTGTATGCGTGCGCGTGCGGTGTTGGCGCGCTGCACGTAGAGCACTCCGTGAAATGGAAAGAACGGGGAGAGCGGATTCAACCCGCGTTCCGGGTCGGCGGGCACGAACAGCGGGGGCGCAAACTCGCTGCGTATGAAATCACGTAGGTTGTTACGGAAGTAGCCGAAAGAAGCGCTCCAACGCTGTCGCTGGATTTTCACACCTGCGTCATAGTTGTCGCTTCTCTCCGGCTGCAAAGCCGTGTTCGGAATCAGGAGCACGCTGAAAGTCGGGTCGCCGAAGTTGCGCAACAGGTAACGCTCCGTCACGCCCGGTTCGCGATAACTCGTGCCCCAGCGAAAATACGGATTGACAAGACCCGGCAGCCGCAGCACAACGCCGAGGTTGCCCGTCACGCTTGTCTTACTTGTCTTGATATTGCTCACGCCGTCTACGAGTTTGAGAACTCCGCCCGCCCCTTCAACGTCGAGCGCGCCCGGTTGCGCTCTCAGACCTTCGAAGGACGCCTCCAGAATTGACGCCTCTGTGGTGAGCGGAAATCCGTTTGTGACCTTCGCTTCCGTCCGCCAATTATCCACACGCAAACCGCCGCTCAGACGCAGCCAGCCGAACGGCTCGTATTCGAGCAGGTTGGACCAACTCAAGTTACGATAGACGGAATCGGGCGTCGTCGCGCGCCCGCTGATGAGGTTCTGCGGCTGGCGCGTGGCCGGGGAAAAATCGAAGCGTGCGAACTGGTCCACAGACGAGTCGCGCAGGTAGCCGAGCCCCATCGTCAGCCACGCGCGTTCGAAGGGAACGAAGGTGGCCTGCAACTCGACGCCGTAAGAAGTGGTCGTACTTTTGCCGTTGGTGAAATTGGCCGGAGTGAAGGTCGAGGCGTTTCCGGTCAACACGGGAAGAGCTGCGGAGGGGTTGCTCTCGTCGGCGGCAAGCGCCCAACTGCTGCCGATGTCTATCGAGTATGTGAGATTGTCGTCCGGGAAAGAGTATTTTTGTATATAACCGCCGAGACTGATGCGCGACATCCAGTTTTTCAGACCATGACCTTCGTATTTCAGTCCGTACTTATCCAGACGCCGGAAGCTGTTCGACTGTTCGCGCACATCGTAGGGCGGCGCAAGGAAAGCGAACCCGATCTCTTTATGCCGGTTATTGAGTTGACGATACCGAACGCTTTGCCGGGAGGAAGGAAAGAGCCAGAGATCGAGTTGACTGTAGAACCCGCGCCCCTGCCCGTTCGGAATCTCGCCGCTCGCGGGCAATTGCCAGGCGGCGTACGTGCGCGCGATGTTGTTATTCGTGGCGTTGCCGAGTTCGTTCGCGAAGTTGCCGATGCGCAGTACCTCTTCAAACGGTATGGCCTCGTCGCCCGCGCGGTAGTTGTCCAGGCTGAACAGCGTGCCGCTTATACGCAAAGCCGCGCGTTGATTGCTCATGTCAATCGTCGCCGCCCCGCGTCTGAAAAAGCCGTTGCTGTGCGCGTCCGCAGCGAGACGCAGGCCAAGATATTTTCCCTGTTCGGGGCGTACCGGGCCTTTCGTCACGAGATTGATAGTTCCGGCGATTGCATCCGAGCCGTACAGACTCGAACCCGCGCCCGCCAACACTTCGACCGACTCCAAATGCGTCACGTCTACCAGCGCGGGCGAGATGCCGGAAAACGGGTCGGTGCGAACGTTGTTGAGCCGTTCGCCGTCCACTACGAGGAGCAGGCGATTCGAATTAAGCCCACGCAGGCGCGGGCGCGCGGCCAAGGGGTTCGCGCCAATCGCCAGCAGGTTGGGCGTCCTTTCCAAAGCCTGCATCACGGACGGGGAGCGACGCGCTTCGATTTCCGACGCGCTCGTGATAGTGACGGATTGCGGAGTGTCAACGGTCAGGCGGGCGCTGCCCTTGCCCGCTGTGACGGTGACGCTATCCTCTATGACTCCCGGCACAAGCAGAAAGTCCGCGCTGATTATCTCCGAAGCGCGCAGTTGAATACTCTTCGCGGAGACGGCAAAGCCTGCTTTGCGTACGGAAACACGATAAGCGCTGAATCTCAGCCCGCGCAGTTCAAACTTGCCTGAGACATCCGTCTTCGTGCTCGCAGTTTGCCCGCTCTCCAGATTGTCCGCTTCGACTATGGCCCCTTCTATCACAGCGCCGTCCTGGTCCGAGACGACCCCGTTGATGACCGCGCCTGTCTGCGCAGCCGCACATGTTTGTAAAAGTATGAAGCAGAGAAGAAGTTTGAGGCAGCTTGGACGAAGTCGCATCATGTTCGGTTGGCACACGAAGTTGACAGAATTATGCCTGTTAAAGAAAGGCGTAAGGGCTGAGGCCAGATCGCAAGCAATTTACTCTTGTTCACTATAATTTTCAATTAGGATTTTTGCCGGTGCGCCGCCTTAAGACGTGCGCGTTTCTTGCTCTGGACTTTATTCACAAGTTCCTGTAACAACATCTTGCTTTAAGGCTACGATGAATCCGTGCGGAGACCGCCTTTCCGGTGAGAACATTATTTTCCTCGAACAACAATGCGCTCAACGAACGATGATCTTCTTTGTCTTGAGAATAATGCTCTTTGCTGTAGAAATAATGCTCTCCGCTGGTGTAAAACTTAGAACAAGTTGCGTTATGTGAAATCGAGTCGCGTCCTTGCGTGGTCAGCTATCATAAGGGCCGCGCGTTATACATTTCGTCCTCACGCCCCGTGAACCATTGAAGGCGGGATTAGAAGGAGATAGTGATGACTGACGGAGCCGGAGCCTCCCTCCTGCGCAAGCTCTTTGCGCGACCGGGCGTCATTCGTTTGATGGGTGCCCACAACGCGCTCGGGGCGAGAATGGCTGAACGCGCGGGCTTCGACGGAGTATGGTCGAGCAGTTTCGAGATATCGGCATCTTACGCGGTGCCGGACGCCAGCATCCTCACAGAGAGCGAACACCTTGCCGCCGCGCGCGCGATGTGCGGGGCGGTCGGCGTGCCTGTCGTAGCAGACTGTGACACGGGCTATGGCGACGGCTTTCAGTTCGCACGCACCGTGCGCCGTTTCGAGTCCGCTGGCGTCGCCGCCGTCTGCATCGAAGATAAACAATTCCCAAAGCTCAACAGCTTCGCGCCCGGCAGACAGGAACTCGTGTCCATTGACGAATTCGTCGCCAAACTTCGCGCGGGCAAGCAGGCGCAGCTAAATACGGACTTTATTATCATCGCGCGCGTCGAAGCGTTGATCGCGGGTTGTGGACGCGAAGAAGCGCTCGCGCGTGCGCGCGCCTATGCGGACGCGGGCGCGGATGCCGTTCTCGTGCACAGCAAGTCTACGACCGTGGACGAACTGGCGGGCGTCGCGCTCGCTTGGGACAGGTCCGTGCCGCTCGTCGCCGTCCCCACTTCCTATTATCGAACGACCGCCGAGCAGTTGTCCGCGTTAGGTGTGAAGATGATCATCTATGCCAATCAAGGGCTTCGTTGCGCACTGCAAGCGATGGAGCAGGCTTACGCGGAGATTCTGCGGAGCGGTTCGACGGCTTCGATTGAAGAACGACTGTGGCCGATGAAGGCCATCTTCGAGGTGCAGGGCGTTGCGGACGACGTGGAACCCGTCGCGGCGAACGCCGCTGTGCAAGGTGCGAGCAGTGAATCATAGTCTCGCCTTCTGCGCGCTTTTGCAGGACGCCGGTTTTGATTTCTATACCGGCGTCCCGGACTCCACGTTCAAATTGTTGCTGCGACAGATCGAGGCGCAGCCGGAGTTCAACTACATACCATCGGTTTCCGAGAACGTCGCCGTGGGTCTCGCGGTCGGGGCGTATCTCGGCGGACGCCGCCCAGTGATCTTGATGCAGAACTCCGGCCTGGCGCTCGCGTTGAACCCGCTGGCGTCGCTGGCGTCGCTCTATCGCGTGCCGGTCCTACTCGTCGTCGGATGGCGCGGGCACGACGGCAAAGACTCGCCCGAGCATACATTGTTGGGCGCAGCCACCCTGCCGCTGCTCGATGCTCTCGGTCTGCCGTATTACATCCCCGAAGTTGATTCGCTGGCGCGCGATGTGGGCCGCGCGGTCGCCGCGTTGGAGGAACGGCGTGTGCCGTGCGCGCTGGTTTGCCGGCCTGAGATATTTAAATGATGAGACGCGAGCAAGCCATCAAAGCTATCGTCGGACGACTCCGCGACGAGTTGATCGTGGCGGCCAACGGTTGGATCAGCCGGGAGACCTGCTCCGCGCACGACCGCGCAGGAAATTTCTACATGCTGGGTTCGATGGGTCTCGCTTCGCCAATCGGACTGGGGCTTGCGCTGGCCCAACCCTCGAAGCGCGTCGTCGTCTTTGACGGCGACGGGAATTTACTGATGACGCTCGGCACGCTGGCGATGGTCGCGGAGCGACGCCCGCTCAACTTTCTTCACGTCGTCTTCGACAACGAAGTCTACGGCTCGACGGGCGGGCAGCGTTCCCTCTCCGCGCAAGTTGATCTAGACGCACTGGCTCTGGCTGCCGGTTACGCGAACGTGCGGCGCGTCTCGGAGGCCGCAGAACTCGACGCCGCCGTCACCGCCATGCTGGCGAAAACAGGCCCCTCTTTCTTACTAATAAAGGTCGAACCCGAGGCGGACGGCGAAGCGCCCAGGGTGCCGCACGAACCGGAGTGGATCGCGGAGCGTTTGCGACGCACGCTCGCCGCTTCGGAATAGACGCAGCTAGTTCTCTTATTTCTCCGAAAGGGGCGATTGAGTTATGCCTTCACTCGATTGGAACCGCAAATGGGGCGCGATGATGTCGGATTTTTCGCCCGCCGCGGACGAAGAACATTTCGGTGATCGTTGGGGACATCCAGAGTCTTTCAAGCCCCTGCGCGAAGTGCGTCGCAGATTTATCGAACCTTATTTCGTTCCCGGCAGCAGCGTCCTGGAGATCGGCAGCGGCGGCGGTCGCTGGACTCAATACCTGCAAAGCGCGGGACGGCTCATCATAGTCGAGTTCAACCCGGAATCGTTCGAATGCCTGCGCCGTCGCTTCCCGGACCTCCACTTCACGCCTTACCGGACGAGCGGCTACGAAATGGACGGCGTCGAGGCGTCGAGCGTTGATCTGGTTTTCACCTTCGACGTTTTCGTACACCTTGAGCCGGAGGGGATCAAGGCTTACCTCTTGGAGATCGAGCGCGTGCTCAAACCGGGCGGCGTCGCGGTGGTCCACTACGGCGACATACGCAAAGAGATCGCGCGCGACAACCTGGGCTTCTCGCGCATGACCCGCGCACTCATGGAAGAGTTGATCGCAGCCACGCGCCTGCGCGTGCTCGACCACGACGAAGACATAATGTTTCATAGCAACCTTGTCGCCCTCGCACGCTGATGCGTCTATTACACATTCTCTCTCAAAGACCGGGACGCTCGGGCAGCGGCGTCTTCCTCTCCGCGCTGGTGCGCGAGGCCGCGCGCAAAGGCTACGAGCAGCACGTTATTGTCGCAGGTCCGCCCGGCACGTCTGCGGAAGAGTTGCCGCCGCTCGTCGAAGAGCAAGTCTCGCCAATTCTTTTCCCTTCGACGGACGCCCCGTTCCCGCTCCCCGGCAACAGCGACGTGATGCCATACCCGACGACGGTCTTCTCGCAGATGACCGAGTTTCAGATCGAGCAGTACCTCGCGGCTTCGCGTCGTGTGATGGAAGCCGTGCGCGCGCGATTTCGCCCGCAGGTGGTGCACGCACATCACCTCTGGTTGATGACCGCGCTGTCGCGCGAAGTCTTCCGAGAGTTGCCGATGCTGGCGACTTCGCACAACGCCGAACTGCGGCAGATGATCAAAGCCCCGCACTTGACGCCGCGCGTGCTGCCCGGCGTGCGCGCGATTGACAAGGTCTGCGTGCTCACCCCGCAATCGCTTGCGGATACGATAGATTGTTTCGGAGTGGAGCCGGACAGGATCGTCATCACGGGCGCGGGCTTTCGCGAAGACCTGTTCCACGTCCCGCAAGCGTCGCGCGCGTCGCTCATCACGGAGTTGCGTGAGCGGTTCGGGGTGATGCTCCCCTCGGACGAAAAAGTGCGTCTGGTAACTTTCGTGGGCAGACTATCAACGCCCAAGGGCATACCTTTTCTGCTCCGCGCGGCTTCCCTGCTGGAGCAAGAGGCGACGCCTTTCCGGCTCGTGTTGGTGGGAGCGTGCGGCAGCGGCGAAGACGGGCGACGAATGGGCGAACTGGTCGCCGCTTCCGGCACGCTCGCCCTCCACATCGGCGCGCAAACGCAAGAGGCGATCGCGAAGCTGCTTCAAGTGAGCGATCTCTTCGTGCTGCCCTCGCTCTTCGAAGGATTGCCTTTGACGATGCTTGAGGCTCTCGCGTGCGGTTGTCCTGTCGTCGTGAGCGCGTTGCCGACGGTGCGTAGCTGGGTGCCCGAAGCGTGGCGCGAGGCCGGGTTTGTGGAGTTGGTTCCGGCGCTCGACACGACGCGCGCCGACGAGCCGGTCGCAGCAGACGTGCCCCGCTTCGTGGCCGACCTCGCGGCAGCGCTCAGACGCTCACTCGCACATGAAAACACCATGCAAAGGCGTCGCGCGTTGGCCTCCGAACTATCCGCACACTCATGGGGTGAAGTTTTTGAACGGTACGAACGAGTCTACCGCGAGTTAGTCGGCGGCGAATCAACGATGAGCAGTAGTAAGTTGTCGGGAATTCCTGAAAAGGTCCTGCGCGGAGGCGCTAGATAATGGCGGCGCGGCGCGGAAATCGTCGGCGGTTGCCGGGCCGTTTGACGGTGGCTGTGCTGGTGGACAAAAACATTCTCGTCCCCGGCACGACGCGTTTCATGGCAGGCGAGGGAGACCGCCGCGTCGTCGCGGCCCTCCGTCGCCTTGTGGAGAAGGTCGTCGTAGGGCCGTACACCGATGTCGCCGGACTGATCGAATGGCTCGGAGACGTGCGGCCCGACCTTGTCTTCAACCTCACAGAGCAGGCGGACGGCGACAGGCGAAAGGACGCACACATCTGCTCGCTGCTGGAACTGCTTAAACTTCCCTACACCGGAACCGGGCCGAGGAGCCTGATGCTCTGTCGTGACAAGGCTGTGAGTAAATTGATCGCGGCGCGCGAGGGCTTCAAGACGCCGGACTTCTTCGTCGTGAACGCGAGCGCGCCGCGTCTCCCGCCCGAGATCAAGTTTCCGCTTGTGGTCAAGCCGCGATTCGGCGACGCGTCGGAGGGAATCACTCAAGCCTCGCTCGTGCGAAACAGGGAGTCTCTCTTAAGACAAATCGCGCTGCTCGAACAAAACGACACGGAGGAGATCATCTGCGAGGAATTCATCCTGGGGCGCGAGATGCTCGTAGGGGTCGTCGGAGAGCGCGTGATGCCGGTGCGTGAATTGATCATCGGTCGGAACACCGCGCGCAAACCGCTTATCGCTTCGTACAAACTGAAACACGAGAAAGCTTCTCGACGCCGTTGGCAAGTGCGTACTGACTTTGCAGAACTGACGCCGGAGCAGGAGAGAAAAGTTCGAGGGCTGACGCGCAGGACGTGCAACGCCTTAGACTTGAAAGATTATTGTCGCCTTGATTTGAAGTTGACCCCGGCGGGAGAGTGGGTGTTTCTGGAAGCCAACCCGAATCCCGGGCTGGCTCCGTTCAACCGCTCATTATCAGGAATCTGGTCGGCCATTGATTACGAGAAGCTGATCGAACAGATCATGCTGCGCGCGCTTCAAAGGGAGGACTGAGAGGCGCAAAGCAAACGTCGAAAGAATGCTGCATGGTGATGCCTGTGGGGAAAGCGAAGCTGAACCCGGCTGCGGTCGGAGAGCAACGACGGCATTGGGAGGAGCACGGCTACCTGCTCTTGCCGCGCGTGCTCTCGCCCGTCGAGACGACGCGCCTGCTCGGCAAGGTGGACGCCATATTGGAGTCTTACGACAAGGCGCAGTTGTTCTCGCAACAACGCGCGCCGGGGTCGGGCGACGCGCAGCGCGAGGAGTTGCAAGCCTTCAAGATTGCGTGCGCGATTACGGAAACGGACGCACTCGACTCGTTGACCGATCACCCTGCCACTTTCCACTGGCTCCTGACGTTGCTCGGGCCTTATCTTCAAATACTGGGGACGGAAATCTTCGTACGCCGCCCCGGCGCGGGCGCGGAACCCCTCGTTGAATGGCACGCGGACGGCGGCCCGGCGATGTCCGGCTTCCTGCCGAGTTCCGGCCACCCGTTACTGCAAATGAAAGTGCAGTTCTTCCTCACGGACATTTCAGATTTTGACAGCGGCAACTTCATGCTCGTTCCCGGCAGCCACCGAACGCCCTTCCCCATCAACGAACCGCCGTCGGCGTCGCCTCCCGCGGGAGCAGTTCAGCTTAGAGTCCGCGCCGGGGATGCGCTCCTCTTCCCGTGGTCTCTATGGCACGCGGTCGCACCCAACCGGAGCGGGCGTGCGCGCAAGAGCGTCACGCTCCGCTACGGGCCGATGTGGAGTCGTCCTTACGACTACGAGCGACTTCCTCCCGAAGTGCTGGCGCGCATGACGCCCCGCCGCCGTCGTCTCTTCGGCGACATGGGCGACGGGGCGCATCCCTCTTCCTATTTCTATCCAGACCCGCAGGAACAACTCCAACTCATGCTGGACGACGAGAACAAGCCAATTCGTTAGCGTGTTCGGCTGTCAACGCGTCAACCGCGTCGCGCAGCGTGCGGGCGACCGCGCCGTGTGAACGCGCGGCGGCGATGATGGCTTCAAGGTCGGCGTAGAGACGCTCGACATCCTCCGTGCTGCGGCTCAACGGACTCGTGCCGTGGAAGGCTTCCGAAGAATGGAACATCACGTTCACGAGCGGCACACCCCGTCGAAGCAGCGCGTGTGTGGCCTGCACCAATTGCGCGCGCGGGTGCTTGAGAGGCCGAATCCAGATCAATCTTTGGAGACGCAATCCGGCCAGCGTGCCGCTTAGAGCGCGCGCCGCCGACGAGCCTTCGTTGCGACGACTGGCGACGCGTGCGATTGCCATCGCCGCCGCTCCGTCGTTCAACAGACCTACAGGCACGATGGAAGCAGGCACTTCCCACAGCCCGCCCACGCGATGCGGGTGCAGCCCGCCTCGCTTCAAATAGGAACGAAAATCGGGACCGAGTTGTCGCAGCCCGGCGCGGTCGCGAAAGTCTATGCCCGGCGGGACGCTGGAATCTATCAGGTAGCCCAACTCCGAGAGGTGCTCTAACTCAATCGCATCCACGCCCCAACGACCGGCGCGATAACTCACAGGACGCGCGCCGAACGCGTCCTCGTGCGCCGCAAGCAGCGAGCGGTGTTTCGCCAATCGCGCGGCGGGGTCATACTCGCCTATGAAAGGACGGCTCGTGCGGTCGAAGTCTGCGTAGGGCGGCGTCTCCCAGCCGTGCAGGTGCCCCGCGATCTCGTCGCCTTCGGCAGCGGCGTCGCGCAAGAGGCGCGCGCTCTCCGTGTCGCGCGCGACCGAGTAAGATGTCATCCAGGTGACAGGAGCATCGTGACGACGGAAGAAGTCTACGAGGCGACCGAGGCCACGAGTGTTGGCAAAAGTAAACGGAGGCAGGCTGCCGTCCGGCAAGGGGGGCGCCCACTGGTCGTCAGGTTCGGTATCAACTGTGAAGACCAAACTCGGATTCATCTAATCCCTCTTTCATCTTGAGAATGAACCACTCGCGTCGGCTTCGAGCAGCGGACGGAGCAGAGCAGCCATGCGCTTGAGATCATCTGCGTCTAAGTTTTGGTGCACGGGCAGGCACAGAATTTCTTCACGCAAGCGGCGGCTCTCGGGAAACAGGCGCGCGTCCATCGCAGGGTGATGAAACATGCCGAAGATGAAAGTCTCCACCGAATTAGCTTGAAGCCTCACCAAAATCTCCGCGCGATGGCGTACGAAAACCGGCAGGTACAACGGGCAAGTCTCGCTTTGCAACTCCGGCAGTACCGGACGATAACCCTTAACGTCGCGGAGCAGCGAGTCGAGTTGAAGGTAATTGCGGCGGCGACGTTCAAACACCGTTTCCGGGTCGAGCCTGCGTATGAGCGCGAGGGAGAGGCGCGAGATGCCGCGCCCGTAAAGCCACTCGCCTTCGAAGATTCTGCGGCGCGCTCTCACTACACGCTGCTCGAATCTCGCCGCCAGCGCATCGCGCGCGACGCTTCCCCGCCCGTTGAATGTCGTTGCGCCGTGCCAGAACGATTGAAGTTTTTTCCGTTGCGCGTCCCATGCAATCGCCGGGCGTCGCCTCTGCGCGGGCAGCGCAAAGTCGCGTCCGGTGAGGCGCACGAGTTCCGCTTCGTCAGCGCGCAGCGCGCCGCCGTCGCCTGTGCCGAGCGTCTTGTAAAGGCTGAAGGTCGCCGCCTGGCCGAACGTGCCGAGTTCACGACCGCCGAGGCGCGTGAGAAAAGCGTGTGAGCAATCTTCGACCAGCGGCACGCCCAGTTGGCGACACGTCGAAGCGATTGAAGGCGTGCGTGGTTGCGGGAACCCGAAATAATGTATCAACAGCACCGGCCCCGGCTCTCGGCGCAAATTGCGCGCGAGGTCGTCTTCGTCTGCGCTCAAATCTTCGTTCACGCGGTAGAAGCGCGGCGAGAGCTTGGCGTCGGATGCGGCTCGCACTTCCATGCCGCAATGATAGGAAGGCATCCACACAGGAGTGTCGGCCGGGTAGCCGAGCGAGCCGAAGAGCGCGTGTATCGCGTCGCGGGAGAAGTGATAAAGCAACGGCGCGAGCCGCAGGTCGGCCGCCATCAGGGGCGAGGGCGCGCGCGACAAGAGGCGGAGCGGAGCGTGCGGCTGTGAATGGATCGGCCTCGAAATCATTCGCGCATCCCGTCTCGCCATGAAGCGGAAATCTCTTCGCGAATCGTCGCTTCTTCCGTCGAGAGCAGCCGCGAGATCAACGTCGGCTCGCGCGAGCGCAAACTGTCCGGAAGGCTGCCCTGAGCGCGGCGCACGGCTTCGACAAACGGGCCTTCAAGTCGCGGGCTGCAACTACACAAGAGGTTCGGCGGGTGTCGCTCTCCGAACAGACGTTTCGACACGTGCGCCAGCACCAACGAGTAACGAATCGAACCGCGCCCGTTGACGATGCCCGCGATGCCGAGTTGGAAAAGGAAGATGGGCGTGAAGACATCGAGCGACCAGCGACCCTTCAGGCGGCGCAGCAGTTCTTCCAACGCTGCCGCGTCTGCCCGGCCGACGTTGAAGACCTCTTCGGTCCCCTTCGTGCTGGCAAGCAGGTAGTCCGCCCCGCGTCGCTCCAGGCGCAGCGCGCGGCGCACACAGCTTTGCGGGTCGGCCAGCGACAGCGGAATGTGCCCCGCCTCTTTTCGATTGAAGTTGAGCGCGCCCCCTTCGTCAAACTGCATCGCTTCTTCAATAGACTCTACGAACAGAGCGTTACGCTTGATGAAGACCGAGAGCGTCGCGGCGACTGACGGGAGAAGTTCATCGCGTGCGAGAAGTTCGCTGAGCGACACGAACGGCAGGCGAAACCCCAGACGATGAAAGACGCGCGCGGACCACACGCTGTTGAACTCGCCTGCGTTTGCGGCACGGCGGCGCGCCTCTTCATAATCGCTCAGAAGAACTCTCAGCCGCGCGAACGCCAATTTTTTCGGGAAGGACTCCGGCGGCAAACACTTCGCCGTGTGCGTGATCATGCCCTTCAACTTCTCCGCCAACTCCGCCAGCGTAGCCGCGGACGGGGGCGGCACGAAGCGCAGGTCTCTGCCCTGCTGCGCCCGCACCGAACGATGAAAGTTAAACGACAACAAGCCGTCAACCGCGCTGGCGCTTGGCAACGCAGTACGCGACATCCAGTGGTCGGAGCCGAGCGGCGCGTAGTCTGCGAAAGCGTAAAACGAAGCGTTCGGACACGTCTCAAGCGCGTCGAGTTTAGCGAGCACCGCAGGGTAGTAGTCAACGTAGGGCTGCTGCCCGCCGAAACAGGGAGGCGTCGCAGGGTCAGGCAACGGTTCGACCGCGAGGCCCGCATGGTCTGCCAACCTGAGGGCGCACGCACGGACCGCATCCCACAACAGTAGATGGCGCGGCTCAAGCGGCGTCTCCGCCAGCAGTGCGTTGAACCTTCCCGGTTCGTCCACGGCGCACGCTTCCTCAAGCAGTGGAGCAAGTTTTTGATCGTGACCGAAGACTTGGGACAGTCGCATGATTCACAGAGAGACGCGGGCGCTTAAAAGTGAGAAGACATTTAGGAGAACTTTATTGTTCGCACATTAATCCGGTCAAGCGGGAAGGCGTCGAAGGAAGAACTTTATTGTTCGCGGGCGAGATGGTCCTTGTGCTGAGGACTAACGCTTGATTGTCGCGGCGCGCTATAATCGCGTCAAAACTGCTTAAGCCTTTTCATCTGGCCGCGTTGACTGGCTTCTCATACGTTCGCGTTCGCGGCGAACGTGTTAACCGGCAGTTCTGGAATTTCGAGAGAGATCATAACGGCGCTTGTTTTGCGCCGGAGGAATGCTGCGCCGCAGGTCAGTGAGGAAAAGGGCGATGAAGCGGTCTGTTTTTTATTTTGACGATGACGCCACGCTGCTCGACATCTTTCAGGAGATGTTTGAAGACGAATATGATGTGCGCACGACGACCAAACTGGCGGAGGCGCGGCAAATGCTCTCCGAGTGCACGGCGGACATCATTATCACAGACCAGAGCATGCCCGAAATATCCGGCTCGGAGTTTTTGCGCGAGGCCATCGAAAAATGCCCGAACAGTTTTCGCATCATGCTGACGGGTTATTCCGTCGTGGGAGACGTGTTCGGAGATGTCACGAAGGGGCTGATAGATATTTTCATCGTTAAGCCCTGGAAGGAAGAGCAGATGCGGCAAGCGCTCGAACGCGGCGGCGCGGCGTTTGAATTGAAACGCGGGTTAATGTCAAATTAGTTTGCGCAGGCGAAGCGGTTCGGCGTTTCCCTGTCATGCCTCTTTCTTCTTTTGCGAGAGCACTTGAAAGCTGCGGCTCATTCCGCCGGGGAGAATCATTTCGCGCGCGGAGACTCTCAGGCGTATGCGTTCGGCTTCGTTGGGCAGTTCGGCGGTGAGTCGTTCAAGTTCGTCGAGCAGCCCGGCGCGCAAAAGAAACTCGTCTTGTCTTTCGAGTGAAATCGTTTCCAGCCCCGCCGCTTCTCCTGCCTGTTTTAAGCCGGTCCAGTTGATCGTCGTCGTCAGATCATGTTCGCCGGGGTGCGCGAGCAGGTCTGCGACGAATTGGTGTGCGCGAAAGCCGCGCAGCGTTCCCGCGCTTCGCTCTGTTGATTGAAAGAGTTCCAGAGCCTCCGCCCCGTAATCAACCGTGATCACGTAGCCGCGTTTGAGTGCGGACGCGGCATCCGCGAGCCACTCTTCCGCAGCCAGATTGACTTCGGCTATCTGCCCTTCGGCAAGCGTCGCGTTCAAGCGTGAGAAGTGCCCGGCCAGACGCTTGGTAGAGGGCGCTTGCTCCGTCCAGATGAAGTTGCCCGCTTCGTCAAGGCCGACGCACAACTCCCGGAGTTGACCGCCGCGCAGGCAGACACGATGAACCGGAAACGCGTCGAGCAATTCGTTACTGAAAATCAACCCGGCATCGAACGAAAGGCCGCGCAGGTTGTTTTGACAAAACTCTACGCGGTCGGCGAAGGCGGTTAAATTAGAGCGTGCGCGCGCGCGCGCGTCTGCGCTGACCTCGGCTATGCAGTAACGCGTCGCTTGCAAGATGTGCGGGTGATCGCGCGCCAGTGTTTCGAGCACGATGCGCGCGAAATCACCCGCGCCCGCGCCCGCTTCGAGAATCGTCCATTGCCGTGGCGAACCGAGTTGGGCGTGGAGCGCGGCGAAATGGCGCGCGAAGGTGGCGGCGAAGAGCGGGCTGCGTTCGGGGCTGGTGCGATAGTCGGCTCCGGCGTCGGCGCGTCCCCAGCGCGCGCGGTCCGTGCGGCAGTAATAGCCTTCGCGTTCGTCGTAGAGCGCGGCGGCCATCCAGTCGCGGAAAGAGATCGCGCCCGCGAGTTCGATCTTCCGGCGCAGGCGTTCGGCGAGCGGCGGTGTCGCGCCGGGCAAGTTCATCGCTCCGAAGGATCGGATTGTTTTTCGAGCAGGCGCGTGGTGTGGTCTGTGACGCTCGGCGGGTGCAGGATCTGCCCCGTGTCCACCTGCGGCTGGCGATAAGAGGGCGCGCCCTGTTGTTGCGCGGGCGGCAATGTCTCCTGCGTGTTGGCGTTCAGGCGCGGCGCGACGGATTGCGGCGGAGCGTAGAGGTGCGGCGGCGGCTGCGGGATGAAGGGCGGCGACGGCGCGCCTTCTTCAAAAAAGACGGCGAAGATGATCCGCAGGATGGCAGCCATCGCGCCGAGCGCGCCGAGCACCATAAACTCGCCGGGCGTACCCAACGCTTCATGCATGATGCCGAAAAACGGTACGAGGAAGATGCTGGCGAGCAGGAGCGCCGCGCCCTGCTTCACGCCGCGACGGCGCGGCGACATCGCCTTTGAAGCGGCGAGTTCACCGCTCGCCTGGCGGACGGGAAGCATGCCGCCCGTCAACAACACGTCGGCCACGACGACGAGCGGAAACCCGCAGCGCGAACAGAAGCGCACTTCCGCGCTCACTTGCGACTGGCCGCATTTCGG
>WUUC01083340.1_pt1 | contig 25532 bp, 24 predicted proteins | sample 6278441 | NCBI WGS metagenome assembly WUUC01 (sample SAMN13675441, study PRJNA597444) | soil metagenome | isolation source: soil | place: USA: Washington | collected 2017-10 | reverse complement strand
GGCCGAACCGACCTCGACAATCTGACCCTGGTCTGCGGCTACCACCACCGAGAGTTCGACCGCGCCGGCTGGACCTGCCAGCTGACCGACGGCCAACCGCACTGGATCCCGCCTGCCTGGATCGACCCCACCCGTACACCTCGACGCAACCACCGCATCAACCGGCAGTAAGCGTCGGAGTAGGCCTTGCCTGGGCTCAGCGCAGTTCGGCGAAGGTTGCGAACAAGTAGCGTTACCCACGTGCCAGCGTCTGTGATCGAGGTCGAGACGCTGGTGCAGTGCACTCCTGAGCGCCTGTTCGACCTGAAACTAGACATGGATGCCCACAGCGCCTCCTTGGCCGCAACGGGCGAGACGGCAACCACCAGCAGCGGCTCACCACAGCTAGACCTTGGCGATGAGGTGACCTTTCGCGCGAAGCACCTCGGTATGACGTGGCGAATGACCAGTCGTGTCACTGCTTTGGACCGGCCCCACCGCTTTGTGGATCAACAGGTGCGCGGCCCTTTCCGCCAGTTGCGCCACGAACACCTCTTTGAGGCGATAGACCCGCAGACGACGCGCATGACAGACAGGATGGAATTGGTCGCGCCCCTTGGGCCTCTCGGCCGCCTCGCGATGCACGTGATCCTGACCTCCTACATGACCAAGTTGCTGAGGACGAGAGCCGCAGCGATCAAGTCGCTCGCTGAGGCTTCGCAACGTTGAGCACCGCTCGGCCACCACGCTGATACGACGGTCGGCGCTTGCCTGAATGGGCCGACACATCGTTTGTCCACGTACTCCTCCACCACCACCCAGCCGCGCTCGCGGGCGAGCTTGCGGCAGTCCTCCAGCTGGCGCTGCACACCCAACCCGCGACCATCCTGGTCGCTAGAGATCCGGGCGTAGATCGCTGCCTTGCGCGGTGGAGTCACAAGAGGGCAGCTCAACAATCAATCGGGTAGGGTGCTCAACGGTGCGCCGGGAAGCCTGGTCGGCAATGTCAGAGTGCTGTCCAGAGCTTGCCTAACAAGGGGAAACCATGCGTGCCCGCGACCTTGCCACACCGTTTCCGACCGTCTCGGTCGATGAAGACGTCTTCACTGCCGCTCGCATGATGGCGACGGAGCATAAGCCCGGGCTGATCGTCTGTGACCCGGACGGCCGGCCCTACACGGTGCTGCCGGGGTCACAGGTGCTCAACTTCCTCATCCCCCGCTACGTGCAAGAGCAGCCTGCCCTCGCACGCGCCTTCGACGAGCGCGCCTCCGACGAGCTGCGCGACAAGCTGGTCCGCCACACCGTGCGAGACGTGCTTCCCCAACCCGCCGACCTCGACGAGCTGCCGATCGTGGACGCCGATGCCACCACCATCGAGATAGCCGCGGTGATGGCCAGGATGCACAGCCCGCTCGTCGCCGTCGTCGACAGCGAAGACCGGGTGCTCGGCGCGATCACGGTCAGCCAGCTGCTCAACTACCTGCTTCCCGCATGACGGCGGTGGTCGTCGCCGTCTTCATCGGCGCGTACATCCTCATCGCCACTGAACGAATCCATCGCGTCACTGCCGCACTCGGCGGCGCGGCGGCGATGGTGCTGCTCGGCGTGGTCGACGCTCACGTGGCGTTCTTCAACGAGGCCACCGGCGTCGACTGGAACGTGATCTTCCTGCTGCTGGGCATGATGGTGATCGTCAGCGTGCTCAAGCAGACCGGGGTCTTCGACTTTCTGGCCATCTGGGCTGCGAAGAGGGTGCGAGGCCGGCCGTTTCCGCTGATGGTGATGCTCGTCGTCATCACCGCCGGCGCGTCGGCGCTGCTGGACAACGTGACCACGGTGCTGCTGATCGCGCCGGTGACGCTGCTGGTCTGTGACCGCCTGGCGCTGCCGCCGGTCCCGTTCCTGATCGCCGAAGCGCTGGCTTCCAACATCGGCGGCATGGCGACCCTGGTCGGAGATCCGCCGAACATCATCATCGGCAGCCGGGCCGGGCTGTCGTTCAACGACTTCCTGCTCAACCTGGCTCCGCTGGCCGTGATTCTCATGATCGTGTTCATCGGCCTGTGCCGGGTCATGTTCCGGGACGCTTTCCACTTCGACGAGGAGCGCGTCGCGGCCGTGATGGAACTGGACGAGCGCGAGGTCATCCAGAACGCGGGGCTGCTCGTCCGGTCCCTGGCCGTGCTGGCCGCCGTGATGGTCGGGTTCATCTTGCACTCGGCGCTGCACGTCGAACCGTCGATGATCGCGCTGCTGGGAGCCGGCGCTCTCGTCACCCTGTCCAAACTCGAGCCGGCTGAGTACCTGGAAGAGGTCGAGTGGCCGACGCTGGTGTTCTTCATGGGCCTGTTCATCATGGTCGGCGCGCTGGTCGAGATCGGGTTCATCACCAGCCTCGGCCAGATCCTCACCGACGCGGTCGACGGGCGGTTCTTCCTCGCCTCCTCCGTCCTGCTCTGGGGCTCGGGAGTGTTGTCCGGAATCGTGGACAACATTCCCTATGTGGCGACCATGTCACCGCTGGTGCAAGATCTCGTGGCCAGCGGCGGCAACACCACCGAAGCCAACGCGCTGTGGTGGGCGCTGGCCGCGGGTGCTGACCTCGGCGGCAACGCCACCGCCGTGGGTGCCAGCGCCAATGTGGTCATCATCGGCATCGCCGCCCGCAACGGGCATCCGATCTCGTTCTGGAAGTTCACCAAGTACGGGCTGATCGTCGCCGTGGTGACCATCGCGATCTCCTGGCCCTACATGTGGTTGCGCTACTACGCTTTCTGAGCCGTCGACGCCGGCGTGGCGATCATGCAGTGGGTACGGCACTATCCGCTACATGAGCTACGCGCAGGACTACCGGCTGAGCCTGAGCGACCCGGACCAGTTCTGGGCGCAGGCGGCTACCGCGATCAGCTGGATTCACAAGCCCACGGTGGTGCTGGACTCGACAGCCGCCCCGCTGCACCGCTGGTTTCCCGACGGCAGCCTCAACACCTGCTTCAACGCCCTGGACCGGCACGTGGTGGCCGGCCGCGGTGAGCAGGCTGCCCTGATCTATGACTCCCCGGTGGCCGGCTCGCGCCGGGAGTACAGCTACACCGAGCTCACCGAGCTGACCGCCAAGTTCGCCGGGGTGCTGCGCGCGCTCGGCGTCGAGCAGGGCGACCGGGTGCTGATCTATCTGCCGATGGTCCCCGAAGCGGTGATCGCGATGCTCGGCTGCGCGCGGATCGGCGCGGTGCACTCGGTGGTGTTCGGGGGCTTCGCCGCCACCGAGCTGGCCGCCCGCATCGACGACGCCCGGCCCAAGGTCATCGTCTCGGCCTCCTGCGGCATCGAGCCGAGCCGGCTGGTCGAGTACAAGCCGCTGCTGGACCGGGCCCTGGAGCTGTCCAGCCACCAGCCGGACAGCTGCCTCATCCTGCAACGGCCGCAGCTGCAGGCGTCCATGACCGAGCGTGACCTGGACTGGCGAGAGCTGATGAGAGCCGGCCTGATCGCCCCGGCCGAGTGCGTCGAGGTCAAGGCCACCGACCCGCTCTACATCCTCTACACCTCCGGAACGACCGGCCGGCCCAAGGGCATCGTCCGCGACAACGGCGGGCATGCGGTGGCGCTGCGGTGGTCGATGGCCAACATCTATGACGTCGGCCCGGGCGAGGTGATGCTGACCGCCAGCGATGTCGGCTGGGTGGTCGGGCATTCCTACATCGTGTACGCGCCGCTGCTCACCGGCGCGACGACCGTGCTCTATGAGGGCAAGCCGGTCGGAACGCCGGACGCCGGGGCGTTCTGGCGGCTGGTCGCCGACTACCAGGTCAAGGCGCTGTTCACCTCGCCGACCGCCATCCGCGCGGTCAAGCGCGACGACCCGGACGGCGAACTGATGGCAGGCCATGACCTCAGCTCGTTGCAGACGCTGTTCCTGGCCGGCGAGCGGCTGGACCCGGCCACCTATGAGTGGGCCAGCGCCCGGCTGGGCGTCGCGGTGGTGGACCACTGGTGGCAGACCGAGACCGGCTGGCCGATCGCGGCCAACCTGCGCGGCCTCGAGCCGATGCCGATCAAGCCGGGCTCGCCGACGGTTCCGGTGCCGGGCTACGACATTCACATCCTGGGCCCGGACGGCCAGCGGCTGGGCGCCGGCGAGGAGGGCGCGATCTGCCTGAAGCTGCCGCTGCCACCGGGCGTCAGCCAGCAGATCTGGGGCGATGACCAGCGCTACACCGAGTCCTACCTGTCAGCGTTCGAGGGCTACTACCTCACCGGGGACGGCGGTTACCTCGACTCCGACGGTTACCTCTTCGTGCTCGGGCGCACCGATGACGTGATGAACGTGGCCGGCCACCGGCTCTCCTCCGGCCAGCTCGAGGCGGCGCTGGCCGATCATCCGGCAGTCGCCGAGTGCGCGGTGATCGGCGTCGAGGACGCGCTGAAGGGCCAGGTGCCGCGCGCCCTGGTGGTCACCAAGAGCGGCTGGTCCGGCTCGCCCGAGCAACTCGCCGCCGAGCTCAGTGCCCGGGTACGCGAGGTGGTCGGCCCGATAGCATCACTGTCACGGGTCGACGTCGTTGCCGGCTTGCCCAAGACCCGGTCGGGCAAGATCCTGCGCGCGACGATGCGCCAGCTCGCCGATGGTGGCGAGCCGGTGGTCCCGTCCACCATCGAGGACAGCGCTGTCCTGGACAACCTGCGGACGGTGCTGCGCCCGGGGTGAGGCTATGGCGTCGGCGGGCTTGCTCGAAGGCCAAGCCGATTCGCCCCGACCGGTAAGTTTGGGTTCCGGGACGGAGGTGATGGAGTGGAACAGCTCGCTTTGGTAGCCGCCGTCCTGTTTGCGACCGCAGTGTTCATCCCGGTCGCGTCGAAGATCAACCTGCCCTGGCCGGTGCTGGTCACCATTTTCGGAATCCTGCTGGCCGCGATTCCGCAGGTGCCGCAGGTGCATATCGAACCTGACTTGATATTGCCGCTGGTGCTGCCGCCGCTGCTCTATGCCGCTGCCCGAAAAACCTCCTGGCGATTCTGGGCCGCCAACGCCCGGCCCATCTTGCTGCTGGCGGTCGCCCTGGTGTTGGTCACGACCGCCGCCGTCGCCTACGTCGCCTCCGCGGTGGTGCCCGGAATCTCGCTGGCCGGTGCTGTCGCGCTGGGCGCCCTGGTGTCGCCGCCGGACCCGGTCGCGGCCACCGCGATCGCCGGCAAGCTGCACTTGCCACGCCGGCTGGTGTCGATGCTCGAAGGCGAGGGCCTGTTCAATGACGTGGCCGCGCTGGTGCTCTATCAGGTGGCGATCGCCGCCGTGGTCGGCGGGTCCTTCTCCCCCGGGCAGGCGGCGACCAAGCTGCTGCTGGCCGCGGGTCTGGCCCTGGTGGTCGGCTTCGGGTTCGGCTGGGGATTCACCCGGCTGATCGCGCTGCTGGGATCGGATGACCCCCGGCCGCAGGTGTTGCTGTCGGTGTTGGCGCCGACCGCGACCTACGTCATGGCCGAGGAGCTGCACGGTTCCGGGGTGCTGGCGGTGCTGGTGTACACGCTCTATTCGGTGTCGCGGCCGGTCGACGCCGCCGACGCGCAGGGCCGGTTGACCACCGACGTGTTCTGGTCGATGACCCAGACTCTGGTGACCGGGATCGCGTTCGGCTTGGTGGGCCTGGAGTTTCAGACCGCGTTCGAGGCGATCGGGGCGCGCTGGACGTCCCTGGTGGCCGAGACGGCGGCCGTCGTCGCGGTGGTGGTCGTGGTGCGGCTGCTCTATCTGCTGCCTTCGGTGCTGCTGGCCAGACGGTTCTATCAACGGCTGCAAGCCGGAGCCCTCGATGACGCGCTCAGCGGCCGGAGCGCGAGCCGCCGACTGCAGCGCCAGCGCGACACCGACGTTCCGATCGGTTGGCGTGAGACGGTGGTGGTGTGGTGGGCCGGCATGCGCGGGGTGGCCACCGTCGCGCTGGCGCTGGCCATTCCCACCGTCACCGACGACGGCGCGCCCTTCCCGGCTCGGGACCGGATTCTGTTCATCGCCTTCGCGGTGGTGCTGGTGACCCTGGTCCTGCAGGGGCTGACGCTGCCGACCGTGGTGAAGTTGCTCGGAGTCCGGCCGAGCGCGCGCGACACCGACGAGACCGAGGCGATCCTGGTAGAGCGAGCGGCGCACGCGGCCGCCGAGGCGCTGAACCGGCTACAGGACGAGGTGGACTTCGGGGTCGAGGTGTGGGACCGGCTCAACGCCTTTCCGACCGACCTGCTGGTGCGGCTCAACGCCCAACTGGCCGGCGGCTCACACCGCAACCCGGCAGCGGCCAAGGCCAGCGATCGCGGTCACTTCGTGCTCGGGCTGCAACAGATGCTCAGCGCCGCGCGGGAGGAGCTGCTCGCGGCCCGGTCCGAGCGGGGCGCTGACCCGGAACTGATCGATCAGCTGGTCCGCCGGCTGGACCTGTACAGCCTGCCTGCCCATCCGGCGCCAGGATTGCTCAAGGAGCCGGCCGAGCCATTGCCGCACGATGACACACTGTCCGATGTCAACACCCAGAGTGACCAGCACTGACCGCCAGCTCACCGGCGCCGAGGCAGGAGGACAGGCAATGCCACCACGGCGAAAGAAGCCCAGCGGCTTGACCGAGGAGGACGTCGCCCGGCTGCGCAGCCAACTCGGCGAGGGCCGGCGGCCCCGGGTCGCGCTGTCCGGGCCGCAGTTCGCGGGCGCGTCCGGCACCGTGGTGCGGATCGGTGACCCGGTTGTCGAGGGAGCTGACTTTGTCACGGTCCGGGTCAAGGTCAACGGCGTCACCGACGAGCTCGCCTTCGCCCCGGCTGAACTGAGCATCGGCAGGGCACCGCGTCCGGCCGCGGCTGGAGCCGGTGAGCCCCGGGCAGGTGCCAAACCGGCCGCGAAAGCGGCTGCCAAACCGACTACCAAGGCGGCCGCGAAACCGGCCGTCACACCGGCTGCCAAGGCGGCCGTCTCACCTCCTGCCAAGGCGGCCGTCACACCTGCCGTGCCCAGCCCGACCCCCTCCGCCCCCTCCGCCGCCGATGACGGCGAGGCGCCGGCCGCCGCAGTCCCACCCGCAGCCGCAGCCACGGCCGGCGCACCCGACGCCGCCGCGTCACCGGCCAGCCGGCGGCGCAAGGCTCCGGCCACTCCGACGGTCAGCGTGACGATCAGCTCGACCGGCGCGTCCTGGTCGGTGAGCGCCAGCCGCGGCGCCCGGACGATCCTCAAGAACGCTCCGGTCGCGCCCGGGGCGGTGACCGCGATCGCTGACCTGCTCGACCAGCCGGGCCTGTCCGAGGCGGTGGCCGAGATCAACGAGACCGCGCGGCTGCAGGCCCAGCAGCGGGCGGAGCAATTGCGCGCCGAGCTCAGCGACCTCGAGGCGATGCTGGCCACTCACCGGGCGCCGCGCTGAGCGGGCCTGCGAACGAGGTTCAGCGCTGAGTCAGGCGGGCTGACCCAGCGCTGAACGTCTCGCCGGTTCACTCTCAGGCGCGCACACCGTGGATCGCGAACCGCTCTACCTGTTGCAGGTGCCCACCGGTGCTTGCCACGATGGTCAACACCCCACGTTGGGTGAACGAAACCTGCCCGGTCGTCCAGGGCGCGCGGTCACCTCCGGCCGGCACCCGTGCCAGCGTGGCGCGGTCGGTCCCGGTGCTGGTCAGCCGCTGCACCGCCACCACGATGCTCTCATCGACGCCGGTGATGTGGCCGCCGATGGTCATCGGCGAGCTCACCTTCGACCCGTAGGCCGGCTTCTCCAGCGTCAGCGTGGTGTCGTCGCTGCCGACCACCTCCCACGGTGAGTCGTTGGTGGTGCCGAACTGGACCAGGTGCAGGGTGGCCGCGGTGCGCTGCACGCCGTTGGGATCGCGGTAGCCGATCCCGATGTGGGCGCCCAGGTCGTCGAAGAACGTCCCGGTCACCTGGTCGAGTTCGGTAAATCCCAGGTAGGAGCGGGTGAAGTTCAGCGCGGTCTGCTCGGGGTCGAGGTGCCACGGCTGAGATCCGCCGCCCTTGGTCCGCCACTGCTCGGCCGCCCAGTAGCTGCCGAACGGCCACAACGGCTGGTAACGCTGAAACACCGGCGGCGGGGACTGCGAAGGCGCGCCCGTCGCCGACGCTGACGGACCGGACGCCGTCGTGGACGGCGCGGCCCGGGTCGGGGTTTGCGACGGAACCGGCCGGGTCGCCGACGGAGAGGGTTGGACCGCCGTCTGCGACGGAGCGGGCCCCGTCGCAGACGGCGACGGAGCCGGCTGGGTCGCTGTCTGCGACGCGGCCGGGTTGCTGGGCAGGGGCTGGATGGACCCGATCGGAGGGGTCACCGGTCCGGCAGAGTTGGAGCGGGTCAGCTGCACCGCGGTGATGGTGCCCACCGCCACGGCGCCCACGACCGCCGCCGCCAGCAACGGCGCCGTCCAGCGGGAGCGCTCGGGCTGCAGCCAGCGGCTGACGGGAGGCGTGGCCGGCGACAGGTCGTCTTCGGTCAGCGTGTGCGCCTGGGCATGCAGGGCAGCTGCGATCCGGTCGTCGATCGTGTTCATTCGGCACCTCCGAGTGCTGCCGCGATCGCTTGGCGACCGTGGAACGCGTTGGATTTGACCGCACCCAGCGAGATGCCGAGCGTGGCCGCGACCTGTGCTTCGGTGAGTTCTGACCAGTAGCGCAGCACGATCACCTCCCGTTGCCGGCGTGGCAGCCGTTGCAACGCGGCGATCACCTCGCGGTGCTCCTCAGCCAGCATCAGGCGGCCGTCGGCGGCCTCCACCGTCAGGGCTGCTGCCGCGGGTTGGGGGTTGCGGCGAACCGTGCGGCGCCGGCGCAACACCGAACGGGAGCCGTTCAGCACGCAGCTGCGCAGGTAGCCGACCGCCGCCTCGCGGTCAGCCAGCGACGGCCAGCGCCGGTGCAGGGCCGCGAATGCCTCCTGCACCACGTCCTCGCTGGTCTCGACGTCATCGACGAGCAGCAGCGCCAGCCGAACCATGGCCAGCCGATGGGAGCCGAACAGCGCGGCGACCGCGGAGTCGGCGTCGTCCACCGGCGCGAACCGCACCGGCACGTCCTTGTTGCCCACCATCGTCGTCCTCATGGCCACCGTCCCCGGCTCGGCGCACCATCGGCGATTTCGTGGTGCTACCTCCAGAGACGTCTGGCCGGGGCAATGGTTGCACCCGGCGCAGCATGCGACCAGCGGTACTTTTCCGCGCCCTGGCGCTCGGCCCCTTAGCGCTCAGCGCAGTTGCGCGTCCCGCCGGTGCTTGTACTCATACATCGCCGCATCCGCGCGGGCCAGCACCTCGGCCGGGGTCTCGCCGGCGGTGGCAGTCGCCGCGCCCACGGACGCGCTGACCCGCAGCTCGCCGCAGGACAACTGAAAGGGCTCGGTGAAGGCCTGCCGCAACCGCCGCAGCAGGACGGACACGCCGTCGACGTCGACGCCTACGCCCTCGGACAGGATGACCAGCTCGTCGCCGGACAGCCGGGCCAGCAGGTCGGTGGCCCGGACGGTGGCCAGCAACCGCTGGGCCACAGCCCGCAGCAACTCATCACCCACCGCGTGGCCGTGGGTGTCGTTCACCGCCTTGAACCGGTCGATGTCGAGAAAGATCACGCTCGGCGTCGCGGAGCCGCGCTGGTGCTTGGCCATCGCCATGCCCAGGGCCTCGGAGAACAGCAAGCGGTTGGGCAGGCCGGTCAGGTGGTCGCGGGTCGCGGCGTGGCCCAGCCGGGCGGCGTCCTCGCGGAGCTGAAGCACCAGCACCGCCTGGTCGGCGATGTCGCGCAGCCGTTCCAGCTGCAGGCGGCTGAGCTCCTGGCGCTGGGCGCTGAACGCGCAGACCGTGCCGATGACCTCCCCGCCGCCCAGGATCAGCGGGGCGGCCGCGTAGAGCCGGACCCGGTCGAGCACGCCGGTGACGAACGGGTTGTCCGACCACCGGGGGTCAGCGGCGGCGTCGGCGGTGTAGCTGACGTCCAGGGACTGGATGCTGGTGTTGCACATCGAGTCCGTCCGGGTCGACTCGGCTGGCTCGAAGCCGTGCGCGGCCGCCGGGAACTGCCTGGCCGCGTCGATCAGGTTGACCACCGCGGTCGGCGTTCCGCATACGAAAGCGGCCAACCGGGCGAGGCCGTCCAGCTCGGGGGTGCGCGGGCGGTCCAGCACGTCAAGATCGTGCAGGGCTGTCAGGCGGAGCAGTTCGGCGTGCTCGGGGGCCTCAGACATCCGGAAACCGCTCACCACCGTCTCATCGACCTCGAACCCGGCTTCTTGAGACGGCATGCGGAGCCTCGGGACTGGTCGGCGGGACAGGTCGCTGAGATGCTGGCGGCCCGGCATCAGCTGACCGGCCATTGCTCGACCCGCCAGGCGGCGTCCCAGAACATCCATTCATAGCGCGCCGTTACGGTGAAATGCTTGCCGGCTCTGCGGTCCTCTGCCTCGCTGAGGTCCTCGCCGATCAGGTCTGCGAAGGCAAGGACCTCGGCGACGGTCGCGGTGAACTCCTCGCCGGCGTAGGTGTCGATCCAGCGTTGATAACGCGGATCGGACGAGCCCTGCTCCAGCAGCGCTGCCCCCACCCGGGCGTAGATCCAGTAGCACGGCAGCACCGCGGCAAGCCCCTCGGCGAAGCTGCCTCCATAGACCGTCGCCAGCAGGTAGCTGGTGTAGCTGAGCGTGGTGGGAGACACCGGAACCTGGTCCAACTCGGCGGGATCAAGCCCGAGCTGGGGCAGCAAGGTGTCGTGCAGCGCTAGTTCCACGTCCACGGTGCCCGCCGCATGCCGGGCGAACATGCCGGCGGCGGCATGCGTCGGCGCTTTCGCCCCCACCACCGCAAGGGCACGGGCGTAATCGCGCAGGTAGTGCGCGTCCTGGGCCACGTAATAGGCGAAGCGATCCGGCGGCAGCGTGGCCGCGGTGAGACCCGTCAGAAAGGGATGTTCCAGGATTGCGGTGTAGATCGGTTCGGCGTCTGCCCACATCCGCTCAGTCCAGCTCGTCACCTGATGATCATCGCAGCAGGAACCTCTACCGGCATGTCGATGCGTAGCCCAGTTTCGGTTCGATTTCGCTAGACGGCCACCGTCAGCGAGGCGGTGTACCCCGACGCCGATCCGCTCATCGTCGCGAGCTGGTGGACGCCGCCGTCGTCGCTGAACACCATGTCCGAGGTCAGCGATGAGCGCGCCAAATTTTGGGCGCTCCGCTCGTAGCCTTCGGTCGCGTACACCTGGGCGCACGCCTCCTCCGGCAGGGCCAGCTGTGACGTCGCGAGGATTTTGCCGGCCGCGGTGGCGTTGGCCAGGCTGGAGTAGACCTCGAAGTGCATATGCGGCCACCTGCCGTCGTAGGCGCCCGGGAAAATGGTCTTGAAGGTGAGCTGGCCGTTGGCGTCGGATTCCTGCACTCCGCGCAGGTAGTTCTCATTACTGACGTTCTGGGAATACATCGAGTACTGGCCGTCGATGTCGCAGTGCCACAGGTAGACCGCGGCGCCTTTGAGCACCTTGTAGCCGTTGGCCGAATCGCGCAGCGTCAACGCGACCGTGAGCGGAACGCCCTTGGCGGTGGTCGTCGAGGCGCCGAAGCTGGAGCGGATGTCACTGCGCACTATTCCGCTCATGGCCAGCGCGTTCGGGCCGTTGGAGCCGTCGCCAGGAAACGGCCCAGCCGTCTCGTCGGGGATTTCGGTGTAGGACTGGGCAGCTGACGGTGTGCCGCTGGCCGCGGCTGACGACGCCGCTGTGGAGGATTGGGCCGCCGAGGTGGCCGTCGTGGACCCGGCTGAGCTCACCTTGCCAGCCGTGGAGCACCCGACGAGCGCCAGCAGGCCAGTGCCCATGAACGCCAGGGCGCCGCGGCGGCTCAGGGTCTGCAGGTCGAACTCCAACCCGCGGTCGTGGTCTTCGAGCTCGTGGTCTGTATGGGCTGGGCGGCCTGTGCGTTGGGGTGGCATGACGGGGCTCCGGATCTACGGCTCGTGGTCGGTGTTCGTTGACCACCTTGCCCAGGCAACCCTCGAAGAACTTGTGACTGCCCTGTGCTGCTGCTGTGCGCTACCTCGGATTGGGGCTACCCGGATCGAGCGGCGGGTCCTTCGGCGTGTTGGGGGCGAGGAAGTCGGCCACCTTGTTGCCGGCCGAGTCGATCTGGCGACCGTGCTTCCGGCCGGTTCGCTTGTTGGCGACCCTGCCCGCCTGGTCGATCACCTTTCGCACCTTGTCCGGATTGGCCTGTGCATAGCCGCGTGCGCGCTGCACCAGCTTGCCGATACCACCGATTGCCATAACTCCCCCTGCCAGACTTGTGTGTCATCGCACGTGCTCCGGCTGCTTCGGAGGCTGGTCAGCAAGCGAGTGAACGCTTGGTCCCACCAAATATTAGCTCGCATGACGAAGCCCTGAGCTTGCCGCTAGTGCCACCACCGCTCCACCGGCCAAGAAGGCACCGGGGTGTGACCTCGCCATCGGTTGACTGTGAAATTCCGGATGAGCTCGCCCTCCTCGTTCGGATCGGCGGGTTGGAATCGCTCAATCATCGACGCCTCCTTCGGTGCGGGCGGCACCTTGAGGCGTTCGGCGACGTGGCGTGCGGGCCGTTCAAACGCCGTGATATGAGTCGACGCCAAGATCTCGCGGTTCAGGTCCGCAACCTCTACATGGCTCAGATCGAGAGTGCCCGCAATCGTGATGCCAGGCTTGAACATTGCGAGCAAGCGCGACGGGCCAAGCGGAAAGACGATCACCCCAGCCGTGAGTAGCCCTGCCTGCTCGTCGCGTGGATGACCGGGGCCGCCAATGATCACGACCGGTTCGTCGCAGGTCACCAGGATCGGAGGGGCACGGAACACCAGCCACTCACGTTCATACAGAGCCTCAGCAGCCTGCTCTGTGGATGCCATCGCAAGTGCGATTGCCTGAGCGCGCGGCGAGGCCACTCCCGCCGTCCCAGCCTGGACATCGTCGAGGAACTGGCGGCTGCGCCGGATCTCCTCATCCGTCGGTGCTGCCCCGACTCTCCCAAGGTGGGCCCGGATGTCGTCATCGGTGTAGTGCTCGAAGCTGATCTGGAAGTGGGTGTTCACCATCTGTTGGATCTGCCCACGCTTCGCCCGCCCCCTACCGAGCTGGAACGCGAGAAAAACGGCGAGGTGCATTCGAGCTTCGTCACTGAGCTCATCGACACCATGTGCGATGAGCGTGTCCATCACTCCGACAGCCCAGCCCTCCACCTGACTCAGCATCGTCTCCATCAACAACGGCGGCACGGCGTCCGGGTTGATCTGCTCGTCGGCGAGGCTGTAGAAGTCAGTCTCGCGTGCCGCCTTCTCGGGCGCGGTCACGTAGCTGTGCTGCCGGTCGATGTCAGTGACGCGCAACAGATCGCTGTCCGCCCAACGTCTCAAGTACGAAGAGGGGACTATGTGGTGCTTTCGAGGCGGGGTCCCAGCTGCGTTCTTGCGCGCAAGGTCAAGGAGTTGCTCGAACTCGACTTCAACTGCGGCGACGGGCACGTCCCCATGATGCCCCGGAGTACCGACAGTCCTGGACGGCTCGTTCGATCCAAGGCTCTCCCGACGATGCCGAGGCCCGACCTCCCGCCGTAGCCGCCGAACGTGGTCAGTCTCCGGGATAGGGGTGTACTTCCCATCCGGTGGTTCGGCTCCAGTGGAAGACGGCGAGCCCCTCGATCCCGGAATCGAGCCACAGGTCGGTCAGCGGCGGCGGCAGGGTGATTTCGTCTGCCGGTGGCAGCGTCACCGGGTTGTCTGACCACCAGTTCACCAGGAGCTCCGGAGGGATCATCGATAATTCCAGGGACAGATACAGGTGCAACTCGGCGTAGCCGCTTCTGTAGAGCTTCGCCACGTTGTCGTCGTAGGTGGCGGTTCCTGGCAGGGAGTTCACGAAGTCGGTCAGCTCGAACAACACGGGGTTCACCCAGGCCGCGCCGCCGGCAGCCATGGCCGTTTTGATGACGCCCGGTCGTGATGTTCGGAAGCCCCGGAACGCAGTGATCTCCGAGTCCCGGTACCAGTCGAGGGCGGGGTGACCTTGTTCTTCGGCCAGGAAGTCGACATCCGTCTCCCCTTGTTGCTCGCACAGGTCAGCGAGGATCGGGAGCCACTTGCGCATCTCCTTGCGCGGCACAAGTCCGCTGTAGGTCGCGATCCACTCCAGGCGCAGCGGCACGGAGTGCGGGATTTCGGTGTCGGCGCTGCGGCGCATGGTGACGATGTCGGAATTGGCCAACGCAGTGACCTCCAAAGCCGCTTCGTGACCGTCCGGAAAGGTGATCACAGCGTCGTGCATGCCCGGCTCGGAGCCGTCATCGACGTGACGGACGGCCAGACCGGGCCCCATGCGGCCCAACGCCAGGTAGGCATACTGCTCGGACATGCTCGGCCCCTTGGGGATCACTCGTTAAGCCTAAGCCGATGGCCGGGGCGCCAGCCCATCAGCTAAGGGATACGCGAGGCCCGAGCTCGACGAGGCCCGTGTGCGTTACTCCCACTCGATGGTGCCGGGCGGCTTGGACGTCACGTCCAGCACCACCCGGTTGACCTCGCGCACCTCGTTGGTGATCCGGGTCGAGATCTTCTCCAGCACCTCATAGGGCACCCGGGTCCAGTCCGCGGTCATCGCGTCCTCCGACGACACCGGCCGCAGCACGATCGGATGCCCGTAGGAGCGCCCGTCACCCTGCACCCCGACCGAGCGCACGTCTGCCAGCAGCACCACCGGGCACTGCCAGATCTCACGGTCCAGCCCGGCCGCCGACAGCTCGGCCCGGGCGATCGAGTCGGCCCGGCGCAGGATGTCCAGCCGCTGCGCGTCCACCGCCCCGACGATCCGGATGCCCAGCCCCGGCCCGGGGAACGGCTGGCGCCAGACGATCCCCTCGGGCAGCCCGAGTTCCAGGCCGACCCGGCGCACCTCGTCCTTGAACAGCGAACGCAGCGGCTCCACCAGCGAGAACTGCAGGTCCTCCGGCAGTCCCCCGACGTTGTGATGGCTCTTGATGTTGGCCGTCCCAGAGCCGCCGCCGGACTCGACCACGTCCGGATACAGCGTGCCCTGCACCAGAAACTCGAACGGCGGGCCGGACTCGGTCGAGGCGATCAGCTCGCGCTCGGCCTGCTCGAAGGACCGAATGAACTCCCGCCCGATGATCTTTCGCTTGGCCTCTGGGTCGGTCACCCCGGCCAGGGCGTCCAGAAACTGCTGGCGGGCGTCGACGATCTTCAGCGACACCCCGGTCGCGGCGACGAAATCGGTCTCGACCTGCTCGGCCTCACCGGCCCGCAGCAGCCCGTGGTCGACGAACACACAGGTCAGCTGGTCCCCGATCGCGCGCTGCACCAACGCCGCGGCGACCGCCGAGTCCACCCCGCCGGACAGCCCGCAGATCACCCGGGAGTCCCCGACCTGCGCGCGGATCAGCTCGACCTGCTCGTCGATGATGTTGGCGTCGGTCCAGGTCGGCTTCAGACCGGCGATGTCGTAGAGGAAGTTCTTCAGCAGCTGCTGGCCGTGCTCGGTGTGCAGCACCTCGGGATGAAACTGCACCCCGGCCAGGCACCGGCCGGTGTCCTCAAAGGCCGCCACCGGCGCGCCCGCCGACGACGCGGTCACCAAGAACCCCTCAGGCGCGCGAGTCACCTCGTCGCCGTGCGACATCCAGACCTGCCGCGGCCCGTGGGCGCTATCACCGTTGCCGAACAACGTCCCCGGTGACTCGATCGACAGCAGCGTCCGGCCGAACTCCGAGCCGCCGGTGTTGGCCACCTCGCCGCCGAGCGCCTGCGTCATCGCCTGAAAGCCGTAGCAGATCCCGAACACCGGAACGCCGCCCTCGAACAGCGACGGGTCGATGGCGGGCGCGTCCGGCGCGTACACCGAAGCCGGACCGCCGGACAGGATGATCGCCTTCGGCTCGCGGGCCAGCATCTGGGCCACCGGCATCGAGCAGGGCACGATCTCGGAGTAGACGTTGGCCTCTCGCACCCGGCGAGCGATCAGTTGCGCGTACTGCGCGCCATAGTCAACGACGAGCACGGTGTCGGTCTGCACCCGGTCATTCTCGCAGAGCGGGGCCGGCAACCCCGCGCAGCCCAGCCGCAGGGGCGGGCTCAGGACCACTGATAGCGGACGCCGGTCAGCTCCTCGCTCAGATCCCACAGCTCGGCGGCCAGCCGCGGGTTGCGGGCAGTCTTGCTCGGCCGCGCCGGCCCGGCCGGACCGCGCATGCCGCCGGGCCACTGCGGGCCGCTGTACGAGCCCGGCGCAGCAGCGCTGGCGGCGTGCAGCGTCGGGTGGGCGCCGGCCGCCGCCGACTGGAACATCAGCCGGCCCACGGTGTTGCGCATCCCGCGCATCAGGGCGTTGGCGCCCAAGCCGTCCGGGCTGAGCATCAGGTTGGTCTGGGCCAGGCCGGGATGGGCCGCCGTCGAGGTCAGCGCCGCGCGGTGGGACTCGGCACGGCGCTGCAGTTCCAGCGCGAACAGCACGTTGGCCAGCTTGGAGTTGGCGTACGCCCGCTGCGGCGAGTAGCCCGTCTCAGGCTCGCCGCGCAGCGGACCGGGCTGGCCGCCCCGGTGCAGCAGCGAAGACACGGTCACCACCCGGGCACCGCTGTCAGAACCGCTGCCAGAACCGCTGCCGGCCGCCAGCAGCGCCGGCAGCAGCCGTCCAGTCAGCGCGAAGTGGCCCAGGTGGTTGGTGCCGAACTGCAGCTCGAAGCCGTCAGAGGTCGTGCGCAGGTTCGGCGGCGCCATCACCCCGGCGTTGTTGACCAGCAGGTGCAACGGCCCGTCCCAGCCCTCGGCCACCTCTTCGATCGAGGCCAGCGAGGCCAGATCCAGCCGCACCAACTCGACGTCGGCGCCCCGCACCTGCTCCCGGACCCGGCGCACCGCGGCCTCGCCGCGTCCGGCGTCGCGGCTGGCCAGCCGCACCCGCGCGCCGCGCCTGGCCAGCTCGAGCGCGGTCTGCCAGCCGATTCCTGAGTTGGCTCCGGTGACCAGCGCCGTCCGGCCGGCAAATGAGGGCAGCTGCGACACGTTCCATGACATGCTCGAAACGATACGGCCGCCCGGACGGCCAGGACCCGGGCGGAAGGGATATAGGGCATGACCGAAGCTGCCATCCGCACCAGGCTCTGGCGCGACGGCGTGCTGGAGAAAGTGGACTTCCCCTTCACCGAACTCTCCGACTACCTCGACCAGCCCGGCTGCATGGTGTGGGCTGACCTGCAGGCCCCGGACGCGGCTCTGCTTGCCGAGCTCGGCGAGGAGCTGTCGCTGGACAAGCTGGCGATCGAAGACGCAGTGGCCCACCACGAGCGCCCGAAGTCATCGCGTTATCCCACGCACACCTTTCTCAGCGCCCGCGCGCTCAAGCTCGACCGCGACAGCGGCGAGCTCAGTGACCTGCAGGTCTCGGCCTTCGTGCTCACACAGGCCTTCGTCACCGTGCACGCGGGCCAGTGGTTCGACATCGACACGATCGTCGAGCGTTGGGACGAGAACGCCGAGCTGATGCGGCACGGGGTGAAGGCGCTGGCCTGGGGGATGCTCGACGTGCTGGTCGACGGCCAGTTCGACGTCGTGCAGGCCCTCGACGACGAGATGGAGGACCTGGAGGACCTGCTGTTCGACCAGTCCAACGGAACTCACCAGCTGCAGCGCCGGACGTTCGCGCTGCGCAAGTCGCTGGTCCGCACCCGGCGGGCGGTGCTGCCGATGCGCGAGGTGGTCAACACCCTGGCGCGGCGTGACAGCGACGTGCCGCACGAGCTGCGGCCGTACTTCGACGACCTGTATGACCACGTGCTGCGGGCCGCCGAGTGGACCGAGTCACTGCGCGACATGATCAGCTCGGTCTTCGAGACCAACCTCTCGCTGCAGGACGCCCGGTTGAACACGATCCTGAAGAAGCTGACGTCCTACACCGCGCTGATCGCCATCCCGACCGCGGTCACCGGCTTCTACGGCCAGAACGTGCCCTATCCCGGCTTCGGCCAGCACTCCGGCTTTCTCTCAAGCGTCGTGATCATCACGGTGCTGGCCGGTTCGCTGTTCCTGGCGTTCAAGCGCGCCGGGTGGTTGTAGCGCTTGTTACGGCAGCGGCTTCTTGGCGAGCACCTTCCATTGCAAGCCGTCCAAAGCCTGCATCGCCGCGGCCTGGGGCAGCGAGCAGGCAGTCAGCGGCATCCGGGCCACGAGCGGTTTACCGTCGCGGGGCACTAGCGCGAAGTAAGGCACCACCATCGCGATCGCCGGGCAGGGGCCGTCGTTACGCGGCTCGTCCGGGGCCCGTAGCGCGGCCAGCAACGCGGACGGGTCGGTGTCTGAGCGCTCGATGACCAGGCTGCGCGAGTGGTCGCCGTGCGGATCGGTGACCGTGCACCGCAGCACCCAGTCCACCTCGATGCCGCTGGGCACGGGCTTGGCCTGGCTGTTGGTGAACTGACCACTCTGGGTCAGCCCGGCCGGGCAGCGAGTATCGACCGGTGTCGGCGCTGCGGTGGGTTTGCTGTCCGGGAGCGGGAGGTAACTCACCCAGCCGCTGCCCTCCGTACCGTCGTTGCCTCCGCCCGGGCCCACCGAACCGGGGCTACCCGACGGCGCCACGCTGCCGCCCCGGCCGCTTGGCTCGGCTCCGCTGCCGGTGGCCGACGGCGGAGAGGCGCAGGCACTGACCGCCAGCCCCGCGGCGATCGTCACAGCAAGCAGTCGCATCTGACTCCTCCAGGCTTCGCCATCCGCCCCGCGAGGTTCACGTCAGAACTCCGGGCATACCGAACATAACGAATGGACACAAAGAACAGATGCGGTGGCAGTGGCCAATTGTTGCCTGCCTGCCGAACTTGTCTGCTGGCTGGACTTGCCTGCTGGGCGGCGTCAGGCGGCGCGCGACTCCGCCAGGCTGACCGGGCGCACATCGAGGCCGCGCTCACGCAGCTGCGCCTCGACCCGGTAGATCTCGGCCAGCGGGGTGTGCCAGTGCGAGTCTGACCGTGGCGGAGAAACGTCGAGCTGGTGGCAGGCAACGCCAAGCACCTCGACGTAAGCGGTGCGGACCGCACCCATCCGCATGCCCTTGCCGGTCGAACCGGGCCGATTCTCGCGCGCCTCGAGTTGAGCGCGTAGCCGGCGCAGGTCGGCGGCGACCTTTTCGATCGGCGCTTGGGCAGCGACGGCCGGCTGACGCCGCTCGGCGATCCGCTCATAGTGGCGGCGCACCGCCACGATTACGGCGCTCAGCACGTACGGCGAAGCCAGCAAGCCAATCAGCACAACAGCTAAGAGCACGAGTCCAGTGTGCGCGCGCGGCTTGCGGCCATCAAGCGATAGACCAGGACTTGTCCGCCCTGTTACCACCTTCACCGAGCTGCCAACACGTCATTGTGCTATTCAGGCTCACCGTGCTGTTCAGCTTCACGTGCTGTTCAGCCTCACGTGCTGTTCAGCCCTCACGTGCTGTTGGACCTCACATGCTGTTCAACCTCACGTGCTGTTCGACCTCACGGTGAGGTCTAGCGCAGGCCGGTGACGATCAGCTCGGCCTTCTGGAACTCCTTCACCGAGGAGTAGCCGCACTTGGCCATCACCCGGCGCAGCGAGCCGAACAGGTTGCGCTCGCCACTGGGGTCCGCGGTCGGGCCTAGCAGCAGCTCTGCCAGGGACGGGCGGTCCTCCGCTTCGACGCCGAGATCCACCAGGGCCGAGCGCGGCACCCGAGGATGGGATGCCGTCGGATCCCAGTAACGCCCGCCGCCGGGAGCCTCGGCCGCACCTGCTAGCGCCTCGCCGAGCATCACCGCGTCAGCCCCGCAGACCAGCGCCTTGGCGATGTCGCCGCCGGTGGTGATGTCGCCGTAGGCGATCAGGTGAACGTAGCGGCCGCCGGTCTCGTCCAGGTAAGCCCGGCGGGCCGCGGCCGCGTCGGCGATCGCGGTGGCCATCGGGACGTCGATGCCGAGCGCGGAATGGGTGGTCGAGCCCGAGTGGGCCCCGTAGCCCACGATCACCCCGGCTGCGCCGGTGCGCATCAGGTGCAACGCGGTCTGGTAGTTGGTCACGCCGCCTACCAGCACCGGAATGTCTAGGTCGGCGATGAAGGTCTTGAGGTTGAGCGCGTCGTCCGCCGCGTTCTCGGAGGCGACATGCTCGGCCGAGATCACGGTGCCCTGAATGACTAGCAGGTCGACGCCGGCCTTGAGCACCGCCGGTGACAGCGCCACGGTGTGCTGCGGCGACAGCCGAACCGCCACCCGCACACCCGCGGCCTGCAGGTCGCTGGTGCGGCGAGCCAGCAACTCGGGCGAGACCGGCTGGGCATAGAGCCGCTGCAGCGTGCTGGTGCTGCAGCCGGACTCCTCGACAATGCTGGCCAGCGCCTGGGCCGGGTCCTCATAGCGTGCCCACAGCCCCTCGCCGTTGAGCACGGCCAGGCCACCGAGGCGTTCGATCTCGACCGCCGTCGCGGGTGAGACCACCGCGTCCGACGGCGCGGCCACGAGCGGCAGCTCGAAGGTGTGCGCGTCGATCTGCCAGGCGGTCGAGACCACCGAGGACCCTCGGGTACGCCGGGTCGGCACCAGCGCGACCTCGTCCAGGTGGTACCCGCGGCGGGCGTCACGGCCCAGTCCGATCTCAACGGTTTCAGGCATGTGCCAAAGTCTGCCCTATGGCCCTGTCAGCGCTGGGGCGGGCACGACGGCACTGATTCAGGAAGGCGCGAGCATCGTGATCGGACGGCTGCACCACATCGTTCTGGACTGCCCCGATCCCGACGTCCTGGCCCGGTTCTACTCCGAACTGCTCGGCTGGCCGATCACCTGGCGGCACCAGACCTGGGTGGTGGTCGCTGCCGATGCCAGGTCTTCAGGGCTGGCGTTCCAGCGGGTGACCGGCTACCAGGCTCCGGACTGGCCCGATCCGGAGCGCCCTCAGCAGCTGCACCTCGACGTGATGGTCGACGACCTGGACGAGGCCGACCCGCTGGTGCTGGCCCTGGGCGCCCGCCGGCTGCCGACTGCCGAGCCGGACCAGGGCTGGCGGGTGTACGCAGACCCGGTCGGGCACCCGTTCTGCCTGATCCCGCGGCCGTCGTGGGCGCCGCCGATCCGGCCCTCCGCCGGCGACCCGGCCGGCCGCTGATGTTCCGGATCGCGTTTCTGGAACCGAAGATCCCGCCCAACACCGGCAACGCGATCCGGTTGGTGGCCGCCACCGGCAGCGAGTTGCACCTGATCGGGCCGCTGGGCTTTGACCTGTCCGACGCCAAGCTGCGCCGGGCCGGGCTGGACTACCACGACTTGGCCTCGGTCATCGTGCACTCCGACCTGGAAGCGGCTTGGGCAGCGTGGGCGGTACCAGCGGCGGCACCCGGCCCAGCGGCGGCATCCGTTTCGGCGGCGCCCGTTTCGGCGGCACCCGTTTCGGCGGCGGCACCCGGCCCAGCTGCGCGGGTCTACGCCTTCACCACCCGGGCCAGCACCCGCTTCACCGAGGTCAGCTATCAGCCCGGTGACGTGCTGCTGTTCGGGACCGAGCCGTCCGGGCTGCCTGCGGCGGTCCTGGCCGATCAGCGGATCAGCGCCGAGGTGCGCATTCCGATGCTGGCCGGGCGGCGGTCCTTGAACCTGTCCAACGCCGCGGCGGTCGCGGCCTACGAGGCCTGGCGTCAGCACGGCTTCGCCGGCGCGTGAGCCCGCTTAACCCAAGATTCGGCCCAGGGCAGTTCGGCAAAGCAACCCCGCAGCGGGCATGATCTGCGTTATGCAGACAGCGCCTTATGGCTCGTGGACCTCACCGATCATCGCCGCCGACTTGGTGCGCACCTCGCATCCGGCCTCGGACGGATGCTATGTGGGTGGAGAGCTCTGGTGGACCGAGCTTCGAGCTGACGAAGCCGGTCGTCAGTCCGTCCGCAGGTTCGCTACCGACGGTGAGCCCGAGGACATCCTGCCGGCGCCGTGGAACGCTCGAACCCGGGTGCACGAGTACGGCGGCTCCTCGTGGACGCCGGGCCCCGACGGCAGCCTGCTGTTCGCCGAGTTCTCCGACCAGCGGCTCTACCGGTTGGCGCCTGGCGCCAGCGCACCCGAGCCGCTCACCCCGGCCGGGTGGGAGCCGGGCTCGCTGCGCTACGCCGAGCCGCAGCTGTCGGCCGACGGCTCCGAGGTGTGGTGCATCCGCGAGACCCATCAGCCCGACGGCGCCATCAGCCGCGATGTGTGCGCGGTGCCGTTGGACGGCTCGGCGGCGCAGGATCCGTCCCGAGTCCGCTCGGTGGTGTCCGGGTCGCACTTCCTGGCCCATGCCCGGGTGTCACCAGATGGCACCAAGCTCGCCTGGATCGCCTGGGAGCATCCGCAGATGCCGTGGGACGGCACGGAGTTGCGGGTGGCCGAGCTGACCGCAGACGGGGTGTGCGGACCGTGGCGGGCGCTGATAGGTTCGGCCACCGAGTCGGTGCTGCAGCCGGTATGGGCTGACCAAGAAAGTCTGTTCGTCATCAGCGACCGGTCCGGCTGGTGGAACCTGTACCGGATCTCGCTGGCCGAGGGCGCCTATGCGCAGCCGCTCTGCCCGCGTTCGGAGGACTTCGCCGGCCCGCTCTGGCAGTTGGGCCGCCAGTGGTACGCACCGCTGGCCGACGGCCGGCTGCTGACCGTGCGCACCTTGGGCACGGACCGGCTGGCGGTGCTGGACCCCGGCACGGGCGAGCTGACCGATATCGAGCTCGGCGATCTGAGCACCGTGACGTTCAACGGCGTCTGGGACGGCCGCGCACTGCTGACCTGTGGGGGCGCACGCACCGGCACCGGCCTGCGTGCTCTAGAGCTGGCCACCGGCGAGCTGACCGATCTGCGACTGAACAGCGACGAGCTGCCGCCGGCCGCCTATCTGCCCGACGCCCTGCCGATGACCTTCACCGGGCCGGGCGGCCGTGAGGTGCACGCCTTCGTCTACCCGCCCACCAATCCCGATTTCAGCGCGCCCGACGGTGAGTTGCCGCCTTACGTCGCCTTCGTGCACGGCGGCCCCACCGCACGGGTGTCGCCCTCGGTAAGCCCGCTGATCTGCTATCTGACCAGCCGAGGGATGGGCGTCGTCGATGTCAACTACGGCGGCTCGGCCGGTTATGGCCGGGCCTACCGCGACCGGCTGCGCGGCCAGTGGGGCATCGTCGATGTCGAGGACACCGTGGCCGCCGTGCGCGGGTTGGTCGAGGCGGGCCTGGCAGACGGCGATCGGCTGGCGATCGAAGGTGGCTCGGCCGGCGGCTGGACGGTGCTGTCGGCCTTGACCGGCACCAAGGTGTTCGCCTGCGGGGTCTCCTACTTCGGCGTCGCTGAGCTGGTGAAGTTCGCCAACGACACCCATGACTTCGAATCCCGTTACCTGGACGGGCTAATCGGGCCGTTGCCCGAAGCGCTGCCGCTGTATGAGAGCCGGGCCCCGCTGAACAACGTGGACGGGCTCTCGTGCCCGGTGTTGCTGCTGCAGGGCCTGGATGACCCGGTGGTGCCACCAGCGCAGTCGGAGATGTTCCGCGATGCCTTGGTGGCAAAGGGCATTCCGCATGCCTACCTGGCCTATCCCGGCGAGTCACACGGCTTTCGGCGCGCCGAGACCCAGATCCACGCACGCGAAGCGGAGTTGTCCTTCTACGGACAGGTGCTGGGCTTCGAGCCGCCCGGCATTCCCAAGCTGGAACTCTGGCGGCCCGAGGCATAGCAGCGGTTGTCCGCGGCTCCGTGTCCTGGGTTGGCGGGGCTCGGCAGCGGGGGGTTCATGGCGCGGCGGCAGTCGCGGGCGGTAGTCGCGGGCGGCAGTCGCGGGCGGCAGTCGCGGGCGGCAGTCGCGGGCGGCAGTCGCGGCGTGGCAGCGTCCGAGCTGAGCGGCAGTCGCGGCGGCAGTCGGGGTGGTAGTCGCGGCGTGGCAGCGGCCGAGCTGAGCGGCAGTCGCAGGTGACACAGCAGCGACAGCAAGTCGCAGCAGACGCAGCAGTCACAGATGCCGTGTATCTATAAAGGCTTTTGGCGACTGCCATCCAGTATTGTCAGACCCTCACTCTAGTGTCTGATGTATGACAATCGCGCTGAGCATGAGTGAGGCACCGACGCTGGCCGCGGCGTTGCCCGCGGCGGTAACTCAGCTCGCCGAGTGCTCACTCGCTGGGTTGACCGACGATGATCTGCTCGAGGTTCTCCGGCTTGCCGAGCGGGCTCGCCGCCAGCTCGAGGCGCTCGATCACGTGCTGATCGCCGAGGTAGAGGCGCGCAACCTGCCGGGCCGGTACGTGCTGCGCGGATCGAAGCAGTTGCTGGCAGGTGTGTTGAACCTGTCGCCCAGCGAAAGCGCAACCCGGGTACGCCAGGCCCACGAGCTCGGCCCGCGGACCAGCTTGACCGGCGAGCGACTGGCGCCGTTGCTGCCTGCCACCGCAGCCGCCCGCGCTGACGGCGCGATCACCGCCCGGCAGGCCGACGTGATCATCGCGGCGATGACCAGGCTGCGTGAGGCGCGGTTGCCCGTCGAGCGCCAGGCGGACGCCGAGGCCTTTCTGGTCGAGCAGGCGCACCGCTTCGATGCCGGCACCCTGAGCGGAATAGCCCGGCAGTTGCTCGACACTTTGGACCCGGACGGCAACCTGGCCGAGGAGCGCACTCAGCAGCGGCGCCGATTTCTGAGCTGCCATCCCAACGGTGACGGGATGCACCGGCTGACCGCCGACCTCGACACCGAGACCGCCGCCCTGGCGATGACGGTGCTGCATTCGCTGGCCGCGCCGAAGCCTTCGGAAGCCGGCGATCGGGATCAACGAACCGCCGGCCAGCGGATGCATGACGCCTTGCGAACCGTGCTGAAGCTAGCGCTGCGGGCCGGTGAACTGCCCACCTCTGGCGGCGTTCCGGCGACCGTGCTGATCACCATGACGGCTGAGCAGTTCCAGACGGGCACCGGGCTTGCCAGCACCAGCTACCGGCAGAAGCTGACCGTCGACCAGGCGCTGCGGATCGCTGACCAGGCTGCCATCGCCTGGGTGGTGCACAACAGCAAAGGCGGCATCCTGAACTACGGCACCACCCGACGAGTGGCCACCGACAAGCAGACCCTCGCCCTGATCGCCCGAGACAAGGGATGCGCCTTTCCCGGCTGCGCCGACCCACCCGAGTGGACCGAAAAACATCACATCCTCAGCTGGCGAGAAGGCGGCCTCACCGACCTAGACAACCTTTGCCTGCTGTGCGATCACCACCACGACCGCATCGACACCGGCGGCTGGCGCATCACCATGCGCGACGGGCTGCCGTGGTTCATCCCGCCGGCCTGGATAGATCCCGACCAACGACCGCAACGCAACATCCGACCGTGAGCTGGCCGCCGGCAGATGTCGCGTGGCTGGGACGGCAACCTGAGGCTGACGGGGGACGCCGCTGGTCAGCTGAGGTTGGGGCTGAGGCTGCGGGGCTGCGGGGCTGCGGGGCTGAGGCTGCGGGGCTGCGGGGCTGCGGGGCTGCGGGGCTGCG
>WUUC01070511.1_pt1 | contig 25540 bp, 20 predicted proteins | sample 6278441 | NCBI WGS metagenome assembly WUUC01 (sample SAMN13675441, study PRJNA597444) | soil metagenome | isolation source: soil | place: USA: Washington | collected 2017-10 | reverse complement strand
CGAGTGCCACGGCCAGCTCGAACACGCCTCCGGCTGCGACTTCTGCCGCGACTGCGGCTACTCGAAGTGTCGTTAGGTGATCCAGAGGTGTCCACTATGTGAGAGTAAAAGCTCGCTAACTGCTTAACCTCTTAAACGATAGCCCCGGACTTGCTAGGCAAGTCTGGGGCTATCGTTTTTTACAGGAGGTTGATTACGTATTCAGTGATTGCAATTGACAACTAAATGTTATCCCTGCCAAGATGCTGCTCCCTTGCAGGCGGTTGTTTTTAGTCTCTCAGTATTACCTCATGAAATATATAACGCGCACTTCAATATTCTCATCGGGAGAGCGTTTCCCTGTACTGCTATACGCGGAAAGTTATCAGCCCGTCCTTCTGCCTACCCGCTACGTGATAGATGTTCGTAGAGAGACTAAACAAGCCGGAACGCTTGAGCGTGATGTACGGATACTGAAATGGCTATACGAATGGTGTGATTCGTGCGGCCTCTACTTGGAAGAGCGGCTGTGCAGCGGCGACACGTTGAGTGTTTCTGAGATTACAGGTTTTTGCAGATATCTTCGCACGCGGCGCTCAGAAACAATAGTAGGCAGCGTCAATCTACGGGAGGCAGAGAAGGTCGATATACTGTCACCCAACACCTTTTCTGCTTACATTGCTCTCGTTGAAGATTTCCTTATCTGGGCGGCTACTCTCTACATACCTAAAACCGCGCTGACGGGCCAGATTAAAGAAACTGTTGAGAATGCAAAGGAGATTCTCCGAAACGCGTTCCGGGGTAATCAGATTGGCGGTGTGAGTGTGCCCCGGCAGGGTCTTACTCTCGAAGAGGTGGCAGAACTTCGCGAAGTCATCAGGCCCGGAGCGAAGCGAAATCCGTTCAAGGCATCACTACAGTTTCGCAACTATTTAATTATCGAACTCATGCTCGCCACCGGCATCCGGCGGGGAGAACTCTTGAAAATCAAGCTGAGCCACCTCCCACGCGGCCCAAAGGCCACTCTGAGCGTTGAGAGGGCTCCCGACGACCCAGAAGATACGAGGCGAAACGAACCGAGAGTAAAGACCCTTGAGCGTGAAATCCCTCTCCCAAAGTGGCTCACTAAGGCACTCTGGGAGTACGCGAGGAAACACCGCAAAAAAGGAAATCACCCATACTTATTCACCAGCAATCGCGATGGCTCCCCACTTGGTCTGACCGCAGTCAATTTTATCTTCAGCCTTCTCGTAGAGAGGTGCCTTCCTAATCTTGAGGGCCGCCTATCTCCGCATATCATGCGCCACACCTTTAATAGTGGGATCCAAGATAAAGGTATGGAGCTAGGTTGGGATGAGGAACGGGTCAAAAAGGTCCAGAAGTACCTCGGCGGTTGGAGTGAGCAGTCTACGATGCCGGATCGTTACGCACGCCGGTTCATCGAGGCCAAAGCCTTGGAAGTGGCTGAAAAGTATCAAGCCGCGTTGTATGCGGATGAAGTTCTCTATCCCGAGCAGGTTTTCTAGGAGAGACAGGATGATAATCCCTAATTCCTCCCCGGCGCCACCGCACGAAACCGAACCGATTTATGTTTGGCAAAACCCCGGGAAAGCGATTGACAGGAATGGACGTCCGGTCGATACGAATGGGGAAATCTGGCTGTTGAATGATGCGTCGGGGCCAATACAGACCAACTGGGCCAGCGTCGACACGGGGACTGATATAAAAGATGCGCTAAAAGCGTATGTGTTTCATGCCGTCGAGGCCCAAGCCCCTGGTAGTGCGGGGACAATCTTCTTCCACATGAAGTATGTGCTGAGCGAAGTGCTAGTCGTCACTTCGTTAGTTCAACTCGACTATGCTGCGCTTGAAGCTGTATTAAAGCAATTACGAGAATACGGCTCCGCATGGAAGTTTGGACACGTGCGGCGGTGGTATCGCTGGTGTAGTAATCATGAAATGCCGGGATTTAGTAAAGATATTGCTGAACGTCTCTTCAGGCTAAAAGTACCTACCAATGCACAGGGTGTAAAGGTGATGAGCCGTGATCCCGAAAAGGGCCCGTTCAGCGAACAGGAGCATTGGTTACTAAGGCAGGCAGTGAAGAATGGTCAAGGCTCATTCTTGACCCGGGTATGTGTAATGCTCCTCCTAGAACTTGGGGCGCGCCCAATTCAACTGGTCCTCTTAACAATAGCAGACCTCAAAGTAATCTTAGGGCCTGACGGCATGCAGAAGTTCTATTCGCTTGATGTACCGCGGGTCAAACAAAGCACAGTCGGTAAGCTTGCTAAGAAGAGACGGCGAATCTCTCATGAGCTAGGGCAGGCAATTGAACACTTGATCAGGGAGAATCAATTGAACCATGGAGACTCGGATGCGGAGATGCCAATCCTATGTCGCCCAAGGCCCGCAACGGAAGAAGTTAGGAAAAGAAATAGGCATCCGCTTCAACTGCCACGTGATAGCTTTCAAAAACGAGTGGTCAATTTTGCGTCGGAGGCTAATATTATTTCGCCTCGCACCGGCAAATTACTAGATACCTACCCAATAAGGTTCCGCTACACCTTCGCGACTCGTCACGCTAATCAAGGAACCCCTGCTGCAGTTCTCTCAGAACTTTTGGATCACTCGAACTTGGCCAGCGTGCGCATTTATACAAAGAGCACTGGTAACTTAGTGGATCGTCTGAATATCGCACTAGGAACCAGTGACCAATACACCACCATCATCGGGCGGTTTCTCGGCGAGATCGGCTCAAGCGCTGGGAACCTTGATCCTCACAGGATCATTAACGGGACAACGCCAACTCTAAAAAATTTAGGCGGGATTGGCGTGTGTGGAGCCAATTTCTTGTGCAAACTAATGCCGCCGTTGTCCTGCTACGTCTGTCCTAAGTTTCAAGCATGGTCCGACAGGCCTCACGAACAAATGCTGCGTGAGTTGGAGATTTACGTCTTAGACTTAATGCAAAGGACTGAGAACAGGAGTGACAGAATCCCTTACCAACTCGTCGAGGTCATTACAGCAATCAGGTCACTGTTATTAAAGCTGGAGGAGGATGGTAAGGGAGGGGTCTATGCATAGCACTGAAACGCAACGTAGATTGAGGCACATCATTGAGGATGCCAAGAACTTGAGCACCTACTCATCCATCTCATGGGATGATTTCTATTGGGATCTCACAGAGACGGAGATAAAACGTGCTCACGATAAGCGCCGACTTAATGTCTACTTCACCAGGCTTCGAACCAAGCCAAATCCTTATGTCCCTTACGAACAGCCTTTCGCCGACTTCGCTAAAGCAATCATTCGCACGCGGGCCAGTGAGCGGAATGTGGGTTGGCAGTTCCAGAGGAATATGGCGACAGCGCAACAATATTTATACGAAGCGCTGCTGCGCACTAACTCCGCGGATCCCACAACACTAACAAACCAGCATTTTCAGAACGCAATTTCAGAAATCGCTAATACCCGGGCACACAAGACGGCTTACGGAATCGGCGCCCTTTTAGAAGAAATAGCAGACTTCATTAACTACCATAACATTACTGACGTTAGAATCAGCTTCAGCAATCCTATTAGCCACCCAGGAAAGGGGGACGGGCTGGATGAGGAATCTCAAGAGAAGGGACTTAAAAAGATGCCGTCTCTGGCGGCACTTAAAGCGTTAGCCCAAGCCTCTAACGACCCTTTGGGTGATGACGAACGTATTCTGCTGCGGACAATTGACCTACTCGTCGTCGGTAACTTTCGTATCGGCGAAGCCCTGACACTACCGGTTAACTGCTGGGTAGAAGAAGATCATCTAAGACAGGACGGCCGAGTTCAAACAAACCCGCAAACCGGAGAACCGATCAGGCGGTACGGATTGAGGTATTGGCCAGAGAAGGGAGGCGAGCCGATTGTCAAATGGCTGCCGGATTGCTCTGTGCCACTTGCTAAACGCGCCGTTGATGATCTTACGAAACTCTGTGCTGAAGCGCGGCGTGTCGCTGTCAAATTAGAGCAAAATCCAGACCGTCTGCCATTGCCGGGTAACCACAATACAAATGAATTGCTGGATCTTAGACAACTGTCAGAGATTACCGGGTTGAGGTATCCGTCGGCGGTAGGTGGGTTTATAAGCCGAGTTGTTGGGGTAGAACCAGCAGAAAAAAGAAATGTAGCAACCGGCGGAGGAGTTAAGTATCTATACCGCGTTGGTGACATAGAGACATCTTTAGTTAAGCTGAGAGGCCAGTTGGTAGCTGTCAGGAGACCCGACGGTAAGTCTCAAATGTTATCCGAATCTCTGTGTGTAGTATTCCTTAATCAATTTCATAGCCTCAAGGCTACGCTACGCTTCCTGCCAGAGTTACTCCCATACAAACGTATCACTGATGCATTGGGAAATGACGACAACTCGACTTCCATCTTCGCCCGCCGGGGATTAACTGAATCAGGCGGCTCGCCCATGCGGATCAAAACGCACGCCTTCAGGCATTGGCTCAACACTTTGGCCGACCGTGGTGGCCTCTCGGACTTGGAACTGGCCCTTTGGTCGGGCAGACGGGACGTAAGCCAGAACGCAGCCTATAAGCACGGTACGGTAGAGCAGCGCGTCGCTTGGGCGCGGGAAATGCTCAAAGACGGAAAACTGTATGGCGAAGTGGCGGACGTCTATAACGGCATCAACGACCCGGTAGAGAAGGAACTCTTTCTTGAGACATTCGTCGGCGTCGCCCACTTCACGCCATACGGTGTTTGCGTCCATGATTTCGTCATTGATCCTTGCCGATTCCACCTGAATTGCCTGAGTGGCTGCCCTGAGTACCTTCGGACTAAAGGGGATGTAGAGGAAAGGCAACAACTCGTCCAACTCCAGAGGTTTGCGAAGAAGGGCTTGGAGAAAGCAAAAGAGGCCATGGCCGAAGGAGAATACGGGGCCAGCAACTGGGTAGACTTCAACAAGAGAGTTCTAGCTAACACAGAAGCTGCTTTAGCGGTTGATGATGATATTACGATAGCGGACGGGGATGTGGTCTCGGTCTTCCCTAACGGCACTATGATCGGACAACCACTCGCGAAGTGAAATCTCTGGTGTACAGAAGGTTGAGCGGTACAACGTCGGATGAGCAAAACGCCGTCTAGTAAGGCTAAGAAGACCGGCCGCCGGCGTAAGAAGAGACCTCTACGTGGTGAAACGCTGGTAAGGGCTGTGAAGGCAGAGTTGGGACGTAGGGTCAATCTGTCACCCAGAGATGCCCCTATCAATGTAACGAGTATCGCTGAAGCTGTGGGCATTTCCAGGCAGTCTATCTATGATAACGAATTGGAGGGGGTGATAGAGGAGCACGCTAACCTTCAGCGAACGAACTTTGAACTTAATATCGAGGCGGCGGTGCTACGCCGACCTTTAGAAGATCGCATAGCCATCCTGGAAGCCGAGAAGAAAGAACTACTTCAAAAGGTTGACGGCTGGGTTGAACGCTGGGCGGCGGTTGAGTACAACGCGAAACTACATGGATACGACGCGGATAAACTTTTTGCCCCTATCCCCCCGCCCCTACGGAAGGCTTTGACTTTTAAGAAGAAGAAAAAATGATCGAGGATTTGAAACAGGAGAGTAGAGCCAGTCTGTCCGGCGGTGATGACTTGGTTGATGAGGCCCGAGAGAAGCCGGATCGTCAAGCAAAGAGTGGCCAGCAAATTGGTGCTGAGAATGCAGAAAAATTAAGCGACTACTTAGCAGAACTCAAATTGAAAGGGGCGCACCTTCCATCCCGCAACGGGAAAGCGGATAAATCGGCCATCGCCCTGGCCTGCGGCTTCAACAGGCAAACCCTCTACAACAATCCGGAAGCTGTTGCTCTGCTCGAGCAAGCCGTCCATGACATTGGCCTCGAAGATGGGAACGCCCCACCGGGAGGCGGAAAGATTGAACACGTGCAGCGGCGACTGGATCAGCGCGACAGGCGTATCCAGCAACTGGAGGAGAAACTAACGGCCAAAGAGGCCGAAAACGCGGAGTTGCGTAGGGAAAAGAGAGACCTGAAGGAGAAGCTTCGCCAATACGAAATCTTCGAGGAAGTCATGACCGCTAACGGCCGGAGATTCATTCCGTGAATCCAGTCACCGCCACGATCACCGTCTCGACGGTCTACCCGGGCCCCGTGGGCGGGGCGGTCTTCATGGGAAGAGATCAGCTTGGGCGGCGACTTCGTGCCGTGGCAAAGCGTGAAGCCATCTTCCGAGCACCGTTCAAAGGCGAGGTGTGGCAACTTACGGGCCAACTGGTAAGGCATCCGAACTATGGCCGCCAACTGTACGTCAGTCGCTCTAAATTGATGCCGCCCTCGGGACGGCTAATAGTTCGTTACCTGTCAAGCCATCCATTATTCCGGGGCATCGGGGTAGGACAGGCAAAAGCATCAAGGTTATACAGAGAATTCGGTAATGAACTGACATCTATCCTCGACAGCGGAAAGATAAACGAGCTGGCTTCTGTGCTCGGCGAGGAGGCGGCAGAGAGGCTCGTCACCGCGTGGCAAATAAACGCTAAGGAGTCTGCCGTAGTCACGTTTCTCGACGGACATGGGATTAATGCCAAACTCGTAAATAAAATTCTATGTTGCTGGCCGGAAGACCCTCTCGGGAAGATCAGAGAAAACCCTTACCGACTACTTGCCATAACGGACTGGTCTACAGCCGATAGAGTCGCAGGCTCTCTCGGCGTGGACGCTGATGATGAGCGGCGGCTGATTGCCGCCGCGGAGACTGCCGTATACGACCGCCTAGATACCGCGAAAAATACTTTAATTGAGAGTGACGAACTGAAGGAAAACGTTGGACCGCTGTTAGGATGTCTAGGTGAAGGCACACCCGCCAAGGCGGTCGAACTGGCTATCAATAACAGCGCGTTAGTTGGGGACACGGAGCGTGGTTATCAATCTTTAGGCTGCGCGTTGATGGAGCAGTATCTGATGCGCCGCTTCAAGGCCATAGCACTGCTGGAGAATACCGCGCAAAGGGCACTGTTCAGCAGGAAACCTGACGCGCCGGTCATTGATTCCTTCATTAAAGAATTCGAGCGGAAGGAAGGCATTATCCTGAACGCCGGCCAGCGTGCTGTCGTTCACACGGCGCTCACGGAGCCGCTCAGTCTTCTAATTGGTGGAGCAGGCGTGGGGAAGACCACCACCCTAAAGGCAATTCACCACGCCGCCGAAGAGATGGGAAGGCCAATAATGCAGTTAGCACTGGCCGGACGTGCGGCTCAGCGGATGCGCGAGACGACAAATCGCGAGGCTTACACCATCGCTGGATTCCTTCATAAGATCCGCGCGGGAAAAATAGAAATAAGCCCGAAACATTTACTCATTGTGGATGAGTCTTCGATGCTTGATCTGATGTTAGTTTACAGACTAATGAAGGCTTTGCCCCTTAATACAAGCTTGTTATTTGTTGGAGACCCACACCAACTGCCGCCCATCGGCCCCGGCCTCATCTTCCACAAAATGTCCGAAAGCCAAGCGCTTCCAGTCCGGGAGCTATCGCAGGTATACAGGCAAGCAGAAGTCACGGGGATCCCGAAAGTTGCCGGTCAGATTCGTAACGGAAGTGTACCAGAATTGCCCAAGTACACCGGGCTCGGCCAAGGGGTAAGTTTCTTGGGGTGCCGGGAAGATACGATCATTAGTCATCTGGTAGATATTGTGGGCGATCTCGGCGGCTTTGAAGAGGCGCAGATACTCGGTGTTACCAAGAGCGGTCAATCGGGAGTGTTTAATATCAATCAAGCATTCCATCGTAAGCTGGCACGCGGGAAGCGCAAATTGGTTGCGTGGGAGTTGGCTGAATCCGACCCCGTTATCTATACCGTTAATGATTATAACCGGGAGCTATATAACGGTTCGTTAGGCCGTATCAAGAAGGTCATCCTAGATCCGCAAGAGATGGAAGGTGAAGGAGGCGAACCGGTACGCCTTATCTGTGACTTTGATGGGAGAACGGTGAATCTTTCAGACGCCGATTTAGGTGATATCGAACTGGCTTACGCTATAACAGTTCATAAGGCACAGGGGAGTCAATTCAAAAGAGTGATAATACCAATCGTAAAAAGCCGGCTACTTGACCGGACATTGATTTATACGGCCCTAACAAGAGGAATAGAGCAAGTAGTGTTCATCGGCAATAAGAAAGTATTCAATGAGGCTATTATCAAGAGGCCGTCTGTTACTCTCCGAAAAGTGGGTTTTTCAATGTAGAGACAGATAGTTAGCAGAACATCGGAACAATTCCACAGAAAAACCTGTTTGTGTTCGTGGTCATTGTCATAACGCGACAGTGGTTCTCTGGTAGAAGTCTTTACTCGGCGAGCGCTCGGCGGTAGCTCTCCTTGATCATTTCCGTCGTAGACTCGGCATAGACCTGCGTGGTCTCTAGCTTCGAGTGGCCGAGGAGCTTCTGTATCTAGTCTATCGGCATCCCTCGCTCTAGCAAAGTAGTCGCCACCGAATGCCTAAGCAAATGCGGATAAACACGCTTCAATATCTTCACTGCAATCACTAATTCTACGGTGCGCCTTCTCTCCCGCTGGCCACTGTCGCGTCTGTTGCCTCTTACGCTGAATGCCTGACCGGCCCGCAGGCATGTACATGCAGCATGTGGCCTCGCCTCACCTATTTCTTATCCAACGATCGTCGCTTCAACTCGTCAAGAGAACTAACTGAAATTAAGTGCCTGCGGCGGTCTAGGACATCAGGCGTAGCCTTCAATATTCCTTCCTTCACTAGACCACCTAATTTACGTGGTGACACGCCGAGATAGTGAGCCGCCTGAGTCTTGGTTAGCCTCTTCTCGCCTCTTAGTGGTGCTTTCATAACACGTCGCGCGAAACAGCCGAAAAGATGTCGTGTGTGTCAAGCCTCAAGCCACCGTCACTAACATCACGGCCGCGCGGATGCGCAGCCACTTATAGAGGCAGTAGCAGCCGACTGCCGTGAAGAATGCTCCGCACGCCGCTAAGTACCAACCCAGCGTCTCGTCAAGGCCAGGACGCCCGTATCCTATCCGGCTCAGCACCCATCCACCGAAGCCTGCCACGCCCAGCATGAAGCCGAAGAGCATGCCGGCGAAGTTAATCCATAGGCCGGAGTCACCGCGAACGCCAACGGTACTATTTTTGTAGGCATCAGCAAGGAGTACGCGCCCTCGCATCCGGCCGGCAACGATAAGGCAGTCGCCCTCGCTTATAATGGGCGGCGCGCCGGAGGCGAACATGACGGTCGTCGCCCCAACCTTGAAAATGGCATGGTGGCGCGTCGAGACGCCTTCCTTGTTGCCGCTAACGTGGACTGTGTAACGAACGGATGCGGCCGTGCCTTTGATGACTTCCATGTTAGTGAGGTCTATCCCTCGTTGAATCTTCCCTTAGCTAAAACATCATCAGCTATACATCCGAAAGCCAATTTCCTTGATGTCGCGTCTTATGCCCGCAGATGATTGGAAGAGCGGTGACGGATAGGCTGGATTCTGCTATCTTCTTCCGCTAGTTGATTTGACAAGTCACGACGCAGCGCATGCGCGGATCAGGGATACTAACTGCTAAGTAATGTGCGCTGCCCGAGATCAGATTAATGAATCTCGGCGGCTTAATAATCAGCAAGGGATTATCACTCTAAATAGAGGGGTAATCAAGGCGAGAAACAGCGCTCCATTAGGAGGGGAACTCTGATGGGGCGCTCACGTCGTCCACGACCATTGCGTCTCGCCACTAAGTTGCGGCAGGTACGCACAGCGCTAGGCCTTACCCAGGAGCAGATGTTTGAGCGTCTAGGCGAAACTAAGACAGCCTTGTATCCCGGACATATCTCACTCTATGAAGGAGGTCAACGAGAGCCGCCCCTGCCTGTCCTGCTGAGATATGCTCGAATTGCCGGCGTTTACGTTGATGTCTTGATTGATGACGAGCTTGATTTGCCAGCCAAGATACCTGCTAAAACTAAGAGGGAGAGGTTATAAAATCTTCAGTGGGGATACTAGCAGGGCTGTCTGCTCACGTCTGATCAATGGCCGAGGTGTTGGGCTACCGGAGCGCCCCTCCGTAACGAATCCCAAACGTAAGGAGGCCACTACCTGCAACCAACTCTTAATAATTTCATTGACTTAACTGCGCATTCAGCATAATTTCTCCTGTGACTTATAGCCCTGTGTCGGAGAACGCCACCCCTCAGTATTTACCTGCATGGTTACACAAACGGTCTGAGATGGTAGAACTGGTTAAAGAGTTTCGATTTGAAGCGGCTCACTTACTACCGCACGTTCCTACTGATCATAAATGCCGCCGCCTGCACGGCCACAGCTTCCGCTGCGAAGTCGCGGTAAGGGGCGAAGTTGATCAGGAGATGGGGTGGTTTATCGATTATGCGGAGATTACTGACGCCTTCATGCCACTCCAGCAAAAACTCGATCACTATTATTTGAACGAAATCCCGGGCTTACAGAACCCGACATCAGAAAATCTCGCCCGCTGGATATGGGAGCGACTTGAGGGCAAACTGCCGGGGCTGTTCCGGGTGACCATACTCGAAACCTGTACTTCAAGCTGTCACTACTTCGGCAAATGAATCTATTTGAAGTAGTCAAGAGAGATTTGCTTCGGGATTACCTGTAAGACCCGTTCGTCGGTTGGGAGTCCTAAAGGCGGGTATAGTGCGGTGGCACCCTCACCCCATGAGCAGTAACCAGGCGTACGAAAGTCAGGGCAGCCTACCAGCCGACCGGGAAAAGCGGCGTGATGAGTTCCTATCTAAGATGTACGACCAGATGTGGAACAATATTAACCGCCACATACTGGTCGTCTGGCAATCGGTAGGTGTCCTCGTCGGTGCCTTCGCGATCTTCGCGCTCGTCGAGAAGAACATCATCTCCATCGACCTTGCCAGTTCGCTACTAATACTTATTTCTGCATGGCTGATCGCTCATTTGTTCGATGCTAACTCTTGGTATAACCGTAACCTCGCAATCATCGCGAACATCGAGCGTCAATTTCTAAAACCCGAGGACGCCTGCTACGTCCACTATTACTTCACCGAGCATCGTAAGAGTTGGTCGCTGCTGGATCAGTTTCAGATTCAACTAGGTTTGGGCGTCGGGATTTATGTGCTTGTTATCATTTATCATTTCACCGCGCGTGTCCTACCTGGATTTGGGAAACCTTTGAGTGACTTTGAGGTGGCGAGAAGTTTCCCGTACTTGATTTCAATCCTATCGTTTATCGTACTGGCCTCACTGCGTAGAAAGCAGATGAAGGCTTACGAGATTTTTTTACGAAGGTCGCCGGGTGCGAAGGTGGATATGTCATTGGCCGCTTGCAGCGTACACGCCGAGCATTCGTGAGGACTAAGAGCATAATCTTTAGCGGCCTTACGTATGCTATCAGTGAAGCATTAGTAATGTAATAAGCGCAGTATCATCCTACTCCGAGTGAGTGAGTTATGAAGCAGGCAAAACGTCATCTGCTGGTTCTTGGTTGTTCATCAACAAAGCTACAAACTGAAGGAGGTCTTCCTGCCATTGATCGTTACGATGGCCCTATGTACAGAGTGTTTCGGTCGTTTCTGCGCGAGTCCATATGGCCTTCTCCGTTGTCAATCGCCGTCCTTTCGGCAAAATACGGTTTAATAGGTGGCCTGACTTCAATCGAGCACTATGATCAAAGAATGGACAGGGGACGCGCTCAGGAGCTTTCTGATACCTCTACCGAGACGCTAGTTAAATGGGGTAAATCACACAGCCAAGTTAGTCTAGTTCTCGGTAAGGAATATCTTCCCGCACTTAATCTCGGCAGGCTCAGTAATCAAGGGGTCAAATCGTCTGTCGTCGAAGGCCCAATCGGAATAAAACTGAACCACCTACATAATTTCCTGCATCACCTGCAAAAGACGCCTCGCACCAACGCCTCCGCTCAAACGCCCAAGCGGCCGTTCTATTTCCTTCCCGACTGGGACGACATGCTCGATGTAAATTACGATTTCAAACAAGACTGCTTTTCCTCACCGACTAAGGCCGAACGAGGTGATCAACACTGCATACGGGTGATGCGACCACAACGCATCTGCGACGGAGTGCTCGTCAGCCTAGCCCAACACCTCGGTTCAAAAGGGGTGTTGCGAAGATTCGCACCCACAGACGTCCAGTCGCTGGCTCCACAGTCAATCAGGGATACATTCGGACTGTCTTCGGATCAGTGGGCCTTCGGCGACTGCGGAGCATTTTCTTACGTGAACGAGCGCACTCCTACTATTACTGTCGAACAAGCTGTCTCCCTTTACCAGATTTACGGTTTTGATTTCGGCGCGAGCGTTGATCACATTCCAGTGACCGAAGTAACGGTGAACGACAAAAAGCGTACGCTCTATCCCAACGAACGGTATGAGAGAGTCAGAATAACGCGAGAAAATGCCGCACGCTTTCTAGAATTACACAAGCAAAGGCGGTGTACATTCGTTCCCGTCGGAGTTATCCAGGGAGTTACGCCGGTAGGTTATGGCAGACAGTTGTCAGAGTATGCTGAGATGGGATACGAACATATTGGCGTGGGTGGGTTAGTCCCCCGAAGCGATGCCGAAATCGTCGAAATCCTCAGGGCCATTAAGAAGGCCAGAGCTAGCTTGAGACATAAGCCCTGGATACATCTGTTCGGCGTTTTCCGTCCCAGAATACAGGAGGAAATTAAAGAAGCCGGCATCACCAGCTTTGATAGCGCAACATACTTCAGAAAAGCATGGCTACGTTCAGGGCAGAATTATCTCGCCGCTGATGGCAACTGGTATGCGGCGATTCGGGTGCCAATTACCTCCGACCCGAGGACGATAAAAAGACTGCAACAAAGTGGACTGCCATTGGATGAATTGAAACGACTGGAGAAGAACGCGCTTAGAGCGCTCCATCGTTACGCCGAACGTAGGCAGTCGCTAGACACTACTCTCAGCGCTATAGAACAATATGACAGCATCCTTAATAGAAGTGACAAACACGATAATCACGATGACGATCTAATTGGGGCGTACAGAAAAACCCTAGCTGATCGTCCGTGGGAAAAGTGCTCATGCCCGATATGTTCAAGCCTAGGGATTGATGTTTTAATCTTCCGCGGCTATAACAGAAACAAAAGGCGTGGAGCGCACAACACATTGATGCTTTACCGAACGCGGGGAGAACAGCATGGATCTTCACGACATGCTCACCATCTTGGAGCAGAGGTCAGGCCGGCAGCTTAGCCAAGAGCAACTAGACGTTATCACTCATGAAACTGGCCCATTGTGGGTAATAGCCGGCCCCGGCTCAGGGAAAACAGAAGTTCTTGTTATCCGGTGCCTAAAGCTGGCGTGCGCCGATTTTGTGGAGCCGAGAGCAATCATCCTCACGACCTTCACTGATAAAGCCGCTAAAAACATTCAAGACCGCTTAGCGAATTATAAAGCCTACCTTGACCAAGCTGACCCAAGCTTGAGGTCTGTTGATCTGTCGCAGATTAGGGTTGGTACTCTGCATAGCTTATGTAATGACATCATGCAGGAGTATCGTTATAGGGGCTATCAGAATTATCGGCTGTTAGATGAGATAGATCAGCTCTTATTTACCTACGAACATTCAGGGCTGGCAGCCTCCCGCCCGCCACAAACTCTACACCTGCCGCTGTGGCGGACATTCGATTATTTGGTGAGCCGCTTTAATAGGGTGACCGGCTACAGTTGGAGCCGAACGAAAAACTATCTCCCGCATAGGTGGTTACGCACCAATGCAGCAAAGGTCCTGTTCAATCGCATCGTTGAAGATCGCATAGACGTAAACCAGTTACGGGCACAGGGCGGAGTTCTTACAACGCTGGCGGGAGAATATCAGTCATACGCCCACAGCTTGGAAAGTAATCTTTGTTGTGATTTCGCTCATCTGCAACTGAAGTTTCTTGAATTCTTGGATTCGCCCAGCGGGGTAAGGTTTATTAACGGAGATGATACGTCTGAGCATCCAGGCATTCATCATGTTCTGGTTGATGAGTACCAAGACACGAATCCTATTCAGGAGGAGATATATCTTCGCCTCGCGGGGCGAGAACCATACAACCTTTGCGTGGTAGGTGACGATGATCAAGCACTGTACAGGTTTAGGGGCGGTACCGTTGAATGCATGGTCAATTTCGACGATGCATGTCACCGAGCTTTTTCAGATGATGTAGAAGTAATACCTCAGCCGCTATCGACAAATTACCGCTCGCATCCAAATGTAGTGGACTGGTGCGACGAGTACATTCGGTCTTTTTCGGTCATGATTGCTGAGGGCGCGCGCGTTGCAGGTAAACCAAACCTATCTGCGGACCCGAACTGGCACCAGAATAGAGAGGCAGAGGGTGCTGTGCTAGGTGATTATCCCAGTGTTTGCTTCTTAACTGGACAAGATGAAAGACAGGTGGCAGAGAACTTCGCCAATACAGTTCAGAATCTCCTTTCTGACGGCACCGTAAGTGACCCGAGCCAGTGCGTACTTCTAATCAAGAGCACGCGAGAGAACTCGGTGGGCCTGTATCAGGCTGCCTTACATGACAGATACATTCCGGTCTACAATCCGCGCTCGCGTACCCTACTTGACCAAGTTGAAGTGCAAGCTGCTTTAGGCGGCTTGGTTAGTATTTTGGATCCGAACAGAACTGGACTTTCTCAGCTTAGAGAAAGAGGTATTAGAGACATAATCAATAGCTGGCTGGCCTCTTTCTCACAGGTGGTGCAAAACAATCCGGCGCTTGAAGATTACATTGCGAGAGCCACAGAGCGCATTAGCCAAACGGCTGCTAACCAAACGGTTACTCAAATGGCGACTCAACCTACGGAATTTCCGGCCACACTGCAAGAGGTTTATTACCACATGATAAGTTTTGAACCTTTTGCTACTTGGGAACTTGACGCGGAAAGAACCGTAAGGATGGCCACATTATCTAAAGTGTTGGAGTCATACTGTTCCGTGCCATTCCCAAATTCTTTCGGCTCAACAAGGGGAAGCCTTCGCACTGATCGAACTGCGCCTGGGCAAATCAACACTGGACAGTTAAACCATTTCTATCAGTCTTTAGTCGGGCTATTGGTGTCTGAGGGTTTAAATGATCCGGAAGACGAAGAGGTAATCTGTCCGCCTGGTAGATTGCCAATAATGACGGTTCACCAAGCGAAGGGTTTGGAATTTCCCTTTGTATTTGTAGCAAAAGTAGGTATACAACAGATCAAGATTGGTGCCGAACTACAACTGGAAGACGCGCTACGTCCCTTTAGAGTCAGCGTAGTACCTTCGCCTTTTACTACTCAGCAGCGCGCCGAACAGGACTACATACGTTTCTTTTATGTGGCCTATTCTCGCGCTCAGTACGCGCTAGTGTTGCTCGGTCATGCACGGGAGCTAGCAAGGCAGGGAATTGGATTCGGCGGCTACGGCCGTCGATGGTTCGAGCAACATGTACAGCGCGTCAATTAGGAGGGGGCCATGGCACAGGTTTTTAACGATCTAACGATCCCCGCATCTGAGCCGCCATCAGTCAGACGCCGGTACAGCGTTACCGCAGACGTCTTATCCTTCCAGCGATGTTCAAGGCAATATGGGTTTTTCGCAATAAGAGGATATGAGCCAGCATACGCGGTTCAAATCTATTATGGAACAGTAATCCATCAAGTCTTGGATCGCGCCCACGCACACTATAGAGGGCTCGATGATCCAAATACAGCCGGACAAATACCGACCGATGAGGATATTGCAAACTACTTCAGTGAAGTTAATCGTGCGTTACGAGCACGCGGCGTGAGAGCGGTCAGACCGGCAGAACGAGATGCGGCGCTAAGGCGGGTACAACTATTTAATAGAATAGAAGGGCCGCAACTCTACCCTAGAGTTAGAGACACTGAGCATCGCCTCCAATCAGATCGAGAGGATTATTTACTTCATGGCACCGTAGACGTTTTGGCTGATGATCCCAACTGGCTTCCCGGTATGGAAGCTGAGATATGGGACTATAAGGGTGGAAATCGCCCTAACCTTAACGATGAAGACTTTAGGCGATATGAATTCCAGATGTTAGTCTACGCCGAACTTTATCGCGAGCGAAATGGCTCCTATCCGTCGAAGGCAATCCTTTACTTTTTGGCGGAGTTAGATGACGCGCGGGAAACTTATGTGCGTCCGCCAAAAGCTCTCGTCGAAGTACCACTCAGCCCACAGCGCATACAAGTCGCATTACAAACTTTCAACGAAACTGTACACGAGATTGAAGCCTGTCAGGCTGCCGGGCACTGGCCCGCTCCACAACCCGGGTATGAGCCGGACGAGAAGACCTGTGACATATGCGACATTCGCTGGAACTGTCCCACTGTGGGGCATCGCTATCCAATGCGGTATCCGTAAGCCACTACTCTATTCTCTAGATGCACATGTATCCCCGGCTTTTACGAAGGTAGCTTGATTCCAGAAAGTTTCTGGTATAAATCGACAGCATAACTGTCTGTCATACCAGAAATATAGTCTGTAACTGAAAGTAACCGTTGATAAGGTGAAAGTGAATCTAGATACTCCTTATGTGTGCTGAATTGCTGTTCGGAAAATTGCAATTGTTGCATGGGGAATAGTTGCCTAAGTTTTTTATCTTTAGGACTAGGGTGATTAGATAAGATTGCCGAACAGTATATCTCCAGAAGCCCTCCTATTGCTTGGTAACCAACGTATTCAATCAGCAATACGCGCTCATGTGTATAAACGCGGTTGCGTGCTAGCGTCTTTAATTCCCTGTAGTCATTGTATGAGGGGGTCTTCGCAATTAAGCTTTCTGTGAAGGTTCCGTTCTCAATAGCTTCTATGTTGCTTTGGAAGACTTCTATGCATTGCATCGTAAGCGCGTGAATTGCTGTTGCTCTAAGCTTGGCAATCTTACTAGACTCCGGCGAGCTAGGATCGACCGGAGCGGCGGTCACAGTTGAGGCGATGGGGGAAAAGACTGCTTCCACCTCTGAATAGGGAACTATCTTCAGTTGCCATGCATCCTCTATATCAATAACTGCATAGCAAATATCGTCTGCTGCTTCCATGAGGAAGGCCAAAGGGTGTCGCTTAAAAACTCCGGGAACTTGTTCCAATAAACCTAAGCCTCGAAATGCCTCTAAGGCCAAATCGCAATCATCCTGAAAGTAGCCGAATTTTTTATATGCTACATCATCGCCTTTCAAGCCTTCATCAATAACAGAGGCGCGCGGATACTTTGTAAGTGCTCCAATAGTAGCTAGAGTAAGCCGTAATCCTCCCCGCCTTTCTCTACCTTGAAGTTTAGAATAAATTCTAAAACTTTGAGCGTTACCTTCAAAATTTAAGAAATCCTGCTGCTCGGCTCCTTCTGTGATGAGTTCAGCCAATCTGAATTCTTGAGAAGATGGGCTTTTGAAAGTCATGTCTGCCCACTGTTGAATCGACGATTCACCAGAATGACCAAACGGAGGATTGCCCGTATCGTGAGCCAGACAGGCAGCACCTACAATTGTGCCAACATCTGCATAGCTGATGGACGTTTGTTCTAGCACTCCCTCGTTTTGAAGAAATTTTCCGGCCATCTGGCCAAGGGAGCGGCCAACGCAAGAAACCTCGACACTATGTGTAAGACGAGTTCTAGTGTAATCAGATTGTGATAGAGGAAAAACTTGCGTTTTATCCTGCAAGCGGCGGAAGGCACTAGAAAAAACTATGCGGTCATAATCTTGATCAAACCTTGACCGGCCTTCAGGAGATGGATAAGAGTTGGTTTCACCTAGTCTCGCATCGGAAAGAAGGCTTTTCCACCGCTCAATTCGGTCTTGGTTCATTGTCATCCCTGAATTTAGTGGCTAATTGCCCATCTTTCTAATAAAGAAAGCATTAGCCAAAGAGCGAGCATTTTCTACAATCGCCTAATCCAAAAGGGGCAGACTCAAGGCTATGTTTACCAAACAACTACCGCAGCACGGGTACTTCAGACCCACTTCTGGAGGGGGAGTTTTTCCATGCAAATATTTCCTGTTCAGCATTATAGTACAAACCACTCACGGGGAAGCGCCTCGTGGTAAAAGATGATGACCAGCCAGTATAGGGGCGTATGCGATGAACAAACCTCTTGTGTTTATCAGCTACAGCCATAAGGATGAGGCTGAGAAGGAGAGCCTGCTGACACACCTCGGTGTCCTCAAGCCGGGCCTGATCGACCTCTGGAGTGACGACGCCCTCGGTGCAGGCGACGACTGGGAGCACGAAATTACCGAAGCGATAAGGCAGGCGAAGGTAGCCATGCTGCTCATTACCGCCAACTTCCTGAACTCCAACTTCATATTGCGTGAGGAAGTACCCAGACTTCTCACCCGCCGCAAGAAAGACGGACTCGTCGTCTTCCCTATTATTGCTAAGCACTGCGCTTGGAGAAGGATCGAGTGGCTTAAAGTGATGCAGGTTCGTCCCAGATACGGCGAGCCTGTGTGGCGCCAAGAGGGCGCGCACGCCGACCAAGAGTTGGCGAGGATCGCCGAGGAGGTGGCGGATATCGTCGCGAGAACTGAGGTGGACGAGTCGACGTCAGTGAAAACGACGGCGACTCCTAAAGTGAGGGTCACGGAACATCACGGCGCGTCTAAGGTACTAATCTTGGACGACGAGCCGCCTTTCCGCCGCGAGGTGATAGACATCTTCAGCGACACCGACGTCACTTTCGTCGAGGCCGGTTCTGTGAAGGAGGCGACGCGCGTTCTCGATGAGGATGGCGAGGTCCGGATAATACTGCTTGACCTCCAACTTCCGGGGGAGAACGGCACCGCGATTCTGAAGCACATCATGAGCCGGGCTTCCGAGTATCGGGTAATCATCCTTACCGCCCACGGTGAACTGCTCCCGGCGCCAGAGGCAGCGGTCTACAAGGTCTTCCAGTATCTGTCTAAATCGGCGATGGGCCAAGCGATACAGTCGCTGCGCTTCGCGGTCGAGCAGGCGCGCCAGGACATTGAGCGGGAGAGGCTGACCAAGGTAAACCAGGAGGACAGGTTTGACGACGTCATCCTGAATAAGTACCCGACCCCCTTCACATACATCTACCAAGAACTCAAAAGCGACCTGCTCACGCTGGAGGTCCTCGCCCGGCAGAGGGACATTTTTAAGCTCTTGCTGAATTTCTCGGCCGTGGCCCTGATGTGCGAGTACTTCGGCACCGGCCCGAGGGACGCGCGGTTGGACGCGAGCATACGGGAGAGCGCCGTCGAGCCCGATGTCGCGGACTGGTTTAATATCATCAGCGGGATTATCGAGCGTAAAGCCGAGCCGCGGGTGGCACCTTTACGGCGCAAGATCGCAGCCTTCTTGAACGATGAGAACAGCCGGAGCATTAGGGCCCTGATCGAGATGCTCCCCGAGTTCCCGGGGGACGGCGTCAAGCGCTCGGAGTTTGAGTACCAGGAGGTCGCGCGGGAGTGTGAAAGGCTGCTGATTCCCCTGCTCCAAGGGTATCAATTCATCACCGGCTTTCTGCTCTGCTATGTGTCGAGCGTCAAGAAGGTTGGCGACGAGTACAGGTACAGGCTCCAGGAATGCACAGGGGCTAACCCCCAGTTGCTGTTCTCAAGGATGGCGTTCGACTTTTTAATTAACTCCGACGAACTGTACCTGATTAACTTGGAGACTAGGCAGTTCCACAGCATGCACCCCTTCATCGTTCTGGAGCGCTGCGCGGTCTGCAAGCAGTTAGAGATTTTTTTCTATGCGTCGTTCGCTGACGGCCAACTGAACTACATCAGCTACCGGACGGGTCACACGCGAGCCACCGAGGCTGGCGTCAAGGAGTTCAGGTCAGTGCTCCGGCTGAGTTAAGACTAGAAGTCACAGGAAGCGCCGCCGTGTATGCTGGCGGCATGGAACCATGGAATTGGCGGAGGCGAAAATCGGAAGACAGGAGAAGCGCATCTGGACGTACGTCAAGCGTTTGTCTCTGATCATGCCGGTGATGTTCGCAGCGTCCTTTTACTTGTATTTTCAAGGGCGAATCGACTTTCTGTCCCCGATGCTGTCGCCGATTACTTTTGCTTCACTTGCCGTCAACTTGATTCTCGCCAGCATATATTTTTATGCCTACAAGTTCTTAGACGACGATTTCTATTTCTTCATCGCCGCCTCTTGGTTAGCCAGTATCATTTACACATTGCTGGACGCTAACAGGGCAGCTTACGAATACCCGTTACCTCTTTCGTACCGGTGGGGCATCACCCTCCTATATTCCACTGTCAATATCTTCCTGCTGCTGTCGCTGTTCGCCGCCGGGGCGGGAGAGCTTGCTCGGATGAAGCGGCGCATAATTCTCATCGTGGCGGTGGGCCTAGCATGCGCTGGCGCTGAATATTTCTTGATCCTTCTATTATCTAAGAACATACTCATAAATGAGGCAGTGTTAACTGTGTCGCAGTCCGCCGTGAGTATCGTCCTTCTTTGTACCGTCGGTTGGGTGTTGCGTGCTCGCCTCAGTGGCGAAAACATCGGGGTGAGCGGGCAGGTGCTTCTCCTCACTTTTTACTACTACGCGCTCATACAATTTCTAAGCCCGATTTACAGTTACGGCCCGAACATGACGATTGCCGTCACCGTCTTTGTCATTGCCCTGCTTGTAAAAGTGATTCAAGCCATTGCTTTGCAGGGTGCCCTCCAGCGTGCCATCGTCAACAGGGCGGCGGAGCAGGAGTTGAGGGTTAAGCAGGCGGAGCTTGAGGCCGAGAGGGAGAAGCTAGAGACTAAGAGTCAACTAGTAGAGTTGGGTATGCTCGCGTCGAGCATCAAGCATGACATCACCACGCCGCTGGCGACGATCAGCACCGCCATCCGGTCTTTGCGGGAGAGGTATCAGCACGAGAGGGGCATCCAGCGAAAGCTGGACAGTCTGGAGGAGTCTCTTGAGCGTATCGACGCCATCGTCAGCGCCGTAGATATCCTCCGCGGGAAGCAAGATCTCTTCGACCGCGACAGGCTCATGACGAAGGTGGACATGCTTGAGATTGTCCACCGCGCCGTTGCGTCTTTGAAGAATGAAGTGAAGGCCCTGAAACAGCGGGGCGGCAAGAGAATTGTGGTCGAAGGGCGGAGCGTGTTGGTGCGCGCCTACTGGCCATTGTTCGAGCAGGTGGTCGTGAATGTTATAAAAAATGGGCTGGAGGCTATCGAGGAGGCCGGGCGTGAGTCAGGGTTGGTAAGGATCTACGTGGGTGCGGTCAGGCCGCCGTCAAGCGTGTATGCGGTCTGGGCGAAGGTGGAGATAGAGGATAATGGTGTCGGGATTCCCGAGGCGAACTTGACGAAGCTGACCACCCCATTCACTACCCGCAGCGACAGGAAAGCGAACAGCGGCATCGGTCTCTTCGTTGGGAAGAAGATTATTGACATCCACGGCGGCAGCATGACCTTCGAGAGCAGACCGGGCGTAGGGACTAAAGTCACCCTGATGCTGCCAGAGTGGAACGCGCTTCGGAGGGCCGAGGGGACCGTGCGCGCCGCCGGGGCGGGGGACGGTGGCCCGGAGGATGGAACGAGCGGAGCAGCACAGGCGGAGGCGACGCACCTCTGAAGCCCGCTAGGGAGGAGAGTCGGAAGGAGACGTATGCGCGGTAGGGTGAGTGCGTCAATCGAGGTTTCTTTACCTAACCCCCATATTCTACTGGTGGACGACGACGAGTCTTTCCTCAAAGTACTCAGCGACTACTTCTCCGAGTCTGGCTACGTCGTTGACATTGCTAGGACACCGGAGGAGGCCCTTCAGTTAATACAGAAGGAGAAGCCACGCTCGTACCAGTTAGTTATCACTGACTTTGACTTCGGTGAGCTGTCTTCGACTAAGGGCGACGAGTTCCTTCTGCAAAACAGCTCGCTGTTCCGCGGTGCCACGGTAGCAATCATCTCGGGCACGACTGGTCTGACGGCGGACAAGCGCGCGCGATTGGAGGAGGCAGGGATGCGTTTCCTGCAAAAAACTCCGGACACCGTCGGCAGGCTAGAGGAGATGGCGGAAGAGGTGAAGGAGAGGCTGGCAAGCGACATCGTAGCCATCTTCGCCAAGGAGATGACGCCCCGTATCGAGGAGCAGATCGGCAGCGGCTTGTCGATGGAACTCATGCCTCGAAGTGAGGGGTCCAGCAATTCTAAGTTCGCCGAACTGCTCAAAAGGGTAGTTGTTGACTGGCTGAAGTCAAGAGAAGGCCAAGACGTACCTGCTTTCGCGTACGGCGCGAAGGTCTACAGCGCGAGTGAGTTGGCGGAGGAGGTGCGGCACGAGACCGAGGTTGGCCTTGCGCATGTGACGATGCTACTCGACGAATTCCAGAGCTTCCTGGGAAGTAGCCATGATGGCGGAGCACGAGGTGGCGACGACGAACCCGAGACTTAACGCGCTGGGTGCCGAGCGCCGCGTTATCCTACTCGTCGCGCCCGTGCAGGACGCAGTGACCGAGTACGGCGCCGGGCTGTTGGCTGACCCCCCCGACCTCGGCGCGCCCAGCGTGCTGTGTAGACCCGAGCACCCGGTCACCTACGACGAGCAACTCTCCCGGCTCTCAATCGACCCAGCCTTTACGGAGGTCGGGCTCGTCTTCTGGGGCCATGGCCGAGAAGACTCGCTGCTAGGACCAAGCGCATCCGAAGACAGGACCGCCGGCTCTACCTTCTTCGACCAGAGACACGTGCCCACGGGCCCTATGTTCCTGCTCGCCTTCTGCTCGAACGCTGGCGCCGGGCTCGGTGCCGCCTACGAGCGTCAGACGCATGGGCGCGCCTTTGTTGGGTTCGACAGCAACATCGGCCTCGTAACGGCGGGGGGCGAGTACGCCCATACGTGGAGGAGGATTCTGTTTGGGACCACCGCGGCGATGTTGAGCGCTGCCGACAGCTTTACTTTAGAAAGGTCCGTCGTCGGGATGTATAAAGACGCGCTCTCCCTGTTCTCACCAGAGAATGACCGGAAGTACAGGTGGGGGCTTATGATGAGGGTATATCTGCGCCAGCAGATGAAGGCAGTTAGCTGCATCCGAACGTAACAGAAGTCCATCCCACAAATCCTATTAGACTTCCAGTACGAGTCTTTGGGGCACCTCCGAACGTGGGCATGGGCAAACTAATAGGGGCAACTCGATGATGGGTGATCCTCAATATGACTTTTTCCTAAGTCACAATAGGGCGGAAAAGACTTGGGTCGCTCACCTTGCTAGTGCTTTGCGGAAGAGGGGGACAAGTGTTTTCTTCGACGAAGACTCGATTGACATCGGTGAAGACATTGTCGCGGCAATAAGCCGGGGGCTCTCGTCAAGCAGGTACATTGCTCTCATCCTCTCAAAACGATCAGTCCAAAGCCGCTGGGTAGAACTAGAGTGGGCCAATTCTCTCTACGAAGATGTTAACAGTTCCTCCAGCCGTCTTCTTCCGCTTCTGATTGAACAGTGTGAAATACCCTTCGTCCTACGCCGTCTCAAATATCTCGATTTGCTAAACATTAGCCCAGAGCAGTGCGCTGATAAACTTCTTACTCATTTGAATAAGCATCGCGCTGACATGGAAGCCATGGAGGAGCCATCAAATACTCCACCGATCATTCATGCTGGTATGCCTCTGCCCTTTGGATCACCTCAATACATTGAGCGGTCTGCCGACCAAGAAGTTATCCTTTCCCTTGATAAAGGCTGCTCTCTCTTTGTATACGGGCCCAGGCGTATCGGTAAGACTTCCCTAATGCGTCGGGAGAGAGCTCGGGCGGATCTTCAGGGAGTTCCGGCGGCTTTCATCGATCTGCAAGCGTGCTATGCTTTTCATGAGAATCAGTTTTTTGAGTATCTAGGTCGTACAATCGCTCGACAGTTAGGAAGGCAGTGGGAAAAATCGAGCGACTCCAGCGCTTTTCGCGTTTACGAATTAATCGAGGACGTGGCTCTTGAGAGCGAAGCAAAGAAAGCACTGCTTATCTTTGACGAATGCGATCTCCTCAGACACAAAGAAGATAGCTGGCAATTTACATCCATCCTCCGTTCATTGATGAACGGGATGTTTGGTAATGTACAGTGCATTTGTGCGGGCTTAGTTCCTCCTTGGAATTGGCCTGATGACTCTCCCTCTTCCCCTTGGTGGAACTGTATGACGCATGTTCGGCTGCCGGCTTTTACTAAACAAGAAGTAGAACGGTTATGCGTTGTTGCAGGACTCCCACATAGTGAGCATCTATCTAGGTTGTATGCGCTCACTGCCGGTCAGCCTAATATGATAGCCGCCATTGCCAACGAGGTACACATCGGACGCAAGCTTTCGGAATTACTGGATAATCCGTTCAGCGTTCAAAACCTGTTCATGCATATAGCTCCCGGGGCTATAGGGTGTGGCAAACATTTATTGGGGAGTAGAACAGAATCTGTATTTACTGATCTGCTAGCTGGAAAAGCTATTGTTTCGTTCCGAGATCGAGAGTACCTCTGGCTTGCTGGGCTGATAATTGATCCAGATTCCAGCCATCCGCAAATAGCCGGAGAAGTGATTAAAGAGGCACTTGTTCGGTATTTATCCGATGTGCGCGAAGTTTAACAGGGCTTTAAAGTAACATTATCAAGTAGAAGCCTATTCTCTCGCCTAAGCAAGAAATGTCATTTGTCTATAACTATCATCGGGCCTAGCAGGGCCTGCTACACAGATTTTCTTTACCCGCTTGGTTGCAGAAACTTACTTGACAGGGAATAGCTTGCAACCTAGTAATTTTAATGTAGGTATTGTTATGTCTACAGTTGGCTATACTGTGAAAAATAGGAGAATAGTGCTTCTTTATGATCGAAGTCAGGCAGACAGAGCAGGGCTATAGAAATAGTTGACAATTAAATAATGGACATCAGTTTTGAGCTATGGCAAATCTGATGCGTGTTTGTTAGTTAGACAGACACAGTTGACACTTTTCATTAAACAAAATCGAAGTGTAAGTAGGGGGGGTGAAGTTTTGTCTCCCCGGCGCGGCGTGAACGTCCGCGGCCGGGCAGGTTGGTCGGGATACATTCGGCCTCGGAGCCATGTGTGCTCCGAGGCCGAATTTTTCCAGCTCAGCATATCCTCTATGTGGCCGGTATGTGGCCGGCCATTTATAGAGACATATGGTAGTGGAGCATTTTCAAGGGTGAACGAAGATGGGGATTTTTCGCAATGTGTGTTAATGCACAGACGGATGCCCTCCCGCGTGGTAAATCACCTCTGAAGTTAAAAGCATGGTATACGGCGAGCATCGCTGCTTCCCCTGTGATCGCAACGGATAGATGAAATCACCTCTCTTAATTGTTCAATACTGAACATGACCCGCTACCAGACATAGGGTTTGACCCCGGCCGACGGCGTGAGTAAAATGCCGGCGCAATCCTCAACTGGCTATAATGTCTCAACCACGTTAGACGCGCACTTGTTGGTAACCTGTTCCGACTTCCCGAACAGCCCGCGCCGTTGAAGCCTCCACCCGGTTCGTCGGCCGAAAAACCTGTTCACATCGTCG
>WUUC01237420.1_pt1 | contig 25551 bp, 32 predicted proteins | sample 6278441 | NCBI WGS metagenome assembly WUUC01 (sample SAMN13675441, study PRJNA597444) | soil metagenome | isolation source: soil | place: USA: Washington | collected 2017-10 | reverse complement strand
TTGAATTGAATAGGGCTAATCTGGATATTGCGGAGGAAATAGAAGGTAAGAAGACCGAGAACTTGATGTTTGAAAAAACTCTGCTTGACCTTCAAAACACACTAGATCAAAACAGGAGGCGAACCGCAAGAGATCAGCAGTTTTTTAAAAATGGACCTCAAGATGAAGTTGCCCCGGAGGATAAGCAATACGGGATAAAGAGGACTACCGATGGCTACGGTACCACAAAAGATGTAATCGACTCAAATGCCAAAGTAGTAGATAGTGAGCGCATGAAGCAGGATGCAATGAAAGAGACAGCGCGTCTTTCAGGAGAGATAAATACCAAGATTGCTTCAGACCAAAAAAAACTTGCTGATATTCAGCAGGCCTTCAATAAGCAAAGGATGGCTGCATTAGAGTATACCACCGAACAAGCCGCACAATTATTCTCGGATGGTTCAGTAGCTTATAAAGTGTTCGCATCAGCGCAGGCACTAATATCAACGCTTTTGTCATCACAGAAGGCCTTCGAATCACTCGTAGGAATACCGATTGTAGGGCCAACACTAGCCGCATCGGCTAAGATATTGGCGTATGCAAACGGGATTAAAACGGTTGCCCAGATTAACAATGTGAAGTTCGCAGCTGGCGGATACACCGGATCAGGCTTTGGCAGCCCAGATAGTTCAGGGTTCAAGCCGGCTGGGATTGTACACGAGCATGAGTACGTAGCGCCGAAGCGTGTTACCATGAGTGCATCGGCGCAGCCTCACATACAGGCACTGGAAAGCATGAGGCTGCGTGGATATGCTGACGGTGGCTTGGTCGCCAACACATCAACCGGTAGCGCTTCTGCTGCCATGGCATCGGCTAATGCCATACAGAACATGCCTGCGCCTATCCTGGACGTATCCGAGACTATGAAGGTGATGAAGACTATTGACCAGCGAGAACGTGCGGTAAGACTTAACAATAAACGATGAAGCAGGGAGGTAAGCTATTGAAGTTCTCACGTACATTCTGGGCTACGGCCTTGGATTATAAGGGGGCGCACCCCGAAGTGTTGAGGGACTACGATGTACTTTCAGCGGTGAAGGCAGGTAAGAGCTATGCCCAGATAGCTGTAAAGTTCGGCATATCTAAAATGACCATCATTAGAATTGTCGACAAATACCGGTAACACCCCCTGTTACCGCACCGCAAACGAGTTTCTTTTCCTTCCATCTTTGCCCATAATGGAAGGTCACATCTGGATTAATGACGTCATTGAAAGGGACTACCACCTGGAAGTAAAGCGCCAGGTCGATGCCCTTAAAGGCGCTACATCCTTAGTTGTCCACATCCAATCACCAGGCGGTTCAGTAGCGGCTGGGTTCAATACCTACCACGTACTGAAGGCCGCTGGCAAACACATCAAAACTATCATCGAAGGAGAGGCGCAAAGTATAGCTACTTTCATCGCCCTCGCTGGAGACGAGATCGAGATTCGCAACCCGAGCATATTCATGATCCACAATCCGTGGAACGAGATTCAGGGGGACGCCGATTCCCTTGAGGCCGGAGCTAGCGAACTACGAAACCTACAGCGAGACTTAGCCGAAGCGTACGTCCGGAAGACGGGCATACCCATGGAGCAGATCCAAGCTATGATGAAAAAGGAAACCGTCATGTCAGCGCAGCAGGCGGTTCAGATGAAGTTTGCCGACAGAATTGTAGAACCTATTCGGGCGGTAGCGCTCGGGAAACTCCAACACATGCAAACAAAAGAAACATCCGCACTACGCAAAGCTCTTGCGGCGTGCGCCATGGCCCTTGGATTAGGGCCGCAAAACGTCGACCTGCAACTTGCCGATGGCAATATTTTGCAAATTGACGGTGACGGCGATCTGATGGGGAAGCCCGCGTTACTCAATGGCGCCCCTGCTCCTGATGGAGTTTACCCGCTTCAAGATGGGAGAAGCGTTACCGTAACAGGTGGCGTGGTCACCGAGGTTAAGGAAGCCGCAGCAGCCGCTCCGGCGACAGTAGCACCTCCGGCCCCCGCGCCGGTTGTCGCACCTCCTGCTCCATCCGCAGCCGAGTCTAAAGTCGTTGCATTGGAACAGGAACTAGCATCAGCGAGGGCAGAGGTTGATAAGGAAAAAGCATCAGCACAAGCCGCGCAAGCCGCCGTAGTTGCCGCCGAAGCCAAAGCGAAAGAAGCAGAGGACAAAGTTAAAGCCACCGCACAGGCATTCTCAACCCTAAAGGCGGAGTTCGACAAGTTCACGGTTGGTAATCCGAACCCTCCATCAGCCGCGGCGCATGATCGAACACCAGGTGCAGTATCATCTAACGATGGTGAGATGTGGGCCGAGCTACTGGAAGAACCAGCAATGCAAGGCGTCAAGAGCTTCTTGGCAATGAAAAAGTAATTACTCACGTAAAAGATATTAACCAATGGCTACCGCCTTAACTACCGACTTTACATACACATACCCTGGTATTCTTACCACGGATTTGTACTTCAAACCAATCCTTGACGACTCCCCATCCTTGAGCGACATCGCGATCATCGACTCGGGTATCAGCTTCAAGAAAGTATACAACGTGGTTCCAGGTCTGAACAAGATCTTGAAACCGTATGTTGGATGCGCTCGCACGTACAATGGCACTGTAGCCATCGGTAACGTGATGCTCGAAACAAAGGAATTCGAACTTAACCTTGAGTGGTGTAAGGACGACTTCACCCAGCAACTGTCAAGCCGGTACAATCTGCTGGCGCAAGAGTGGCTGAAAACCGGCATCAACTCGTTCGACCCTTCTGGCACTCCGGTGGCTCGTGTTATCGACCAGGTTATCATGGAAGGTCTGAAGCGCGACATCTCGCGCCGTATCTTCTTCGGTGATCAGGACAGCTCCAGCGCTGACTGGAATACCATCAACGGTATGTGGACACGTCTGATTGACACCTCTGGTGGATCTAACTATTGCGTGCGCCGTGCTGGTTCAGCATTGGGCACTGGCACTATTTCGGATGCTAACGCATTCGCGGCCCTTAAAGCTGCCTGGGATTCTTCAAGCAACCTGCTCAAGACGAACAAGAGCAAGCTACGCTACTATGTGACTGGATCGGTGTACGATGGGTACATCGCGTCTTTGCAGAGCATCGGATCAGGCTTCACCGAGCTTGCATACCAAGCCACTATTGACGGCATCAAAACCGTTACATACAATGGCATCCCAGTTATCCCGGTACGTCTGTGGGATGAGTTCCTGGCCGACAGCACTAACCCGCTGTACGCTACTACTCGCCACTTGGTGCTGTTGACCATGAAGGAAAACCACATCATCGGGGTAGAGAACAGCGCAGACCTGAACAAGGTTGAAGGCTGGTACGAACGGAAAGACCGCAAGTACTACTTCGAAGGTGACATGAAGTTCGGGTACCAATACCTGCACTGCGACCTTTCGACCATCGTATACTAAACCAAAGGAGGCACTATGGCGCTTAAAAATTGCAAAATAACCGGTGGCCTGAATGCCGACTGTGAGGATATTCTTGGAGTGGGGGGCGCTGCCCCTCACTTCTGGGTGCTTCAACGGAGCGCTTTGGACACGCAAATATCACTGGCCCAGACCGGAGACATTACCTCGCTGGACTTCGGTCCTTATGGCGGTCTTTACCGATTCGATGGACAGAAGTACTCGCACACATTCGGCGACTCACTCGCGGTAACAAGCGGCGGGAATAAGTCGTGGACGCACACAGTAGTTGCGAAGGTACTCGCTAAGTCAACAAGCGACGACGTTACCCTGCAACAACTGGAGATCGCGCAGGACGTTGTTGTGATCATCGAGGACAACAACCAGAATTTCTTTATCTTGGGTGCTGGTAATGGTTTGAGCGCGACAGCAGCAGAACAAAGCAGCGGCCAGACATCGGACTCCGACACCACCGACACCGTGACCCTGACCGGTTCAGAGAAGACTAAGAAGCTGCGTTTCCGCTTACCAGGAGGTTACCAGGCAACGCTTAACTACCTGCAGGCATTCGAACTTTAGAACTCGTGTAGTGTTTTATCCATAAGAACCGCTTCGAAAGGGGCGGTTTTTTTCTTTGTTAATTCAAATTAAATTTATAAGTTTGTCGAGGATAAAACACACAAACGTATGGCCACACATATATTAAAAACACTGCCGAAGTTCTTCAGTGCCATAAAAACAGGGGACAAGACTTTCGAGTGTCGGTTAAACGATAGAGGATATCAAGTTGGTGACACTCTTATTTTGAAGGAGTGGAGTCAAAGTGATGGTTTTACAAAGAATTTTGAACGAGTAAAGGTTACATATTGCCTTTCTTCTAAAGATTATGGTGTACGTGACGGATATGTTGTAATGGCAATAAAACCTGAAAATGAGTAAGGCATCCCACACCCGCGAGACAATCCGCGACACGTTACGTGCTTCGTCGGAGTGGAACACTGCACAGAACGATTCACGGCTTTGGAATATAGCCTTTGGGTTATACAACGATGCTCACCCGGGCGGTGAGCTGTACACGAAGTGGGGCTGCGGGAAGTGCTTTCAGAAGGTTAAAGACTGGTTGGATGCGTAGCCTTAAATTCTTTCAGATCGCATACAAGAAAGAGCAGTGCGATGAAATGTACGAGTTTGCTTATCCGTGGCTGCACTGGGAACTTAACGACTACTTCGAGAATCAGGTAATAGCTGATGTTGTCCCTTTGATAGACGATCGTGACCTTATCGGAATCTGCTCCTGGCGCCTCAACGCAAAGCGTCAGGACAGCATCAGGACGAGCGGTGTGCTTACCGAAGAGAAGCTGCGCACGCTTGACTACGACGTTGCTATCCTTACCCCGAGGTCGAACAATCACCAGCCAATGACTGCTGCGGCAACGTGGCATCACCCGCACTGGACACCGGCTATCGAGCACCTTCGTAAGGAGTTCAACATCCCAAAAGAAGTAACATACACCATCTATGAGAACCACTTTGTTGCTCGTGCAGACATGTATAAACATTATGTTACCCACTGGCTGCGCCCCGTTATGTATTACATGGATCAGCACCCCGAAGTTTACCGCGCTCCGTCAGGCTATGCCAAGTATAAGACGGAAGAGGAAAGGCAGATCGTTAAGGCAAAGTTAGGGCTGGAAGACTGGCCTATCGGGGTGTTCATCCTCGAAAGGCTGTTCTCGATATACCTTGAGCAGCAGTACGTGAAACCAAGGAACACACTTAAAGTAATACCTCTATGACAATAGTTGAAATTGAAAGGCAGATAGAAGATATACGCCTGAAACTAAAGTTAAGGCGAAAAGACGCCAACGAAGTATTAATAAACACATCGGAGTTTAACAGGCTATGTATAGAAATTCGTAACCTAGAAATAGAACATAAAGAAATGAGCGATAAACTACGTAGCTATGGGGGCAAAAATATATCCTAAATTCATCGGCCGACTCGGAAATTGCATGTTCCAGATCGCGGCCTGCATAGGCTACGCTAAGAAGTACGGCGTAAAGTGGGGGATCAAGAAGGGGTACGTCGAGCAGGGCTTCCAGGCTAATCAGGTTGATAAGTTCATGCCTGACCTTCCGTATTGCGGTGGGAACTACCGGCGTTACGCAGAGCACCAGCGGGGCCGTGACGATACATGGTTCAACTACCACGAGATACCTTTCTTTCCGGAAGGCGTAGAGCTGGTCGGGTTCTTCCAGAGCGAGAAGTACTTTGAGAATGCGAAAGCAGAAGTTCATCAAACATTCGCACCCTACATTAGGTGGCGCGAAGATCTAAAAGGATACTGCTCTATCCACGTCCGCCGTGGCGATTACGTTCAACACGCTGGTAGCTTCCCACCGCTTCCACTCGAATACATTGTGAAGGCAATGATGCATATGTACTTCGAAGGTGTTACAAAGTTCCTTGTGTGCTCTGATGATCAGGAATGGTGCAAATCCAATATTCCATTGTCTGATGTGTACACAGTTAAGTTCAATGGCGGCATTGACGAATGGGACGACTTCAGCGCATTAGCATCTTGCGACCATCACATAAACTCAAACAGCACGTTCGCATGGTGGAGTTCATACCTCGGCCGCAACCCGAACAAGGTAGTAATCACCCCGTCTGCTGAAACCTGGTTTGGACCTGACGGCGGGGTCAAGCACCCCGTACACGATTTAATTCCGGAAGGATGGATTCAAAGACACACACGATAAATGGAAAGCACATACGAGTACTATAAGCGACGTGGAGCAAAACAGATGGACTTCAATAGTCTACCCAAAAACTACGCATGGATTACTGGTTGCGGTGGAGATGGTTGGTATTGGAACTTCTTCTATCCAAAGGATGAAATCGGTGACGGTAACCCCGACGACAAGAAAGTAATAATGTGCAAAATAAAAAAACTTTAGGATGGAACTACACAAGATCATTAAGAGCATGGCCCTTGATGCCGACGAGAACTGGGGCAAACTGTACTACCACGTGATGCCGCGCATAATCAACGAGCGAGGCTTCACTACAGGCGCGGAGATAGGAGTTGCGTACGGAGGGCATGCTGACGCTATGCTGTCGAACTGCGTCGGTTTAAAGAAGCTGTATTGCATTGATCCGTACACGCCTGACTACAACAGCACTGATGGGTACTCTCTACCTGAATCACTTATAAATGACGGAGTTGATGCACCGCAAGCTGGTAAGAAGTTCGGAGAGTCGGAGTACGAAGAACTTTACCTGCACGCGCTGCACCGGCTTAAACGATTCGGAGATCGACAGGAGTTGATCCGCCAGTCTTCGCACGAGGCATGGGGAAACGTTCTTTATGATCGACTTACCACAGTAACGCCAAAGGATAAGCTAGTACTTAACGTTAACGTGACCCCTCTGGACTTCGTGTTTATCGACGGAAGACATACATTCGGTGATGTAGTAACTGACATTGAAATATGGCGAGGATTGGTAAAATCAGACGGTATAATAGCCGGACATGATTACAAGCATCCAAGCTACCCAGGTGTGACTCGCGCAATAAACGCTTCATTTCAATTCATAAACACGGAGGACGGATACGTATGGTGGGCGAACAACGGAAAGTAAGTCTTTGTATCACGACTTATAATCGTGTGTCTTTATTGATGAAGTCCTTCGATAAGGTCTTCAATGATCCGCGTATTGGAGAGATCATAATTTGCGACGATGCTTCAAACGATGATGTTAAGCGTCAACTATGGATGATCTGTTCCGACCTGGTTGATAAACCCTTGAGCCTACTTTCGAACAAAGAGAATATTGGATGTTATCACAACAAGGCGAAGGCTTTGAGTAATGCAGAATACGAATACGCCATCCTGCTTGACTCTGACAACGTTATCGACACGTCGTACATTGATGCGCTGTTCGAAGTCCCGGATCAGTATTGGGACGGTAAGACTATTCTTGCGCCGGAGTTCGCACGGCCTGCATTCGATTACCGAAGGTTCGCAGCATCGCACCTGACAAAGGATTCGATCAAGCAGCACATACCTACGATGGCAGATACGCGCTTCGATTGCCTGATAAACTGCGCGAACTACGTGGTGCCTGTTAAAGAGTACCTTCGCGTGTTCGATCCGGACTTCAACCCTTGGACCTGCGATACAGTGTACCAGCTTTACAACTGGCTCAAGGCAGGCAATGCTATGTACGTAGTTCCCGGCATGCAGTACGACCACCTGATACACGACGGATCGCACTACAAGGAACACAACCGGAAGGTGCCCGGGCTTTTCAATGAGATCACTGGTAAAATAATGGCACTATGAATTGCGTATTAATTTCAGGGATCGCGGCGTTGATATCGTTCTTAGTATCAATACCATCTTTTTGTAGTACAAATTACAGAAAGGCATGGATTGGATACTGGATAAGTATGACACTTGCTTTATTAACTATAATACTCTGGTTCATTTATGACTAAAAAGAAGACGGCACTCGTTTGCGGTGCATCAGGATTTATTGGCGGACACCTTGTTGAACGATTGAAATCAGATGGTTATTGGGTTCGAGGCGTTGATATAAAGCCACTGCCTAACTACGGACAGACGCCGCCTGACGAGTTCATACAGGGTGACTTGACTGATCACAACTTCGTTTCCGTGGTCATGTGGGGGCCTAATCAATCACAGCTAGGCCAGCCCGGTTACTTCGATGAAGTGTACCAACTTGCAGCGGATATGGGCGGGGCTGGATACGTGTTCACCGGGGAGCACGACGCGAACATAATGAAGAACTCCGCGCTTATAAACCTGAACGTCGCCGACATTGCGGTAAAGAATGGCGTCGGCAAACTGTTCTACTCTTCATCAGCGTGCATCTACCCTGGTCATATACAGGAGCAACCGAACCACCCAGGGTTGAAGGAAACCGATGCATACCCCGCGAACCCCGACAGCGAGTATGGTTGGGAAAAGCTGTTCTCGGAAAGGCTGTACCTGTCATACGCCCGAAACTTCGGCCTGAACGTACGCATCGCCCGCTTCCACAACATCTACGGACCTATGGGAACATGGAAAGGCGGTAAGGAAAAGGCACCTGCTGCGATGATACGTAAGGTATTAGAAGCTGAAGAAGAGGATTATTTCAATGACTATGCAGATAGATGGACCTATGCAAAGTTCATAAAGGTGTGGGGTACAGGAGAGCAAACCAGGTCATTCCTTTACATTGACGACTGTATTGATGCGGTTATGTTATTGATGCAGTCCGACTACAATGAACCTATAAACATAGGAAGTGAAGAGTCAATTACTATAAACGGGTTAGCTGAAATGGCCATTACGATACACGATGATCCCGAATCTTCGTTCTTAATAAAGAACATTGACGGTCCGGTTGGCGTGAATGGCCGTAACTCGGATAATACTCAACTCCGTAATGAATTAGATTGGGAGCCTAAAGTATGCCTGTTTGATGGAATGGAGAAAACTTATTTTTGGATAAAAACACAATACGATGCTGATACCATTTAGACAACTCGCGCAGAGATACGGAATGAAGCCGAAAGGAGTGCTACACGTTGGCGCTCACTTCGGACAGGAGGCTCCGGAGTACGCCGCTATCGGATGTAACCGGATGATCTTCATTGAGGCTATCCCGGAGGTTTACGAAAAGCTGAAAGAGAACACTCGCCAGTACATGGATGCGATGGCGATCAATGCCTGCATAAGCGACGTGGACGGTGACACGACGTGGTTCAATATCGCCAATAACGAAGGGCAAAGTTCTTCATTGCTTGAGCTTGGAATACACAAGACAGAGCACCCAGATGTAATGTACTCTGACCGTATAGAGGTTACTACAACGCGCCTGGATACCCTATTCAATGACTTCCCACTGGAATGTGATATGCTAAACCTTGACCTGCAAGGCGCTGAACTGATGGCATTGAAAAGCCTCGGGTCGATGCTTAACGATTTCAAGTGGCTGTACATCGAAGTAAACAAAGCACCGATGTACGTCGGGTGCCCGCTGGTTGAAGAGATCGACGAGTACGTATCGAAATTCGGGTTCCATCGTGTTGAAACAAAGTGGTGCGGTCGATTTTCGTGGGGAGATTCTATATACATAAAGTCATGAGCGAACTTGATTTCTTGAATCTATGTATATCGATTGGTGTACTGATCCGTGTTTGGGTTACTGGTAAAAGAATTGATAACCTTATAGACAAGATTAAATGATCGAGCAAGTACCCGATATGTTCCGACCCCGAATCAGGGTCGAGTATCCACCAGACAACAAGCAGATATTCGAAGAATGGTTTACTGATAACGTTACCGACATACCAGGCGACCGCGTGTACCTACCGGTCAACTGGACTGGATTCCAAGTCAACAACGACTACGGAAAGGGGCGCAAGATGCACGACCTACAGGTTTATATAAACCAACTAGACCGCAGCAAGAAGTATTTCACGATCACGCAGTACGACGACGGTCCGCTCGTTGACTTCAAAGACCTTGACATTAAAGTATTCGGATCAGGCGGAGGAAGGATCGACTGCCAGATACCGCTGGTGTGCATGCCTCATCCATATCCGTTGAAGAAAATAAATCACCTAGAACGAAAGTACCTTGCGTGCTTCATTGGCTCGCTTACACATAGGACAAGACAACATATGATCGATTCTATCCCATTGGGTCAGCGACACCGGTATTACATAAGCACGAAGCCTCACACGATCGAACAGTTCTGCGAGGTTATGAATGATTCAGTGTTTGCACTTTGTCCGCGTGGGTATGGATTGAGTTCTTTCAGGATATGCGAAGCATTACAGTACTTGACTATTCCTATATACATCTCGGATGAATACATAATTCCAGGAGGATGGACTATAGAATCAAAGGTAACTGCGTTGCCACTTTTTAACAGTACTCCAGATTGGATGAATATGTTCCTGCATGAGACGCTTGAAAACATAGTTTCTAACAATTCAAAGCCTCATGACAATCTGATTACCTTGATCGATCGGTGCAGTGAAATATACTTTGATTGGTATACATACGACGGCCTTAAAAACAAAATACTCGAATGGTTGAAGCGTTTGTCGTAGCATGGAACGAAAGTGAGACTATCCACCTCACGCTGAAGCACTACAGTTCTTTCTGCGAGAAGGTGACTCTGTTCGACAACTACAGCACGGATGGAACGCCGGACATAGCACGATCGATGGGCGCGGAGGTTAAGCAGTTCGGCACGCCTGGGGTTCTTTCAGACGACGACTACCTCACTGTTAAAAACAACTGCTGGAAGAAGTCGAAGGCACGGTGGGTGTTTGTTGGGGATGCTGACGAGATTATATGGCATCCACACATGGAAACTGAATTACGGTTACAGCATGATCTTGGAGCGACCATATTCAAAACGATTGGGTGGGATGTTGTCTCTCACTATATGCCGAATGATTCATTCCTTGAAATAACCAACGGATACCTAAATGAGAACTATTCGAAGCTTGTTGTTTTTAATCCACAGGCGATAAAGGAAATAAACTACCGGTACGGTTGCCATGTCGCTAATCCGAAAGGAGAGGTGAATTACTGCGACGAGGAATTGATTTTAATGCACTACCGAAACATCGGTGGGCCTCAACGCCTAGTAGATCGTCACGCACTGTACAGGCCACGTATGAGTGAAAATAACCGGCGCTTTGGGTTAGGTTGCCATTATGAATATACAGACGAACAACGCATAAAGGAATGGTTCGAAAAATACGGTGGTTCGGTAGAGTTATCCAAGGATGGGCTTTTGTGATAACCGGGGGTAACACACCGTTGAGCCGCGAGCGAATGAAGCATTGCAGGCCGTGCGAAAAAAGAATATGGTTCGCTTGCGGTGTTTGCGGTTGCCCACTTATTGCAAAGACTCGACTGAAAGACGAAACATGCGAACACCCAGACGGCAGGAAGTGGTAACATGGATTGATACCGATTCTTTTAACATGCCCATATACGCGTACTTTTGGGCACAATGCGCCGCCCGAAAAAGAAAACATACAACCCTTCGGTATCATTCACACCGGCAAGCGGTCCCAATAACTTAAAGCGCGAGAAGGCAGTCCCAGAACAAAAGAACTGGTCGGAGAACACTATTCGATATGGTGACGACGATGCCCTCCCTTTACGTATCGCACAGGCGGTGGAGGAAAGCCCTGCAGCTTCATCGTGCACGGCAACGGTAGCGCAGTTTATTAAGGGCGCGGGATTCGCAGACCCTGCTTTAATGGACCTTGTAGTGGACGAATCAGGCACTACATTGTGGGAGCTGCACGAGTCACTTTCGGAATGCCTAGCTCTGTTCGAGGGCTTTGCTGTCAATCTAAAGTACAACCCAAAGGGTAAGGTAACACAGGCTTACATGCTCGGCTTCGAAGGTTGCCGCATGACAATGCCAGCGGATGGATCTCCGATCATCACCTCAATAAAGCACAACCCATATTTTGGCACAGAACAATGGCGCCAGCACTACACCGAATGTTATCCGGTTTGGAACGCTAAAACAATAGAGGACGAAATCGCGGCGGCTAAGGAAAATAAAGATCCAAAATACAAGGGCTACCCAGGACAGGTGTTCTACTACGGAAAGACAAGTCCTATCCACCGGTTCTACCCGGTACCAGGATATTGGTCTGCGAAGAAGTGGATCTACATTGATGGAAAGATTCAGGAATCACACGCCACAAACATGGACAACGGCTGGTTTCAGTCTGTCCTTTTGAAGATCATAGGCGATCCTAACGCGTGGTCCACGAATCCAAAATACGTAGATCCGACAACAGGAAAATCTACTAAAACAGTAGGGCAGGATTTCTCCGAGATGATGTCGGCGAATTTCTCCGGAAGCCAACGTATGGGCGGAGTAATGACTCTGTGGGCTCTGAACAACGGCGTAATGCCAGAGGTTGACGCATTCCCGACAACCGCTAACGCTGACTTGTTCCTGGCTCTACAAGACATAACGACTAAAAACATAACCATCGCCCGACGGGTGCCGCCGATTCTGGCCAACATCTCGGAAGGCGTGTCCCTTGGATCAGGAGGAAGCGAAATTCAAAAGGCAGTGGAACTGATGCAGTCACGCTGTACTCCGTTCCAAAATACCCTGATGAACTTTTATAATAAGGTTCTGTTGCCTGGAATGGGAGTGCGCGGCGAGATAAAGATACAGCACTTTACGCCGGTAACTACACCTATAGAGATAGATGACAAGTTCTGGGAAGTGCTTACGGCCGCTGAAAAAAGGGAATTCGTAAAGAAGAACATACCCTCGGCACCGCTTCAAGATATTCCGGAAGCATCGGCCCCGTCGCAAAAAACACTCATCGAGGTTATTGGTGTCGGCGGATCGCAAGCGCTGATGGAGATACTAGCGCAATATGGAGCAGGCACTATAACCGAACCGCAAGCATCGAATATTCTCCAGATCCTTTTCGGCATCAAGCCAGAGGATGCGCAGCGGATGTTGCAGAAAGGCACCACTCAAACACCTGTACCCGGGGCTACACCTGGTGCAGAGCCAGGAACCGTGGCCGCGCCGCCAGATCCGACTACACAGGAGAAGCCGGTGAGCGAAGCCATAAGGAATCTTTCCGCAAAAGACCTCCAATTCGTAGCCGGCATTCAACGCCGGTACAACAAAGGAGAGTACACATACGAGCAGGCGAAGATAATGATACAGGGCCGTACAGGCCTTTCAGACGTAGATACAGACGTGTTCCTAGTAACCCCTGAAGAAGATGCCGCTGATACCACTACACTACCTCAATGAAGCGTGCTTTCTGTCCGTAAACGAGGACGATAAGAAGTACGCCATGTGTTTGAAGATGGCCGAGAAAGACCTAAAAGGTATCCTCGGTCGGGCGTTTTTTGCGGAGATTGAAACGCAATTTACCGCCAACGCTTTCACCACTGACAACGAAAACCTATACGAGGAAGCGATCAAAGATTACCTCGCCTGGCGGACGTACTTCCATTACTTGAAGTTCGCGAACGTCACGGCTACGCCTACGGGGATACGGACTTTCAACGACGACAGCAGCTCGATAGCGGAGGACATCGCTATGTACTCGCTTGAGAAGCACGTAAAGGAGCAGTTCGTGAATTATCAGAATGAAATATCTAGCTACATCAAGTCGGTCCGTGTGACCAATAAAGACGCGTATCCGCTGTTCGATTCGTGCGGAGGAACGCCAGTGAATAACTTTTCAATCACCGCAATCAACGGATGCAGCTACGAGCAGATAAATGTAAACGTCGCAAGATCAATATTTAATAATGAATAGGCGAGCATCGATAGACCCCGCACGCCGTGTGCTGTTGCAGTTCCGAATCAACCGGGACGGCACACTTCCTTTTGTCTTCACGGAGAATTGCGAAGACGTAGACATAACATCGTGGGGATTCGAGCTATTCATATCACGATACCCGGGGGATAGAAAGAAAATCATTGACCTTACAATGGGCAATGGATTGAGCATTCCTGTTTACGAAACCAATAGGCTGGAAGCATTCTTTACCTCGGACCAAACCAATATCCCAGAGGGTCAATACTACTGGGAGCTTTACAGAACAGACACTAAGGAAACCTGGCTGAATGGGTACGCGGACTTTACCTATGGCCCTAAAGACGCGAAGGTATGATAACGGTAGAAGTACTAGGCCATGAGATAGGAATAGGGATAATCGATGGAGTATCGATTTCCAGCAACGGCGTGTCCATAGGAAAGACGCACCGTATTGATTTCATCGACACAGACAGCGTATCGTTCCACGTGGAACGCGTAGGCAATAAGATAAAGGTATCCGCCACATCATCTGGCGGAACTGGCGGCGGTGGCCTGGATGCGACCGTAACAGGCGGCGTGGAGCTCGTTCCTAATTCCACGCCTGGGCAGCCTGGCAACATCACCATGGGCAGCGTGCTTATCCGTGACGTTCTGATTCCCGGGAATAACTTCGGTGTCCAATGGGGCGATGATGATTCATTTTTAAGCTACTTCCGCGCGATCGGTAACGGTTGGTCAGTTCTTTGGAGCACCGCAACACTGTATTTCAAAAGCTTCACAGGCATAGGGTTCGAAGGCGAAGGCACGCACCCGGCTTGGTTCAATAACTTCCTGGGGCTTGTTATCGGGTCAAACTCAATAAACGGCAGCGCAATCCTTCAGTTGGTTAGCACCACGAAGGCGATGCTGTTCAACGTAATTCCTAACCTTACATCAGTCGCCGCGCCAACCGAGGGAATGGTTGTAGGTTCTGACGAGAAGGATGACCTGTTGCTTTATTGGGGCAACGTCTGGACCGGCATCACACGCCCGGAGATATTCGACATTGACGACCAGAACTTCTTGTTCGAAGAGAAGCATCGGAACGCCGTCATAATCATGCACTACAACGGAAACAGTACGGTAACTCCTTCGATTGGATTGAGTAAGGGCTGGACCGCGTTCTTTTATAAAGAGGACGGCACCGCCGGTTACATCGATATTTTAGAGGGGCCTTACCAGGAGGTAAACGCCTTCAGCACTCGCGTATACGTCGGCGGCGCCGCGATTATTCATAAAGGGGCAGAAGTGTTTATCGTGTCTGGTTCTTTAGGCCAGCTGATAAACCAGTCCACTATACAGGACGCCATCGATACTGCGGAGGAAGAGGCGAAGGCATACGCTGACGACCTGCAACGCATTCAGGTGGCATGCTCTGACGAGACCACTGCCATCACGGCTGGGACTGCAAAGGTCACATTCAGGATGCCGTACGCCGCTACATTAGTTGGCGTGCGGGCCAGCCTTTCAACTGCCCAGGCTTCCGGTAACATATTCACGGTAGACATAAACGAAGGCGGAACATCTGTCCTTTCAACGAAACTGACGATCGACAACACTGAAAAGACCAGCACCACAGCGGCAACGCCTGCGGTAATATCTGATGCTGCTTTAGCTGATGACGCCGAGATAACCATCGACGTGGACCAGATCGGTAACGGAACCGCAAAGGGATTGAAAGTAACCTTGATTTTCGGATGATCATAAACCCGTACGCTTTCGCATCAAAACTTGTCCTTCAATTAAACTTCGGGGACAACACCAGCACAGGGACTGCTACAGATTGGCATAATCTATACGCAGAGCCTAACCCAGATGAGGCTTCTGGAACTATAGATTCTAGCCGTGGTAGTGCTTGGTCGTCTTACGGAAACATAGGTGGATCAGGTGTTAGTATTCGAGCATTGAACGGGGCTAACACTAACGTAAGGTGGGGAATTTTTGCAGGAGCATCCGCAGGAGCGCTCGGCGAGACCTCTGGTATTTATCCATCAGCCGTAATGCAAAACTATTGGTTTGGCAATGCATCGAATCCAACGTTGGAAATATACGGTCTTGATGACTCCAAGACATACAAGATAACACTTCTTGGATCTCGATCGAATTCAGGCGGAGCGACAGGACCGAGGCCTACAACATATGTAGTTGACGGTCAAACACTGACAGCACTTGAATGCTTTCAGAACACAACGAATACACGAATTGCAACAGGATGTACCCCTAGTTCAGGAGTAATATCAGTGCAGTTAGTTTTAAGTACATCTTCGTTCACGTATCTGAACGCAATGATAATAGAGGAAGAATAGAATGGTAACATCACTCCTGCCCGGACTCGCATCGAGAGCTTCTTACATAGTGCCTGATCCTATTGTGACTCGCACCGGGTGGAGGTATGCCGATGCTACTGACGCAGCGGAGATATGGAATGCCAACGTTGGCGACTACATCATTGACGGACCTAACATCATAATCCCACGGCCCGGCGGAATCTTCAGAGCCATCGACATGAACCCGGTGTTCGGGAATCACAACGTGCCTGTAAGCTGGCCTAACAAGGTAATTATCAAGGGCGGTGATTACGGATACGTCAAGCTTGAGACTCAATATTGGAACGGTAATTCCGACACGGAGCGGGTCATAATCACCAACTACCACGGCCAGATAAATTGCGGCGGCTTCAAAACTGCCATCGGTTTCGAGAATACTTTCGGGATGGCGGGGTCGGAATACTTCCGGCTTACGGGTAAGTACGACCCAACTTTAAAGACAGGCGATCCGAACTACACCGGACACGACACGGGCTACGCCTACAGCGCTGGCAAGTACGGGATACGCTGCTCGATGAACTGGACCACACAGGAGCAGTTCAACCTGGCTATCGGAGGGACTACCGCGGTTGGGATGGCTAATCACTTCGAACTCGATCACATCGAGGTTTGCGATGGCGGGTTTGGCGTGTCACTTAAATGGGATAGCCCACCTGCGTTGCAAAACGAGGCCATGACCTACAAGGTACACGACTGCTACTTCCACGACCTTGGAGGCGAAGGTGGATACTATGGCCAGAACACGAACAACGGTTCGCACCGGATGATAAACTGCGAGGTTTACAACAACCGGTACGTGCGAGTAGCGAACGAAGGGCTTCAAATCGGGAACTACGCGGAGGGTTGCGACGTGCACAACAACGTGTTCGTCAACTGCGCGATGCGGTGGAAGTCTCCGTTTGAACCTTTCCAAGACAGGGCCGAACAAAACGCCACTCGTAACGGCCCCATGTACTTCCGAAACAACCTTGTTATCGGGTGTAGTGAATACTTCATTGTGCTATCGAATGCAAACGGCATCAATACGCCTCCGGATAATCCTATTCCAGGTAACAACATCGTTGTGCAAAACAACCTGTTCTTCGGAACCAGGTATGAAGGTGTTTACATATTCAGTATAAACGACGGGATCACAGGGTACGACTTCCTCGATAACTGGTTCGGGTACTTCATGGATAGCCTCTTGCCGGCCAACATAAAGTACAGTTCGGTATATCCTGCCAAGGTTGGACCCGTCACCCGGGTAGTCGACAACGACTGTGTAGACGTACCTATCTCGTTCAAGCGCAACAAGTACCCAACTGGTATGACGTTCGTTGATGGGGTAACGCCTAACGTAACCATCGGAACAGGACTTGACGCAAACACGGAAGTTGCCTCGCCGGTGTTCCCTATATTCGTTAACCCCGGATTCGAGCCTTATTACGCATACCTAAACATTTCTCAATGGTCGTCAAAGATCGGAGAAGCCACCGGATTTCCGTTCTCTGGTACCAACAAAGGTCAGAACAACGTATACAATTTCGGTGACTGGTGCATGCATAAGTCGGCAATATACCGGTCCAAGATCGACAACAACTTCGGGCACGAGCCTCCCGCCGGAACGAGTGACTTCTATTGGGAATTGCAGTTGTTCAATGGCGGAACACGCCCGCCGGACGATTACCGCCTGGACTCGGTAGACCTGTACAACTTCCTTGGAATTGGTCTGCTCGACAATGAGTCGCCAGGCACACAGGAGATTCCACTCGATTTAGAGGTGTTCGACTTCGTGGTTTTCGAACCTGACGTATTCGACCCGGTAGAGATACACATTGCCGCATTCGACAATGGAGATAACAAGATCCGATTCAACATCGATTACCCGGCAAGCATCTTGACTGATGCCCCGCGTATCGTAGGGATCGGATCTTCCACCATGACCGGGGCCGGGGCCAGCCCTTTATCAAATGGACTGCCTACTTTGCTATCGCAGTGGGTAGCGTCAAACAGCACAAGCGGGGTGTTTTACGCCATCGCATTAGGAGGCACGTACAGTAACATGTTCGTGCCCGACGGGACCACGCCGCAATCAGATTGGAACCGCAATATTGATGCGGCGCTGGCGCTCGATCCGGATATTCTTATCGTTTCGCTTCCATCGAACGATCCGTCATTTAACACGAATTATCAGTTCCTGGCCAACCTGCACACGATCTTTGACAGGTGCCAGGAGGCGAACGTTTACTGCTTCATCACCACGACGCAGCCCCGCACGGAGTACAGCAGCGCTTTACAGCAGATGCTTTATGACGCGGCGGAGCGGATTAATTCAGACTTCAAACGGTTCGCTATCGACGTCCTAACTCCGTTGGCCGATCCGTACAGCGTGCAATTCCCGGCCAAGACGAAGGACATCTACAACGCCGACTCGATCCACGTAAACAACGCGGGCCATCAGGTCTTGCGGGATACGATCGTGGCCGCGCTTGAGGCTTACTTTGTAGATAAAAACTACACGAAATACCAGATATTCAGGAGCACTAGCCCAACTACGGGATTCAGCTTGTTGGTGGATAACATCACCGCAAACGAGGTATTGGTTGATCGAGAAGACGATCAGACATATTACTACCGCGTTCGTGCGCAGCGAGCCGATACTACCTTTACAGCATATTCAAATGTAGTTTCCGTAGACCAGGATTTATTTGCCGGGGAGGTCATTCAGACCACCCAAATCAATTTTGGCAACGCCGTCCGCCCTGGCCCGGTGGACGGATGGAACACACTCGTACCTTCCGGAGACATCCCAGACGCGGGCGAAGAGTTCACCGACATGCTGGACACATTCGGCAACAACACCGGCATAGGTGTTCGGATCATAGGATCATTCAACGGTGTGCGCTCATCCGGCGGAAGGGCAGGGGAGTTCCCCCTGGACGTTATCCGGACAAGCTGGCGGGCTGACGTTAACAACAAAGCGGAGCTTGAGGTGTTCGGGCTTGACCCAGCATTCCTGTACACTTTCAAGTTCCTATCTTCGGCTGGTTCACTTTCTACGTACTGGTACACCGGTTATGTAAGCGGTGACCGATCTGCATACGTCGCAGCCAATGACCCGGTGCTGTCAACGAATGACGGTGAGACGGCTGACATGTTGGGAATGCAGCCCGCGGGTGATGGAACGTTACGTTTCAAGATTAAAGCGTTGCCGGCGGCAACTATTGCCTTTGTTAATGCGCTTCAGATATACAAGCTGAACCAGAACAACTCCATACCGATCGACCTTGAAGTGTTCGATCCGGCCATTCTTGAGCCTATCGTATTGCTTGGCGGAACAACTAACGGCTTGGTTCAGGTGAACCTAACCGGTGATGTTGACTCCGCGCTGGACGATTGGAACGATATTAATGCAGATGTTACAACAACATTCCAGGACCTATTTACTGATGCCGGCATAAATACTAGCATAGGTATTCAGTTCACCAACATACAGACGCCAAAGACCGACAACGGATCGAGCTACCCAGGCAACACGGAATGGCCTACGACGGTGATTAGATACGGGATCTACCGTTCCGGAAACCCGGCGATGGTAGTCACATTCGTTAACATCAAGGAAACGAAAACACTTGACTTCCGATTCCTTGCGTCTCGAAATGACACGGATAACATCCAGTCGATCACCATCGGAAGCGTCACGCAGGAGGTAAACGTAAACGATAACCTTGATCGTGAGGTAGCATTTTTGAACGTGGCACCGGACGTTAACGGGGAGATACCGGTTACAGTAACATGGATTTCCGGCCCCTCAACAGGGTTTACATATCTAACCGCGCTGAAATTCGAGGTTAATGATGCTGACGCAAACGTTCCGATCATACTCGACCTGGAAGTGTTTGACCCGATTTTCTTCGAACCGGAGGTACTTCAGCAGGATGTGATAATCGACCTGGCTACTTTCGATCCAGTGTTCTTTGAACCGGTTGTTGCGGAGGCTGGAGGAAGTGCAGCAGTGCTTTCCACTAACCAGACGTACGTCGGAACCGAGCGGGCGATGATTTACCAACCTGCCGGATACAACTCAAACAGCAACTCATACCCGCTGATCATCTACCTGCACGGCGCAGGCAAGACAATCAGCACGATACTTTCGGAGGGCATCCCTTTGATGCTAAATTCAGGTGATACCCTTGATGCAGAGTTCCTAGTTATCGCCCCGGGCGGCCCGTCAGGGCTTGACTCATGGGGCCAGGTGATCAATGGGCAGATGCGGCCAAAGCACGCATACGACTACATGGTGGCCAACTACCGAGTAGACCTGAACCGAGTTTATGTTACTGGCCTATCACTCGGCGCGGCTGGTTCTATGCTGATGGGTAAAGACTATGCGTCACTACTCGCCGGCATCCTGGCTTTCTCCGGATCGCAGGCCATGGACTTTCCTTGGGCGAACTTGATCAACATTCCGGTGTGGTCGCAGCACGGCAGCACAGACACCACACAGGACCGTACTAACACCGGCCGGGTAGGTAGGGGTATGAACGCGCTGCCTTCCAAGTACCCACCACTGATGTCGATCTATTGGGGCGTAGGGCACTCCGGATCGGTATGGCATGACAACGGATACCGCCGTAAGGACAGCCCAGTATCCGGCACAAAGGCGAAATACAACTACAATAAGTGGTTCCTAAAGTACAGCAAGAACGCCGAACAAGAGGCTTTCGGGCACGTGTCATACGCAGAAGGAACGCTGTTGATCGAGGATTACCTACAGGCTGTACCTGTCGTAACCGCGCTGCCTTCTTCCGCTTTCAAGACCGGATTGCTAGGCCAGCTATCGGCTCTCCGCGCATCGCTGTTTAGCAAGATGTTCGTTGTTGACCTCGGGTCGAGCACTTATCCAAGTCCTTCTCCGATCAACAACATCACGAACATCAACAACAGTATTTCGATCTCGAACCTGACGGATTACGATGGTGGAGCATCTTCGGTCGGACTTACTATCATTAACCGATTTTCTACATTCGCGCCGCAGACGGAGTTCCCGACCATTGCGACATACGGCAAGTACTACGGATTAGATCGTAACCTGTCGCGCGACGGCGCACGCCTGCTTACTTCGATCACCAACGGGTCGATGAAGTTCACCGGGTTAAACGCGGCCAAACAGTATAAGGTCGTAGTACTGCACTCGATGGACAACAACGACGACTTCGCCACCCAGGCGACTCTGTCAGTAACCATCGGGGCCGTTACTCAAACCCAATACAGCCAGCTAAACACATTCTACACGCTTGTGTTCGACAACATCACGCCGGTGTCAGGAGAGATATTGATCTCGGCGAAGTGCGCAGCGACTCGGGATACGTGTATCACAGGACTTATTTTAATAGAAAAACCATAACATGGCAACCGTACTCACAAACAAATTCAAAGACCTTCTTATGAACGGCGACATCGATATGGCCGCCGATACATTCAAGGTCATGGCCTGCAACCAGTTCACTGTGAATGTGGCGACGCAAGACTTCATTTCGTCAGTGTCTTCAAATCAGATAACGGCGACTGGATATACCGCAGGAGGTCAGACGCTGGCGAGTAAAGTGGTGACTCGGAACAACACCGACAACCGAGTTTACTTCGATTTCGCGAACCCATCCTGGACGATCACCGGCACAATGACCGCGCAGATCTTCGTGATCTACAAAGACACCGGCACCCCTGCCACGTCTCCGATTGTAGCGATCATCGACAAGGGCGCTCCGCAGTCACGGACAGACGCGGACTTTGTTCTACAGCTTAACGCAAAAGGCATCTTTGGAATCTGATTCTTTAGAAGTCGTAAAGCAGGTAATAGACAAATTACCATCAAGCTATTGGGCTGAAAAGGAGCCGTGGAAGATCATTGTGATGTGCTGGACGGTGTTCAATCTTCACTGCTTGGAGCCGGGCGTGTTGATACTTTGTCTCAAATTCCCCGGCGTCGCTCAATGGTTCCGTCGCCTTGCAGAGGACAGCGACGACAAGCCTAACCTAAAGGACGCGGTTACGATCGTACTAATCTTATTGGTACTTTGGGCCGGTCGCGGGTTCGTGATTGTGGGTATTTGGTGGTGCATATTCCAGGAGAACCAAGGTGCGCTCATGGGAGTTTTAGCCGGATTCATTGCGGCGTTGCTCGCAACATCTATATTTACAGGACAAAAAACTTTAACCGATTATGTCGAAAACAAAAACGAAGTCATCCGAAGACAAGCCGACAAACCCGCCGCCTAAACCGCCAGGGGGGAAAAAGAAATGAGAGATAACAAAGTTCTCTTTTGCCTGTTCCTCTCCATGCTCGTGATGATGGTTTATTACCTGATTCCAGACGGCCCGGAGAGGGACTACTTTCCGCTCGTCGATCAAGAGATTTCATTGCAATCGCACGTGTACTATGCACAGGAACACGCTAGCCGAGCATTGATAATCTTTGCTCTACTGCTGGCTATGCCGGAACATAAGCGAATCATGTGGGTATTTTTCGCCCTGGAAATTGCGACATTGATAGACTACGTTGTTCGCTATAACAGAGATATACTCGTGCCGGGGTTTGACATCAACACTATAAAGTTGGTGGTATACGGTACGCTTATTTTCTCCACAATGCTATTGAACAACAAAAGGTTATATGGGGGAGCCACGTGAACAACTTGTATCTCGGTTTATTGATCGGATTTGTTTTAGCTTCATGTCTCTGGTTGCCGGGTTTCGCATTGGCATACCGGAGAGTTATCCGTCGAAAGATGGCGGAGATAGAATACTTGAAACAAGCACATCAGGCGGAGTTCGCCGACATGATCCACAGAATGAACCACGAGGGGCCGATCAAGGAAGGATCGAGCGCGCATGGTCTGACGTATCTTATTTTATGGGCAGTAGAAAATTCTTTGATAATCTTGGAGCAGCTCTACACGAAGCAGGACTGGAATACAATGGAAGCTATTTCGAATCTGCGCGGCATCGCCATGGTGGAGCTACAGATGTTGCACCAAAAACTGGGAGACTTCCTGGAAGCTAAGAGAAATGTGTTGCGGGATTTCAACAAACAACAAGGGTTATGAACGTAGTAATTGAAAGGGTGTACCTGCCTACAGAGACGCTGGGCAGCATGTATATCAACGGTGAGTTCGCATGTAAAACAATGGAACTACCGTGGAAGGATAACGCACGCAGCGTGTCGTGCATTCCAGAAGGATCGTATAAGGTAATCAAGCAACCGCCTAAAGAAGACCGGCCATACCCGTATTTCAGGCTTCCTGAAGTGCCCGGAAGGACCGGCATCCTAATCCACAAGATCAGCTACGTAAGCGGACTGAAGGGCTGTATTGGTGTTGGTATGGAGTTTGCCGACTTGAATAAGGACGGAGTTCCGGACATCGTAAGATCTGGCGAGGCGCTTCAAATGCTTATCAACAAACTGCCGGATTCGTTCACGATCGTGATCCGCAAAAAGGTATAATTCAAAAGCCCTCCGGATACCCTGTCGCTGAACCGAACGACAGCCGGAGGGCCTTGTGTTTCTTACCGGGCTACGGTTTCCCCGGCACGGTCGCAAAACTACAAAAACTATGCCTGCAATCAAATTGCGCCAGTTGCTTTTTTGATTGCGGCAATTACCTTTTCAAGGTCTTTATCGTACCCATCAGCAATATCCATAAGGTCGTCGATCGCATCTTTAGCGGTAATCAAAGCATCCAACATGTCCGGTGCGGCGGCGATAATCTTGGCGTCAGATAGTCTTTGCGAAGCTGGGTATCCATTATGGTCGCCATAATCGTCTCCCATTATTTCGATACCGTATCCGAGCTCGGGTTTATTGTTGTTAGCGGCCTCTACAAAGAAGCCCCTATCAATGTCTTCTTCTCTCATGAATCTGACCTTCCAAGGTCCTGGGGTGTGTTTTATTTCCATGCTTAAATATAAATTAAATTCGTATCTTTGCCAATGCTTAAAAAAATATTGTTCGGTGTATTGCTTGGCGGCTTGCTGCTGGGTGTACTTTTCGGTGTGGATAAATGCGGCGGTGATTCGGACCGCATGGTTATCGACAGCTTGCTTTTGGACATCGAGGTCAAAAAGCTACGCCTCGACTCAATACAGGCCCGCCACGATGCTTTCAGGGACAGCGTTCGTAAAGACACGGCTGAAACGAACCATGCCTTAAAAGCGGGCAGAATGCGAATATCGGCCCTTGAGGGGAAGCTACGCCGGATCAACCTCACGAAGGCATCCCCGAAGCAGCTCGACAGCGTGCGCGTGGTGCTGGCCCCGGAGACTTCCGATACCGTGTACTGCATGCCGATAACCTCCGCACGTTCCGTGATCGCTGACGCCGCCATGAAGCGAATACAGGATACTTTGCTCGTCGCGCAGGCTTCGCACATCGAAGGACTTGAGCAGGCGAACGAGAACCTGTCAAGCTACATGGCACAAAACGACTCCATCTGGCAGGCGAAGGACACAGCCAAAGACGGGATAATCCAAAACCAGAACGTCGTAATCCAGACATACAAGAAGAAAGAACGCCGCGCAGCTTTCAAATCATGGTTAGAGAAAGTGGGCGCTGTGGCTGCGGGCGTGCTTATCGGATTGCTCATTTCGAATTAGTAAGGAAGTTCGTCTCCGTAATCTTTTTGAACCGCAAACTTATTCGGTATTCCTTCATAGGCATCGGTGTAGCCTTCCTTGTATCCATCGTCCTCCTTCGATTTAGCGTATAGCTCTGCGGCACGGTCTTGTGCTATCTCTACAGACTTACGTACGTTCATATATTTAAAGTGTTCCCAATCTTTAAATGGAACGCCATCTTCCTGTTTATGATCTCTGCCTACTAGGTCTTTGAAGTATTTAAGGTTCATGATAGAGAGATGAATTTTATACCGTCATTGGATACAGAAAGATTTATTTGCTTACCCCATGGCTGACGACGGGTAACTATAAGCCGATCTGTCCACACAGAGTATGATGGGCGGTATGTTCCATCTTTGTTAACTCCTACGGATACAGACCCTACAGTACCTTCTTCCCACTTTGATGGTCGGCATCGATAGTTCAATACCAGTACCTTAGCGCCTGGAAGGGCAGCTATCTCGACTTTGATTATGGTTGATCCTTTCATAGTGTTTCATCCGGTTAACGCCCCGGGGCGGTTAGTTTTTTTTGTAAATTGGGTTTAGGATTGCGGCGGTGTCCGTACATCCTTCTTTTACACCTGCCTTCCTACCTTGTTCGTACGCTTCCTCCCGAGCGCTCGCTATGGCAAGGGCGGCGGACTGTTCGAGTATTTCGCCGACACGCTCATAATAAGGTGATATATCTTCACCCATCATGATGCAGTACTGAACAAGA
>WUUC01009372.1_pt1 | contig 25554 bp, 22 predicted proteins | sample 6278441 | NCBI WGS metagenome assembly WUUC01 (sample SAMN13675441, study PRJNA597444) | soil metagenome | isolation source: soil | place: USA: Washington | collected 2017-10 | reverse complement strand
AGTATCAAAAGCCAATTTATTCCACAGGTACCGGTGATCTTTATTCTACTTCTTTAGGATACCAAAAAGCATCTTTTATAAAAATCAGGAACATTTCTGCATCCTATAATCTTGACGCGAAGCTTTTAAAGAAACTCAGCATGTCAGGTTTGAGGCTATACGTCCAGGTGGCTAACCCGGGAATGCTTTTTTCAGAAATCAAATTCATGGATATGGATGCAGTCTCTTTTAATTATAACCGTGGCTTTACACTTGGAATTAATGCAGCATTTTAAAAAACAAAACTTTGAGTATGAAAAAGAATAATTTTTTTATCATTATAGCAGTCATAACAGTTGCGATGACTGTAGTTTCTTGCAAAAAAACTTTCTTAGATGAAAATTTGACTACAGCAAGAAGCCTGGAATTTTATGAAACCGATGCCGGTATCACATCACTGGTAAATGGCACATATCATCATGTATTTGCCACACCTTTTGTTGGGGAATTTCCCTTTGCTTACATGGCCTACGGTACCGATGAATTTCATGTTGGAGGCGATAACTCAAATATATCATATACCTCCTATGGTACCGGGCTGGCTTCCATTGTGCCTGCTATTAATAGTAATACTGTTACCGCTAATGCACAGTGGGATAATTTATATTTTGGTATCGGCTATGCAAACCTGATTATTCAAAATGCAACAGCCAGTACTTCTACTTCGGATGCTATTAAGAAAACGGCGCTGGGCGAAGGCTATTTTTTCCGTGCATATTGTTATTTAAGGCTGGTAAGCCAGTATGGAGCTGTACCTTTAAAAACTACTCCAAGTGCTACTGTTGAATTAGAGTTTACCCGTGCTGAACCTAAGGATGTATTTGCCCAAATTATTGCGGATTTAAACGAGGCATATAATCTTTTAGGTAATACCGGAGGTCCTGCAAAAATAACCAAAGATGCGGCAGCACATTTTTTGGCTAAAGCATATCTATCCCGTGCCAGTGAAATAAATGACTCATGGAATACAACGACTAAAGCAGCTGATCTGGCTGCTATAATTCCATTATGCGATGCGATTATTGCCAATCATCCATTGGCGCCAAATTTTGGAGATTTATGGAAGTATACGGCTCCTAATAGTGCCAATGAAAATCTGGGCGAAATAATTTTATCTGCGCAGTTTACATCCGACGCTTCTGCTAGTGGTGCTAATCAACAGCATCTTTATTACGGAGGCCGCTACGACGATTTACCCCAAATGCAGCGTGACCTCAGTGGTAACAGGCCATTTAGCCGTTTAGCTACTAATTATTTTATGTATAGAGTGTACGATTTAGTGAACGATTCAAGATTTTGGAAAAGTTTTAGAACTAAGAATCTGGTAAATAAAGCCGGGGCTCCTTATGTTAACGGTGATGTCGGTGTAATGTATGTAATCAATCAGCCTGGAGATACTCGTTTTCCTTCTTATAAAGTGCCAAATACAGTACTTTATGAAAGAACGGGAAGACCTATTGCAAACGTTTATGTGGCATATCCCAACGGCACTACCACAGATGGCGCCTTATTTGTTGATGTTCGTTTTCCGTCTTTAAGTAAATTTTTTGATGGTTCCCGTGTAGGTGGTTTTAATGATACCAGGGGTCTTAGGGATATTACATTGGCTCGTTCTGCCGAAACTTATTTAATTGCTGCCGAGGCTAAAATACGTCTTGCTGCTGCGGGCACTGGTGCATATACGGATGCATTGCCATATATTAATGCAGTAAGAGCAAGGGCACAGTATCAAAATGGTGAAAATAGAACTGCATATTATGATGGCGGTGGTGCCAGTAATGCAACTTTACAAGGAGGATTGCCTATGTCTTATATGGCGGAGAATTCTTATGCCGAATCTAATAATCTTAATTTATTAGCACCACCTACTGCCGCAACTGATTTATCTGTTGCAAGTATTTCACCTTTGCCTGCTCAAGACGAATACATTATCAGCACACTGGGTTATGCTACTCCCTATGACAGGATGATGTGTTTTTTATTAAATGAACGGTCCCGTGAGCTTGCCGGCGAATATTTGCGCTGGCAGGACTTGTCCCGCACTAAAACTTTAGTGGCCCGCGCCAAAGCATTTAATCCTGATGCGGCCCCTAACATTCAAGACCACCATTTACTGCGGCCAATACCTCAAACATTCCTTGATGGCATACAGGCTGGCGGAGTAGCCTTGACAGGAACTCAAAAACAAGCAATACAAAACCCCGGCTATTAATCTTTCTCATACATAAGCAGGCAGAATGAAGAAATAGCGGCTACAAATTTGCCGCTATTTTCTTTTAATAATTAAACAGCAAGCACAGTGATCATTGTCTTGAATAATTAGTTTTATGATCGCTTAATTCAAACCGTTTTGACTTATGAAATCAGCAACAAGTTTTCTGTATGTATTTACGCCCATTGTTTTACCGTTCCTATTTATTTCAAATGTATATGCCCAGCAAAAGGCCGCTGAAAAAAATGATGTTACGGCGCCATTGCATGCCTTGCAGGTGGATTATCCTGTCCCTTATAAAGCGATGTCGCCGCAGGAGATAAAAACTTATCTTGACAGAATATATAATTATCTCGATGCTGTTACCCCTGCCCGCATGATCAACAAGTCAACCGGTAAGGAGGTAACCGATATTGCAAAGCTGGATACCAATACGATTATTGAACAAAAAGATTTTCGCCTGGCAAGTTATGAATGGGGCGTAACTTATTCGGCCATGCTGCGGGCAGCGGAAATAACCGGCGATAAAAAATATTCGGAGTACGTTGACACAAGGTTTGCGTTCCTTGCAAAATGGGTGTCAGCGGTAAAAGATAAGTTCCCGATTGATTATATCAGAAAGAAAAATCTGTTTTCGCAGCCCATTAACCCACGGGCACTGGATGATGCTGGTGCGGTTTGTGCTTCCATGATAAAGGCTTTGCGCAGCGGCAACAACAGCAATCTTCGTCCGCTGATCGATAATTATATTGATTTCGTGGCGAATAAGGAATATCGTTTATCCGATGGAACACTTGGACGAAATCGTCCGCAAAAAAACACTTTATGGTTGGACGACCTGTACATGGGTGTTCCGGCCTTAGCGCAAATGGGAAAACTGACCGGCGATAAAAAATATTTTGATGATGCGGTGAAGCAGGTAAAGCAGTTTGCGCAACGAATGTACAATGAAGAAAAAGGGCTTTACATGCATGGCTGGGTGGAAAGTATGGAAACACATCCTGAATTCAGGTGGGCAAGGGCTAATGGCTGGGCATTGTTGGCCAAAGCGGAGCTGCTGGATGTTTTGCCTGTTGATCATGCGGGATATGATTTTGTCATGCAGCAATTTAAAAAACATGTGGCAGGGCTGGCACAGTACCAATCCGGGAGCGGCTTCTGGCACCAGCTTTTAGATCGCAATGATTCTTATCTTGAAACATCAGCCACTGCTATCTATGCGTATTGCATCGCCCATGCTTGTAATAAGGGATGGATAGACCCGGTGACCTATGCACCTACGGCCATACTGGCATGGAATGCTGTTACAACAAAGATCAATGCAAAAGGCCAGGTGGAAGGAACCTGCGTGGGTACGGGTATGGCATTTGATCCAATGTTTTATTACCACCGCCCGGTAAATGTTTATGCGGCACATGGTTACGGCCCTGTTATGTTAGCCGGCGCAGAACTGTACCACCTGGTTAGTGGTAATGCCATCAGGATAAATGACAGTGCGCTGCAATTCTATAAATAGCGACAATATGATATCAATACGGTTATTTATTATAGCAATATTTTTTTATTTAAGTAATTACCAACTGCCCGCACAACCTGTGATGGAAACCGGTGGACAGAAAATGCCTGCAGAATGGATCGATAAAAGCACCGGGCATAAAGTAATCAAGCTTGTTCGACGCCAGGGGAATAACATGAGCTTCTATTTTCATAACAAGCCATTTGCCGGTAATAAGATGATCTTTTATGGAACTGATTTTTTGTATACCGCAAAAAATGATTCCGTTAAACAGGAAACGGGAAATATTAGCGCCACAAATAAGCAATTGTACAGTGTTGACCTGCGGACACTCAAAATAGAACAGCTTAGTTTTAAAACCTCACCGATGAATGGCGAGATCGTTGCGCCCGGCAACCGGGTGGTCTATTACCAGGTAAAGGACAGCGTTTTTTCAACACATATTGATACCAAAGAAACAAAGTTAATTTATATTTTTCCTGCTGATTTCAAAGCAACTATCAGCACTATTAATAGTAATGAAACATTGCTGGCAGGCGCATGGAGCAGCGACAAGGAAAAAGACATTTATAAAATGAATCCAAACAAATCCAGTTATTTCGATTTGATCTACGAGGCGAAAGAACCCCGGACATTGTTTACTTTAAATGTGCGAACTGGCGAATTAAAAAGGATATTCACTGATAGTGCATGGCTAAACCATGTGCAATTTTCGCCTGAACACCCCAACCTCTTAATGTTTTGCCATGAAGGCCCGTGGCATAAAGTAGACAGGATATGGACCGTTGATGTTAGTACAGGAAAAGCGAAGATGATGCATAAACGGACCATGCCTATGGAAATCGCGGGACATGAATTTCCATCGGTGGATGGAAAAAAGATCTGGTTTGATCTGCAATTGCCAAAGGGGCAAACGTTTTATCTGGCTGCTGTTGACGTAAAGACAGGAGAAGAAATAAAATATGCAATGACCCGCGATGAATGGAGCATTCATTTCAATATTTCTCCCGATCAAAAATCATTTGCAGGTGATGGCGGTGATCCGGGGCAGGTGGCAAAAGCTAAAGATGGCCAATGGATCTATTTGTTTACACCTGTTGGTGATAGTTTACGGGCAAAGAAATTAGTAAATATGAAACATCATAATTATAAGCTGGAACCTAATGTTCATTTTAGCCCTGATGGAAAATGGATCATATTTCGGGCAAATTTTGAAGGGCATACGGATGTGTATGCGGTGGAGATCGATCCTAAACCTTGAGGATGGCACATTGGGGAGGCAATTTCTTGAGTTTTGGATTTTACTGAAATATTTTTTTTGTAAAGGCTGGGTGTAGTCAGTAAGCAGTAGATTATAAGTCTGCATTTGAAATGTTCTTAAAAATTTGTAACCATTTTGAAAAAGATTTTTTTTGCTGGAATCGCTTTGTTTTTCGTTGCGGCATCTCATACACAAGTAAACTGGCCAAAAGTATCATCAACTACTAAACCATGGACGCGATGGTGGTGGGAAGGAAATGCAGTAAACAAAAAAGATCTTACATGGAACCTTGAGCAATACAAACAAGCAGGGCTCGGTGGTGTAGAGTTGACTCCTATATACGGCGTGCATGGTTATGAGAATCAATTCATTGATTTTTTATCCCCCAAATGGATGCAATTATTTTCTCATACTTTGTCGGAAGCAAAAAGATTGCGAATGGGTGTTGATCTTGCGAATGGCACAGGCTGGCCTTTTGGCGGGCCCTGGGTGAAAGACACGGATGCCAGTAAAACCATCTGTTTTAAAACGTACCGTGTAATTAGCGGGGAACAATTAAATGATACTATTGAGTATAACCAGCCTGCATTAGTAAGAACGGCGAATGATAAACCCGCCGGAATAGATTCGATATTAAAACCGGTTTATATTAATAAAAATTTACAGGCACTCGCTTTGGATCAAATTCAATATCCCGGTAAGCTGCCTTTGAAAAAATTGATGGCTTATTCCAAAGGAAATGCCGCTATTGATCTTACAAAAGATGTTGACGTCAACGGAAAATTAAACTGGACTGCTCCGCCAACTGGCGGAGAATGGATATTGTATGCCTTGTTTGAAGGGCTGCATGGAAAAATGGTAGAGCGGGCCGCACCAGGTGGTGAAGGCTATGCCATTGATCATTTTTCTTCAATGGCGTCGGCTAATTATTTTAAAAAATTTGACCAGGCATTTAAGGGATCTGATATTTCTTATTTAAGATCATTCTTTAATGACTCGTATGAAGTAGACGATGCAAGAGGACAGGGTAACTGGACAACAGAGCTGTTGACTGAATTTAAAAAAAGAAAAGGCTACCTGTTAGAAGATCATTTGCCGGCATTATTCGGAAAAGAGGAAACCGGGACAAACAGCCGGGTGATCTATGATTATCGTTCCGTTATTGACGAACTTTTGCTGGAACATTTTACAATTTCCTGGAAAAAATGGGCGGAAAAAAAAGGGAAGATGGTGCGCAATCAATCGCATGGGTCGCCGGCCAATACATTGGATCTATATAGTGTAGTTGATATTCCTGAAACAGAAGGCAATGATATATTACGTTTCAAATTCGCAACGTCTGCTGCCAATGTTACTGGTAAGAAATTGGTATCTGCTGAATCGGCCACCTGGCTGAATGAACATTTTCTTTCTTCCTGGGGGGATGTAAAAAAAGCGATTGATCTTTATTTTTTGGGTGGCGTCAATCATATTTTTTATCATGGCACGGAGTATTCACCCAAAGAAGCGCCGTGGCCGGGATGGTTGTTCTATGCAGCCGTACATTTTCAACCAACCAATCCGCAGTGGAAAGATTTTCATGCATTGAACACTTATATAACAAGAGTGCAAAGTTTTTTACAACAGGGAAAACCTGATAATGATGTATTGCTGTATTACCCGATCATTGACCGTTATTCTGAACCTGGTAATGCGTTGCTGCAACATTTTGATGGCATGGAAAGAAATTTTGAGAATACTGATTTCGAACATGTGGCAAAAGAAATGACAGGGAACGGGTACAGCTTTGACTTTTTTTCTGACAGGCAGTTACAGCATTTTATAAATTCCGGAAAGAATATACTCAGTGCCGGCAATACCTATCGCACTGTTTTATTGCCGGCAAATAAACTAATTACTGAAAAGTCATTTCAAAAATTGTTGAGCCTTGCTAAGCAGGGAGCTACTATTCTTGTCTATAAAAATCTTCCGCAGGATGTACCAGGCCTTGGCCAATTAGAAAGCAGGAGAAAAATATTTCAACTGTTAATTAAACAACTTGATTTTCATTCAGCAGGGAAAATTCAAAAGGCAGACGTTGGTAAAGGCGCTTTTATAATGGGCGATGACATGGATGCACTGCTGCAAGCAGGCAATGCAAGAAAAGAAAATTATGCACAAAAAGGTTTATCCGTGCTAAGGAGAAAGAACCCAGACGGAACAGTTTATTTTATTAATAACCGCACTGAAAATTCTTTTAATGATTGGATCGTATTAAATGAGAAACCGGTTTCCATAGCTCTTTTCAACCCAGTGACAGGAAAAAATGGATTGGCTAAATGGAGAAAGAATGCAAGCGGGGAATCGGAAGTATTTGTACAACTTCAATCGTATGAATCATTGATTATTCAAACCTATAAAACAAAGAAAGCCGGAACTGTTTATGCTTATGCTGAATCGGCCGGTCAGGCAATAGAAATAAAAGGGAACCCGGTAGCTACCGGGTGGACTATTGATTTTTTGGATGGCGGCCCCGTTCTTCCTGCAAAGGTTTCAACTTCATTATTGGGTTCATGGACTGAACTTGATGGAGATAATGTTAAGAATTTTTCTGGTACTGCTAAGTATACTATTTCATTTGATAAACCTGCCGGTAACACGAATTCATGGAAATTAGATCTCGGAAAAGTAAATGAAACAGCAGAGGTAATATTGAATGGTAAAAAAATAGCTACGCTGATTGGCCCCGTCTTTCAATGTGTCATTCCGGCCGCAACATTTCAGCCAACAAATAAGATTGAAATAATTGTTGCCAACCTGATGGCAAACCGTATTGCTTACATGGACAGGAATAATATTCCCTGGAAGATTTTTTACAATACAAATATGCCTGCCAGAAGAAGAGAAAATGCCAAGGACGGATTGTTTGATGCTTCTGCATGGAAGCCGCAGCCTTCCGGGCTAACCGGCCCTGTGACATTGACGCCGCTGAAAAATTAGATAGCTTTTTTTGACCCTGACCCTCAAACCCGATTCATATGCGATGTTCTTGTTTTACCATCTTGCTATTGTCCGTGTTAACAACGGCTTCACAGCAATCCATTAACCGCGAAGCAGTGGTAAAGCGGCATATGATACACATTAACAGGATTGATTCACTAGCATCCCTTTCAGTAGGCAATGGTAATTTTGCGTTTACTGCAGATGCTACGGGGATGCAAAGTTTTCCCGATTCTTATGCTAATGGAGTGCCCTTAGGTACGCAATCGGTTTGGGGCTGGCATAGCTTCCCGAATACCGAAAACTTAAAAATAGAAGAAGCGCAAAAAGTGTATGAGCTGGAAGGAAGGAAAATTTCTTATACGGTGCAGGTAAAGGAGCCGGAACGCAATAAAAAAGCGGTTGAATATTTCCGGGTGAATCCGCATCGTTTACAATTGGGAAATGTGGGGCTGGAGATAATTAAGAAGGATGGTTCAATTGCAAAAGCGGGGGATATAAAGAATATAAAGCAGCAATTGGATATGTGGACAGGTGTTATCACCAGTTCGTTTACTATAGAAGAAGCGCCGGTAAAAGTTACAACGGTTTGCCACCAGCAACAGGATGCTGTGGCATTTAAAATCGAATCCTCATTACTGAAAGAAAGAAGGATAGCGGTTCGTCTTCGGTTCCCTTATCCAAACGGACAGTTTAAAGATGCAGGCACTAATTGGCGCTACCATTCAACAGATTCCTCGTTTTTGGGTGGCAGCAATCAGCAGGGCATTATACATAGATCAATTGATACAACACAATACCAGGTGGCATTGAAGTGGTCTGGCAATGCTAATGTGAAACAGAAGTCCGGTAATTATTTTATTGTTGCTCCTGGAACCAATAAAAATTCGTTTGAGTTGACAGCCCGTTTTTCGCCGGGGTTCCGAAAGTCTCCCTTACCTGATTTCGACCAAACCAAAAATAACAGTAGCAACAGTTGGAGAAGGTTCTGGCAGAGCGGCGGCGCTGTAGATTTTTCAGGCAGTACCGATAAACGGGCATTGGAGATCGAAAGACGTGTGGTGCTTTCGCAATACCTTACCAAAATTCAATGTTCCTCAGAATTCCCCCCGCAGGAAACTGGCCTGACCTATAATAGTTGGTATGGAAAGCCGCATTTAGAAATGCATTGGTGGCATGCTGTTCATTTTGCCCAGTGGGGGCGGCCGGAACTAATGGAAAAAAGTTTAAACTGGTATTTCAAAGTTGCCGCCAAGGCCAAAGCATTAGCAAAGCGCCAGGGTTTTGAAGGCCTTCGCTGGCAAAAAATGACGGATCATGATGGTAATGAATCACCTTCTTCAGTTGGTTCATTTCTGATTTGGCAGCAGCCGCATTTTATTTATATGGCGGAATTGCTTTACCGCAGCAAGCCGACAAAGCAAATACTGAAAAAATACAAAGAGCTGCTATTTGCAACGGCCGATTTCATGGCCTCTTTTCCGTCCTATAATGCGCATACAAAAAAATATAATTTGGGTAAAGGATTGATTCCTGCGCAGGAATGTTTTGACGCAGTAACAACTTTCAATCCAACCTATGAATTAGCCTATTGGCACTGGGCATTGAATATAGCGCAGCAGTGGCGACTCAGATCAGGTTTGACAAGAAATAAAAAATGGGATGAGATCATTAATAACCTGGCGCCCTTGCCACAGGCAAACGGAGTGTATTTAGCAACAGAGAGTACACCCGATTGTTATGAACCTGGTTCAAAGTATTTAACGGACCATCCGGCAGTATTGGCTGCATACAGTACTATACCTGCTGCCAATGGTTTGAATACAATCCTCATGAAAAATACATTTGACCTTGTCTGGAAAATATGGAAATGGAATGATACCTGGGGCTGGGATTTTCCACTGACAGCGATGACGGCTGCCCGTCTGCATATGCCGGAAAAAGCAATAGAAGCACTACTAATGCCAATTCGTACCAACACTTATTTAGTCAATGGACATAATTACCAGGATGAAAGATTGACGATCTATTTGCCCGGAAATGGCGGCGTATTAAATGCCGTGGCTATGATGTGCACCGGTGCTGATGCGGATAAATCAATTAATATAGGTTTTCCAAAAGATGAAACCTGGAAAGTAAAATGGGAAGGACTGAAGAAAATGTTTTAAAAGCCCCTGTCCATAAAGGGCCACCGTGTAACCACGATATTCTGGAATATGGATGACACTGATTGGAGGGGTTTCATAGGTTTATTAGTTGATTAAATAAATAAATCGTTTTTATTTTAAAAAAGATTGGTCCAATGGATTATCCAGATGGGGGTGCAGCCACTGTACTGGATCTGCCGTTAAATAAAAATAAAGAGCTGAAAAATCTTGTAGTAAAAACAATTGCTAATGATGTCGTGATTGGTTTGATGGCCGTTACTTTGTTGCGGTGATGATTTATCTTTCCAGTATCAATTTGTAGCATGAGTGATCGATTCAATACAATTATAGTATTAGCGGCAGAAATGCAGTTGTGTTTGGAGAATATTCTGTTGAAAAATGGATTCAGCAAAGAAAGAGCAGATCAGATTTCAAGGGTATTTACAAATAATAGCGTGGATGGCGTTTATACACATGGCGTGAATCGCTTTCCCCGGTTTATTAAGTATGTGCAAAAAGGTATCGTACAAAAAAATGCGACACCGTCGCTCAAAGCCAAATTCAATGGAATAGAGCAATGGGATGGCAACCTTGGTCCGGGAATAAGTAATGCAATGGCAGCAACCGCTCAGAGTATGAAACTGGCGGCGGAATATGGAATTGGATGTGTAGCATTGGCAAATACCAATCACTGGATGCGTGGCGGAACCTATGGCTGGCAGGCTGCTAAGGCCGGGTATGTTTTTATCGGCTGGACTAACACCATTGCCAATATGCCTGCATGGGGCGCAACAGATGCAAGGCTTGGTAACAACCCATTAGTAATTGCAATACCTTATAATAATGATGCGATAGTGCTGGATATGGCCATGTCACAATATTCGTTTGGCTCAATGGAACTGTCTGCAATGAGAAACGAAAAATTAGCGGTGAATGGAGGTTTTGATACGAACGGAAATCTTACCAATGATCCTGGGGCTATTCTCGCAATAAGAAGACCTTTACCCGTGGGCTACTGGAAAGGAGCAGGATTATCGCTTTTGTTAGATATACTCGCTGCGATCTTGTCCGGCGGTCTGTCAACGCAGCAGATCAGTAAACAGGAAGATGAATACGGATTATCCCAGGTTTTTGTAGCTATTGATATTAAAAGGCTGCCGGATCATTCTTCTATTCCAAAGCTTATTAACGATGTAATTTCGGATTATAAACAATCCATACCACAGGATGCATTTAGTGCCATCACTTACCCGGGAGAAAGAGTATTGAAAACAAGAAAACAAAACCTGGAAACAGGTGTCCCGGTAATGCAGCAGGTTTGGGATGAGGTTTTAAAATTATAATTAAACATACCGTATGAAGAAATGGATGATCGGCATGGTGGTGATGTGTTCGTGGCAACTAATTTTGGCGCAACAAACGGATAAAGTATATCTCTTCTCTTATTTCAAGGACAATGGACAGGACGGTTTGCATCTTGCCTATAGCTATGATGGCTTCAAATGGACAGCCTTAAAAAATGACCAGCCTTTCTTACGACCAATGTTAAGTAAAGATTCATTGATGAGAGATCCATGTATTATCCGGGGCGATGATAACAGGTTTCACATGGTATGGACCGTTAGCTGGAATGACAGGGGAATTGGTTATGCATCCTCTGCAGATCTTATTAACTGGAGCGAACAGCAATATCTGCCGGTGATGGCACATGAAGATTCTGCCCGAAACTGTTGGGCGCCGGAAATAACTTATGATGCTAAGAAAAAACAGTATATGATTTACTGGGCCACCACCATTCCTGGCAGGTTTGCCGCGGGTGATACTTCAGGCGATACAAAATACAATCACCGGATGTATTATGTCACGACAAAAGATTTTAAAAAAATCAGCAAAACAAAATTGCTGTACGACAAAGGGTTTAATGTGATTGATGCCAGCATTGTTCGGGATGATAAGCGATTTATTATGTTCCTGAAAGATGAAACCCGCTATCCGCCGCAAAAAAATATACGGATAGCAACTGCTAAAAAGCTGGCAGGAAAATATAGCAAGCCCTCCATACCTATTACCGGCAATTACTGGGCGGAAGGGCCTACTGTCATGAAGACCGGCAATCAATGGATTGTTTATTTTGATAAATACCGCGATCACAAATACGGCGCTGTTGTTTCAACAGATCTTATCAACTGGACGGACGTATCAGAAAAGATACAAATGCCTGCTGGTTTACGGCATGGTACTGTTTTTACTATTACCGAAACAGAATTAGCAGGCTTACTAAAATGATAGATCACTCGTATCGAGATGTTAGGAATGACGTGCCGAAGCCTCGATGGCCGGAAATTTGTTAAGTGTTTTTTAACTTGTTTTAAACTGCCCTAATAAATATATTGGTATGAAAATACAAATCGTAGCCCTGCTTTTTTTTCTGGTCTCCGGTATTTTATTGGGTTTTGCTCCTGGTAAAAAAGCAATTCCCCGCCTGGGCATTGTGGCCCCAATAGAACAGGATAGTCTTGTTTACGCTTCAGGTTTCCGTATGCTGGGCGAGTCGGTAGGCAAAATGCTTTCTCCGTCATTAACAGAAGAACAGTTTCAACACAACATGGCCCGTTTACAAAAATCAAAATGCCAGGTTCTCTTGTGTAATATTTTCTTTCCCGGAAACATTAAGATCGCAGGACCGGATGTGAATATGGATCGTGTACTCGCATATGCAGACACTATTTTTTCAAGAGCTAAAAGAGCCCATATACCTTTTATTATCCTGGGTAGCGGTGGTGCCCGCCGAATTCCGGAGGGTTATGATGAGGCCAAAGGCCGGGCCGATTTCGTGCTGTTATGCCGGATGCTTGCAAAGCTCGCCGCCAAATACGGAATTGTGATCGCTCTTGAAAGTTTGCAGGCAGCGGAAACGAACTTTTTAACTACACTAACCGCCGCCGCCGGCGTGGTAAGAGCCGTGGATCATCCGAATTTTAAATTGAATGCAGATATCTTTCACATGTCCAGGCAAGGCGAATCGCCGCAAAGCATCGTTGATGCCGCCGACATATTGGTTTACTGTGAGATCGCTGAAAAAGAAAAACGGTCTTTTCCCGGTGTAAAGGGCGATGATTTTAAACCCTGGCTGCGGGCTTTACGTAAAGCGAAATATAAAGGTCCGATTTTCATTGAAGGTTATACCAACGACCCCACGAGTGATATGCCGCTGTCTTTTAAATATCTCACCCGTCAACTGGAAGAGGTTTATGCAGAATAATAAGTTATCATGATCTTGATTTATAACCTATGCCGGCACTTAAAGTAAAAAAATCTGTTGCATCAGGCGATCGTCTCAGGACACTTCAGGATGGATAAGAACTCATATTTGTTAGTTTGCATTACTGAAGATTTGCGACGTTGTTAACAAACGAGGTTTATCCTGCTTATGAATTCCCGGCCAATACGCAGAAAAAGTTAATTGATTCGCTCTTTGCCAATTACACTAATATAGACAGGCAGATTTAAACCGAAGACGATGAAAAATGAGTCTGTAAGCGCCACGGAAGATTTTAAAAATATTTACGCTGTAATGTTAAACGAAAGAAAGAAAATATAATAAGCCGCTGTATGAAAAAAGTTTTATGGCTATTACTGGTTATGGCGACGTTGTTACAGGTGCGAGCCCAAAAAAAGCTGCCAGCTAAAAAGAAAATATTAAAAGTACTCCGGCTTACCAATAACTATTTCATGAATAAATGGCCGGATGCCGGTAAGCCAATTTTTACCAATATTGAAAGGCCGTCCAACATCTGGACACGAGCTGTTTATTATGAAGGGTTGATGGCCCTGTATGCGATTGATAAGAATAAAAGCTATTACGACTATGCGCTGCAATGGGGTGAAAAACACAAGTGGGGTTTGCGTGGCGGTATAAAAACAAGAAATGCAGACAACCAGTGTTGCGGGCAAACCTATATTGATCTATACCTGCTGGATAATAAACAACATCCCGAAAGAATAAAGGATATCAAGGCGTCTGTCGATTCGATGAAGCTGACCAGTAAGGTCGATGATTGGAACTGGATCGATGCATTGCAAATGGCCATGCCGGTTTTTGTAAAACTGGGCAACCTGTATAATGATACGAGCTATTTCGGCAGGATGTACGAGATGTATGCGTTTACCAAATACAAACACGGCGGAAATGGTTTGTATAATCCTGCGGAAAAGTTGTGGTGGCGAGACAAGGATTTTGTACCGCCTTACAAAGAACCTAATGGGGAAGATTGTTACTGGAGCCGTGGCAATGGTTGGGTGGTAGCGGCACTCGCAAAGACCTTAGAAGCGCTGCCGAAAACTGATTCGCACTACAATGAATATTTACAGGATTTTAAAGACATGATATCAGCATTGCTTCCTGTTCAGCGGGCAGATGGCTACTGGAATGTCAGCCTGCACGATCCCAATCATTTTGGCGGTAAAGAAGTAAGCGGAACTTCCCTGTTTATTTTTGGAATGGCATGGGGCATTAATAATAATATTCTTGACAAAAAAACTTATTTACCCGCTATTACAAAAGCGTGGAATGCAATGGCAAAAGAATGTGTGCATCCTGGTGGAAAGCTGGGCTTTGTGCAGGGCACTGGAAAAGAGCCAAAGGATGGGCAGCCCGTTGGTTATGATACAACACCCGATTTTGAAGATTATGGGCTTGGCTGTTTCATGCTTGCAGGCAGTGAAATTTATAAATTAAAATGAACTGTAATGTAGCAGGGAGCTATTATTGCCCGAAATAAACCCCAAGAACAAAGGCCTGTTTCCCTATCTTCGCAGCGCAAAAAATTTCTACCCATGCTGCCTAAGTATAAACGTATTCTGCTAAAACTTTCTGGTGAATCTTTAATGGGCGACAAGAATTTTGGGATGGATACCACTGTCATTGCTCAGTATGCGCAGGACATTAAATCCATTACGGAGTTAGGTGTACAGGTGGCTGTAGTAATTGGAGGAGGTAATATTTACCGCGGTATGAATGAAGCCGAAACGGGTATCGAAAGGGCACATGGTGATTATATGGGAATGCTGGCTACTGTCATTAACGGCATGGCGCTGCAAGCCGGACTTGAGAAAATTGGCGTGTATACAAGATTGCAAAGCGCTATTAAAATGGAGCAGATCGCAGAACCTTATATCCGCCGCCGCGCCATCCGTCACGTAGAAAAAGGACGTGTGGTGATTTTCGGAGCTGGTACAGGCAATCCCTATTTTACAACCGATACCGCGGGTTCATTACGGGCCATTGAGATAAAAGCCGACGTAATTTTGAAAGGGACAAGAGTTGATGGCATCTATACTGCCGATCCTGAAAAAGACCCCACCGCTACAAAATTTAATACCATCACTTTCCAGGAGTGCCTTACCAATAATCTTAGGGTGATGGATATGACAGCGTTTACGCTATGTATGGAAAACAATTTGCCGATCATTGTTTTTAACATGAACAAGGACGGTAATCTTCGCCGGGTAGTCACCGGGGAAAAGGTCGGCACCCTGGTAAGAGGCTGATATATGCCTGTGGCGTCCTATTCCCCGTCATTTCTGTTAGCTAAAGGCGTATGGATCAGTATTATGCGTTTCCCAATTTAGGCTAATGTTTCACATCGTTGTTCCTGAACAGATTTAAAGTAGCCAGGACGTTCCCGATGTATTTGAGACTTCACGGATTCTTATAATTTTTAGGAAAGCAATTTTTATTTTTCGCTATAGCCTTTATCTTGTGCAATCTTTCCCACGCTTGTGAAAAACAATTAACCTGCATCTGGTTAATTTTTTTTAGTTTCAGTCAATCTTTAATCACCGAATTATGCTGGCCGCCAGTCTTACACTCTCCGTTCTCGAGATCGTTTTATTACTTTTTGGCGCAATCATTCTTGGCGTTACAATTCATTTTTTTATTGCCAGCAACAAAAATCTTAAAGCTACTGCTGCCGAGATGGAAAAGCCCAACCTGGCGCAGGACGAATGGAAGCTTCGTTATTTTAATGATATTGAAACACGGGACAAAGAGATGTTAGCGATCAGGGACAAGTTAGTAGAGGCTGAAGAAAATGTGAAGATATATTCTATCGAGGCGCAGGAAATGCACCGGCAGAAAAGAGCATTGGAAACAGAAATGGCGGGCATGCAGAAGACCGTATTATTGCCATCGCCAGCCGAAAAAGAAAGCCCGGGTGACGATTACCTGGAAAAATTACGCCAGGCACAAACAGGCCTGGTGGAACAAAATCAAAAGATCAACCAGCTCCTGGGCCACATTGATGTTATTAAGGAGAAAGAAGAGATGCACCGGGAGATACTGCGGACCAACGAGGAGCTTTCTAACCAGGTCAATGATACGAGGGCCCAATTAGCGGAAAAAGAAAGAGAAATTAATCACCTGCGTCAGAAAGAGCAATTGACCGGCGAAATGAAATCCATGCTGGACAATACGTACCAGGAGTTCAATACGCTGCAGGGTAAGATACAAAAGCTGGAATCCCAGCTTAACACCTCGAAGCTGATGAACATGGAGTATGAAGACCTTAAAGAAGCTCACGCAAGAATGAGCAAGGAATTTGAAGAACATAAAATAAAAGTAAACGCCTTAACTATCGAGAATCAGCAATTGCAAACACAGTTAATGGCGGTTGAGGATAAACTGCGGGAGGCGAATTTTCAAAGGCAGCAGTTGCAGAAGCGCACCATGTATCTTGAAGAGTTGAACGGTGACCTGCAGGTGGTGTCAGATACCAACAAAAAATTAGAGAGCCAGTTGCGAAAAGTTGGTGAATTAGAAAGCATGCTTAACGTTGTATCTGAAGAAAGAGACCAGTTGATGCGTAACCGTGGAATGTAATCTAATATTGGATGACTAAGATCATAAGTAAAAGTCCCGTAAAGGGACTTTGTCGTTTTTACGCACGGGCAAAGCAAGTAACTTTGTTGTATAAAAACAAGTAGTATGCAACATGATATTGCAGGGATAAGAAAGAACTATTCACAAAAAATACTGACGGAAGATTCAGTTAACCAGGATCCCATCATGCAATTTGACCAATGGTGGAAAGAAGCCGTGGCTTCCGTTATTGATGAAGTAAATGCTATGACACTGGCCACTGCTTCTGCTGATGGCATCCCTTCTGCAAGGATTGTATTATTAAAAGGATTTTCTAAAAAAGGATTTACTTTTTTTACAAATTATAATAGCTATAAGGGAAAACAATTGCTGGAAAATCCCAAAGCTTGTCTTGTATTTTTCTGGAAGGAACTGGAGCGGCAGGTACGCATCACCGGCATTGTTCAAAAAATCAGCGACCTCGAAAGTGATGAATATTTTTATTCAAGACCTTTGGCCAGCCAGCTCGGTGCCGCCGTATCTCCGCAAAGCGCCGTAATTGAAAACCGGGAATGGCTCGAGGCAAAATACCTTGAAGTAGAAAAGCAAAACTCAAATGGAAGTATCCTGCGGCCATCTCATTGGGGCGGTCTTCTGGTAAAACCGGTCATTATTGAATTTTGGCAGGGCCGTCCATCACGCCTGCACGACAGGATTGAATATTCGCTGCAGGATAATGGCGAATGGAACTTTTCAAGATTGGCACCCTGAAAAGACAAGTTGATTAGCCGGTGGATGAAAGAATACAACTCATTACCAGTCAACTAACCAACCCATTGATTAACTTTCTTTTTTCTCGGCGGCCTTCTTAACAGGAGTCGCTTTTTTAACCGGGCGGCTTTTGCCAAATGACCCTTTAAAGCGCTTTCCTTTTGCTGTTTTTTTATCTCCTCTGCCCATAATTGTTTTTTTAATTTTTTAGATGCACGAAGGTAAGTTGTTTAAAATTAAAAAAGCCCCGTAATGAAGACATCGGGGCTTTTAATACTGTAATGGCAGATGCGACAGTGCCGCAATCCGCGGGTCCGGGACCGGGTTACATTTTGGCAGACAATTCCTTACCAGCTTTGAACTTAGCTACTTTACGTGCTTTGATTTTGATAACTGCGCCAGTTTGTGGGTTACGACCGTTACGTGCTGCTCTTTTTGATACTGAAAAAGTACCGAAGCCAACAAGTGTAACTTTACCGCCACCTTTCAATGTTTTAGTAACAGCTTCGATAAAAGAATCTAATGCAGCGTTTGCCTGGGTCTTCGTGATTTCGGCATCATCTGCAAGTTTTGCGATTAATTCGGCTTTGTTCATGATCTTATTTTTAATGATTTTAGTAACGAGGCAAATTTATACGGTTTTTGATAGCAGCAAAAAAAATGTTTGCTTTTTCATAAATTTAATTTAGCGCCGCAATCCGCACGGGGCAAGGATTTTAAAGGAATTTATACATCGTATTTTTACAAGACGCGATTACATTGTTAGCTGAAACCCTTTGCAGTACCGGGTTTTGTGGATGGTGCTCTCAAATGCAGGCGGGATGTGTGTTTGAACAGGATATACACCTGTTTTCGACGGTGCAAAACAATAAATAATCTTTTGCACACTCAATTCACAACTTGTAAAACAGAACGAAATGCGATGAACTGGTTTCCCCATTTGTCGGTTGACTTTTTTCTCATTGTTTCGGCAAACGCTTGTATGTAATGATTATAAAGTTCTTTGCTTGTTGAATGATATTGTATGGCATACGTGGGCCCCTGGCTTTCATCCACCTCGGTTAAACGCAGGATGACAGCATTTATAAAACAACCCGTACCGATAACGTCAGGAATATGTATGTCTTTCAACCATTGAAGCCAGGCATCGGCAATGCTACTATCGACCTGGATGGTTACGTTGTAAATAATGCGAACAGAGGTTTCCATTTAAAACGCTTTAACTATATAGTTCTAGCACCAATACTAACCGGGTTTTTCATATCTTTTGTAAGCCTCCAGCTCAGGAAGCGCAGCAATATTATTGGTAGATTGGCGAGACCGGCCAATGTCCCTAAAACCAACGGCCAAAAATAATGCTGGCCCTGCTGGTAAATTGAACTAACGGCTCGTTACAATTTGACTTCTAAAAATACAGGACAATGATCGGAATGTTTTATATCCGGGTATATTTCAGCACTTACCAGGTTGTTTTTCAGAGGATCGGTGACATTGATGTAATCGATTCGCCAGCCTTTATTGTTTAATCTTACAGTCGGAAACCGCTGGCTCCACCAACTGTAGCGATGCGGTTCAGGATGAAATTCACGGAAACTGTCAATCCACCCATTGTTGAGGAATTTTGTCATCCATTCTCTTTCTTCAGGCAAAAAACCGGATGATTTTTTATTGCCTTTGGGATCGTGAATATCAATTTCCTTGTGCGCAATATTATAGTCGCCACATACAATTAATTTAGGATATTTTTTTTTGAGATTATTGAGGTAGACGTTGAATTCGTCCAACCATACATATTTAAAGCTTTGTCGCTCATCTCCACTCGTACCAGAGGGAAAATAAGCGTTGATCAACCGGGTGTCGCCAAAATCAAGCTGAATGACGCGGCCTTCATCGTCACTTACCTTGTGACCGGTACCATACTCTATTCCATCCGGTTTTATTTTTGTAAATACAGCTACGCCACTGTATCCTTTCTTTTGAGCGCTAAACCAATAATCGTGGTAACCGAGATCGTTAAAGAGCTGCTGATCTACATTGTCTTTCGCGGCTTTGGTTTCCTGCACACAAATCACATCAGCGGGATCCGTTTTCAACCATTCTATAAATCCTTTGTTAATAGCTGAACGAATACCATTAAGATTATAGCTAATGATACGCATGTATAAATCCTTTATTTTTCAAAGTACTGTATAATTTCAGTCCTGTCAAATATACGCGGAACTGAAAAGTAAATACCGTGTATTGAAATGTATTAGTTTAGTCGGCACAAACGGATGAATAATGAATGAGTTAAAAAGAATTATCCCCGCTAAAGAGCATGTTTTTCTCGATGGGCCTAAAAGCAGGGGATATGAGCTGGCGTTTGCGTTCAGGGTGTTTAAACAGTTTATTAAAGGTTTCCGCACATTGCACTTTGTAGGGCCTTGTATTACCGTGTTTGGTTCTGCGCGGTTCAAGGAAGACCATCCCTATTATCAGCAAGCTGTTGAGTTTGGCAAACGGATCGCACAAATGGGTTTTACAACTATGACCGGCGGCGGACCTGGTATAATGGAGGCCGCTAACAGGGGCGCATTCGAAAACGGTGGAGAATCAGTGGGCTGCAATATCCAGTTGCCCTTCGAGCAACAGGCTAATCCATATCTCCACAAATCGGTAACCTTTGAACATTTTTTTGTCAGGAAAGTGTTGCTGATAAAATATTCTTTTGCATTTATAATTATGCCTGGCGGATTTGGTACGATGGACGAATTTTTTGAAACACTCACACTGGTTCAAACCAAAACATTGATACAATTTCCTATTGTGTTGTTCGGCAAAGAATATTATAAAGAATTAATGGAAGCGATGAATGACATGGCTATCAAAGGAACCATATCAAAAGAAGACATGAACCTGGTATTGCTAACAGATGATTATGATGAAGCGATGGGGCATATCAGGCATTATATCACTGCTAACTATAAAGTAAAGCCCCGGAAAAAAAGCTTGGCGTTTCTTGAAAAACGATAAAGTATTGCAAGTTGTTTGCAACCGCCATGTAAATCTTTCCAGATAAATTTTCACTTTTGTTGACTACTCGAATGTTTAATTGAAATATAAAATGCCAGCAATTAAAGCGATCATATTTGACCTGGGCGGTGTTTTGATAGATTGGAATCCCCGTTATGTTTTTGATGAATATTATTTCGCTACGGAAGAGAAAAGAGCCTATTTCTTCAACACAATTTGCACCAGTGATTGGAATGAAGAGCAGGATGCAGGCCGTTCTATTGTTGAAGCTACTCTCGGGCTGGTCAGCCAATTTCCAGAGTGGGAACCGGCGATCCGCGATTATTATGGCCGGTGGACAGATATGCTGAAAGCACCAATTCCCGAAACTGTTGAAATATTCCGGCAATTAAAAGAATCTGGTAAATACAAACTGTATGCGTTGACCAACTGGCAACAGGGCCTTTTTGATATTGCATTGGTGCGCTACGATTTTCTGCAGTGGTTTGATGGCCGGGTGGTAAGCGGAGAAGAAAAAACAAGAAAACCTTTCCCTGAATTCTATCAGAAACTTTTGAACCGGTACAGTGTTCACCCGTCTGAAGCAATATTTATAGATGATAACCAGAGAAATGTGAAAGCGGCTGAAGACCTGGGAATAAAAAGCATTCATTTTGAAACACCTGCCTTGCTAAAGAAAGAGTTGCTGCAACGCTCCATCGTGTAAGTAAAACAGCGAATAGTTTTTGAAGGCGTGTCGGTTATTCCAGAACGGGTCTTAGCCACCGCTCCATTTCCGCCGTAGCCATTTCTTTTCTTTTTACATAGTCTTCAAACTGGTCTCGTTGTATTTTACCTACACCAAAATATTGGCTTTGCGGGTGACTGAAATACCAGCCACAGATAGATGCGGCCGGATACATTGCCAACGACTCGGTAAGATGAATACCTGTGGCCTCTTCACCTCCGAGCAGTTGAAACAGTTTATATTTTTCTGTATGATCAGGACATGCAGGATAACCAGGCGCAGGACGGATACCTTTGTATTCTTCTTTTATTAATTGCTCATTGGTCAGGCTTTCTTCCTTTTGGTAACCCCAATATTCCTTTCTTACTTTTTCATGTAATAATTCCGCAAAGGCTTCTGCAAAGCGGTCTGTTAATGCCTGCATCATGATCTTGTTATAATCATCCAACGCAGCTTCAAATCGTTTGATATGCGGTTCTATTCCCTGCATGGTGACGGAGAAAGCGCCGATATAGTCGGCTTTACCGGCATCGACAGGGGCGATGAAATCAGATAGTGACAAATTGGGCTGGTTAGTCGCCTTTTTTACTTGTTGTCTTAATGACTCCAAGCGCAGTGTTGACTTTTCATTTTTTATTTCGATCGTGTCTGGCGCAATGGCATTCCCTTCCCAAAAACCAATTACGCCTTTTGGAGTCAGCCATTTTTCTGCAATTATCTTATCTACTAACAGGTTGGCATCGTTGTACAGCTTAGTCGCCTCTTTGCCAATAATCTCATCACTTAAAATCTGCGGAAACTTTCCATGCATTTCCCAGGCAATGAAGAATGGCTGCCAGTCAATGTATTTTCTTAATACATTTAAATCATAGCCATCAAAAATTTTGGCGCCCGTAAAAGAAGGCACAGGTGGTGTATATCCCGACCAATCAATTTTTGCAGGGTTTTTCTGCGCATTTGTAAAAGACAAATATTCTTTAGTTGTTTTTTTATTGGCGAAATCTGTTTTGAGCCTGGTGTATTCAGCACTGATAGAACTTATAAATGCCGGCTTCTGTTCGTTGCTTAATAAAGAACCTGCTACTGTTACACTTCTCGATGCATCGAGTACATGCACCACACCGTTGTCGTATTGAGGAGCAATTTTTACAGCAGTGTGCATCCTGGAAGTGGTGGCGCCGCCAATTAATAGCGGCAGGTTCATTCCCCGCCTTTTCATTTCGTGGGCCACGTGTACCATTTCATCAAGAGAAGGCGTAATCAAACCACTTAAGCCAATGATATCAACTTTTTCTTTGATAGCTGTGTCCAGAATTTTATCGGTTGGTACCATTACGCCAAGATCAATAACATCATAACCATTACAACCCAGCACAACACCCACAATATTTTTCCCGATATCATGTACATCGCCCTTCACCGTAGCCAATAAAATTTTTGCAGCTCCTGCACCTTCCTCATTTACTGTTCCGGCAGCAATATGCGCCAGGCGGCGTTCTTCTTTTTCGGCTTCAATATAAGGGGTCAGAATAGCCACACTTTTTTTCATAACCCTTGCGCTCTTCACTACCTGTGGTAAAAACATTTTACCGGCGCCAAATAAGTCTCCCACTACATTCATTCCATCCATTAATGGACCTTCAATTACGTCTAATGGCTTTGGGTATTTTTGGCGGGCTTCTTCCGTGTCGGTATCAATATAATCCGTAATGCCATTAACTAATGAATGTTTCAGACGTTCTTCGACAGAAGCTTTTCTCCAGGTTTCATCTCTTACGATCTCTTTACCTTTAGCTTTTACTTTTTCTGCAAAAACAATTAATTTTTCTGTGGCTTCGTTGTTATCGTTGTTACGATTGAGTATTACATCTTCGCACATGTCCCGTAACTGGGGTTCAATTTCATCATATACTACCAACTGGCCCGCATTCACAATGCCCATATCCATTCCTGCTTTGATTGCATGCAACAGGAAAACAGAGTTCATCGCTTCTCTTACATGATCATTGCCACGGAAAGCGAAAGACAGATTACTGACACCACCACTAATCTTGGTCAGCGGCATTAGTCTTTTTATTTCTCTGGTGGCCTCAATAAAATCGACGCCATAATTATTATGTTCCTCCAACCCGGTAGCAATAGCAAAAATGTTGGGATCGAAAATTATATCCTGGGGATCAAAGCCTACCTGTTCAGTAAGTATTTTATAAGCACGATGACAGATCTGCACTTTACGGTCCCTGGTATCGGCCTGGCCCTCCTCATCAAAAGCCATAACGATCACCGAAGCACCGTAACTCTGGCAGATAATTGCCTGCTCAATAAATTTTTCCTCTCCTTCTTTCATGGAGATGGAGTTTACAATGCATTTTCCCTGCACGCATTTAAGCCCGGCTTCAATGATCTGGAACTTGGAGCTGTCCAGCATAATAGGGATCTTAGCGATATCCGGTTCGCTTTGTACCAGGTTGACAAAAGTGGTCATCGCCTGTACACCATCCAGTAATGCATCATCCATATTGATGTCCAGTACCTGGGCGCCGTTTTCTACTTGTTGCCGGGCCACACTCAGCGCTTCTTCATATTTATTTTCCCGGATCAACCTTGCGAATTTTTTTGAACCTGTTACATTCGTTCTTTCACCTACGTTGACGAAGTTGGTTTCCGGGCGAACGACTAAAGGTTCGAGACCTGAAAGGCGCAAATAAGGTCTTATGATTGTTGATTCTGACATATAAATTTTTCTCGTATTGATCTGTTGCATTGCTATTATACTAACTCTTTTTCCACTACCGGCAAGGGCCTCGGCTTTACATTTTTTACTTGCTCTGCAATGTGTTTAATATGATCTGGCGTGGTACCGCAACAACCGCCAACAATATTTACAAAACCTTCTTTGGCCCAAGCTTCTAAAAAATGAGCGGTGTCTGCTGGTTCTTCATCATATTCTCCCATAGCATTGGGTAAGCCTGCGTTTGGATAAGCTGATACATAACAGGAAGCGATCTGCGACAATTCTTCAATATGCGGACGCATTTCCTTTGCACCTAATGCACAGTTCAAGCCTACACTCAAAGGCTTTGCATGCATGATTGAAGTATAAAACGCTTCGAGGGTTTGCCCACTTAACGTTCGGCCTGATGCATCCGTGATAGTACCACTGATCATTACCGGCAGTTCCGGTTTTTTAATATCGCGAAAATATTTTTTGATAGCGAAGATCGCTGCCTTGGCATTCAATGTATCGAATATCGTTTCTATTAAAAGAATGTCCACACCGCCGTCTACCAGGCCTTTCACCTGATCATAATAGGCTTCGACTACTTCATCAAATGTGACGGCGCGGAATCCCGGGTTGTTAACATCAGGCGAAAGCGACAATGTTTTATTGAGTGGACCGATAGCACCTGCAACATATTTAGGTGAAGCCTCCTTATGAGATCCATTGTATTCCTGGATGGCTTGTCGTGCACATTTGGCGGCTGCTACATTCAACTCGTACGCTAAGGATTGCATATTATAATCGGCCTGTGCAATAACGGTGCTGCTGAATGTATTTGTTTCAATAATGTCAGCGCCGGCTTCCAGGTATTCTTTGTGAATACCAACAATGATCTGTGGTTGTGTGATACTTAACAGGTCATTATTGCCTTTAAGATCGGAAGGCCAGTCCTTAAATCGTTCGCCGCGATAATCGGCTTCGGTCAGCTTATGACGCTGTATCATGGTGCCCATGGCGCCATCTATAACAAGAATCCGGTTTTGCAAAAGTTCCCTGATATTCATAGCTCAATTTTTTTGCAGATGATACTTTGATTCCGATTACACGTTGCCTGCACTGTTCAATAACGAACAGAAACTGATCCCGATTCTTATCGGTAGAGCGTCGCAACAGGCGATCATCCATGTTAATGGCGCTGGCTGCATCACTCTTTTAGAACTATTAACGTTGGGAAACTGGAAGGGGAGTTTCTTGGCGTTTATTAGTTCAGTTTTTTATACAGGCCGTACAATAAACAAATCCACCTGTT
>WUUC01235847.1_pt1 | contig 25567 bp, 20 predicted proteins | sample 6278441 | NCBI WGS metagenome assembly WUUC01 (sample SAMN13675441, study PRJNA597444) | soil metagenome | isolation source: soil | place: USA: Washington | collected 2017-10 | reverse complement strand
CGGGGTTAACCGTACAACGCTTTAGCAAAGCGTCGCTTTCGACCACTCAGCCATCTCTCCGGAGCAGGGGTCCGAAGCAAAGCTTCGCATGTTTTGAGCGCAAGGACTTTTCTTCGCTCTACCGCCATCCGAAGCTGGGTTAGAAACGGAGCTAACGCGTGTGCGCGGTCCTCAGCTTTGGGGCGGCGCGCCAGCGGTCATCGCGTCAGCCTCGGTCGTCAGAGATTTGATCTTCATCAACAGATCGTCGGATGTGAAGGGCTTCGGGATAAATCCGACGAGTGGGGCAGCGATAATCTGTTTTCGCGCATCGGTCTCGCTGTAGCCGCTCATGATGAGCACAGGGACGACTTTACTCAGTGCGCGGAGTTCTCGAAGGGTCCCCGGACCGTCCAGGCCGGGCATGGTCAGATCGAGAAGCACCGCTTTAAAGCGCATGCCGTGAGCGAGGGCGAGGGCGAGGGCTTCGTAACCGTCGGAGGCGAGGGCGATCGTGTAGCCTTGTTTTTCTAAAATAGAGGCGGCGATCTTTCGGACCTGGGGTTCATCATCGACGATCAGGATCGTGCCGTCGGCCTTTTCGGTAGATGTGAACGTGAGCGCCACGGGCCGAACCTGCAAAGGGGCGAGGTTCGTGGCGGGTGGCAGTGCGAGTGTGAATGTCGTCCCTTTGCCCAAAGTGCTGCGGACAAAAAATGCTCCGCGATGGGCGCGGACGATACCGAGGACAGCAGCGAGACCGAGGCCGCGACCGGTGAACTTCGTGGTGAAGAAAGGATCGAAAATCCGGGTGATCGTTTCCGCGCTCATGCCGCAACCATTGTCTTCGACGTCTAGGATTATGTAGTCGCCCGCGGGTCGTTCCTGACCGATGCGCGCGTCGCGCATTTGCTCATAGCTGATCGCTTTTAAAGAGCTGCGAACGCGGATGTGCCCGGAAGCGGCTCCGATCGCATCGGAGGCGTTGATCACGAGGTTCATGATCACCTGGCGAATTTGAGAGGCGTCGATTTCCACGTAGAGCGGAGCCTTCGAGAGAGAAAATTCGAGGACGGCGTTTTTCGCGATCGAGGTTTTGAAAAGATGCGTGGTGTCTTGAATGAGTGCGTTGAGATCGTGGCCCTCCAGGGAGAAACGGCTTTTGCCCGCATAAGAGAGCATCTGTCGGCAAAGATCGGCCGCCCGATTCGAGGCCACTTCTATGTGCTCGAGCGCTTCGGCCGAAACGGCGCCGTTGCTAGCGCGGGCCAGCGAAGCGTTACCCATGATTACCGTCAGCAGGTTATTGAAATCGTGCGCGATGCCGCCGGCGAGGACGCCGAGGCTTTCGAGCTTTTGGGCCTCCAGCATTTTAAGCTGAAGTTTCTGGCGCTCTTCGTCCGCTTTCTTGTGGCGGGTGATATCCTGGACGGAACCGAAGAGGCGGGCGACTTTTTCACCGGCGAGTTCGACCCGGCCGATGCAGCGCACCCAAATAAGGCGGCTCGCGGCGGTAATGAGTTCGAGCTCAAGGTCGAAGGGCTGACCTTCGTCCAAGGCGCGTTTGACGGCGGCGACGACTGTCTCGCGACTGCGTGGTGCGTAGAAGTCGAATACGCGTTCTTCGGGCAACGACTCTTCGGCCGGCGGCAGATCGTGAATGCGCCACGTTTCCTTTGTCCAAAAAATGGTGCGGGTGCGTAGATCGTACTCCCAACCGCCCATGCCGGCGGCCTGTTGAGTCTGCTCTAGTAGCGCTTGGCTTCGGACGAGGGCGGCCTCGATGCGTTTGCGCAAGGTGATGTCGGTGGCGGCGCCGGTGACGCGGGTTGGACGATTTTCCGAATCCCGTGCGACCACTTTGCCGCGGTCAAAAATCCAACGCCAGGAGTCGTCTTTGCCACGCAGCCGGTATTCAACGCGGCCTTGTCCATCGCGTATGATGTTTCGCTTGGACTGTTCGACGCGCTCCAAATCGTCCGGATGAGTGATCGCGACAAGCGCGTCGATTTGCGGAGAAATATCCTCGGGCCGACAGCCGAGGATTTCGGGCCAACGCTCGCTGCGGTTTACACGTCCATTGACGATATCCCAATCCCAGAAGGCGTCTTCACTGCCTTCCAGTACGAGGGTGAGACGTTCCTCACTCGTTTTGAGCGCCTCTGTCTGGCGTCGGAGACGGCGCAGAAGGCGGCGCTGAATGAAAAATACCGCGGCGAGAGCGGCAAAAATTAAAAGCATCGAGGGTCCGTGCGCTCGAAAACTTTGCAGCGAGTCGCGGAATGCATCGATAGGGCCTAGCCAGCGCGCGTAGAGCCGAGAGTGAGTGCCGTTTTCTCGAAGGTTATGCAGGCCGATATTCAGCTCATAGAGAAGATCGGGACGCCCGCGGCGGATCGCGAAGTGCGACGTGTATATGAGTTCGGAAAAATCCAGACCCGATTCCTCGATGTGCCGGTAATTCCGGTCCCGGATCGTTTTTAGGCTCAACATGCGCGGGGTCAGCGCGGCGTCGGCGTCGCCATTTTCCACCGCGGCGAGCGCGGCGGGCATGCCGTTTACCAAGAGAAGATTTTTGTCGAGACCGTGCTCTCGCAAATACTGGTGGCCGAGACTGTTTTTCGAGACGGCGGTTCGTAGGGCTCGGAGATCTTCACGCGTGTGTACGCGAGGGGCGTTTTCGCGGATGAAGAGCGCGGCGATCATCTCGGCGTGAGGCACCGAGAAATCAGCGGTTTTTTCCCGCTCGTCAGTGCGAGTGAGGTTTGCGAGCAGGTCGACCTTCCCTTCTTTAAACTGAGAGAGCGCGATCGCCCAAGGCGAGGAGACATACTCGAAACGCATGTTTCGGTCCTTAGCGATGGCATCGAGCAGATCGACGCAGAAGCCTGCCGCGCGACCGTTCTCGTCGATGTATGAAAAAGGGTAACCGCTGTTATCGAGTCCTACGCGGATGACGGCCTCCTCTGCGCGCACCGGTTGCGCGAACACCCCCGCTATGAGCAAAGGAAACAGAAGGAAGGCGCGCAGGCGGGGCCGGCGCGCTATAAGCGGGCTACAGAAAAAGGGGAGGCGTGAGGTCACTCGGGAGTGCTGGGCTATGGACAATCAATCGTCCCGACAGCGTCCCGGCTTGAGCGTTGCGGACGAAATCATGGAAATGCGCCGGTGCGTGTAAAACGGGTCAAGCTGCGCTGAGTCGCCGTTTTGGGTAATCGCCTCGTGGCGAAACAAACCGCGTTGTCGGTGTTCGATCAAAAAACGCGGTGTTAGGGCTTTGACGCGGGTGGAGTATAGTCGGCGTAAGTCACGGTCATCTCCTGATCGAGCGATTTGACGAGCATCGCCCGGCCCCGGACTCGGACTTTAATGTCCTGGAGCAGAGTTGGCCGGTTTTCTTCGGGCAGCGTGTAGCGGATCACGGTTCGGGCCTCGTCGATTTTGACGGCGAACATCGGGGAAAATGCCCGAATGTTGGACAGTTCCACCCGCTCGATCGTCCCAGATGCTAGGTGTAGTGAGAACGTGACGACCATGTGCTCCGCGCTTTTGTCGTCTTCGCCGCCGGACTTCAGGAGGAAGCGGTAACGCGCGCGGCCGTCTTCGACAGCGAGTGGCTCGCAAGTTTCGGGGCGGATCTGATCTTTGACGTTGGGAGCGGTTTGGCCGCGCGCGTTACTGGTCAGCATGTCCCTGTACTCTTTGCTTTCCACGTCCGTCGGCGCGCGACCGTTTTTCTGAAGCAGCGTCCAGCGACTAAACTCGGGCTTCGCCGGGTCGTAACGCTCAACCAGCGTTTTCTCCGCGGAAGTCGTGGATTGTGTGAAACCCCATCCTTTCGTTCCTTCAGCCTGAAAATCGGCGAGGGCTTTCTCAAGCTCCGAGGGAATGGGTCCAGCGAAGAGTTGAGCGGTGATGAGCAGGCAAAACGCAAACAGGAGCGGACGAAGCATCGGGAGGAGAAACCGCAGAGGCGGGGGTTTTTCAATGCTGCCGTGCGCGCTGTAAGAAATCCGGCGCGGACGCGTTTTCATTTTGAACCTAAATCACTTCAACCCAAGGAATCCTATGAGCCGTCCGTTCACTCTGCCTGTTGTCATCGCGTGCTCCGCGCACGCTTGGTTGATGTTTTGGTTTTCGAAGCCCCCCGCGCCTACATCGCCGCCGCAGCCGATAGAGAAAGGTGAGCGCTGGATGACGGTTTGCGTTCCTCCTGAAGAAATCGAAAACCCGGCACCGATCGCTTTGTTGGAAAAACAAAGCGGCGGTAAGCCCGCGGCGCCGATGCCCCTCTCAGAGGAGCGATCCCCGGAGAAAATTTCGGTCGGCGAGATTTTGATGGAGCTGAGACGAAGCGCCGCCCTGCGCGTGAAGGTGGAGACCGCGGTTTCGCCGGGCGATGTCTCCGGACTAGATCCCAGTTCCACAGAGTATGGCCTCGCTGCGGGGGAGTGGAAAAATCACCTACGCCGCCAGCGGCCTCGATAATCCGCCCCGTACCCGAGCGCAAACTCCGCCGACCTATCCGTTCTCGCTCAAGACCAGCGGCGTGAGCGGAGAGGTGTTGGTGGAGTTCGTGGTGGATGAGTACGGCCGGGTGATTCATCCGCGTGTCGTACGTTCGACTCATGCAGAATTTGAAGCGCCGACGCTCGCCGCCCTATCCAAATGGATGTTCGAGCCGGGTACGCGCAATAGGGCGCCGGTCCGTTTCCGCATGGTAGTGCCAGTTAAATTTAATCTGAACGACTGAGCTGTTCCGTGATTACTCGATTGAAGCGATTTGATGTGGAACGGGGCCGCCTCGACCGGGCAATTGAACGGTGTCGCCGACGCGCCGTCCGGGCAGTTGACGGCCAAGTGGAGATTGCGGTGTGACGATGATCACGGAGCGTCCATCCGCTTTCACTTCGAGGCCGCCGCTACGCGGGCCCAGAAAATAGGCGAACGATTTTCCCCGCGCGGAAAGTGTGATGACTGCACCGATATCGATCAGGTCTGTCGCCGAGAAATCAGGAATCGAAAGCGCGTGATACGCGGCGATCGTTTCCTGGATCTCCACCGCCAGCCGTGCCTGTCCCTCTGCGAGATAGGCCGCTTCCTGGCCGCGGGTGTCGTACTTGTTTTCCGCTTTGCTCTCTTCGCTAGTCGCTTCCTCGCGGGCCATCAGCGCAGCGCGTGTCAACGTATCGAGTTCCGTAGTGAGCGTTGCGACGATGGCCTGGCGAAGGAGCGATTTATCCACCGCGCCAGAGAAAAGTCAGCGGACGACATTTTCCAGCAAACTCACGCTGACTGGGCGTTCATCGGCTGCGATTTCGCCGCATCGGGCCGCAGGCCGAGCAGGCGGACCACGCGCTGCACCAGTTCCTTCGGGCTGAACGGTTTTGTGAGATACTCAAGCGCTCCCAGCTCCAGGCCGAGGTGGCGAGCGTCGTGGGTTGCCCACGCGGTCAGGATTACGATCGGAATCGTGGCAGTGGCGGGCTGGCGTCTGAGGATTTCGCACACGCCGAAACCGTCGATATCGGGCAGCATGAGATCGAGTACGATGAGATCGGGTTTGCGCAAGTGCACGGCGTCGAGCGCTTCTCGACCGCTGGATGCGGTGACGACATCGTACCCTGCTCGCGCAAGATGAAAGGCGACGAGTTCGGTGACGTCCCGCTCGTCATCAACACTGAGTATCGTTAGTGGCACGAATGCACTGTAAGGGTGTCTGGTGTCAGCAAGGTGACGTTGAAATTACGAACACGTGAAATGAACGCCGGATGGCTCTGCTTTCGCGCAAGACCTCGCAAACAAAGCGCTAAAAAAAAACCGTGAAAAGGGTGCCGATGCCTTTTATCCTCGCGACCCAGCACCGATTGACCGATTCAACTCTTTAGCGCACTGCGCCTTAAAACTTCTATCGTACCTCGGATGGCTCGAAAAATCAGTTTCATCAACTACAAGGGCGGCGTCGGCAAGACGTCGCTCATCGTCAACATTGCGGCCTCCTTGGCGAAGGCCGGAAAGCGCGTGCTGCTTTTCGACTTCGACACCCAGTCCAACGCGAGCATCTGGCTGTTGCGGTTAGAGCGTTGGAATAAGATCAACAATTCCAGCGAAGGCGCGATCTACTCGATCTTCGAGCCGGGAACCGTGCGGGTGAAGGATCTGATCATCAAGGACGTGGTCGAGGACAAGAGCGGCGACAAGTTGCTGCCAGGGCTGGATCTGGTGCCGACGACCTTCAACTTGGTCGATCTCGAGGCCGAGTTTCAGGGGCAGCCCGGTTGCCCGCCGTATCTGTTGTTTCAGCGCCAGCTCGCCGAGATAGAAGACAACTACGACTACATCCTTTTCGACTGCCCGCCAAACATCCTGCGCGCGTCCCAGTGCGGTGTGTTTTGCTCAAACGAAATTTATGTTCCGGCCAACCCCGACGCGCTCAGCTTGATCGGATTCACGCTGCTCGTCGAAAAGCTGGTGAAGTTCCATCGCTTATCCGCGAGTTTTCGCACCGCCGAGATGGGGCCGCCCGCGCTCGTGAACGGGATCATCTTCAACTCGATTAAGGCAAACGTGGATATCGAAGTACCCAAGATGCGCATGCAACTTCGCATGAATCAATTTCGCACGGTCAAACGCGTCGCGCAGAACGCGAAGATTTTCAACACGCAGATTCGCGATGCGATGGTCGTCCGTCGCGCCGTCACGCTCGGACTCCCCGTGATCCTCGTTGGGCAAGAGGCGGACCAAGAGGACAACGTGGCCCAGGATTATCGCGATGCGGTAACCGAGTTGATGAATCACTCAAGCTAAGTCACTTTCGCCCATCGCTTCCTCCATGCCGCTCAATTCCGACACCACGCCACCGTTCGGCAGTCAGCCTAGCGGTAAGTTCAGTCCTCGCGAATGGGACGTCGCGCGCACGGCCTTCCACACGTCGATCATGATCGACACCCAACTCGCGAACCTGGCGGAGAACCTGAATGTTCCGCCTTGGCCGCTCAAGGGGCCCGATGAAACGCCTGCGAAGTATATCGACCTTAGCTATCGCGAATTGTGTGCCATGCCCGGGCTCGCCGGCCAGGCCGATCGTATCGATCTGCTGATTACGATTCTGCAGGAAACGCTGGCATTTGACGAACCGTTCGGGGACATGGTAACGAACGACGCGCTCGTCGATGAACGGGACAACCCGATCCTCAAAAACCTGATCAAGCTCGGCATCCCCGAGGAGTTTCCCATTTCACTGATCGCGCTCACTCCGGAGACGCGCGAGTTTTGCAATCTGGAAAACATCACCACGCTGAAGGCATTTGCGGTTTTCGCGCAGGGTATTTCGCACAACGTCATTTTGGGCGGCGATTTTCGGGCGTTGCTCAATTCGCTTTCGCACATCGACGAGCAGACGCTCGCGCAGTTTTTCCCATTTCGCCCAGGCGAGAAGGGGCTGCATCTCCTCGAAGGTATCGCGCTCGCGGTGCGGGCGTTTCCCGATGCCATCGAGGCGTCTCTCGCTCAGCGTTATGGCGCGATCCTCGGAACGGAAGACGCGCGGAAGGCCGAGACCACTCAGCAATCCGACGCAGACGCCGCAGAAGAAATCCTTCGCCAGCACACGGCTTCCTACATCGAATATTTTCAGACCGACCACACTAAACTTCAGGAGCAAGTGAACTCCGGAGTTCCCGTCGCTCGCCTCGCCATCGTGCTCAAAGATCCCCTCGTGGAATCCATCGTGACCGGATTGCTAAAACCGTACCTGGTCCCGCTCGAGCAGCATCACCACCCGACGACCACGGTCACCCCGACAATCGAAACGGGGGGACACACGGGAGCAAAACGCGGGTTTTTCTCAAAGCTAGGCCGCTTATTTAAGAAATAGTTTTTAAGGTCGATAACTAGCAATTGCAGGATGTCCGCCGATCCCCAACCCGTCGTCATTAAGTTCCCACCGAAGCCCAAAACGGAGAATCCGTTAGTGCTGCCTCGGCGGAGATTGCGGTCCCCGTTCGAGATATCGGAAGCCACGGCGGAGACGCAAAAAACGATAGACGCGATCCGATCTGCCACGAGAAATCCGTGGGGCGAGCCACTGAACGTGGATCAGCAGAAGATGGCGGAGCTTGAGAAATCGCTTCGCCAACTCACGCAGAAACTCGCAGAGCGGGAACGCAGTCTGCAGGACCTCGAAGCGCGTTTAACCGAACGTGAGCGAGAGATCGCTGAGATGGAGAATTTGCTGCAGGCCCGTGCGTCACTCCTCGAAGCCGCGAAAAACAAGAGCGCCGCCGCAAGCGACAACCGGCCGTTGTCGCACGAAGAGCAAGCGGCTCTGCAAAAACTCAAAGCGGAGATTGAGCGCCAGGAAAAGCTGCTGCAGGAGCAGCGTGAAGGCATGCGTGAGCGCGAGGCTTTCCTTGATGATAGCGAGACAAAGCTTTTTGAAAAAGTTCAGGAGCAGCAGGAGAAGGAAACCGAACTAGAACAGCGCGAAGACGAACTGAACCAGCGCGAGCGCCGCTTGCGTGAACGCGAAGCGGTCCACGATCCCAAGCTAGCGGCCAAGTTGGCCGCTGAGAAAGCCGCTGCCAGCAAACCGCGCGGCGAATTTGCCGAGTAAAGGGAACGGAGCAGCGGTCGCGTCACGCGATCTGCCGAGAGCGGCGGCGGAAGAGCGTTGTCCGCTTTTCGGATGCACAGGAATGGGTGTACGGTTTCTGTCCGGCTTCTGTGTGATTGACGAATCGGACCGCGCTGGCACTTCAGACCGACTCGCTCATGTCGCTGCTCAAGAATCTGTCGTTGGCTGCCAGCCTATTCGTCACCGCTTACGCTCTGGCTGTGCCCGATGTAGTGGAGAGAAGTCAGCAGCCATCTATCGAGTCGGATCGATTTGTTTTTCACGGAGGCATTTCCGGCGTTTTCGATGAGGAAACTATCCCCGCTTTCGCGCTAGAATATCGTTGGGCTGCGTCAAAGGCCGGCCTTCAACCCTGGCTCGGCGGCGGATGGGCGACCGACGGTGCCATTTTCGCCGGAGCCGGCATGCTTCATACCTGGCGACCGGCGAAACGCTGGGAGTTGGTGGCGGGTTTTGGGCCGGGCTATTATGACCGTCACGAAGGATTGGATTTGGGCAGTCAGATGGAATTCTACTCCTTCGCCGAGGCGAATTGGGGAATATTGCAGGGAAAACGGCTCCTGCTGCGCGTCGCCCACATCTCCAATGCCAGCACGTCCGAAATCAATCCTGGTACGGAGCTGCTGACCTTGGGTTTCAGTGTCGACCTGCGCTGAATTCTCGGGCCGAACTTCTCATAACATTTGCTCGCAACTTTTTTATTAAGCAGGCGTCCTTGAAAGGCTCGTTTCCATGAAATTCCTCCTCCCTCGTGTTGCCCTGATCAGCCTAGCCTTCGGTGTTTGCTCCGCCGGATACGCGCAGGAACCCGTTCCGATCGAATTTTACCGCCCGCTGAAGAACAGCGTTTCCGTCGGGGTGCGCATGATCGGGGGAAACGCTAAGGTCGGGTTTTCCAACATCGGTTATATCCCTCCATCGACTTTAGGGAGCATAGACTCGGCTGGGAACAAATACTACCACAACGGGGTGGTGGGGGGAGATTCTCTCGGCAGGTTCGATACGGGTGGATCGGAGACGTACCCGGGAGAAGCCGGCACCACGCCCGAGACGTCCGGCACTATTACGATGAAAACGTGGTATACGCGTGCTCCCGTCCCAGGGTCCCAAGATCGCTATATTATAACGAAATTCGTCGATTACGTGAACTCCGCCGATACGAGCCAGAATTACCGGTCCACGGAGACCGCTGGAGAGTTTGTCGACGCCCGAGCCGGCTACACGCGGGATTTTCGGTACGGTTCTCCTTCCCAGGTGCGTAATAGTGGCGGCACTGCGGTGCTCGATATGAACGCCTACAGCGTGTCTCCCACTGGGGCGACGGCGCAGGCTGAAAGCGAGAAAAACACCGGCGTAGAGCTTCAGTTCGGCCGGATCGTCAAACGCTATAAAGGGTTCGAATGGGGACTGAATTTTGCCGTGGGTGCTTCGACCATTAATGCGAAGACCAGAAATGTCGTCCGCGCCAATCTTCACACAGCCACGGATACCTATGCGTTCGCGGCGACCGATAGCTATGGGCAGCCTATCAATGCCAGCGACTTCACCCTGTCTTGGTATGAAAGCTCGTGGGCGGATGAGACGATCAATTCTGTCATTGATGTGACGCCGGATCCAGCAGGCGGAGATCCTGCCTCTTCTTACGTGAAAGAGGGTTCCCGCCATTTGTCGTACAACCCGATTGGCTCCTCGCAATCGGACACTCCTGCGGATGTGTTCGGATACTGGCAGATCAAAGGTGCCTATTACATGCTGAAACTCGGCCCGATCGTGCGGTTTTCGATCTCGAAAAAGTGGACGATCACAGCCGGCGGCGGTTTTGCGGGCGCCTATCTTTCGACGAAGTTCATCGCCGATGAATATATCCTTTTATCCGATGTGATGGGGCCGATTCGCTCGATCGCGTATTCGAGTCAGGAGTCGACCGAGAAACGATTTATTCCTGGCTACTATGCCGATGTGAATATCGAGCGTTGGCTTACGGTCCGCACAGGCTTCTATATCGGCTACGGCTACGAGAAACTCGGAGATTATAAGCAAATGCTGGACGGGCGCAGAGCGGATATCGATCTCGGGTCCAGCGGTGGTTTTCGTTTCGGCATCATCACCCGCTTCTAAGGGCTCTCTCTTTAGTGCGCTTGATGAGGCCGCCGCGATGCAAGTCCGGCGGCTTTTTTTTTAGCAAAACGTGTCACGCTCCGAACCGTTTTCGTCGCTCAAATTTCGGTGGATCATCGGATATGATCGTCGGTCGCGAGCGAACTGCGCGTTGGGCGTTTAGCGTGCATTAGCCGCGCGCTCGACGTCGGCAAGGACTGCATCGATGGAGCGCAGCTCGTCCACGGGGAAGAGGCTGTTGATGCGTGTGACGACCTGTTGGATGATTCCGTCCGGACAAGACGCGCCTCCGGTGAGTAGCACCCGCAACGGCCGGCCGAGCTCCTGGAGTGGCAGCGGGTGTATTTCCATGGCCCCGTGGCCGTGGCCACCTACGGGACCTTTGGCGGGAAACACGTAATGCTCGACTGCATCGCGCGAGCGGATGTTGGCTTCGCTTTGGATGAAAAACGCGCGTTTCCCGAGCCGTTGTTCGCACAGGCGGTAGAGTTGGTAAGTGTTGGAGGAGTTTTTTCCTCCGATCACGAATGCGGCGTCGAGCGGCTCCGCCAAGGCCCGGCTGAGTGCGTCTTGATTCACCTGTGTCGCGTAGCAGAGCGTGTCGCGCTTGCCGCCTCCGCCCACCCGCGCCGTCGCTTCCGCTTCTCCATAGCGCGCGACATAAACGGCGCGTAAGTGCTCGATGATCTCGAGCGTCTCGTTCATGAGCAGCGTCGTCTGGTTGACGATCGCGATGCGTTCGAGATCCCGCGCCACGTCGAAGCCCGGCGTGAATTTCCCCGCAAACTCCGCGTAGAATTTGGCGCGTTCCGCCGGATCGGTGCTCGCGATGATTTCGCCGAGTCGCCGGGTTTCCTCCATGTTGCGCACGATGACCGCGTGCGCATGGCGGCGGGCGTTGGAGAACGTGGCCTTGGTTTCCTCGTGCTCATGTTTGCCGTGGATGACTACGGTGTAGCCTTCCTGGCCGAGCGCGCGGGCGGCCTTCCACACTTTTTCCACGAGCATGCAGGTGGCGTCGTATTGATAAACGGGCACGCCTTTGCGCACGAGGCGGCGTTTGTCCTCATCGGTAGCGCCGAATGCCGGGATAATCACGATATCCTCCGGTGTGAGCGTGTGCCAAAGCGTCGTTTCGCCTACGGCTCCTATAGCGCTGTTTCCGCTCGTGAGATAGGGTTTGCCCTTGTCGGTTTGGAGATAACGCAAGCCGCGCCGCAGCAGATCCTCGTTCACGAAAGGATTGTGGATCAGCTCGCTCAACATGAACACACGCCGGCCGGGATTTTCCGCGAGTGTTTCATAGGCGCGCTCAATGGCGTTTTTAACACCGAGGCAAAATCCGAAATGGCTCGGCAACAGATACTGCACCGCGCCGAAATCGAGCGCGACTGGCGCCGCGGCGGTGCGCTCGTGTGTGCGGGCGAGCGCTTTGATCGCCGCGCACAGTTGCGATTGGTAGAGTGCACTGGCTGCGGCATCGAGTTGATAGATACCGCGGTTTCGGGACTTCTCGGTACGAAATTTGTAGATGAAGTCGTTGGGACCGATGTGCAGGTAAGGCACCTCAATCAGGTACGGATCTAGTTTTTCTAGGACAGCCCTCAGCGATGCCTCGATGGGGTGTTTTTTTTCTAAATCGGCAATTGCATGAAATTCCACATCCGAGTCGGGCTGCGGGAAACCGGCGGCAATCTGCACAAAGAAAACGCGAAGATTGGCACCACCGTTATCGGCGCTGAAATACTCCGCGGGCGGCGTATGCATGGGGAAGGTATGCGTCAGCGCCGCTTCTGCGGACTGCATGGAGTCGGCGATGAACGCCAAAGCGTGACCCATTTCGGTATGCCGCACGGCCAGTTGGTTATTGGGATTGAACGCCAGCAGTGTGACTTGTTTTGCAACTGCGGTGGAAGGTGCGGAAGCCATGCGAGGATTCAGCCAATCGCCGAGTCAAGCCGGGTCAAGTAGCTGACCGGCGGCAGATGTGCCGACGCTCGCGTTCGTTTTGGCCGCGCTCCGGCTTGGCGACCGATACTGCGCTCAGGCCGTCGGCGGAAGTTTGCCCGGAGGCGGTGCAATGCCGTCCGCCGAGCGGCGCGGAGGCTTGCCCTGTTTCTGTTGTTTGGCCCGCGCGAGTTCGCGCATGTCCACGGCGATGTCGTCCTTCTCGAAAATTTCGCGGCCGAGGAGTTGCTCCATCACATCTTCCATCGAGACGACGCCCGCGGTGGCCCCGAACTCATCCACGACGACGAGCATCTGCTGATGCGTCTTGAGGAAAACCTGCAGAGCGTTAGCGACCGTGACCGTCTCGGGAATGAAGTGCACTTCCTGCATGAGTTTTTCCACGAGATCGAAATCCTGATCGTTGGCCTTCGCCTTCAAGAGATCGCGGCGCCGCACCAGACCGCCGACATCGTCGATGCTTTTCCCATACGCCGGCATGCGCGCAAAAGGGATGTTTGGAAACTCCTGGAAAACTTCGCCGACCGTGGCGTTTTTCTTGAGCGCGGTCACGACGGTGCGCGGCGTCATGATCTCGCTGACGCGGATGTTATCGAGTGCGAGCGCGTTGGTGATGATGTTCGATTCGCTGCGGCTGATGGTGCCTTGTTGCGCGCCGCGCTCGGCGAGGAGAAGGATTTCCTCGTCGGATTTTTCGGTGGGCGCAGGCGGCTTTACGACGAGGCGCACGAGCAGATTGCAGACGTAGGTGACCGGTCGCAGCGCGTTGGCCATAAAGGCCAGCGGATAGACCACGTAGGGCTGCAATCCACGCCGATAGGCAATAGCGATATTTTTTGGCAACACCTCCGAGAAAACGAGCACGGTCAATGTGAGGGATCCCGCGATGATGCCGATGATCGCTTCGCCGAACAGCCGTGTCGCCAAGCTGCCGACGATCACCGAGCCTAGCGTATTGGCGATCGTGTTGAGCGTGAGGATCGTCGAGATCGTCTCATCGAGGTTCAGCTTAAGTTTCTCCAACACGAGACCGCGCCGCGGACGTTCTTTTTTGAGCGCTTCGATTTCGGCGACGGTCGTGCTCAGGATCAACGCCTCCATCAGCGAACAGACGAAGGAAACGCTGAGCGTGAGAAAGATCGCGATGATGAGCCAGACCATGGCTGGCAGTGTATGCCGTGGCCGACGTTTACGACTCAAAATTTAGCCACGGGCCAACGACTGCGTTGTCCCGCGATCGGCGATTGGCGGTTCGGTCCAAAAGTTCCTTGCCCCGTTTCTTCCCGCTGCGCCTAGTGGCGGCATGAGTCTCCTGAAACGGACACCCCTGCACGCGTTCCATGTCGCCCACGGCGGCCGCATCGTAGACTTCGCGGGGTGGGAGATGCCGGTTCAGTACAAGAGTATTCTCGACGAGCATAAAGCCGTGCGCCGCGCCGCGGGACTCTTCGATGTCAGCCATATGGGCGAGGTCGATGTGAAGGGTGCCGAAGCGGGAAAATTCCTCCAGCATCTGGTCACCAACGATATCGCCAAGCTCTACCCGGGCCGCGTACTTTATACGTCGATGTGCTATGAAAACGGCGGCGTGGTCGACGACCTGCTCGTGTACATGCGCGGTGCCGAAGATTATTTCCTCTGCATCAACGCCGGTAACATCGCCACGGACCTCGCGTGGATTCGCGAAAAAGCCGCCGCCTTCGCCGTCGCGATCACCGACCGCTCCGACGACTACGCACTCCTCGCGATCCAAGGTCCGAAAGCCGCCGCCATCGTGCAATCGCTCACTGGCGCGAAGCTCGATCGGATCAAGTACTACCACTTCGGCGAAGGCACCGTGGCCGGCGTGCACTGCCTGATCAGCCGCACCGGTTATACGGGCGAGGATGGATTCGAGCTTTATCACGCCGCCGCCGATGCCCCGGCTCTCGCCGAGGCTATTCTCGCCGCCGGTGTGCCGCAGGGTCTCGAACTCGCCGGCCTCGGCGCTCGCGACAGCCTTCGCCTCGAAGCCGGGTATCCGCTTTACGGGCACGAGATCACCGCCGAGACTTCTCCGCTCGCCGCTGGCCTTGGCTGGACAGTGAAACTCAACAAAGGCTCCGACTTCATCGGCCGCGCCGCGTTGGAGCAGGAAGCGAAGAACGGTACCGTCCGTAAAATCGTCTTCTTCAAAACCGGCGACCGGCGCATCGTCCGCGCCGGCGCGGCGGTTCTCGCTGAGGATGGCCACCCGGTGGGCGCCGTCGTTTCCGGAACGCTTTCGCCAATCCTCAACGAAGCAATCGGCTCTGCGCTCGTGGAGTGCGCCGCCGCAGTCCAGCCGCTGTTTACCGATATCCGCGGGGTGAAACTTGCCTTGAACCTCGTCAAGCCGCCCTTCATCGAACTTAAGAAATCCACATGAGCAACGTCCCTGCCGACCTGAAATACGCGAAGTCTCACGAATGGCTGAAGCTGGAGAGCGACGGCACCGCCACGATCGGCATCACCGATTACGCCCAAAGTAGCCTGGGCGATATCACCTTCGTTCAACTCCCGAAAATCGGTGCGACCTTCAAAGCGGGTGACACCTTTGGTGTCGTCGAATCGGTCAAGGCCGCCTCCGACTTGTACGCGCCGGCCGCCGGCACGGTGGTCGCAGTGAATAGTGCGCTCGATTCCGCTCCTGAAACCGTCAACCGCGCTCCTTACGAGGGAGGCTGGATGGTGAAGCTAAAAATTTCCGACCCTTCTGCCACGACGTCGCTGCATGATGCAGCCGCTTACACGGCGTTGATCGGCTGAGTCGGGCGCAGTCGCGCCGAATCGGGAATCCCTGAAGGTGGCTCGCTCCGCCGCGGGCCGTTTCATTTTCTGCAAATCTCTGCAGCCGGTTGCTTCGTGCGCAACTCTCCCGCAGTCTTTGCGTCTTTCCAGCCAACCGCATGACTCGCTTCCGTGTTTTTACCCTCGTGCTTTGCTTGTTTGGCCTGACGACGGCCTGCTCGCGCAGAGCTGAACCGCGGGCCGCCGCCCAAGCCCAAATGCAGGCCGTAGAAGTGACGCCCGTCACACGCCGCGATCTCGCGGAGACGCTGACTGTCGTCGGCTCCATCGCCGCCAACGAATCCGCCGCTGTGCGCGCCGAGATCTCCGGTCAGGTGCGCGGCGTGTTTTTCGACGAAGGTCAGCGCGTCACCAAAGACCAAGTCCTCCTCAAAATCGACGACTCGGAGCTGCGCGCGCAATTCGCCCAAACCGAATCACGTTTCAAACTCGCGGAGCTGAGCCTCGCCCGAAACCAGGGACTGCTGGAAACGAAGACCGTTTCCCAGGCGGACTTCGATCGCGTCAACGCCGAGTTTTCCGCCAGTTCCGCCGAACTTTCGCTGCTTCGCGTCCGGCTGGCCAAGACCGAGATCAAAGCGCCTTTCGACGGCATCGTCGGCGCGCGGTCGATTTCTCCCGGCGATTATGTGACGCCTGCCGGAGCGATCACCCAGATCGATGATTTGAGCCGGCTCAAAATCGATTTCCAAGTCCCCGAACGTTTTCTCGGCAAGGTCCGCCATGGCGCGACATTTACCTTGCGCGCCAAAACGCTGGATGCGGCGGCTCGCATCCAAGGCGAAGTCTATTTCGTGAACTCCGTGATCGATCGGAACACACGCTCCAGCGGAGTGAAGGGCCTGCTCATCGATCCGCCCCCTGAGCTTAAGCCGGGGATGTTTGCCAACGTGGAGCTCGTGCTCGACGTGCGGAAGGACGCGCTGACCGTGCCGGAAGGTTCCATCCTCACGACTGCGCGCGGCGCGCAAATCATCACCGTGAAGGAATCGGGCGCGGATCGAATCGCGCAATTCGTCTCCGTCGAGCTCGGCCTGCGCTCGAAAGGCTACGTCGAGATTGTCTCGTCGCAGACACCGCTCGCCGAAAAACAACCGGTCGTCGCCGCCGGTGTCGGTTCGTTGATCCTTTTCCCTGGCGCCAAGCTCGACCCCAAGCCGCTTAAGGCGGAATTCCGCCTCGCGGAGTAACGCGCCATGATTCTCTCCGACCTGTCCATCAAACGCCCGGTCATCTGCTTGGTTGCGTCCATCGTGGTCGTGCTGTTGGGCCTGCTGTCGTTCAACAAACTCCCGGTCCGAGAATATCCCAATATCGACGCCGCGGTTGTTTCCGTGGAGACGTCCTATCCGGGCGCATCGGCGGAAGTGGTGGAAACGAAGGTCACCGAGCCGCTCGAAAAGGAAGTCGCATCCATCGAGGGCATCCGCGTGATCCGCTCGACCTCAGCCGAGGAGAATTCGCGCATCTCAGTCGAGTTCACCCTCGATCGAAACATCGACGAAGCCGCGAACGACGTGCGCGACCGCGTTTCCCGCGCGCGCGGCCGTCTCCCGCGCGAAATCGAGAACGTGCAGGTCTCCAAGACCGAAGCCGACTCCAGCCCGATCATCACGCTCTCGTTTAACTCCGACCAACACACGCGTCTCGAAATCACGGATATCATCGAACGCATCGCGCTCCAGCGCTTGCAGACGATCCCGGGTGTTGGCGCCGTCAACATCCGCGGACCGCGCTACGCGATGCGCCTATGGGTCGATAGCGATCGGCTCGCCGCTTATGGCCTCACCGTCGCGAATATCGAGGATGCGCTGCGGCAACAAAACGTGGATATCCCCGGCGGTCGCATCGAGTCATCGACACGCGAGTTTCCCGTGCGCCTACAGGGCAACATGTCCGAAGTCCTCGATTACGAGAATCTCGTGCTCGCGACGCGCGGCACCTACCAGGTGAAATTTTCCGACATCGGGCGCGTCGAATTGGGTGCCGAAGACTACCGCGGCGATTCCTTCTACAAGGGGCGGCCCAGCGTCGGCGTGCAGATCCTGCGGCAGACCCAGTCCAACGTTCTCGATGTGGCCAACGCGGTGAAGGCGTTGATCCCCACGATTCAGACCGAGATGCCCGCCGGTCTGAATGTCAGCATTGGTTACGACACCAGTGTGTTCGTCGATCGTTCGGTGAAAGAAGTCTACAAGACACTTTGGGAGGCCTGCCTCCTCGTGATCTTCATGATATTTTTGTTCCTGCGCGACTGGCGCGCGACGTTCATCCCTTTGCTGGCGATTCCGGTTTCGATCATCGGGTCGTTCGCGATCATGAGTACGCTGGGATTTTCGATCAACGTGCTGACGCTGCTCGCGCTCGTGCTGGCTGTCGGTCTCGTCGTCGACGATGCGATCGTGATGCTGGAGAATATTTATCGCCGCATTGAGGAAGGGGAGAAACCTCTTCATGCCGCCGTGCATGGCGCGCGCGAAGTCGCCTTCGCGGTTATCGCGACGACGCTGACGCTCGCGGCGGTGTTTTTGCCCGTGGCGTTTCAATCGGGCCAGACCGGACGTTTGTTCTTCGAGTTCGGCATCACGCTCGCGGTCGCCGTGCTCGTCTCGGCCTTTGTCGCGCTGACGCTCACGCCGATGCTTTGCTCGCGGATGCTCAAGACGAAAATCGTCAACGGCCACGCCAGCCACGGCTGGCTCTACGACAAGACCGAACCGTTTTTCGTCCGCGTAAACGGACTCTTCGAAAAGATGCTGCGCGCGGCGTTCCGTATTCCGGTCCTCGTTCTCGGCGCGGCTCTCGTTTTCGCGGTCGTGGGATTTTTCTTCTACACCAAACTTCAACGCGAGCTGACGCCGGTGGAAGATCGCGGCATCTTCACGGCGAACTTTATCCCGCCCGTCGGCTCCACGCCTGCGTACATGAAGGCGTATTCGACGGACATGGAGCGCATGATCCTGGATATCCCGGAAATGGACCGCACCTTCCATCGCACAGGAGACGGTCCGCGCGCGTTTGTTTTTGCCACCCTGAAGCCTTGGGAGGAACGCACCCGCAAGACGCAGGACGTCCTCGCAGAGCTGCGCGGGAAATTCCGCCAGATCACCGGCGGCCAAGCAATCGCGTCGCCCGTTCGTCCCCTCGGTAGCCGCCGCGCGGGAGCCGGCGGCGTCGAGATGGTCCTCCTCGGAAACGATTTCACTCAGCTCCAGGAGATCGGCGCGAAAATCACTGAGCAGATGCGCGCGAGCCCGATTTTCTCATTACCGCGCGTGGATCCTTCGCCGACCAAACCGCAGCTCGACGTGCAGATCGATCGCGCACGCGCGGCTGATTTGGATGTGCCCGTTTCGGCCATCGCCACCACGTTGGAGAGTTTGCTCGGCGGACGACGTGTGACTCAGTTTCAGCGCGGTAATCAACAGTACTATGTGATCGTGCAAGTGGAGGACGCCGACCGCACCACGCCCAACGATCTTTCGCGGCTCTACGTGAAATCTACCACGGGAAATCTAATCCAACTGAGCAATCTCGTGACGACACGCGAAGGTGTGGTTCCCGAAAACTTCCCGCACTTCAATCGCCTCCGTTCCGTCACGGTTTCCGGTCAGCTCAACACCGGCATGACGATCGGCGATGGCGCGGCGTTCCTCGAAGAAAAAATCAAACCGCTGCTTCCCGCAGGTTACACCTATGCATGGGACGGCGAGACGCGCGAATTCGTCGAGAGCGGCAGCGACACGTACATGCTCTTCGGTTTGGCGCTGCTGTTCACCTTCCTGATTCTCGCCGCGCAATTTGAATCGTGGATTCACCCGATCACGATCTTCACCGGCGTCGCGCTCGCGCTGGCGGGCGGCATCCTCGTGCTGTACTGCACGCGTTTCTTCGGTGCGGCGATGACCGACAATTTGTTCTCACGTTTCGGACTGATCATGCTCATCGGACTCGTGGCGAAGAACGGCATCCTGATCGTCGAGTTCGCGAACCAACTTCAGATCAAAGGCAAAAACGCCTTCGAGGCGGCGTTCGAGGCGTCGACACTCCGTTTCCGGCCGATTCTGATGACGTCGATCGCAACTGTGCTCGGGGCGGTGCCGATCGCGTTTGCGAGCGGGGCGGGCGCGGAGACGCGTAATCCGATGGGCCTGGTGATTGTTGGCGGGCTCACCATCGCGACGTTCATGACGCTTTTCGTGATCCCTATTTTCTATGTGCTGGTCGACAAGGTCCTCGTGAAAGTCACCGGGCATTCAAGCGCGCACGGCTTGAAACGCGCCGAAGAAATCGAACGTGAAGTCAACGAGCCGGTGTTGGCGAAATAACGCGCCGGTCCGCAGCGTTATCCCTCGAACGCAAACACGTGCGGCCGCCCGCCGCCACCGCAGCCGGTTCGCTCACCCTACCTGAAAACGCACTTCGCATCTGGGTTTGACGCCGTTCAACTCTCGGTTCGCGTGTGCCGATGCATCGGCTACGTTTCGCGAAACTCCTTTTGCTTATGCGCATTCGCTTCCCCGCCCGTCTCAGCGCTGTCGGCGCTTTTCTACTCACTCTGACGCTGGTTGCAAAACTGCCGCCGACGCCCACGGGACCCGCGCTCGATGCGGCCGTCGAAAATCTTCTGAGCCAGATGACGCTTGCCGAAAAGCTCGGCCAGATGAGCCAGGCAAGTCGCCAGCCCTACGTGGACCATATCGCTCAGACGAAAGAGTCGATCCGCAAAGGCGATCTGGGCTCCATCCTCAACGCCACGCGGCGCGAGCAAATCGATGAATTCCAACGCGTCGCTGTCGAGGAAAGCCGTCTTAAGATTCCGCTGCTCTTCGGTCTCGATGTGATCCACGGCTACCGGACGCTCTTCCCGATACCACTCGCGCAATCGTGTAGTTGGAATCTGGAGTTGGTCGAAAAAGCTGCGCGCATCGCCGCCCTCGAAGCGACTGCCGAGGGCATCCGCTGGACCTTCGCTCCGATGCTCGACCTGACGCGCGACGCACGTTGGGGCCGTATCGCCGAGACCGTCGGCGAAGATCCGCTGCTGGCGTCGCGTCTCGGGACGGCGATGATCCGCGGTTTCCAGGGCGACGATCTCGCGGCGCCGACCAGCATGGCGGCGTGTGGAAAACATTTCGTCGGCTACGGCGCCGCCGAGGCCGGCCGAGATTACAACACCACGTTGATCCCCGACACCGAGCTGCGGAATTTTTATTTACCTGCATTCAAAGCCGCGAAAGACGCGGGCGTGCTCACCTACATGAGCGCCTTTAACGATCTCAACGGCGTTCCGACCTCAGCCAATCCGCGCACGCTCCGCAAAATCCTGCGCGGCGAATGGGGCTTCACCGGTTTTGTCGTCAGCGACTGGACCTCCATCGATGAGTTAATTCCGCACGGCTTCGCCGCCGATGGACGCGAAGCCGCGCAAAAGGCGATCTCCGCGGGAGTGGACATGGAGATGGTCTCGCCGCACTACCGCGACTTCGGTGCCGACCTCCTCGATAAAAATGAACTCAATCCCGCGATGATCGACGACGCCGTGCGCCGGATCTTGCGCGTGAAATTTCAACTCGGTCTGTTCGCCAATCCTTACACCGATCTCGCGACTGCTCGCACCAGCAAGAACCCGCTCCAGCCCGAGCATCTGCATGTGGCCCGTCAGCTCGCGACAGAAAGCATGGTCTTGTTGAAGAACGAAGGTGCGTTGCTCCCGCTGTCTGAAAAGTTGAAGTCGGTCGCTGTCATCGGACCGCTCTCGGATAACGGCGACGACATGCGTGGCTGCTGGTTTTGCGAAAGCATTCCTAGCGACACCGTCACTCCGCTCGCCGCGCTAAGCGAAGCGCTGAAGCCGCGTGCGAAAGTCCTTCATGCGGCCGGGACGAAACGCGACATCGACGAATCGACCGAAGGATTTTCAGCGGCCGTCAAAGCAGCGCGACGGGCGGATGTCGTCGTCCTATGTCTTGGTGAAGGCCGCGATCTTTCCGGCGAGGCCCGTTCGCGCGCATTCCTAGAACTTCCGGGCGCTCAAGAAAAACTTTTCGACGCCGTAGCCGCCACGGGAAAGCCCATCGTGTTGGTGCTGTTTTCGGGACGGCCGATGGTATTTTCGAAGCAGTTCGCGAAAGCACGCGCGGTCCTTTACGCGTGGCATCCCGGGACGATGGCAGGTCCCGCGCTTGCCGATCTCTTACTCGGCAAGGCCGTGCCTTCTGGGAAATTGACCGTGAGCTTTCCGCGCACCGTGGGCCAGATTCCGGTGTACTACAATCACCGCAACACCGGGCGCCCGCCGCAAAAGGAGAACGTCGGCCTTCCGATGGGCACGCCGCAAGATCCGCAAGGCTACTTCTCCAAATTCATCGATGTGCACTCGACGCCCGAGTATCCATTTGGCCATGGCTTGAGCTACACGACCTTCGCGTACTCCGATCTAAAAATAACTCAGCCGGAAAACGCGCAAGGCTCGCTAACTGCGACGGCGACCGTGAAAAACACCGGCGCGCGAGACGGTGTCGAAGTCGTGCAGTTGTATATACGCGATCTGGTCGGCAGCGTGACACGCCCGGTGCGTGAGCTGAAAGGTTTTGAGCGCGTTCAACTCAAGGCTGGTGAGCAACGCACGGTGGTTTTTTCGCTGCCGACAAGAGAACTCGGCTTCTTTAACGAAGAAGGCCGCTACATCATCGAAGCCGGCAAATTTCATCTCTGGATCGGCGGCAATTCCGAAGCGACGCTTCGCGGTGAGTTTGAGCTATAATCGGAACGTTAAAGAGCGAAGACGCGAAGCCGACGAGTTAGGCGACAAAGCGTCGAAAGTTACCTCGGAGTAAGCATATCGGTTTATTCTCCGTGCTCGACCTAGCGTCGTCGCGTCTTTTGCGCTTTGCCTAAACCGGTGCCTAACTCTTCCGCGCATTCATGCGGCGATTCCGTCCGCGAACGGGAGGATTTCTGACGTTGCTTTTGATGGGTGCGGACATTGATTCGGCAGCTTTTCCGCCATGCTCATGCCACTCCTTATCGCCGCCGTTGTGGGGTATTTTCTAGGCGCACTGCCGTTCGGTTATCTCGTGGCGCGGTCCCGGGGCATCAATATCTTCGAACACGGCAGCAAAAACCCCGGCGCAACCAACGTCCGCCGCGTGTGCGGCAAAGGGCCGGGCAATCTGGTGTTCGCGTTGGATGCGTTGAAAGGGGCGATGGCGGCGGGGTGGCCATTGATCGTGGAGTTTTTTCGCGCGCGCAAAATTTTGGCTGAGTTTGTAAGCAGCGAACACCTTTCAGGAATGATGCGCTCTCTTTGGTCGTCAGGCCAAATTCATGAGAACGCGGCACCAGCGGCGATTACCGGCCTTGTCGCCGCTCTCATCGGCCACAGCTTTTCTTGCTTCACAAAATTTAAAGGCGGCAAAGGCGTCGCCACGGCTTCGGGCGGATTTCTCGTGCTGATGCCGCTGCCGCTGCTCTGCGGTCTCGGTGTGTGGCTAGGGACGTTCTACACGGCGCGCTTCGTTTCACTCGCGTCGATGCTCGCGGCCACCGCGCTGCCGATCGCGGCGCTTTTCTTCAAGCAGCCAAATCTTCTCATCGGACTCGCAAGTGTGATCGCACTCTTCGTCGTGCTGCGTCACCGCGCTAACATCACGCGCCTGTTGAACGGCACCGAGTCGAGGTTCGTCAAGAAACCCGCAGAGCAAACTCCGCCGCGTTAAAGGCAACGATCACGCGCCCTTTTTATTTTTCTATGAGCACACCCAAGACCATCAGGATCGGCCTTTGCGGCTTCGGCACCGTCGGACAAGGCGTCTGGCAGCACCTCGAGCGCGCCCGCCCCGACCTCGAAGCGCGCCTCGGCGTGAAGCTCGACCTCGCCTGCGCGGCCGTCCGCGATCTCAAGCGCGCGCGAGATGTTGTCATCCCGGCGGACAAAATCACCGGAGACGCCCTCTCTATCGCCAACGACCCGACCATCCCGATCGTCTGCGAACTTATCGGCGGCACCGCGCTCGCCCGCGAAGTCACACTCGCGGCGTTCAAGCGCGGCGCGGTGGTCGTATCCGCGAACAAAGCACTCCTCTGCGCGCACGGGGCCGAACTCTTCGAAACTGCGCGCAAACACGGCGGCCACTTTTTCTTCGAGGCGTCTGTCGCCGGTGGCATCCCGATTATCAAAGCCCTGCGCGAAGGCCTCGTCGCGAATCGCTTCACCCAGATTTACGGCATCCTCAACGGCACCTGTAACTACATCCTCACGCGGATGGTGCAGGAAGGCGCGCCGTACGCCGAGATCCTCGCCGACGCGAAACGCCTGGGCTACGCCGAGACCGACGAGTCGCTCGATGTCGATGGCTGGGACACCGCGCACAAGGCCTCCGTTCTAGCGTTCCTCGCGCATGGCGTGTGGGTCAAAACCGATCAGATGATCGTCGAGGGCATCGCCAAGATCACCCAAGCCGACCTGAAGCACGCCGCCGCGCTCGGCTACGGCATCAAACTCCTCGCGGTGATCACACGCGATTTTGCCGCCAATCAGCTTTTCGTCCGCGTGCATCCGACGCTCATCCCGCACGAGCGCGTTCTCGCCAATGTGCACGGCGTCTTCAACGGCATCTCGGTCACGGGCGACGTCGTGGGAACGACCACCTACATCGGTCGCGGCGCCGGGCGCGATGCGACGGCTAGCGCAGTCATCAGCGACATCGTTGACGCCGCTATTTTGCTTTCCACAGGCAAAGTCGCCGCCGGTCTTCCTGCCGCAACCTCGAGTGCCCATACACCGACCTTGGCACCGCTCGAGAAAATCGGGGGACGTTATTACGTGCGCACGCTCGTCAAAGATGAACCTGGCGTGCTCGCCCAAATCGCGACGGTCATGGCCAACCATCGCGTAAGCATCGCGAGCGTGACCCAGCCCGAAGCGGCAGAGGAGGGCACCGCCTCGCTCATTCTGACCACCCATCAAAGTAACGAGCACGCCATTCGAGAAACGTTGGCCGATCTCGCCCGCCTACCGAGCGTCGTCGAAGCGCCGCTGCTCCTACGCATCGGCGATTTCGCCGAGTAAGAGCAGGCGGAATTAAATAGGAAAATCAGTAAGACGGGGAAAAGACGAAGGGGGAAGTCCCAACCCCGATCTCCTCCTCCCCAGCTGTTCCTTGAGTTCCACATTTCCTCACTGCGCGTGCACGGCTCGTTTTAATCTTTCCAAATTCCGCTCGCGGTCGCGCGGCTTCCTGTTTTTTCCTCACGGACTCTATCCATGGCACGCATCGTCCAAAAATACGGCGGCACCTCCGTCGGTGATGTTGAACGCATCAAAAAAGTCGCTGAGCGCATCAAGTTCACCCGCGATGAGGGGAATGAAGTCGTTGTGGTCGTCTCCGCCCGCGCCGGCGTGACCAACGAGCTCATCGCCCGCGCGAAAGCCGTGACCGAACATCCCAGCGACCGCGAACTGGACATGCTCCTCTCCATCGGCGAGCAGGAAACGATCGCACTCACCGCGATGGCACTCCACGGCCTCGGCGTGCCGGCCGTCAGCTACACCGGCGGGCAAGCCGGCATTTTTACCGACAAGGTTCATACGAAGGCCAAAATTCGCACGATCAATCCCGCGTCCATCGAGAAAGATTTGAAGGCGGGCAAGGTGGTTATCGTCGCCGGTTTCCAAGGCGTGAACGACGAGGGCCAGATCACCACGCTCGGCCGCGGCGGTTCCGACCTCACCGCGATCGCGCTCGCCGCTCCGCTAAAGGCGGATAAGTGCGAGATCTACACCGACGTTGACGGCGTTTACACGGCCGATCCGCGCGTTGTGAAGAACGCGAAAAAACTCACCGAGATTTCGTACGACGAAATGCTTGAACTCGCCTCCTCCGGCTCGAAGGTCATGCAAAGCCGCTCGGTCGAATTCGCCAAAAAATTCGGAGTCGTTTTCGAGGTCCGCTCATCGTTCAACCACAACCCAGGAACCATCGTGAAAGAAGAAGTCGCCTACATGGAAAAAGTCGTCGTGCGCGGAGTCGCCGT
>WUUC01238802.1_pt1 | contig 25581 bp, 24 predicted proteins | sample 6278441 | NCBI WGS metagenome assembly WUUC01 (sample SAMN13675441, study PRJNA597444) | soil metagenome | isolation source: soil | place: USA: Washington | collected 2017-10 | reverse complement strand
CTCGGCCATGCGCTGCGCGTCGCTCTCGGCATAGCGCAGCGGCTTTTGACCTGGCCCGCCAGCGTTACTGCCGACGACCAACGCGTAGGCGGCAGGTGGCGTTGCGGGCGGCTCGGTGGCCGGCCCTTCAACCGACGGTTGAGCGAGCAGCGCAAGAGGTGCGCTGAAGCTCGCGAGCATTATGAAAAAGCATAAGCGTTTCATCGTCTTCGTGCGCTCCAGCGCGCGGGCTCGGCGGGGTCCCCCGCAATCAGCCGGCGCTCTACCGTGAAAACACGTGAGCGCCGCGGATTGGGAACCTCGCACGCGATTTTTTTTCGCGCCGCGCCGGCTACCGCTCGGGGATCGAGTACGTGACCGTCGCGTGCGAGACCGCGTCGCGTTCGTTGTCGCTGCCGAACACGAACACTTCGCCGACCGCGAGCCGCTTGCCGAGCTTGAGCATCTTGGTCTCGACCACCAGCTCGCCCGGGCTCGGCTTGCGCAAGAAGTTGATGTTGAGGCTCGTGGTCACCGCGAGCACGACCGGCCCGATCGCCGCGAGCACCGCGAAGTACATGCCGACATCCGAGAGCGCCATCAGCGTCGGACCCGACACGGTGTCGCCCGGCCGCAGGTCCTCATAGGCCGCGCGATAGCGAAAGCGCACGAAGCCGTCCTCCACCCGCTCGATCTGAAACTTCTCGGCGTTGGCTTGAGGAAAGGCCCGGTGCATGAGCGCGATCAATTCGGCGGCGGACATGAGGGGCATGACGAAGCGGAGCTTCTCGTATATGCCGCGTCTCAGTCAGCAGCGTTCAGGGGGTTTCATCATGCGCTTCGTCGTTCTCCTTATGGGTTTGCTCGTACCTGCCGCTGCGCTCGCGCAAGTGACCACGAAGTCGGCGCCGCGCCAGATGATGAGCAGCGAGGGCGCGAGCACGGTGGGAGCAACGCCAACACCTGCGCCCGCGCCGAAGAAGAAGCCCGCGGCGAAGAAGAAGAAGGCGAGCACGCCGGCCGCGGAGGATGGCCCCGTGACGCTCGAGCCCAACCCGAACGGCACCGTCGACCTCGTCCCTCCGCAAAAAAAGCCGTCGCGGCCCGATCAAGGCACCGTCACGCTCGAGCCTCATCAGTCCGACGTCGCCACGCTCAAGCCGCAGTCGCAGCTCTTGCCGTTCACGGAGGAGAAGAAGCCCGTCGGCACGCTCTTGCCGTTTACGCCGGAGCCCGAGACGCCGGCCACGAAGAAGAGCGGATCATCGCGCGCGGCAGATCAAAGGCTGCGCGACGCGTTGCAGAGCGACCACGCCGAGTCCGAAGCAGAGAGCGCGAAAGCCGAGAAGGCCTTGCTCGCGATTAACGCAGCGCTCGATCGCAGCGACTACGCGCGCGTCGCGAAGCTGCTCGCGGTGGCGATCGAAGACCAGCGCACGCGCAGCGCGCAGCTCGCCAAGCGCAAGAGCGAGATCGCCAGGCTGCTCGCGACGTCGAAGTAGCTACGCGCCCGAGCCGTACGGGCGCGTGATGATCTCGAGCAGGTTGCCCGCGGGGTCTTGGAAGTACACGCCGCGACCGCCGTCGTGGCGGTTGATCGCGCCCTTCTGCTTGCGCATCGGATCGGCCCAATACGAAAGACCGCGCGCTTCGATGCGCCCGAAGATCACGTCGAACTCGGCTTCGCTGATCAAGAACGCGTAGTGCTGTGTCTGAATCTCTTCGTCGGTCTCGAGGATGTCGAGCGTGACCTCGTTGTCGACCTGCACGCAGAGAAACGGGCCGAACGGCGTGGCCGGCGGTAGGCCGAGGATCTCCGCGTAGAACGCCGCCGACGCGCGCTGATCGCGCGCGTGCACGATGGTGTGGTTCAGCTTGATGGCCATGGTTCTCCCTATTTAGTGAGCCACTACTGAGCAGCGCGCAACATGCCCACGAGCACGCTGCCGAGGTCCGCGCGCTGCACGGGCTCACCGTGCGCAGGCACCAAGATCGTCGGCGGGTGCGCCTCGAGCTCGCGGATCAACGCCTCGAACGCTGCGCTGCGATCGGCCACATAGAACGTAAAGAAGATGCGAAACACGGTGAGCCCGGGCCCCGAGCGCGTGAGCTTGAACAGCAGGCGAAAGATCGGGTTGCTCGGCGGTCGCACGATGTTCGCTAGGAAGTCGCTCGCGTAGAACAGCACGCCTTTATCGGTCGCGACGCGCACGATCACATCGCCGATCTTGGAGCCTGGGATCGCCACGATCGACACCGCAGGGCCGAGCAACGGGCGCAGCGCGTCGATCGGCTCGAGCTGACCTGCGTCCGCGTTCTTCGTGCGGATGCGCGCTGCGGCCTTCGGCTCGGCGTATGTCACCGCCGCCGGGAACAGCTTGCGGCACGGCCCGAGCCCGAGGTGGTGCGTGCCGTTGTTCTCGACCAGCGCGATGACGCTGCCGTGCTCGGCGAACGCGGCGGCCTCACTCGCCGAGAGCTTGGGAGGCGGGCTTAGGATCATCCACTTGCGATCCGGCAGCGCGACCGCGAGCGCGTTGGCCTTGCCCGCGCCGAAGCCGTACTCGTGCACCAGCACCGCCGGGTTCTCCGCGAGCGTCACCCAACCTGGAATCGTCGTCGTCATGCGGCGCAGCTTCGCGCAGCGCCTCGACAATTGCAGCTTCTACCGCGGCACGAGGTGGAGGTAGGGCTCAGCCTCCTGCAGCACGCGTGCGATCGACGCTCGCGCGTGAAGGCGCTCGAGGTATGCCGCGAGCCGCGTATGCTCCGCAGCGAACGGCACTTGCATGCGGCCGTAGTAGAGCGCGGGGAACGCGGCGCAGTCCGCGAGCGAGAAGCTCTCGCCTGCCAGCCACCGCTTGTGCGCGAGCTCTGCATCGAGGATCGCGTACGCGCTCTCGAGGTCGCGCTTGGCCTGCTCGACGCCGTACCCATCGCGCTCGCCCGCAGGCCGCAGCCTGTCGAGCACGATCTTTTGCATCCGCTCGTGCACGTACTGATCGCAAAACCGATCCCAAAGCCGTGCTTGAAGCGGATCGGCAGGCACGAGCGGCACGCGGCCCGGATAATGCTGCGCGAGGTACTCGACCACGAGCGTCGACTCCGGCACGACCTGCTTGCGCGCATGGTCCTCGAGCACCGGAAACTTCGCGAGCGGCCACAGCGCTTCGAGCCGCGCGCGTTGCACCGGGTCGCCGAGATCGACCTCCACCTTTTCGAACGGCGTGTCGTTCTCGTAGAGCGCGATCAACGCCTTCCAGCAATACGAAGCGAGCGGATGAAAGTGCAGCGTGAGTGACATTGTTCTTTATGGGTAATTGCGGACGCCGCGCGGCGGCTCCGCATCGACGTCATCCACGATCCAGTACAGCTGCGCGGCGCATGGTCGCGGACCTTAACACGCGGTCATGGGACAGCAATTGCCCCATGACCGCTTATCCGTGCGCTCTGCCGCTCTCACATGCCGCCGTCACCGACCGGCACCGAGCCATCGCCTTCGGTCCCGCCATCCGGCACGCCGCCGTCTTCCTCGGGCTCGAAGGGCGTGCACACGACGCTCGGCATCTCGCCGCCGCCGCGCTCGCCGCACACGAAGCCCTCGCGGCACTCGCTCGCGTTCGCGCACGGGTCGAAGCAAACGCCTCCTGCACGCGTGCCCACGCAGATGCCGCCCGCACCGCAGTCGAGGTCGATCTCGCATGCTGCCGTGCAATAGCCACCGGGCGCTGCGACTTCGCCGCCGCCCGCGGCCGGCAACATGCTGGCGCATGCGCCCATCACGCCGCCGCAATCGGCGTCGCTCGCGCACGCAACACCGGTCGTGTTGTCCGGCAAGGGGTCGGGCGTCGGCAAGCAACCCATCAGGTCTTCGATCGCGCGGCAGCGATAGCCATCGCGCGTGCACTCGACGTCGTTGGCACATCCGTCGTAGCAGCGACCTGCCGCAGCGCCCGAGCGCCAGCAGACGCCGCCCGCGCCGCAATGGCTGTCCATGAGGCACGCGCCGCTGCAGTAGCCACCGGGAAAGGGCTGGCCGCTCAAGCGCGTCGTGAGACACACGCCATCGCCGCACTCGCCATCCATCGCGCACGCGATGCCGGCTTGATTGTCCGTGAGCTGATCGGTCGCAGGCGCGGGCCGACACGTGCTCGTGAGCGGACCGCACAGGTAGCCCTCTCTGCAATCGGTGTCGGCCATGCAGCCGTCGTAGCAAAGGCCGGCGCCACTTTGACCGAGCACGCAGGTGCCGCCCGCGCCGCAGTCGGTGTCCATCGTGCAAGCGCCCATGCAATAGCCGCCCGGTGCTGGCGTGTCCATGCCGTCGAGGCCCTCGACCATTGTCGCGCACGTGCCGGGCGCGCAGTCGGTGTCGCCCGCGCAAGCTTTGCCCGCGGTGTCGCTCGGCAATGGCGCAGCGCTGCCGCCGGTACCACCCGTGCCGCCCATACCGCCGGTCGTACCTGCAGTGCCGCCTTCACCCGCCGCGGGCGCACCGCCGCCGCCTTCTTCGCTGCCACCGCACGCGAAGAGCAACGCTGCGATCGCGCACGCGATCCATCGAGAATGCTTTTGTCCCATCGTGATTCCCGCTGCGTAGCGAGCACCGTCCCCAGCGCTTCGCTCGCGGTTGTTGATGCTGGTTTGGAGAGCTGACGAAACCGCGAATGTGCCAACCACCGCGGAGCACGTCATGCCCCGATTGGGCACACGAGCGAGCTCGATCGAGGTGAGCCGCGCGCGAGCCGCGCGTGCAGTGTGGTGTTGTCGCAAGCGCGCTCGACCAGGGACGCCAAAAGCAGGAGAGCGCGCGTTCTATGGCATCCGGTCCGGCTACGCGCGCTGCCTGCGGCGCACGAGGCGCGCGAGCGCGAGGGTTGCCAGCACGAGCGCCGGCAACGCGCTGCGAGGCGTACTTGCGATCCGACAGCTGCAGTCGCTCGCCGCGCCGTTCATCGGCGGCGCGAGCTGCATGCCGCCCGTCCCCGACATGCCCGCGCTCATGCCGCCCGCACCGGCTTGCATCGCGCTGCCAGCCGCTCCGCCTGCAGCCGGCGCAGCACCGACACCGCCGGTGCCGGCTGCAGCACCCGCACCGCCGACGCCGCCCGCAGCGACGCCCCCTGCGCCACCCACACCACCCGAACCGCTGTCGACCGACGCATCCGCGACGCCGGCATCGTCAGGCTCGACCGGCGCTTCGAGCCCGTGCTCGAACGCGCCGAGATCGGGCGCTGCACCGCTGAACGGAAAGTCGAGCTCCTCGCCCTCGTCGATCAGATCGCTGTCTTCGCGCAGCCGCGCGAGCGTCATGCTCGGCAAGCTGCCGTCCGCTTGACGCGGCGCGTACGCCTGCGCGGTGTCGAGGCTGACGAAGTCTTCCTCCGAGACGGTGACCGCAAGCGACCACGAGTTAAAGTCATCCGTGCCGCCGCTCAAGCTCACGATCTCGTTGCCGGGCGCGGCTGCGATGTTGTTGCGCAGCGTGTGCGCCGAGCTCGAGCCGCTTGCAACGCGCATGTCGTAGTTCGAAGGGTTATCGAACGCAGTGTTGTTCAGGAAGTCGATGCTGCCCGGGTGGTAGTTGGCGTAGAAGCCGATCGCTCGGTTGTCGAAGGCCACGTTGAAGCGCACGACGTGATGCGCTGCGCCGCTGCCAGGCGTGTTGGCCGGGTTACCGTAGCCGCCCGACTTGAAGCCCGCGCCGTTGGCGCCGGTCTCGTTGGTGTCGGGCACCCAGCCGTTGCGCATCGCCCACGAGCCTTCGACCGTGCACGCTCCCGCAGCGTTGATGAAGTCGTAGCCGTCGTCGCTGTTCTCCCAAGCGCGGCAGCCGCGCAGGATGTTGCCCTGGCCCGTCGAGTGGCAACCAAAGCCATCGGCGTTGCCGCCGTCTTCGAGCGGGTCGTAGTTGTGGTGTGAGTCGCAGTTGAGGATGAGGTTGTGCTCGCCGCTCGTGATGAAGATGCCGGGCGCTTCGTTGTCGTGCACGTGGAGGTGCTCGATCACGTTGTGGTCGCCGCGAATGCGCACGCCCCACGAATCGCCGACCACGATCTGCCGCACGCCGCGCACCTCGAGCCCGCGCAGATGGATCCAATCGCTCTGCACATCGAGACCGGTGACGCGCGCGTTCGGCCGCAGGTCGAACAGATCGAAGATCGGCGTCTCACCCGGGTACGCGAAGTACTGGATCGGCGCGCCTTCAGTGCCGCTCTTGGTGAACGACACGCCGCTCGTCTCGGCGCTGCCGCTCAGCGCGTACACGCCGCCGCGCAGGAACACCGTATCGCCCGCCGACGCGGCTGCTTCGGCGCGCTCCACGCTGGCGAACGGCTCAGCCATCGTGCCGGAGTTGCCGTCGTCGCCATCCGGCGCGACGTAGAAGTCTTCAGCCCGCGCGGCCGCCACGTGCATCAGCGTCACGAGGGCGAGCAAATACGGGCTTATGCGCGACACGGCCATGCCGTGACTGTGCGCAGCCGAAGCGCGTTCGGGTCAATGCCCGACTCACTCCGGCAGCAGCGCGGCGCATTCGTCTTGCTGCTCGCAGGCGCCCACGTCGATGGCGAGCGCAACCGAGCCCATCCCCGGGCCGAAATGCCTAGCAATGATGGTTCCGCAGACGGGATCAGACGCGCAGCTCGAGCCCTCGCAGCCCTGCTCGACCGCGCACAGGAAGATCTCGGTGCAGCCTTCGTCGGCGAGGCACGCGCCGAACGCGGGGTAGCAACGGTCGCACATGCAACGCGTCTCGGCGGTCACGGGGCCGTGCTCGGCTGCCCGCGCGACGCACGCTTCGACGGCTTCGTCCTTGGGCACGATGTTCTCGCAGAGCGCATGGCAGTCGACGCGGCTCGAGGGACAGCCGCGATCGTCGATCATGGTGGCGCGCGACAGCTCGCCTAGGACGCACGCGATGCACACGTCGTCGGCTCTGCTCACGCAGGCCTCGAGCGTGAAATCGGTGATGCGCGTGCCGCAGGTCTCGAGGTGCGCGCAGGCCATCGCGCGCGCGTCCGCTTCGAGCGGCGCGATCTCCGGGCACAGCTCGCGCAGCGCGCTCTCATCACACACGTCCAAGTCCGGGTTCTGGAAGCGCGAGTCGAGCGACCCGGCCGCATAGCACTCGCAGACGTGCCGCGCGCTCGGCCTCGGGGCGCGCGTGCAACGCGCGAGATAGCCGTTGCCTTCTGCCATGCACAGCGCCTCGTCCGGCGGCGCGCCGAGGCCGCACGTGGCCTCGAGCGTGTCGCGGCACGCGTTCAGGCGTGGCTCTTGCTCCCGCGTCACGTGGTCGACCTCATGCACCTCACCGTCCGCACACGTGCAGCGCATCCGCTCGAAGTCCAAAGGATCGATGCTCTCGCAGTAACCACCGTAGCCGGAGCAATGCGTCTCGATGATCTCGAATGGGCTGCACGCGCGCTCGAGCGCCTGCTCACAGCTGCGCTCCAAGGCCACGCGCGAGAGGCCGTTCGTCTCGCATGTGCAGTCGTAGGCGTTGATCGTGCCGTCGGTGTTCGGCTCGCACGCCCCGAAGCCGTCGCTGCAGCCCTGCGTGCACGCGCTGAAGAGGGCTTGCTCGCACGACGCGTGCGTCGTGTCGTCAGGCGCGGGCACGTCCAGCGGTGGGCGCGGCTCCGCGAGCGGCGGCTCGCAGCCGCACTCATAGCTGCGCTCGTCTTCAGCGAGCTCACAACGACCAAACGGTTGGCTGTCGAACGCCGTGCACTCGGTCGCGATCGGCGCGGGCCGACCGGAGCCATCGAGCCGCTCGGGTGGTACGCCGCAGGCTTGAAAGAGCGCGACGCCGCAGCTGTACGCATGGCTCAGCTTGGGTTCGCCGTCGCAGCTGCACTCGTACCAGCCTTGCCAACCCTCGCAGCGCTGGCGAGCGTTCGTCACCGCTTCGATCGGCTCGTCCGCCGCGCGCAAGCCCGCCCCGCAGCCGATGATCACCGGACCGTCGAGGTGCCCGCCGACGACGATCTCGGTATCGGTATCGGGCTCGGCCGCATCGACGCCCGTGTCGCGCCCTGCATCGGGCGGCATGTAACCGCCGTCCTTCGGCGCTCCATCATCGCTGCTCTGCCCGCCCATGCTGCAGCCGAGCGCGAGCGCGCACGCGGCGCACACGCCGAGCACCCGCACCCATACCGTTGCTGCAGCAGCCATGGCCTCACTATCCGCCTCGCGCGCCGCCCGCACCAGTGCGGATTTGCACGTTCCATAGGGCTCGGTGGCGCTCAGATGTGCGAATCTCCATGATACGGATGGACTTCGAGCTGATCGCCCGCCAGTTTCTGCGCGCGTTGCGCGGCAAGCGCTCGCAGGTCGCGCTCGCTCGCAGGCTGCGCTTTCGCAGCAACGTCGCCCACGCTTGGGAGACCGGGCGCAACTACCCGACCGCCGCGCAAACGCTGTGGATGGCGCAACGCTTGGGCATCGACGTGCGCGAAGCGTGGCTGCGCTTCTATCGCAACCCGCCCGCGTGGCTGGCGCAGGTCGAGCCCGTCTCGGACGAGTGCGTCGCGCGCTGCTTGCGCGATCTGCAAGGTCGTACTCCCGTCGCGCACCTCACGCGCAGCTCGGGCTTGAGCCGCTTTGCGCTGGCGCGCGCGCTCAGCGGCCAAGCGGAGCCGCGGCTGCCGGACTTCTTGCGCATCGTCGAAGCGACCTCGCTGCGCGCGATCGATTGGATCGGCGCGTTCGTCGATCCGGGCCAGCTGCCCGCGCTGCGCGAGAGCTGGAAGAAGCTCGAAGCCGCGCGCAGCGTCGCGTACGACGAGCCTTGGACGCTCGCGGTGATCCGCGTGCTCGAGCTCGATGCGTACAAGCGCATGCGGCGCGTCCCACGCGGCTGGATCGGCGCGCGGCTCGGCATTCCCCTCGAAGCCGAGCTGCGCTGCCTTGCGCTGCTCGAAGCGAGCGGCCTCATTCGCTTGGAGCGCAGCCGCTACCGCGTCGTCGCGGGCGCCGCGCTCGACACGCGGCGCGATCTCGAGCGCGCAAAATCTCTGCGCAAGTGGTGGGGCGAGCGCGCGCTCGAGCGCTTCGGCGAGGGCCCTGATCGCATCTTCTCGTACAACGTCTTCGGCATCTCCGAAGCGGACTATCAGCGCGTGCGCGAGCTGCACCGCGCGTACTTCCAAGAGCTGCGCGCGATCATCGCCGCTTCAAACCCGGTCGAGCGCGTGGTGCTCGCCAACGTGCAGCTCGTGGGGCTGGACGACGCGCGACAGCGCACTTTTTAGACCCCTCGACCCAGCATCGTTCAGTAGCCTGTCCGCGGAGCGGAACGTGCGCCTCAGCCTAAAGATCAGCGCAGCGACGGCGCTCGGAATCTGCGTGATCTTGATCGCGCACGGCTACTCGCGCGTGAACCGAGAGATCACGTTGTACGCGAACGACGTCCAGAGCGACCACCGTCTGCTCGGCCGCGCCGTGGCGATCATGGCGAGCGCTGCGACGGAGCGCGTCGGTGCCGAACGCGCGCTCGAGATCGTAGAAGATCTCAACTTCCGCGAGAGCCGAGTCGAGATCCGATGGATCGCCGACGCCGACGCGCCCTCGAAGGTCGGCGTCACGGTCGTGCGGCGCGAGAGCGCGGAAGGCGAGAGCCCGGTCTTGGTGACCCGTGTATCTGCGCGCGTGGCCGGCCCCGGTTTCATCGAGCTGCGCGAATCGCTCCAGCCGATCAAGCAGCACGCCAATGAGATCGTGAGCCGCACGTTCTTCATCACGCTGGCGCTGATCGCCAGCAGCTCGGCGATCATCTTCGGACTCGGCTGGTTCCTGCTCGGACGCCCGCTGCGCTTGGTGATGGCTCAAGCCGCGCGCATCGGCGCAGGCGAGCTGTCGTCGCGGCTGGATCTGCCACAGCTGGACGAGATGGGCGAGCTCGCGCGCGAGATGAACACGATGAGCCAGCGGCTCGCGGCCAGTCAGCAGACGGCCCAGCTCGAGGCGAGCGGGCGCATCAAGGCGCTACAACAGCTGCGGCATGCCGATCGCTTGACGACCGTGGGCAAGCTCGCATCGGGCGTCGCGCACGAGCTCGGGACCCCGCTCAACGTGGTCGCCGCACGCGCGCAGATGATCGAGCGCGGCGAGTCGGAAGCTGCGGCCGCGCAGAACGACGCGCGCATCATCCGCGAGCAGACGGCGCGCATGACGCGCATCATCCGCGAGCTGCTCGACTTCGCGCGTGAGCGCAAGCCGCGTACCGGCGTTCACGATCTCAGCGCGATCGCGAGCTCCACGCTGGAGATGCTGTCGTCCATCGCCCAGCGGGAGGGTGTGAGCCTGCGCCTCGATACCGAGCACGAGCCAGTGCTGGCTCACGTCGACGCGGTACAGATCCAGCAGGTCATCACGAACCTCGTGATGAACGCGATCCAAGCGCACACGGGCGGCGGTGAGGTCCGCGTGCGCATCCGAGCGAGCTGTCCGGCGCCCCCAGATCGAGAAGCGGGTGACTTGGAAGGCTTCGTCTGCCTCATCGTGGAAGACGATGGTGCGGGCATCGCTCCGGCGGTCATGGAGCGCATATTCGAGCCCTTCTTCACGACCAAGGACGTTGGCGAAGGGACGGGCCTTGGGTTGTCGGTGGTGTATGGCATGGTCCAAGAACACGGAGGCATCATCGACGTGCGCAGCGTGGAAGGACGAGGCACTGCCGTGCATCTAGCGCTTCCGCGCGCGATCGAGGTGCGGTCGTGACGACTCGCTCCGAGCTCGGCGCCCGAGTGCTCATCGCGGATGATGATCGCGCGATGTGCGACGTGCTCGAGACCGGCCTCAACCGTCGCGGCTTTCGGGTGGAGACGGTGCAGCGCGGTGATCAAGCGCTCAAACGCCTCGCGGTGAGCGACACAGAAGTCCTGCTCACCGATCTCAACATGCCGGGTATCGGCGGCATTGCACTGTGCATCGAGAGCCAAGCCGTGCGCCCGGACGTACCCGTCATCGTCTTGACGGCATTCGGGAGCCTCGAGACCGCGATCTCGGCGATCCGAGCGGGCGCATACGACTTCATCAACAAGCCCGTGGAGCTCGACGTGCTCGCATTGGCGCTCGATCGGGCGGTGAGCTACGCGCGCGTTCGCAGCGACCTCAAGCGAATCCAAGAGCAACTCGAAGGTGAGCGAGCCGCAGGCGGTGTCGCAGGCATGATCGGGCAGAGCGAAGCGATGCGCCGCGTCTACGACCTGCTCGAGCGCACCGCAGGCTCGCTCGTAACGGTGCTCATTGCCGGCGAGAGCGGTACGGGCAAAGAGCTGGTCGCGCGCGCGTTGCACGAGCGCAGCCCGCGCGGCCAAGGGCCTTTCGTCGCCTTCAACTGCGCGGCGCTGCCCGACGCGCTCATGGAGAGCGAGCTCTTCGGACACGTACGGGGCGCATTCACGGACGCGCGCAGCGCGCGCCAGGGCTTGTTCGTCAAAGCCCAGGGCGGAACGCTGTTCCTCGACGAGGTCGGCGAGATGCCGCTGTCGATGCAAGCCAAGCTCTTGCGCGCGCTGCAAGAGCGCAAGCTACGCCCGGTCGGGTCCGACGATGAAATCGACTTCGACGTCCGCATCATCGCCGCGACCAACCGCGACCTGCTCAGCTCGGTCGACGAAGGCCAGTTCCGGCAGGACCTCTACTTCCGGCTCAACGTCCTGCAGCTGCACATGCCTGCGCTACGCACGCGCGGCAACGACGTGCTGCTGCTCGCACAGCACTTCCTCGCTAGGGCAGCAGCGGCCGCGGGCAAGCCGCTGCGCGCGATCGCTTCGGACACGGCCACGAAGCTGCTGGCGTACTCCTGGCCGGGCAACGTTCGCGAGCTGCAAAACTGCATGGAGCGCGCGGTGGCGCTCGCTCGCTTCGATCAGATTACGGTCGACGACCTGCCCGACGCGCTGCGCGAGTTTCGCAAGTCGCACGTGCTCGTCGTCGCGGAGTCGTCGACCGAGCTGGTGCCACTCGAAGAAGTCGAGCGACGTTACGTGCTGCGGGTGATGGAGAGCGTCGGCGGCAATCGCTCCGTGGCCGCGCGCGTGCTTCGACTCGACCGCAAGACGCTCGGGCGCAAGCTCGAGCGATGGCAACGCGGCGAGTCGTAGGAAAGGCCTGCGGCGCCTCCCATGAGGTGACGCCGCAGGCTGCACGGAGGAAACCGAACGAGCTTGTTCGGTCATCGCTGCAGCACGTGGCGTGCCACGACGACGACGCCCTCTGCGCAAGCGACGCACCCTCGCGTGCACAGGCCTTTGGATGAGCACAGCGGTCAGACCTCCGCAGCTGGGGAGTTTTGACCAGCGCGCAGCTCCATGCATGAACCGCGTTGACACGAGCGGACGGTGGCTCGGGATATGCACAGGGCACGTCCGTGTCGACACTCAACCCCAGCCCCGAAGCAGCAGCCCCGAACACAGCCGACACGGCTCGCAGCGTGTTGCTCGCCGAAGACGACGACGAGATGCGCGCGCTCATCCGCTCGCTCTTGCACCGCGCCGGCTACGAGCTGGTAGAAGCCCACACCGGAACAGCGTTGCTTTCCATCATCGCCGACATGCGCGGCAATATCAGGCCTCTGCCATCCGTGATCGTGAGCGATGTGCGGTTGCCCGGCGGCAGTGGCCTTTCGGCGCTACGCGTGATTCGTGAATACGGCTGGCGCATGCCCGTGGTGCTCATCACCGCCTTTTGCAGCGAAGAGACGCTCAACGAAGCCTCACGGCTCGAGGCTTCCATCGTGCTCGAGAAGCCATTCGATCTCGATGACCTGCGTATGGCTATCAATTGCTTGGTGCCACCCTCATGGACGGTGACCTGAACCTCCGTCGCGATGGTTCGCATTCACGTTCTTGAACCACTTCCACGTCGAGCCCGCGCGCTGGGCCACGCACCAGCGGCAGTGCTAGCGTCTCTTGCGTGCACCGTGAACCGCGCGCTTCTGTGGCCTTCGCGTTGAGCGCCGCGCTTACGTTCGCCGCCTGCAAGCAGGCCCCCGAGCCGATGAACGCAGGCGCGGGCGGTCTCGGAAGCGGTGCGGTCTCGGGTAGCGTCGCGCCCACCGCAGGCATCGGTGCGACCGGTGGCTCAGCAGGCGTGGGCGGCGCGAGCGGTGGCGCAGGCGGCGGCGACACGGGCGGAGTGGGCGGCGCGGGTGGTTCGGGCGGCTCAGCCGAAGACGACGCAGGCCTCGATGCGAGCACGCTGGATGCAAGCGATGCGGGCGATGTGCCGCCGACGCAAGACCTACCACAAGCGCTGCGCGACGCCGGCGTGATCGCGCTCTTCCCGGCGCCGGGCGCGCTCGATCAATGCAATGACCCTTCCCTTCGCATCACGTTCTCGGGCCCGCCAACGCTGGGTGACGCCGGCAAGATCGAGCTCTTCGACGACGAGCTTCCGGACACGGTGGGCGGCATCAACCTCTCCGTCTCGACCACGAGCGAGATGATCAACGGCAGGACGTTCACGCACGAGCGCGCCGCGTACGTCGATGGCAACAGCATCGTCGTGTATCCGCGGCCGCGGCTCCTCGCGCGCGGGCGCAGCTACTCCGTGCGCGTCGACGCGGGCGCGATCCGCGGGCCCGGCGGCGCAACGGTCGTCATCGATGACGCGACGACATGGTGGTTCACGATCGCGGCCGAGGCGCCGAGCGACACCTCGAAGCTGCGCGTCGCGCTCGACGGCAGCGGCGACTACTGCTCGCCTCAAGCCGCGATCGACGCCGCGGGCGAGGGCAACGCCGCGATCGAGATCGGGCGCGGCACCTATTACGGCATCGTCTATTTCCACGACAAGAGTCAGCTCACGCTGCGCGGCGACGATCGCAAGCAGACGATCCTGCTCGGCACCAACAACGAGAGCCTCAACGGCGGCACCGCGCTGCGCGCGCTCGTCGGTGTCGACACGTGCAGCGACCTCACGATCGAGAACCTCACCATCCATAACCTCACGCCGCAGGGCGGATCGCAGGCCGAAGCGCTGCGCATGCAGCGCTGCGAGCGCTGCAGCGTTCGCGACGCGGACATCCTCAGCTTGCAAGACACGCTCTTGTGGAGCGGCAGCGTCTACGCACGCAACTGCTACATCGAGGGCAACGTGGACTTCATCTGGGGCACGGGCGCCGCGTACTTCGTCGACTGCGAGATCAAGACGGTGGGGCGCAGCGGCTACAACGTCCAAGCGCGCAACGACGCCGCCGGCTACGGCTACGTGTTCGTCGACTCACGCCTCACGAGCGACCCCGGGCTTACGGGCAGCTGGCTGGGCCGCATCGACTCGAGCGTCTACCCCTCGAGCCACATCGCGTACATCGATTGCGAGATGGGCGCGCACATCGATCCGCGCGGCTGGCAAGTGACCGGCGGCGGCACCGGGCTGCTGCAATTCTGGGAGTACCAGAGCAAGACGCCGGCAGGCGCGCTGATCGATATCAGCGATCGCGCGGACGGCTCGCAGCAGCTCACGAGCGCAGAAGCCGCGCAGATGCGCGACCCGAGCGTCGTCTTGGGCGGCTGGGATCCCGAGTAGAGGCTCGCCGTACGCGACGCGAGATGCGCGCGTGGTCGACAGCGCGCGGATCTAAACGATGCTTGGCGCGTGCAGCTCACGCGAACACAAACCCGAAGAGCTCTAGTCATCGCGCTTTGCGCGCTCGCGATCGCGTGCAGCGATGAGCCGCATGGCTCACCTGCGAGCGGCGGCAGCGGCGGCGCGAGCGGCGCGGGCGCGGGCGGCACCGGCGGCATGAGCGGCACGGGCGGCGGCAACACTGGCGGCGCGAGCGGCGCGAGCGGCGCAGGCGGCGGCGCGAGCGGCGCAGGCGCAGGCGGTACCGGCGGCGCGATCGCAGACGACAGCGGCGTCGACGCAAGCGACCCGATCGACGCAGCGACAGACTCGGGCGCGATGAGCACCGGTCCGTTCGCGATCGAAGCGCTACCGTTTCCGATCGAGCCTGGCGAGCCGATCAACGCGCCGAACGAACAGTGGACCTATGTCGCGTTCCCCGAAGCGCGCTGCGCGAACGGCACGCCGACCGGCATCGCGATCAACCCGATCGCGGGCGCGACTGGCCTGCTCGTCTTCATGCAAGGCGGCGGCGCGTGCTGGGACGCGACGATGTGCCTCGTGGATCGCAGCTCCATACACCTCACCGACACCGTCGACGAGACGGTCGTCCTGCCCGAAGCGGCGGGCTTGAGCGGCCTCTTTCAGCACGACAACGCGGCCAACCCCTTCGCCGACTACTCCTACGTGTACATGTCGTATTGCACGGGCGACCTGCACAGCGGCACCGCACCCAAGACCTACGAAGGTCCAAGCGGCCCCGAGACGATCCACCACGTCGGCGGCCTCAACCTCATCACGTACCTCGAGCGGCTCGTCGCGACCTTCCCCAGCCTCGATCGCGTGGTGGTCAGCGGCATCAGCGCCGGCGGCTTTGGCTCCACCTTGAACTGGTGGCGCTATCAAGGCGCGTTCCCGTACGCGCGCGTCGATGTGCTGAACGACGCCGGATTGATCGTCGACCCCGCAGGCGACCGTTGGGCGACCATGCTCGAGGCGTGGACGATGCCCATGCCGCCCGGCTGCACGGCGTGCGCCGAGCGGATGTCGGCGCTGATGCCGTTCTATGGCGAGCACATGGTCGCGCCGCGCCGCCACGCGCTCACGGGCTTCCTCGGCGACCCCGTCATCGGCAGCTTCTTCGGGCTGACCAGCGAACAAGTGGAAGCGCAGCTGCTCGAGCTGCGCGACAACGCCGCGGACAACCAGAAGACCTTCTTCCTCGCCGGCACGCAGCACAGCGTGATCGGAGAGGCCGCGCTGACGGTCGCCTCCGACGGCAGCTCGCTCGTGCCGTGGATCGTCGAGCTCGAGAGCGACGCCATCAGCTGGGACCACGCAGGTCCATAGCGTCTCTACGCTTAGGTAGCGACGTGTCGGATTGAGTACGCCGTGCCAATCGCGCGAGCGCGCCGCTATCATTAACGGCATGGCCGAGCTGGTGCTGCGCTTGCGCGATCGCGAGATGAACCGCGTGGGCATCGTAAAAACGCATGTCACCGTGGGTCGCGACACGACCTGCGACCTGATGATCGACAACGCCGCCGTCTCGCGTACGCACGCGATCGTGAGCTTTAGCGAAGGCGCTTACCGCGTGCGCGACGAAGAGAGCGAGAACGGCATCACCCTGAACGGTCGCCGCGTGCGCAAGGCCGCGCTCGACTACGGCGACGTCATCGGCATCGGCAAGTTCGAGATCGAGCTGGTGGACAGCTACCACGAGCCGATGCAGCACAACGCGCCACAAGCCAAAGACGAAACCAAGAACGTGATGAAGACCATGCAGGTCGACGCCACGACTGCCGCGCGTTTGCGCGATGAAGCGATGGCGCGCATCGCCGCGCAAAAGGGCTTGCCCGCGCCCGTGCCGAAGGCGCCTACGCGGGCGGCCGCCGCGCCCGCGCCCTCGCGCGCGCCCGTGCAAGCTCAAACCGCAGTCCATGCGCCGAGCACCGGCAAGCTGATCGGCCTCGTGCTCGCCGCGCTGATCGCGGGCGTCGTGCTCACGCTCGCGCTGACGCGCTAGCGCGGCTCGAGCAGCGCTTGTCGGAAGCGGCGTTCCAGGCTCTCCGCGTGGTGGCGGGCGGCGCGCGCCGTTCGCGCCAGCGGCCGCTCGAGGTCCGCGAACAGCTTCTGCGCTTCGATCACGCCGTCGAGCGCGTCCTCGGTGCGCGTCATCACCGAGAGGTCCACGAGGAAGCTGTCGAGCAAGTAGTCCGCGATGCGCAGCGGCGCGCCGATATCCGGCGTCAGCGGGTCCAGCTCATGGCGCACCGGATCGAGCGCGCGCACCCGGCGCATGATCTGTGCGGCCGCTTCGAGCTGAACTTTGGCGCGTTCGAGGCTGTCGTACTTCCAGCGCGTGACCCACGGCCCGTCCAGCACCATGGCCTCGATGAAGCCTCGCTTGAGCGAGCCTTGCATGTGCACGCGCGCGGACTCGAGCAAGCGCGCGATCTCGCGCACGTCGCGAACCGAGATCTCGGCGGCTTCGAGCGCCAAGCGCGCGCCGCCCAGCTCCAGCTCCTGCTCGCGCAGGGCGACCGCGGCATCCGGTGCGTCTTGCGCGATCGCGCGACGCATCTCCTCGACGCCAAGCTCGTAGCGCGCGCGCAGCTCGGCGAGCGGGCCACCCAAGGTGAGCGCGTACGCCACGGCGGACAGCTCCGCCTTCGCCTCGCTGACCAAGCGCTCTTTGAGCGCGATGCGTTGCGCGAGCCGAGCGAGCGCGTGCTCGAGCTCGTGCACGCGCGGCTTGTGCTGCCCGCGGAGCCGCAGCCACGCACCCAAGGCCCCCCGACGCGCGCGCTGCAGCTCACTGCGCTTGGCGTCCGCTTCGACCGCCAGCGCGTCGCGCTCCGCTTCGTACTCCGTCGCACGCTCGCGCAGCGCCTCGGCGCGTCGCTGCGTGCGCTCGACGTCGTCGAGCGCATCGACGATCCGCTTGAGAGAATCGATATCCATCGTGTATCGCAACCTTGGTAGCAGATGCTCGGCTCGCCGATATGACATATTGCTTTCGATGATTCGCTATCGCCTGCTGATCTTCGACTTCGACGGCACCCTCGCCGACAGCGAAGCGTGGCTCGTCGCCAAGTACAATGGCCTGGCGGCCGAGCTCGGCTTGCGCCGCGTGAGCGAAGCCGAGCTGCAGCTGCTCCGCGGCTGCACGACGCAAGAGATCATGAAGCACCTCGATGTGCCGATGTGGAAGCTGCCGCGCATCGTCAGCCGCATGCGCGCGATCGCCGCGGCCGACTCCGCGCAGATCAAGCTGTTTGCTGGCGTCGATGCGCTACTGCCCAAGCTCAAGCAAAGCGGGCACCTGCTCGCGATGGTCAGCTCGAACAGTGAAGACAACGTGCGCCGCATCTTGGGACCTGCGAACGTCGCGTGCTTCGACGCGTTCGACTGCAGCGCCTCGATGTTCGGCAAGGCCCGCAAGATCCGCGCTGTCATCAAGCGCTGCGGGGTCGAGCCGCGGCAGACGCTGTGCATCGGCGACGAACCGCGCGACATGGAGGCGGCACGCGAGGTCGGAGCGGACGCGGCGGCCGTGCTCTGGGGCTACGCGAACGCGGAGGTGCTCGAGCGCTTCAAGCCGACGCTGCTGTTCCGCAGCGTCGAGGAGATCGCGGTGCTCGCGGGCTGACTCAACACGCGCTGCGTCGCATGTGCGCGCCGAGCGCGGCGAGCACCAGCAACCAACCAAGCGCGTAGCCTTCGCGCGCAGGCGCTTGCGCGCCGCGGCTCGCAGAGCAGCCACCGCGCGGCGTACGCTGCACGGGATCCGCTTGCATGTCGTTCGACATCGCGGCCGCGCTGCCGGCCGTGTCGAGCGTTCCGCCCGCGCCGCCTGAGCTCACCGGCGGCGTGCTCATCGCACCACCGCTGCCAGCACCGCCCCCGCCGCCTTCATGGACGGGCGGCGTGCTCGCACCGCCGTCGTCACCGATACCCGCATCTTCGACCGCCACCGGTGCAGGCTCGCCCTTGCACGTGTGGCCGTAGAAGCGACAGCCGCTCGCGTCGACTTCAGTGGGCGGGGCTGCGGGACGGCTAGCGCGCTCGAAGCTGGCGCGAGCGAGAGCGCGCACGCGGCGAGCGCCCAACGTCCTATGGAATGCATGACGCGCACGGCGACCTCTGAATGCGTGAATGCGAGCCGCATGCCACTCGAGCCGCATGAAAAAAGCGCGCGCTACGCTCCACGACGACGCCGCCGCGAGTGGCGGCTGGCACAGCTTGGCTCGCAAAACACGCGCCGCGGCCCAGCCGATTGCATGCCCGCAGCGCCTGTCGTTCTATGCGCTCGATGTCGAAGATCATCCTCCGCATTGCGCTCGTCTTGGTGCTGACGTCGGCGTGCGCATCCGATGAACCCAAGCCCAGCGCCGCCAATGCCGGCACGTCCGGCGCGAGCTCCACGGGTGGCAGCGGCGGTACCAGCGGCATCGGTGCAACGGGCGGTTCGCGCGCGCCGGTTGCAGGTGGCTCCGATGCAACGCCCGGCGCGTGCACGCCGGATCTCGGACCGAACGACGAGTTCTTCGTGCCCTGTGAGGATGCGGGCCGCGTGGTCGCGAACGACGCGAGCACGCCCGTGATCGACGCGACGATCCCGTTGCCAGGGCTCGACGCCAGCGTGCTGCCCGAGGTGGACGCGGGCGAGCCTCCCACCTTCGACGAGGGGCCATGCAGGGATCGCACAACGACCTGCGATCTCGGCCATGCCGAGACGACGATCGGCACGGCCACGTGCACCATCGCCGGCAATGCACTGCATATCGAGCGCGAGCTCTGTGAGGTCTGCGACAAGCCCACCGCGATCATCGACTACAACGTCATGATCACGGACTGCGGCGTCTGCGCGCACGTCTACAGCGAAGGCACGCACATCCCGGAGCACGCGATCGCCGCGGGCTCGTGCGAGCCGCGCAACGATTCGATCGATCTCGCCTGGAGCGCCAGCGATCCGAGCTGCGTCGACGTCTACGCGTATGTAGGGAGCGGCACGCTGACGGCTCTCGGCAGCGCCCTGCAGGTGCCCGACCAAGTCCGCATCTGCCGCTGCGACCGCACGACCGATACCTGCATCACGTGCGCCGCTGGCGCGTGCGACGCCACACCGTAGCGCGCGCTCAATCCGGTCCGTGCAAGACCGCGCAGAAGCCCGCGATGCACGTGATGGGCGGGGCGCCCGCTTCCGGCTCGCAGCAATCGCCCGTCGTCGTGCAGCGCTCGTTGATCTTGGCGCACTCGGGCACGTCGGAGGTGCACGTGCCGATCGGCTCGGTCTGAAACTCGTCGTCGATCTCGGTGACGAAGCAAAAGCCGCCGCAGCAATCGGTGCCCGAGGTGCACATCTCGCCGTCGTCTTCGCACGGGTCGAGCGCGGCGAACGCGCGGTGATTTCCGGTGTTGGCTTCTTGGCCCGTCAAATAGAAGGCCGGATGGCTGCCATCCACGCTGTACGTGCCGTCTGCGGAGACATCGATCGCCGCGCCCCAGATCTGCCGCTGCACGCCTTGGTTGCCGTAGTTGCGGATCGAGTCGAAGAAGATCCAGAAGTAACCGCCCGCCGCGACCGGTGCGATCGTCGGGTAGTAGTGCTTGTGCAGGTCGTCGGCGCCGAACGGCAAATAGCTGTTGTTCGACGTGAAGTCCGCTTCGGTCGCAAAGCCCATCGCGCGCGCCAGCACGACCGCGGTGCCTGTCGCGGCGTCGACCACGTAGAGGTCGCTCGCGGGCGCAGCAGCGAAGGTGACGCCGCCGGCTAGACCGATGCCTGCACCGAGGCCGGAGAAGTCGCTCGCATCGCCGTTCGCGAACACGACGGCCTTGCCGTCGGGCAAGAAGAACGGCCACCCCGGAAAGCGCGCATCGCCGGTGCGATAGATCTCGCGGTAGTTGCTCGCGCTGCGCGCAGCCGCATCGAAGCTCATCACCGCAAGACCGTGACCACCATCGATCGCCAGATCGGTGAACGTGATCTGCGTGCCGTCGGGTGAGAACGTGGCCATCATCGCGCCCGCAGCGACGCCGGCGCCCGCGACCTCGGTCGCGCTGTCGGTCTCGAATAGACCTGCGGTCGGTCCACCGATCGCGCCCGGCCCGCCGGCACGCGGGCCCACCATATTGAAGGGCGGCATGCCGCCGTGCGCGCTGGTGATGAAGAGCGCGCCGTCGGGCGATAGGCCGGGGAACGCGCCGTTGCCGAGATCTCCGTTGATCGCGGGCGGAAACGGCGCGACGTCGGGCGTGAGCCCGTAGCTCGATGCAGCAAGGCCGAGCGGGCCGATCAAAGGCAGCGCGATCAAGCGCTCACCGTTTGCAGAGACAGAGTGACAGCCGATGCAGCCGTCGCGCCCGAGGAAGCCCTCGGCGCTGCCACCGCGCGGGATGCGCAGCACCGCACCCTGGCCACCGAGCCCGCCGAGCCCGCCGCCGAGCGCCGACGAATAGCTGTTGTAGTAGATCGAACCCTTCAGCGTGGCTTGCGCGACGGTCCAGTGCTGCGCGACGGGCCCGACGACGTTGCCGCCGCTCATCACGCTCAGCTCGACCACGTACGGCTCGACGTTGCCTTCCGTCTGCGCGCCGGCCATCTCCCACACCTTGTCGGGCACGAGCAGCTGGCCTTCGGCGCTGGGCAGGAGGCATCCCTTATACTCGAAGAGCCTCGATTTAATATGTAGATAGACAACCTGAGATCCGGCCTCGCCGTCCCACATCACGGTGGGCGGCAAGATGCCGCGCGGGAAGACGGTTGCGTCGTACGGATATAGGAAGCGCAGCGCGCCGGGGCTACCGCCCGCCATCAGCTTTTGCGCATCGGCTTCGCTCAAGCCTGCGGGGTTCGTCGCGCCGCAGTCGTCGATGCTCATCGGGATGCGCGCGCCGCTGAGCGGCGGCATCATCGATCCATCCATCACGGCGACCGTGCCGGCGACCGGCGGTTGATCGTCGGGGTTCTCGAAGCTGCCGCCCGCGCCGCCGCCCGCCATCGACGATGCGACGCCCGCAGCGCCGCCTTGGCCACCCAGGCCTCGCCCGCGCATGCTCCTCGCGTCACCGCCGCACGCGGCCAAGACACACAACACCACCGCCGACGCACGCGACTTCAGCATCCGAACCTCGTGCGCTCGTGAGCCTGCTGGCACAGGGCGAGCGCAAAGACAGCTTCACCACCACGACACTAGCTGTCGGTCAGCGTGGTTCGTGCGCGAGGCAGGCCAAAGTTCGGTCAGCTTGGGCCACGTGCTCGTTCGAGCGGTCGTGCCGGTTCGCCGATGCTGCCACTACTGCCAGCCCGAGGTCGTCCCGAGCGGCCGATTCACCATGATGGCGTCGATCTTCATGATGTCGCCGCCAGAGACCTTGAACAGCTCGGCGATGTGGAGCGTGCGCGCGCCCGAGAGGCTGCTCGGGATCTCGAACAGCGCGAAAGGCAAGACGGCGCCGCGCTCTTCATCCACGAGCACGTAGCGGCGCGTGATCTCACCGATGTAACTGAACACGCCGAGGTTCGAGATGCTCGAGCCGCTGGCGGTGACGACACCGTTCTCGGTGCGACTGGCGTTCGAATCGAACGGGATGCTCGAGCCATCGGCATCTTCGAGACCTTGAAAATAGAGGTCCACGATCGCGACCAGCTGCTCGCGCGTGCCGCGCGCAGCCACGTCGAGCTCGGTGTCGTAGATCGAATCCGCCATGAGGTTGTCGGGCGAGAAGAACATCACCTCGCCGCTGCGCGCGACGATGGTCTCGATCTCCGTGATCCGGTGATCGACGACCCGCAGGCGCGCGGCGAGCATCACCACGCCCGCGTCATCTTCGAGCGTCGCAAACAGCGCGCTCTGTCCCGCGGGCACCTCCGCAAAGTCCTGGCGATAGTCCGACAGCGCGCTCGCGACCGCCCACAAGCCCTCGTTCAACGCGAGCTCTTCGCCGTTCTCGGTGAAGCGAACGTCCGGCGCGAGCGGCAGGCTCGACGCGTCGCGGGCGCTCAACGCTTCGAGGTACGCAGTGTTGAGCGCGATCAAGCACGCGCGATCGCACGGCGCTTCGACGCTGGCGTCCGGCTCGCCCGGCATGCCGCCGCCGCCGCTGCCGCCGGGCATCCCGCCCCTGCCGCCGCTGCCCCCACTCATCCCGCCGCTGCCGGCGGTCATGCCTCCGCTCCCGCCGCTCATCGGAGCGCCACCGGCCGAGCCGCCCATCGGAGGTAGCGAGGTGTCGCCACCGCTCAGCATCGACGCGCCGCCCACGCCGCCCGACGCTTGTTGCTGAATGCCGCCCGCGCCACCGCTCGCCGGTGCATCGCTCGCGGACGAGCAGCCCGCCATCCACACGGCAGTCGCGACGCGCAGGAACGAAGCAGGACGCAACATGCGATCGGCGCGAAGCTAGTCGCCGACCTCGCCGCGATCCTTTCGAGATCGCTACACCCGTGGCGGGCGCGCGTGGTGCACGCGCGTGCTCGCTGCTAGGAAAACAGCATCAACGTGATCGCGACCACGAACACCGCCATCACCGGCGCGACCGTCGTCAACATCGCGATGCGCTCGAGCGAAGACAGCGGCTGCGCTCGCCAGTCCTCGGTCTCGATCTCCCAAGCCGGCGGCGGCTGGCTGAAGAAGCGCTCCTCGGCCAACGCCTCGGTCTCGATCTCGGTCGAGTCTTGGATCGCTTCCATTCGCACGTAGTGTCCGCAGCACGCTTGACCAGTCGGATAAAAAGCACGAGCCATGAGTCGCACTCGCGGGCGCTGAGGTCGGCGGTCGTGGTTGCTCGCACGCGCAGCATGCGCATGTAGCGCGCATGCCGAACGCAAACACCGAGTGGAAGGTTTTGCCTCACCAGCCCATCGAAAAATTGGCTGCGAACCTTTGGCGGGTCCAAGGCTCGCTGCCGGGCATGTCGCTCAAGCGCACGATGGTGATCGTGCGCCTGCAGGACGGACGACTGGTGATCCACAACGGCATCGCGCTCGACGCAGCGGCGATGGAACAGATCGAAGGGTGGGGCCAGCCGGCGTTCTTGATCGTTCCGAATGGCGGCCATCGGCTCGATGCAGCTGCGTACAAGGCGCGCTACCCGAAGCTGAAGGTGCTCTGTCCGCGCGGCTCGCGCGAGCGCATCGAGCAGGTCATCACGGTCGACGGCACCTACGAGGACTTCCCCGCCGACGAGGCGGTGCGCTTCGAGATGTTGCACGGCATCGCCGACACCGAGGGCGCGATGATCGTGCGCTCGGAAGACGGCGACTCCGTGGTGTTGAACGACGTGATGTTCAACATGGATCGCAAGCGCGACCCGCTCGGCTTCTTCTTCACGACGCTGCTCGGCTCCGCGCCCGGCCCGCGCGTCTCGCGCCTCGCAAAGCTCTTGTACGTGAAGGACAAGAAGGCGCTGCGCCAGGACTTCAGCCGCTACGCCGAGCTGCCGAGCCTGACGCGCGTGATCGTCGCGCACGAGAAGGTCGCGAGCGGCGCCGCGGCCCGCGACGCCCTGCGCAGCGCGATGCGGTATTTGTAGACGCGCACCGTTAGGCGCGCACTACGCGCACTACGCGCGCAGGACGCTTTCGACCAACTCGATCCGAAGTGGCTTTGCAACGAACGCATCGAAGCCCGCCCATTCGGCCAGCTCGCGCGCCTCTGGCGTGTTGAAGCCGGTGAGCGCCACCAACCGTATCCGCTCGCCGAAGCGTCCTCGGACCACGCGCGCCAGCTCGTAGCCGTCGAGCTCCGGCAAGCTGAGGTCCAAGACCAGCACGTCGGGCGCACGTTCATCGATCAGCCGCAGCGCGTCGGACCCGAGCGTCGAGAACCGAGTCGTGTGGCCGTGATCCGCTAGCAAGAGCGCGAGCATCTCCGCGCTGTCGAAGTGATCGTCTACGACCACGATATCGAGCGCGTTGTCGGCATCGAGCGCGCTGTCGGCGTGTGTTTGCGTTGCAGAGCTCATCGCGTCTCCACGAGCTGGCTCGCTTCGCTCGATGCTGCGCGCACACCACGCACGTGCAGCAGATCGGCGATGCCCTTTGTGCTTACGCGACATTCGCGCGCATGGCGACCCATGTCGCGCGCTTGGCAAGCATTGGCATCGCACCCGCATCACACCCGAAGCGGCTTGCCCCGCTTGTGGCGAGCGTGCCGAGACACGAATGCGCACCCCACCTAAACCCCGGATGCTTAGACCCAGCGCAGCACGCGAGCCACGCTCTCAGCTTCGAGCACGCGAGCGCCGAAGCGCAGGGCGACCTCGCCACCCTCGGCGTGGATGCGGGTGAGCTCCGTCGCGAGCACGCGCATGCGGTCGTAGCCGGGCGCATCGAAGCACGCTCTTCGCTGCGCGCGCGGCGGCATGCGGCGCGCCGGCAGCGTGCGCAGCTCGGCGACGCTCGCGAGATCGCAACGCTCGATGACACGCCCTGCCTCGAGCACCAAGCCGCGCGCTGCGCGCATCGTCGGCTCGCGAAAAGCGACGTCCGCGTGCGTAAGCAGGCCCAGAAAACGAGCGCGCCGGACGAGCAGCGCGCCGTGCGTGAGGCAGCGCTCCAAGCGCCGAATGACGCGGTCGAGATCCCAAGCATCCGGCGCTTGATCCTCCCGCGTGGGTGATCCCGGCTCGGCTCGACCGCGCTGCAGCCAAAGCGCTCGCGCAGCGCGCTCGACGCGCACGCGCGCCGAAGGGTGGCTCGCGCCAAGGTGGGCGTCGGCGAAGCCGCGAAAGCCCGCAGCGAACAGCGCTTCGTCGGGCAGAAACGAGCTTGGCACCGCGAGCGCGCACGCTTGCAGCGCGGCCCCTTGCGCTTCACCGCCCGCGAGCGCGATCAACGCGCGCAATCCGATCAGCGCGCGCTCCGAAGGTAGCGGCCCGATGCTGTGCTGCGCATCGGGAAACGCCGCCGCGCGCTCGTAGTCGCGCGTCGCAAACCACGCGTTGCGCTCGCCGCTGCGGAGCTGGACGTTGTAGGGCGGGTCGAGCCGCTTGATCTCGTCGCTCTCGAGCAACGCC
>WUUC01127851.1_pt1 | contig 25604 bp, 20 predicted proteins | sample 6278441 | NCBI WGS metagenome assembly WUUC01 (sample SAMN13675441, study PRJNA597444) | soil metagenome | isolation source: soil | place: USA: Washington | collected 2017-10 | reverse complement strand
AGCACGTGCCGCGCATCAGGCGCAACCCGGCGGGCGGGTATTACGTGACCGTCACCGAAAAGGATTTTCCCCTCACGCTCACCGTCCACGACCATTTGCGCAGGCCGTTCGCCACGCGCGGTCGCAAGGGCGGGCTGGTCTGCGTCCTCAAGCCCTCTAACTACCCCTTCGAGATTTCCCTCGGAGGCCCGTCCAAGCCTTTGACGCCGCCCATCACTGTGCCGCGAAGCGCATTCCCCGTCACGGTAACGCTCCTCGCCGCGCCTCCTAAGGCGAATCAACGCTTGCAGGTCATCCCGAAAGACAGCTTCCCCGTGCAGGTCATACTCGGTCAGGGTTGACGTGTGAGCCGAACGCCGTGGAGACGCGGCAGGCCGGGCGGAGCAGAGAATCGACGTACCCGCCGGGGGCGTTCCGGAATAGCAGTAGCGACCGCCGCCGGGACTCGATGAAAGCGTCCCGGCGGCGAGGGGGGAAAGATGCGCACCAACACAACCACTATCGTCATCATTCTGCTCGTACTGCTCCTCTTCCTCGCGGCCCCGGCTTGGCCTTACAGCCGACGTTGGAGCTATTACCCGAGCGGCGTGCTCGGCGTGGTGCTCCTCATCGTGCTGATTCTGCTCTTGCTGGGACGCATCTGAAGCCGCGCACGCGTGCGGCAAAACTGGACTGTGACTGACCCGGCTGACGGCTGGAAAAGCGAGGTGCGGCATGGCGTCGAAGGCGTTCTCGTACTACAACACCCTCAGCGCGCAGACGATGCGTGACGGCATCGCGGGGGCGCTCGGCAAGCCGCTGACTTATCAGGACGATGTCAACCCTCACCCCCCCGGAATTCACCTCACCGAAGACATCGTCAACCGTCTGAAGAACATTCAGAACTGGTGGAATCTGGATCGCTCGGAGGCGGCGCGGCGTGCCTATATTGACGCCTTCGTCTACGAGGCGATGGTTAAGTCGAAAGCGCCGAGCCTGATTGTGACGGCTGAAGAGTTTATCTCGCCCGACCGGACGCGTGCCGGACATGGGTATCTCGACTATCTCGTTTCGCCGATAGATGCGGATACCGGACGCCCTTTCTATACGCCTTCGGTAATCATCGAGGCGAAAGCGTTCATTCCCGGCAACCTAGTGAACGGGCAGAATCAACTGCTGGCGGAAATGCTCACCGTGTGGCAAATCAAGCAGACGAGTCAAGGGTTCACGCACGGCGTGCTGACCGACGGGCGATTCTGGAAGTTCTACGAGATGCACATGATCTCAAGCTATCTCTTCGCCTCTCCGTTCTATGACGCCGCGGAGATTGCGCAGCTCACGAACGTGGTCGGCATGATTGCAAAATTCTTCGCAATGTATGACTCAGGCAACTCCGCTTTCATGTGAACGCGGCCTCGCGCGCGTAAGGGGGGCGTCGCCCGCAGGGTGTTGGCCGTAAACGGAAAACGGAAGCACGCTTTATGTCAATCGCCGCCGCACGCCTCTCGGTCGCGCAGGCCGAAGCAGCCGCGGGCGCGGACGTTGCCACCGGCGAGAGCGACGCCGCGTCGGGCGCGGCGCAGGCAAGTGCGGCTTACGAGTTGGCGATTCAAATTCTTCGCGACGGGGTGGTCGAACTCGCCCCCGCGTTGCTCGCGCTCGAAGTGGCAGCCATCAGCGAAGGCATCGCCGCCTACCTCGCCAGCGAGGAGCAGGCAGCGCTCATCGAGAAAGAAGTTTTCGCCCGCGCAGGGGCGGCGGCCAACCAGTTAATACCCGCCGCACGGACTGCGGAGGTTGGCGACGAGGCGGCTTTTCGCACCGACGCCGCGTTTGTCTTGGCCGCCTCGCGTGTCGGCGTCGCGCACGGGACGAACGTGAGCGCGGCGGTCGTCGAGGCGCTCGCGCGGGCGGAGTCTGCCGTCGCAGCGGCCTTGGCTAGGGCCGTTGCCGGGAGGATCTAATCATTTGACCGCGCGTTGATGCGCGGGCCGGGTTCGCGGTCGTGTCCGCGGAAGGAGAAGCGTAGATGGCATCGGCATACATCCTTGCTATCAGGAACCACAACGGTTGCGAAGTCTTACTCGCGCAGAAGAACGTGATTGATTTCAGGCGCACGCTGCCCGCCGACAACACAACGCTGCGCATCTATGATTACCCCGGCGAATACGTCCTGCCCGGCGGTGAGATTCGCGAGGGCGAGAATCCGGCGCGGACCGCGCTGAGACACTTTTGCGAGTTGATGCAGGTGGCCCCGCCGCGCGTGGCGACGCTCCAGTCCTTCTATGAGATTGAGGGGCAGGCGTACTTCTGGTTGCTGTCTGCGGAGGACAACCCTTGGCTCTCGCTGTGGAGCAACCATGAAATTCAAAGGCTCAACAACTATTACAAAGAGCGCGACGGCGCGGTCTACATCGACGACGCCACGGGGCGTTTGGCGAGCGGTTGGCCGTCGGAGAATTATGGCGAGCTGCACGCTCTGCTATGGACTTCCGCGAGCAGGGCCGCCGAATTGCTTAGCCCCCGCGGCTGGCTCAGCAAGTGGCAGGAGGAACAGTATGACCTCGTGCGGCGCGCGATGCCCGCCTACCGCAACTACAGCCTGTTTCAGATTCACAACAACAGGCGCATGCCCTCCGCCGAGTGCGAGGACGTGCTCCGATACCTTAATCAAAACCCCTTGGTGATGACCGTGCAGGTCTATAAGGATTACCAGCGTTTGAGTCCGATGCTGACCGAAGGCGTCGGGCAAATCATAAACTCGCACGGCGAGGTGCGGCTGAACGGGCGCGACTTGAAGTTCGCGGTGGAGCCGTTGCTTGGCAACTCTTATTTCGTCGTCGCCTCGAACGGGGCGGAAGTGGTCATGATGCCGAGGACGATGATATACATCGGGAAGAATCAGGACGGCGTGTACACGTTCGTCAGCAAAATTTCCGACGCCGAGCTGGACGAGCCCGCCAGCTCACCGACCGACCCGGCAGCCGACGAGTGAGCGTATTCGTTGAAGACGAAAAGACCGAAGCCGAAGAATCCGGAGAGCGAGCGCCTGAAAGCGTTGAGGCGCAAGAACCGCGCGCGCACGCGGCTGGAAGTGAAGATGGCGTTGCACACGCCAATGCCCTACGAGCTGAAAGCCTTCGGGCAGATGATTGTGAAGGAGATAAAGAAGCTCCCCCCGGAGGCGCAGCCCCCCGCCATCATCGCGGCGGAGGCATCAATCCTTGCGCTGAAAGAGGGTGCGGATGCTTTCGTGCGCGCCTTGCCCGGCTGGCCGCCGTCTCTGTCCACGGGCGCGATTAAAACGAAGGCTGCGCAGCTCATAAATTTCTACAAACACGCGCCGACCGATTCGTCTCTGTCGATTTTCAAACCGGGCCTGACCGTGCTCCACCAAGTCGAAGAGATGGTTGACCCGCTCAGCGACGACCCGCCCACCATCCCCCATCAACTGGCCGAACCATTCGTCAATCGCCAAGCCGAGCTGCTCATCAACTTCATCCTCAAGAACGCTCTGAAGTGAGCCTTCTGCGCGAAGACGGCTGCCAATAAGACTGAATATGCGGAGGTCAAGTCGCGCCGGGTAGATACCTTTATACTGAAGGTGTCGAGCGCCCCCGTCGATGCCTGACAGGGCGATGAACCGGGAGCGCAAATCGACGGGCTCTCATTCTCAAGCTCTGTCCGGGTCAAAATCGCCGCTCAACGCTTCCCGCTTTTCTCCTCGATGACTACAGTCACCTCGCTCTCCGTCTCATTCTCCAGTCGGACGCGGTGCGTGCGCTTATCGACGACGATGCGGCGGGGCGGAGCCTCGTCCCCTGCGCGTTGCCCCGGTCGCCCTGAGCGAGTGTCTTCGACATCGTCGTACATAGCCTTATCAGCCTTACTCACTTCTTCACACCTTTCTCGGGGTCTTCATTGTTATCGATGTTGGAGATGGCGAGCGGCATCAGTTCGAGGAAGTGCGCCGAAGCCTTTCCCCCCGCGGAAGCCTCGGCCTTGGTGGCCGGGCGGATAGACACCACCTCTTCGACGCCCTCCTCGAAGCCGATGCGGAGACGGACGGCGAGCCCGATGGCCTCGTCGAAGCTGTTGGCGAAGTAGCGGTTGTAGTGCACCTCGCCGCCCTCCGATGTCGTCCAGTTGATGGCCTCGACGATGTGCGGGGCCTCCGCCGTGCGCGCTCTCGCCTCGGCTTCCGCGAGCGCCATGTGCTCGAAGCTGTAGGTGGCTCCGGCGTGCGGGTCGAACGTAAAGCCGGTCTGTAGTTTTTTCACTTCCTCCTGCCTTTCTCCGCGTCGGCTTGCTCGGGCGTCTCCGCGCCGGAGTCTGCCAGTTCCTTCGCCACGGCATAGACCACGCTCTTGAGCGCGCGCAGCGCTCCCCCGCGACTGTCGCCGCGCGCCTCAAGCGAGGGGAACTCTTTGACGCGTGCGATGTAGGTATGCTCCTGCTCCGACCACATCGCCTCATACGTGTAATGGTCGGCGCTCAATCCCTACCGCCTTTCCGCTCCCCGCCGTCGCGCTGCTCCTTCTTGGCCTGCCTGCAATCCTTGCAGCGCTTGGGAGGCTGGAAGCCTTTCTCTGCGAAGAACTCCTGATCCTTCGCGCTCCATACGAAGTCGTGGCCGCAGTCGGCGCACGTCAAATGCTGGTCAGTGTAGCTGCTCAATTCTTACCGCCTTTCTTCTTCTAGGATTTTGAAGCCGCCTCGTCTTTAGCGCGGGGCGGCCTGCGACATCATTATCCACCCGATTCACCTGTTAGTCAGTATGAGAGGACGTGGGGCGCGGGGAATATATGCGGGGGAGGGGAGGGTGTCAACGGCTGGAAGTAGTGCTGCTAAGGGGCGCTCGCGTGTATGCCGGTTTTAGGCGGAACTCGCCGCCGTCGGCGACTTACGAATATTTACGCCGCAGTATCAACCAAAGAGCCAGAGTGCTCGCCTGCCAAACGACCAGAATCGGCAAAAAGGCGGCGATGCACAGGTCGAGCCACACGCCGCCGTACAGGAATAACAAATGCTCCAACGCTCCTTCACCCGCCTCTGAGACCTCCATCAACGTGAAATAATATTTCCACCACAGAACGTAAACGCCCGTCGCGAACAGTAACCCGGCGAGCGACGTTAATTTGCCTGACGGGCGTCTGATATAACAACCGATGAATCCGAGGATGAGCCCAAGCTCAATCAGGAACCGCGAGGATTCATCTTTCGAAGGGCCGAGCTTGCAGGCGAAAATCCCATACTCCGCTACACTCTGCCGGGCGTTCGCGGCTTGAACTTCCCGGCCTATCTGCCAAGACAGATTGAACGTGCCCGCAGCCAACAGGGATAGTAAAACGCTCTTTAGAATGGCATCGGCTTTCAAGACGTAATGCTCCTCAAGACAGATTAACCGCTCAAGGATGAGACACCAAGCCGTGGCAGTTTGTTCCGCCCTTAATATCTGACGTGAGAACGGCGAGAAAGCGCGTGGAAAGAGATTGCCGGAGCGGCGCGTGTCAACTTCAAGGGATGTTATTGAGGCATCGGGTTGAATCGGTCGTTAAGCTGGCGGCGAGCCTTGACGACGCTTAATTTGGCAAGCGGGCTTACAGCTCGCGTCGCATCATGAGTTCACCCTCGTCCTCCGCCCCCGTATAGACGAAGCCGAGTTTTTCGTAGAACGGCCCCGGCCCGCCTTCACCGGGCACGCAGCTCGTGTAGAGCGCCGTCGCACCGGGCCGCGTCCGCACATGCTCAATCAGCAATTCCATCGCCCTCTGGCCGATGCCCCGCCCCTGATACCGCGCATCTATCATGAAGCGCCACAAATAGTAGTCTGCCTTTGACTCGTCATCCCTCAGCATGACAAAGCCTACCGGCGTCTCGCCGGAGTAAATCGCGCGGAACCATGTTACGTCCGGCGAAAAGTAGGCTTCCGCGATAGACACTTCATTGGGCGAGACGAAACGCTCTTGCTGAGGAGTCACCTTTAGTAGAAAGATGTCGTAGAGCGTCTCCTTAGTCACCTCCCTTAGTGTTACATCTGTGGTCTCGTCGGACACTCGGTTAACTTCCTCTATTCACATTGGTAAATCCGCTCGTGAATCTCCTCGGCATAAAGCTGTGCCGCCCTCTCGCGCTCCTGTTCGGAGAGCGCCCGTCCGCCCCTGTCGCTCAACGCGACCCCGAGTGGCGGGCTGAGGGTGAAAGTTCAGATAAATCACCGTGGGAAACATTATCCTGCCCGAAGGACTCTCCCTGCGGTTAAGCCGCTCTAAAAATCACAGGGCGAGGTCAGGGCGGGCGAGGGCGGGGCCACCGTGTCTTGGAACTTGACGGCCCGCCGACGCATGTCTGACACCCTCGCTTCGACCTCGACGGGAGACAGCACGCTCTTTGCCTCGTGAAAGACCCAATCTATGTCCTCATGGTACGTCCGCACGTCCGGGGCTTTGAGCAGCCCGTCCCTTATGAACCAGAGATTGAAATTGATGGACATGAGGGATTCCGGATAGTAATTGCCGCCGTGCTCGGCCAGCGGCTTGCCGTCTATAAAATACTTGACCTCGCCGTCAGACACCTGCGTGACCAGCGTGTGCCAGCCGTCTTGGCTGGTGCGGATGGTGTCGAAGACGTTGTCCTTCTTCCAGTTCGGCTCCGGGCTGAAGGTCTCCCAAGTAGTCCCGTAGAGCGTCGTTCCCTCGATGCCCCAGCCTCCGTTGGGCAGGTATTCAAAATCCAGTTCGCTGTAGTCGGAGTCCCAAGGGGCCTTCAGAGGGCTGATGGTGTAGAAGCTCTGCACGACCTGATCGCCGTCCGGCCCAGAGACGGGCGCGTCGGTGAAGCGCACGCGCGCGGCGTAGGTTCCTTCGAGGTACTTGCGCTGATGACAGATTTGAGTCTGGCTGGTGTTCGCGCCCGCGCCGCCCGTTGACGCGCTCATGCGCAGGATGCGGTTGCCACGTGTGTTCAGGTCGGAGTGAAACGAGACGCCCTCTTCCCGCCACGTCGCGCCGGGCACACCGGGCCAGCCGGGTACTGTGCGAACAATCCAGCCGCGCTTCTTCATAGAGCCTCGGCCCGTATAACTGAAGTCGTCGAAGAGGGATTGAGGGGAAGACCTTTTGGCGACTGCCCGCCGTTGCGGGGCCGCGAGCGGGGCATCACACATAACCCACAAGGCTGAGAGGAGGGCGAAGCATCGAAGGATTAAAGGTACGGGCTTGGAGCGTTTCATCTGGCCCTCCGCGTTGGACTATCTGGGAACCGGCTCGCCGGGCTTAACGATGCGAATCCAGTGGTCTGTGAATTTAGCGTGCATGTCCGGCAACTCGACCTTCGGCATGTGGCAAGTCGCGCACTGCTGCGTGCTGACCGGACAGGCGCGAGCCGTGCGGGTCGGAGTCTTGGCGGCTTTGGCGTCGTCGAGGTGGCAGGCGAGGCACTTGGAGTCATAGAAGGCCGCTTCGTGTTCCAACTCGTCGTGCGGGTCGTGGCAGGCGACGCAACTGATACGTCTATCATTCTTATTGTGCCCCGGACTATTAAACATTCGGTAGGGCTGGAAACGGACGTTGTTGAGGCCGTCCTGCCCCGGCAAAAGCATCACTTGGTCAAAACTGAAATGACAGGCCCCGCAGAATTCCTGCGTCAGCTCGTGCGGCGTCAGCTCCTTCGGATTGAATATCTTGAGGTCTTTAGAATCCCCAGACTTAACCGCCGCCAAGTGTTTTTCGCCGGGGCCATGACATGCTTCGCACCTGACGCCGGGCGTCAATCGCTCCGGCTGCGAGCGCGTTCCCCAAGCGGGCGCTGTGGTGTGACATCCGAAACAACCCTTCGCCTCCCTGAGCCCGACCGGGCGTCCTATCGCTTCTTCCAGAGAGGTCGGCACGGTGCGCGGGTGTCTCACAGTGAAGTCCAGATTCTTAATTCCCCGGTAGTAACTGACGCGCGCTTCGTACATCTGCTCGCCGTGTTGAAAGAAAAAAGCCTGAGAGACTTTGCCCTGCCCGAAGCCGTACAGTATCGGCTCGGAAATAACTCTGACGCCGTCGGTGACGGTGTAAATACTTCGGTCTCCCTGCCGTGTAATCTGGTATGAATAAGGGCCGTTGCGAAACGTCAGTCGCGGGCGGCTAATCAGAATATCACTCGTGGCCGACAGCTCAAGCGCATGAGCCATGGGAGTGGAAAATTGAGTCCTCGCCTTGAGGGCGTGACACATAGCGCATGCCTTGTCGCCCACGTAGCCGCCAACAGGAGCCTCCCGGTTAGGCCGCCAGCCGGATGAAGGAGCATCCGCTCGCATCTGACTTCGCACGCGCGAAATAGCCGCGTCCCCAAAATAGAGGACGGCGTAAATCAAGAGAGTGACAAGGGCTAGGGTCTTCTTAAAGTTGTTAACCACAGGCTTCACCAAGTAAGCCACGCGTTGAACAGCCGCGTCACAAATGATGGCCGGGCGGGCCTTAATTTGAACTCCTGCGAGGGCAGCGCCTACGCATAGTAGACGTACTGCCAGCCGCCGGTAAAGACGCACATCTCCGGCGCGGCTGTTTTTATTCGATAAGACTGCTCAGGCGGCACGCGTCAAAATTGTCGCGCGCGCGGGCTCGTTAACTGAATCCTCTTCCGGCGTCCACAACGTCAAGAATGAAGTTCAATAGTGTCTTACTCGTCCGCCTTTGGATATTGACATCCCGGCGGGACAGGTAAAAACTTCCGAGCGTGGGCCGCTAACTTTTGAACAAAAGCTTTCGCGGCAGTTAGCTCGGCCATCTCAGTCGATGAGAAGCGATATCTGTTGCGTGATGAAACATGTCGGGAACACAAAACAGCCTGAGTGCATCATGCGCTGCTGCGCTAGAGGAAACATTGTAAGTGAAGGGCAGCGTGTCCTGTTTGAGAGAGATTGCCAGCGCCTTTCCGACGTGCTGCTCATGAGCGTCTTATGATAAAAAAGGCCGCCCGTAACTTCGCCGTACTCTCTCTATCTCTAATCTTGACGGCGTGCTTCGCGTCTATCGCGGCCCCCGGCCCCAAAGGCTTTCAGGCGGTCAGGCCCTTGGATTACGCGGGTGACGATAAGTGCCTTTCCTGCCATCGTGACCAGAAGGCGTTTCGGGAGACGGCGCACCATCTGACTTCGAGGCTGCCGGCGGATGATTCAATAGCCGGTAAATTTGGTGAGGGCGCAAATATTCTCAGGACATCAAATCCCGAGCTGTATTACAGGATGGAGAGGACGAAAGACGGCTTTTACCAGACTGCCGTACTGGGAACGCCTCCCGACACAGCATCGCTCTCCAGACGGTTCGACTTCGTAATCGGCTCTGCGCGAAAGGGTCAAACATACCTGTACTGGGGCGAGGACGGCGGACTCTTTCAGTTGCCGGTATCGTACTGGACAGACTTGGGGAAATGGGTCAACAGTCCCGGCTTCAAGGATGGGGAGTTGAATTTCGGACGGCCCGTGACGGCCCGCTGCCTTGAGTGTCATGCGTCCTACTTCGAGCCGCGCGTGGAATCCGGCCCCGGCAACCGATACGACAAGACCAATTATATTCTGGGCGTCTCTTGCGAGAAGTGCCACGGCCCGGGGCAGGAGCACGTCGCGCGTCAGCTCTCTCAGGACACGAAATCTTCAGGACAGGCGATTGTTAATCCGGCGAAACTGTCTCGCGCCCGGCGGGTTGAAGCATGCGCGCTGTGTCATGGCGGCATCGGAGTGGGAAAGGCCCCGGCGTTCTCCTACGTACCCGGAAAGCCCTTGGATGATTACATCCGACTGAGTTCACCGGGGCCGGGTGAGGCGATTGATGTTCACGGCAATCAAGTGGCTCTACTAGAGAGGAGCCGGTGCTTTCAATCCTCCGCCATGACCTGTTCCACCTGCCACAACGTCCATCTCCCGCAACGCAATGCCGCTGCGTTCTCCGGCAGTTGCATTACGTGCCATAAAGTCGAGAGTTGTGGCGTGTACAAGCAGAGGGGCCGCAAGATTGCCGAGAACTGCATCGACTGTCATATGCCGAAGCTCACATCGAATGCAATCGTTTCGACGGACAGAGGGGCTACCTTGCAGCCGCAAGTGCGCACCCACTGGATTAAGGTTCACCGAGGGGTCAGCCCTTAATATCATTTAAACGATTCCATCACGTCCGGCATCAACGGGAGACGCCCCGTTGCGCTGGTTTACGCTCTCTTAGACGAGCCTGTCGGATGTGCCGGACTAAGACGCACTTCCTTTGACTGCCCCGGCTACGGCGGAGACGAGAGCGTCCGGCTCAATCGGCTTCGACACGTGTGTCTGGAAACCCGCCGCGAGGGCGCGCTCACGGTCGGCCTCTGACGCGTATGCGGTCAGGGCTATTGCGGGTATGTCTCCCCCTAGACCGGCGTCGATAGACCGTACCTCTCTGATTAACCAGTAGCCGTCATTACCGGGCATCCCGATGTCTGAGACGAGCACGTCGAACCTCTCGCGCCGGAGCGCGGAGATTGCCTCTGCGGCTGACCCCGCCGCCGACACCTCCGCCCCGTATTGCCTCAGCAGAACCGACAGCAACTCCCGCGAGTCCTCTTGGTCTTCGACGACCAGCACCCGCACGCCTTCGAGCGAGAGAGGCGCATCCCCCCTTTGCGCGGTTGGGCGTTCGCCACTCTTGAGACGGTCGTAACGGTCGGCGTCAATCTTCAGAATCGATATCGGCAACTCGATGGTGAAGGTCGAGCCCTGATTCTCACCCTTGCTCTCTGCCGAGACGTTGCCGCCGTGTTGCTCGACGAGATGACGCACGACGGCGAGCCCCAGCCCAAGCCCGCTGTACTGGCGCGTGGTAGAACTGTCGGCCTGCCGGAAACGGTCGAAGACGTGGGGCAGGAAGTCCCGCGAGATGCCGAGCCCGTTATCCTTCACTTTGATTCGCACGTTCGAGCCCATGCGTTCGAGCCTGACTTCGACCTTCCCGTCTTTGGGCGTGAACTTGATGGCGTTCGAGAGCAGGTTCCAGACGACCTGTTGGAGGCGGGCCGGGTCGGCGGAGACGAGATTCGCTTCGGGGTCAGTGCCGACCGAGAGTGCGATATTTTTAGCCCGTGCGGCGGGCCTGACGGCGTCCACCGCCGCCTCGACCACGGGGAAGAGTTCGACGGGGCGCACTTCGATGCGCAGCTTTCCCGTAATGATGCGCGAAACGTCCAGCACTTCTTCGATGAGCTGCTGCTGTGCCTCGGCGTTACGCTCGATGACTTTCAGCGCCTTGGCAGCGGTAGTCTCGTCCAGAGCCCCGCCGTGCAACAACCTGACCCATCCGAGCACGGCGGTGAGCGGCGTGCGCAGCTCGTGAGAGAGCGTGGCGAGGAACTCGTCCTTCAATCGGTTGGCTGCCTCGGCTTCTTTACGCCCTCTGACCTGCTCCGTCACGTCAACCCCGTGGACGAAGACGCCCGAGACCATGCCGTCAGCCTCGAAGATGGGTTGATAGACGAAGTTCACGAACACCTCTTCGACGGCCCCTGCCTCCCCGCGCCCGAGCAGGACTTTCATCTCATTACCGAAGTCGGGCTGGCCCTTCCGGTAGACGCGGTCTAGCATCTCAAAATAGCCCTGACCTTCGACCTCCGGCAGTGCCTCGCGCACGCTCTTCCCGAGCACGTCGCGCGCCCCGACGAGGGAAAGGTAAGGGGGGTTGACCAGCTCGAAGATGTGGTCGGGGCCGCGCAGCACGGCGACGAAGGCGGGTGCGTTGGCGAACAGGTAGGCCAGACGCGAGCGCTCCGTCTCCAACACACGGAGCAGCCGCTCCCGTTCTTCCTCGGCCTGCTTGCGCCTTGTAATGTCGTTGAAAAGGAGTGCGACTTTCCGGCTCTCAGGGCCGCCGACGCGGGAGGCGTGAACGTCGAACCATCGGCCCATGGCGGGGGCGTGATTCTCGAAGCGGACGGACTCGCCGGTCAGTGCGACGTTGCCGTAGACCTCGAACCAGCGCTCGTCGAGCCCCGGAACCAGCTCGCGCGCCGTCCTGCCCGCCACCGCTTTAAGGCCCGTCTGCTGCTCGAAGGACGGGTTGATTTCCAGAAAGCGGTAATCGACCGGCTTGCCGCCGTCGTCGAGCAGCATTTCGAGGACGCAGAAGCCCTCGTCCATTGAATCGAACAGCCGGCGGTAGCGCGCTTCCGATTCGCGCATGGCTTCCTCGGCCCGCCTGCGCTCCGTGATGTCGCGCGTCGAACCGGCCACCATCTCGACCGTGCCGTCCGGGGCCAAGACCGGGCGGAAGATGTATTCGTAGTGGCCGCCCTTGCCGGTGGGGCTCGTGTACGGCGTCTCGTCCGTCAGACCTTGCCTCGTGTCGAAGACCTGCTGTATCTGTCTCTGAAGTTTCGCGGCCAGCTCGTCCGGGTATTTGAGGTCGAAGAAGTTCTTCCCCACGGCCTCATCCAGCGTAAGCCCCCAGAGGTCGAGCAGCGCCCGGTTGACGTAGACGAAGCGTCCCTCGCGGTCGAAGACGTAGGCGAAGTCGGTGATGTGCGCGAGCGTCGTCTCAAGCACGCGCACGCGCAATTCAAGCTTGCGCGAAAGTTCTTTCAGTTCATCTTCGGCGCGGCCCTGCCGTTCTTTGTCGGGCGGCCCTTCCGGTGTTTGACGTGCGTCCATAAGTGCTCAAGAGTGGGCGAGTTTTCTCATCCCGGACTGAAAATAAGCAAAGCGTACGCCCGAAGTCTTTTGAAGTCCGGTGTTGCGCCTGCGCTATGAGTATGTCCCGGATGATAACAAAAGGTGAGGAGCTAGACCACGCGCATGCTTTTAATGAGAGGAGTTTTTAAGGGAGGGATTCTGCTGAATCTCGACGGCACGGATTTACGACAAGCGGAGAAACCTTTTTCACGGTTCGACTGCACGCGACATCGCCGTGGAGTGCGGCGCGGTGTGAGTTTTCCGCGCGGAGCTTTTTTGAGGCCGTCCGGCGTCACAATCTCCGCGTTGAACGTCCCGGCTTATGGAGACAGCCGTGACGGAGGCTTCCAATCTTTCCCGAAGACGACTTCCACCGATGCGTTCTCTTGCGAGGTCGGCCTCGAAGGAACCTTGAGGTCAAACTCGCCAGTGGTGACGACGACGATTCGCTCCTTCTGCTCGGGCGTCAAGCGGCCTTGAATCAGTTCCGCGATGACCCCCGCGCGGCGGGCCGCGTACACCCAGTTCCTACGCAGCTTGGCGGCGGGGCTCGAATCCTCCGCGTCGGGGTCGTCCTTCTGGTTCGAGTGGCCGATGACGAAGATGAAGGGGAACTCGCTCTGAAACGTGCCGTACTCCTGAACGATTCTGCCTACCATCTCCGCCGATTGAGAAGGGTCTACGAGCCTGTCCACGGGGTTCGCGTGGAAAGTGCCCGCTGAAAAATGGAGGGAGGCGAGCATGAATTTCCCTGACTCTTGCCGCGCGGACGCCTGCTTCGATAACAACGCCTCGTAAGCCTTAAGGAGCGCCGCGTAGGACTTCCGGAGTTCTTCATGGCTCCTCTGTTTCTCTACGTACTCCTCGCGGGACTCTTCATTCTGCTTCTTCTCGCGGGTATACATCTGACCGCTGATGAATATCATCACCATCAGGACGCCCATCATCGCGATGACGAGGTCTGTGCCCGGCCCGAACTGATTCGAGTCTTCGGAGATTAATTCGTTGAGGCGTCTCATGAGTCTTGTCTTCGGAACCAGCGCACGGGCCAGCGCACGTTGGATAGAGAATCGCGCAAGCGGGAGCCGAGTCTCCTGAACGTCGAGCGGCTGCCGACCTTTTCCAGCGTCGCGTTGAGCCGTGAAATCCTTTGGGAGAGGGCCGCGAGGTCTGGCGAAGTCTTCTGCGCGCCTCCGGCCTCGACCTTTGCGAGGCCCGCCTGAAGCTGCTGGCCGAGCTTAATCAAAGCGTCGTTGTTGGCAGCCGCGCGCCGCTCTATCCGGTTGAAAGATTCCGACGCCGTGGAGGTCTGCTGCTGAAGCGCGGCGCACAGGCGCTCAATGGCGGTGTTGAGCTGCGTGACCTGCCGGGAGAGCTGCGCGACGGGCGGGTCGAGAGTGCCGGAGAGGTGTCGCCCAGCCTCGGTGATGGACTCCTGTAAAGTCGCGCCGACGTTCTTGAGCGAGATGGAATCGTATACGCCCTTCACGTCGTCGATTAGCTCCTGCTGGCTGGCGCTCACCTGCTTGAGGAAGCCGTCGAACTGCGTCTTGGCCGTGGAGAGAGCGTCGATGCCCGTCGTAATCTGCTCGGTCTGCCGGACGAGTTTTTCCTGCACGTCGGAGAACTCCTGCGTCTGGTTGAAGACCCGACCGCCCAACTCGTCTAGCGTGTAACGGAGCTGCCTGAACTCCGACAAGTACGCGTCCTTGTTGATGGCGTTGCGCGCCAACGAGAGCATCGTGATGACGGCGCTCTCCATGTGCTGAAAGTACATCTCCTGCTTCTTGCGCAGGATGAGGACGAGAAAGCCGAGGATGATGGCGGCCTCAAGCCCGGCCAGACTGGCGCTGAAGGAGACGAAAAGATTGTCGAACATCTCCTTGATGAGGAGCACGAAATCCTTCTCGTCTTGAAGGTCGCCGATGTTCTCGACCCTCATCGCGAGGAGCAGCCCGACGAATGTGCCGAGGATGCCTATCCAGAGCGCAATCTTCTGCAAGTTTTGCAGCTTGAAGATGTCTTCTATCGGCTCATCGCGATAGGGCTGCACGACGTTTACGCTCGATTCAAACTTCCGGTCTCTCGCCTCCTTGAAGATGTGCTGGAAGAGTCGAATCATCGCAGGAGCGGGAGCGCTGAGATTGTTCGGCAGGATGTCCTCTTCCAGCTTGTCGAGATCGACCCTCAGCTTGCTCTGCGCCTTAATCTCTCTGAGGTAAGCCTCGCCCTTGGTCTCTATCTCGCCGACGATGGCGCTCTCGACCTCAAGCCGTGCCAGCCCCTTCGCCGCGACGACCACGCCCCACAGCGCGAGCAACTGCGCGCCGATGGTGAAGATTATCCAGCCGTCGGCGTACTGGTATGTGTATGGGGCGAGGCGGATGATGATGGCCGCGCCGAGGAGGATGACGGCGAGGAACTTCTTCTGCGCGAGCCAGAAGGAGAGCGACTTTAACAGGTCGCCGGGCGCGGACTCGGCGACCGCCGCGCGCTTCGCCGAGCCGACGGGCAGTTGCACGCTCATTCTTCCTCCTCGACGAACTCGCCGCCCGCTTCGTCCGCCTCTACCTCAGCCGCCGCGGGCAGCGCCTTCGCGTAGGTTCCGGCACGTGGCCGCAGGTGCTTGAGCCGCATTGTGTCGGGCAGCGTCTCGGCCCGCGCCTTGACGATCTGCTGTTTGATCAGCTTCTTGGAGTTGGCCGCCAACTGCTCCTGCAAGTCGCGTATCTTCTCGTCCAGCTCTACCAGTTCGGGGCCGCTCTCTTCGGAGATGATAATCTCCTCGCGCCTCTTCAGAAGGGCCAGCAGTTGCGCCTTCTGCGACTCGCGCAGTTGCCCGAACGAGGCGATGCTGTCGCTGAGTCCCTTCAACTTCTCCTGAGTGTGCTCCGCCTCAACCCGCGAGACGCCCTCCTCGCTCTCCGTACGATTGCGGAAGAAGGTGGTGATGCTCATCACCAAGCCGTACCCCTTCATGAGCCGCGCATTCACGTCCTGCTCCACCTCCCGGCGGAGCACGTCGAGCCCGCCCGGAGGATGCCGCAGCTCTTCGTCCGAACAGGTCGCAAGATACGCCCTGATGTTCTTCTCGGCGGTCGCCTTGACCTCCGCGATGCTGGCGTCGCGGGACTGGAAGATGTACCAGCCGTTTTCGTGGACGCCGACAATCTGGAAGTCGCCCTCGAAGATGAACTTCTCGCCCGAGCGGAGGGGATTGACCTCGGCGGTGAACGGGTACAACGCGCGCTGCAAGTTCTTCAGCCGCTCGATGAGCTTGTCGTCAAGCTGCTTGGGGACGATGCTGACGACGCGTGCCTTGAACTGCTCTTCAAGTTTCGTCCTGATGCGTTCCGCCAAACTCTCCTCGACCGTCGGGACGCTGACATCCTTCGAGAAGCTGAAATTCATATAAAAGTCCGACGGGTCTATTCCGTGCAGATACTGCCCGGCTTCGGCCAGCGCCGTCTTGCACATGGCCTTTCGCACGTCTTCTTGCCGGTTCAAATAATCCTTCACGTCCATCAGGTCGTTAATCTTGGCGGTGATGGCAATCTGCAATTTGACGTGAACGTCCGAGACCCGCGTGGCGAAAGTTCCCGACGGCTCGATGGTGAAGTTGTCGAGCAGCTTATACGGCGCGAGGCTCGGTTGCGAGATGAGCTGTTCCAGACGGTAACCGATGGCCGCGGCCTGCTCGCGCATCTTCTCCTTGATGCTGCTCGCGATTTTTGCCTCGCCGCCCGAGCCGCCGGAGCCGCCTGAGCCATTGTGACCGGCGTGCGCCCCGCCGTTGCTTTCGGCCTCGTTCGAGTCCTTCTCAGGCTCTCTGAAGTTGAGCAGGAGGTTGATGTACTTCTTGCCGAAGAGTTCCTCTCGGATGACCCTGTCCAGAGCCTTCTTTATCCACTCGGCGGGATCTATAGGGGAGATGGCCTGATAGAGCGCGACGTTCGTCAGCTTCATCTGAAGCGTGTTGTTAATCTCTATGGGGTCAGGGAACTCCGGGATGTCGCACTTGACCGGGTGCTTCAGCTCGAAGAACTTCTTGTCGTCCGGCACTAGCGCGGTCGCCGGACTTTCGAGGCTGAGGTATCCGACCCGCCGCCCCTTCCCGCTCAAAGACTCGTCGAGGTGTTCTCTGAGCTGCACCTTGAACCCATCGCCGTTAATCTCCGTGCAGAATTGATGAAGCGAGACGTGCTCGACGAGGTATGCTCGCGTGGCCCCGACCACGATGGATTCGAGCCGCTCCTCGGCGTGCATCGAGAGGATGGCGTTGACCTTGTCAGTTTCGTCCACGACCAGCTCGGCGGTGAGCTTCAACTCCTGCTCTTGGTCGGAGTCCTTGAGCCGCACCATCGTGCGCGTCGGCCCCACGTTGAACTTCGCCAGCGCCTCTTCGCCGTCGAGCGAGAGGCTGACCTTGAGCGTCAGCCCGGCCTCGCGCTCGGCCTCGCGCAGGATGTACTTCTGCAAATCCTTCTGCGACTGGTAATAGTTGTTGATGAAGGCTCCGGGGTCTTCGCTCGTGAAGGCGGCCACCCACTTTCTGAGCAGGCCGTCGAGGACGATGCCCGGGTGTGAGTCGCTGAAGAGCGCCTCGGCCACCTGTTGCTCGCTGCCCGACCTGACGCGCGCCTGATAGTTGACGCAGATGTTAATCTCCCGGCCCGTTTCAAAGTCGGCGACCGCGCACAGAGGCCCACGGCACTCGGCGGTGTGGCGCGCGTCGTCGGTGTTCGACACCAGATAATATTTCACGGGGCCGAAGATGGGCGGCCTCGGCACGGCCTTTTTCTTACGGCAGTCGATGATTACGATTTTGGCCGCGTCGGATTCATTTTTGAAGCCCCTCTCGATTTTGCGGATGACGATATCGAGCGGACGGGATTGAGACATTTGAGACCTCCATTTTCCTTCGTCAGTATTTCCTTCGTCAGTCGGCTTGCCTTCTAAGGATTTTGAATCGCTTGATGAGATACCTGACCCAGTTGCGCCTGCGGCTCAGGCGTCGGCGCGGCGTGCCGCTCTGCATTTCGAGCGCGTTGATGTGCCACAGAAAATAGTCCGCCAGCTCAGTCCAGCAGTCGATGAGGTCTTTCTGCTGCGCGGGGGTGGTGACGGAGACGACCTTTCGCAAAAGGAGGTCGAAGACGGCCTCGGTCTCCGGTCGCGGGGCGGCGTCGCGCGCGCCGTGGCCGTTCCCCGCGCCGACGGCCACGTCACTGCCCAGAAGAATCACCGCCCACTCGGCGAGCAGCGCCCCGAGCGAGATGTTGAGACTTTCGGAAGAGCCTTCGTCCTCTTCGTCCGTCAACACCTCCTTGAGTCCGGGGTGGAAGAGCCAGTTGGTGAGCAGCGAGAGATTGCTTTGCGCCGCGCGCCCCCCTTCGGGCGACTTCAGGCCGGGCGTCGCCAGCAGCGGGTAACGGCAGGGCCAAGAGCCGTAGAACTTCGAGTCGAACTCCGAAGTGGTGTCGAGGCAGTAGTCGAAGATGAGGCGTAAGGCGTACTGGTTCGAGGGCGAATAAAAGAGCGGGTTGCGGTCGCGCTCGGGCAGCCAAGACTCCAAGGCTTGCAGCACCTCGTAGACGCCCGCGTCGCGCTGCCTGACGCGGTCATAGAGGGCGAAATAATTTTTCAGCCTGATGGTCTCGACGCCCTGATCGAAAAGCTGTCGAATCCACTTCAGCTCTAGCTGCTGCGTGGTATGAAGCCGCCTCACGATTTCCAGCACGGCCTCGTGCTGGCCCGACACCATGAGCTGCGTGAAGAAGTCGTTTATCGTCTTCTCAAGATGAGGGTGCTCAAGCATCTTGCGCACCAGCCTCGCGACGGTCGAGTAGACTATTCTCATCGCCGCCTCGACGTTGCCGGGAAGTGACGGCTTGTACGCGGGGTCGCCCGGGCTCAATTCCTCGCCGCGCGCCTTCTCAAGCAGCGGCGAAAGGGGCGTGACGATGTCGAAGAGCCAATCCCTGCCGAAGGTCTCGGGGCTTTCCAGCGCCATGTTGACGGCGACGGTGGCGACGCCTTCATTGACGTTGAGCGAGCGGTCGAAGAGCAGCCCGAGGTTCTGGATTCTGCTGAACTGCTTTTTGAGATAGAAGCCCTTCTCGGTTTCCAGATACGTCCTCAAGTCCTGACGCGTCGCCGGGTCTGCGAAGTCGAATCTGCGGGCCGAGTCTTTGTCGATGACGATTTCGAGCCTGCACTCGGTGAGAATCTCATCCGCGCCGTCCTGCCAGTGGCGTAATAGTTCCTGCTCCTCCCAGACGAAGGCCGCCGCCGCTTCTTCGCCGGGAGGGTGCTCGGCCCGCGCCTTGTCGGGCATCTCCGCCGCGACCGCTTGCGTCGCCTTCGGCGCGGGGACTGCGACCTTCGTCGTCAGACCTTCGAGCAGCGCCGCTACAACGCGATTGAATTCGTGCGGGTTGAGGTCTGGGAAATAGGCGGCTACATAGAGCACCGTGTCTTTAACCGAGTCGCCGCCCTTGAAGAACGACCTGATGAAACTCCCGCGAGCGTCCGTCTCTTCCTGCACGGGGGAGTCGCCCTGCTCTATCTTCGAGACCTCCTCCTCCAACTGACCGCTCCTGATAAGTTCTCTCACTTGCGAGCAGAAGGCTTCCTCCTCCGCCGCCCACGAGCCCTTGGCGCGCTGCCGCTCGATGCTGGCCTTCAAGCTCTGGTGTCGCTCTGGGAAGTGGTGTTTGAGGAGTTTGGGGAGGCAATCTATCTCCCAACGCGGAAAGAAGAATGGCTCCCTGTCCTCCGTGACGAGCTTATGCATGTGCGACGAGTTGCCGCGACAGATGAGCCATAACTTGTTGCTCAGCAGATAGTCGCTCAGGTTCAGCGCAGTCTGTTTCTTGCCCAGAAGCGATTCGAGAAAAAACTTTCCCCTCTTGCCGCTCGCGTCCACGAGGACGACGGAGGGCTCTGGCGTATCCGTGAGCGGGTTGGCGAAAAGCTCGATTGTCAGTTCGGAGTCTTCAAGCTCATTCCTGTCGCAGTCCAGATAAAACTTCTGCCAGCCGCCTTCGGCGTCCAACGCCTCGACCAGCGCCGAAGCGGACGCGTCTGCGAGGTCGTCGTCGAAGCAGTTGACCACGAGCAGGCGGCTCTTCTTCAGCTCGTCTAGGTGGCGCGGCAACTCGTCGAACTCGAACTCGGGCAGCTCTAACTCGCCGCGCGGGTGAAGCGTGGAGACGACTTCGAGATAAGACCTTTTGACCTTTTTCTTCTTATCGTCTTCTTCACCTTCAGGACTACCCGGCCCGCCCTGAATGGTGATGATGGTGTTCCCATCCCCCACAGAGACCTGCCCTGCCTTGACGCTCCCGAAGTCCTGCCTCGACTCGACCTTCTCGTACGTGATGCGCTCTTTGCCCACCACGACCTGCGTCGCATCCGCACTCCCGAAGACCTGTTTCAGCTTGGCCTTCCCGAACTCAATCTTCCCCGTCGGGCTGACGAAGAGGTCGCCGCGCCCGCTGTTCTTCTCGGCGCTCATCAACTTGAAGAGCTTCTTCTCGTCCTTCGCCGCAGATTCCTTTTTCGACGGGCTGGCTTTCTGCTCGCCGCCATTCTTCCCCAATTGCTCTTGCTCTTCATCCTTCACGCCCGCGTTGCCTGAGAGGATTGGCGTAGGCTTCAGGCCGGCGGACGGCAACGCGTTCGGGTTCGGCGGATTTTCTCGCCATCCGCAATTACATTGGGCGGGGGTTTCCAGAGGTTTGGCGCAGTCAGGGCAGTTCTTCATCATTCAAATCTCACTCAGGCATGCGAGAAATCGCTCGGCGGCAGTTCTCCCGGCTGCCTACTATGTATACGGCGGCAAAATATTACCAGGAGGGTAAACGTGCTGAGGGTTATCTAAAGGTGGAGGCCGTCACGCTCAACTTCGACTCTTCGCGTCAGCGCTTTTTGTTCTTCGCGCCGCCCGTGCCGGTGTTGAGATACATGGTGCTGGTGTTTCCATCGCCCACGACCATCTGCCCGCTCACTTCCACTTGTCCGAACGAGATGGATTTCGACTCGGTCGGCTTGGCAGACGGACTCTCAACCTTCTCGATGTCATTGACGGGAGCCTGTGCATCCTCTTTCGCTTCTGGCGTCTTCCAGAGCAGACCTTCGCGGGCGTTGCTGAAGAGCACGGGGATGGCCCAGTCCGTGCTCCCCGGCGGGAGGTCTGCGAGGACTGCCTTTCGCCCCTCGGCGACGCAAGCCTCAAGCGTGTGGCCTTCCGCGAGCGTTTGGTAGAACTCGTGCGCGAAGAGCGTAGCCATGTCGTCGCGAATCACGTCCTGCATGGCGATTACCGCCGGGACGCCCGCGGCCAGTGCGGCATGCGCCACGCCGAGCGGCGCGGAACTCATAGAGGGCGAGGCAGTCTGGCAGGCATTGAGGAACAAGAGTCGCAGGGACGTGTCCCTGAAGAAGTAGCTCAGAGTTTGTGCGCTGACCCGGCGCGCGCGCCCTTCGTCGTCTTCGAGGATGAGGTGGCCCGTGTCCTGCGCGAACTCGCCGTGGCCGACGTAATGGAGCGCGTGGTAGGGCTGCCGCAACTCGCGCTGTAACTTTTTCATGCTCGCCCCGCGCAAGACTTCGACCCGGCCCACAATGCCCGCGTCCTTCAACTCGCCGAGGCACGCGCAGGCCAGCTCCAACTCTTTTTCGACCGCGGGCAACTGCGTCACGTCGCTCGGCGTGGAGGCCGCGAGCAGGATGTTGAGCGGCCCCCGGCTCTCGGTCGGGTAGACTTCCGGGCGGTCGAAGAAGAAACGCACGACCGGGCGTCGCGGCGACAGTGCGAGGTGATAAGAACCGTCGTGAATGCTCTCCCAAGGGAGCGCGGCCAGCCCCGGCGCGCGAATGTCGAGCCGCAGCCGCATGATGTCTTGGGCTTCCAGACTTTGCTCGCTCCGCTCCCAAAGGCTCTTGATAGGAGCCGGGAACAGAGACTTGAAGAGCGCCTCGCCGAGAGACCTTGAGGCGGACTGCGCGACCGGCCAGCCGCCGAACCCTTGGGGCGGCTCCGGAATCGCGCCCCCCGATAGAACCAGCGGAACCGCCTCGCTGCGCCAGCGGACGGGCGAGTCGATGACCTCGACCGAATAGCCTTTGGCGCGCGTCCCGTCCAGCTTCAAATCGAAGTCCTTATATCGCATCAACCCTCCCGCATCGCTCTCTGAGTTTCTACGCGGAGGCGTACGGCATCCCGCCTCCAAATCATCATGCGGCGGAGGGCATTACATTACAGCGCAAGACCCGCGCTCACTTTTACGATGGGCCGGGCTGTAATACTTTTTTCGATTCAACATTACTAGCGTCGAGGAGAATCAACCGCCATCGCAATGGACTGGACGCAAGGCTCGTCCGTTCACAGCATTCTTCAAGTTAAGCTCTAGGAAGGAGACGACCGACATGACGATTTCCGATGCGACAGGGAACCAAGAAGCCGGCACACGGGCCGGGGGCAACGTGGAGACGAAAGGAGCCTCGAAGGCTTCGGACACCACGGAAGAGGCCAGCCCGAGAGCGGGCTGTAGCGTCGAGACGAAGGGCGCGAGCAGCGGCACACAAGAAGAGAACCCCGCGAAGGGAAATAGCTGAGCGCCGCCCCTTGCGTTCGTTTCATCGCGGCTCGACTCTCGTGCGTCAGTGCGAATCACGCGAGCCTCAACTTTTCCTCCCTGCGGTGTAGTCGCCCTCCTCACAGGGTCTAAGGCTCAGCGCAGTTCCTCCCAATCAGTCCTCACCCCCGCAAAGAGGGTAGCCGCAAATCATGGGCTGCCCTCTTTTCCGCGTCCCGCGCGTCGCCGCGAAGGGGCGTGCGCAGGGAGGCGTGCGATGATGCGCAGCTTCCCGCATCCGTTAGAGTTGACGAGATTCCCTCCGCAGTAATACCGTAGCGCAACCTTGCCTCGTCGTGACTCGTCCGTGGCCGGACGGTTTCCCGGTGGGCGCGTTCGCTCACTCGTCTCAATTCCGGCGCAAGGCAACTGAGCCGTAGAATCAAATGACACACCCGGCGACTTCACTCTTGAGGCCGGGGCTCGGGCATCTGCCGTCTCTTTTCCCTTATCGCCTGAAGGGTTGCTCGTGATTACACTGACCACGCAGGGCTCGACCCGCCCCGGCCTTCTCCGGGCGAAGCGCCGTGGCCGTGGCGCACTCCTCCTGCTCGTCACAATCACGTCCGCCTGCGTGGCCGCGCTGCTTCCGGCCTCTCAAGCCGTGGCTGCGCGCGAAGCTGTGCGCGGGATAGGCGCGCGCGCGCCGGTTGCGCAGGAGATTTCCGGCGGCGCGGCGCACGAATACGAAATCGAGTTGCTGGCCGGGCAGCAGATTATCGTGCAGGTCGCTAAGGGTGACCTGCACCTTTCGGTGACGCTCTCGGGTTCCGACGGGCGTGTGCTCGAAGAGTTCGTCAGCCGTCGTTTCGGCCCGCTCCGCGTTTCGCATATCACGAAGGCGGCGGGCACTCTTCGACTGGAGGTGCGGTCGCTTGAGAGTGACGCCGCAGGCAGGCGTTACGAGTTGAGGGTAGAGAGGGCGGGGAACGCCAGCGCGCTCGACAGGAAAGATCAGCTTGCGGCGGCGGGCTACGCACGGGCCGAGAGGCTTCGGGCCGACTGGACTCGGAAGTCTCTGCGCGAGGCCGTCGGCGAGTATGAGAAGGCGGCGGGGCTTTGGCGTGGGGTTTCGCGCCGTCGCGAGTCGGCCAAAGCGCTCGCGGCGCTCGGAGAGACTTACTTCATTCTCGGAGACTATCGGCCCGCGCTCGACGCCTTCTCGCGCGCTCGCGCGCTCAGCCGCACGGCGGGCGACCGCGAAGCCGAGGCGCATGCGCTGAACCAACTCGGCCACATCCACGCCAGCGTCGGCAACAAGGCGAAAGCCCTCGAATTCTCCCGCAGGGCGCAAGACTGCTTGCGGCAGGCCGACGCCGCCGACACGGTCGAGCAACTACGCGGCGAGGCACAGTCGCTCAACAACCGTGGCGAAGTTCATTACTCACTCGGCGAGCTGAAAGAGGCTCTGGACTGTTTCGACGGCGCGCTTAATCTATGGGAGAGAGCGCCAGACCGACGAGGGCAAGCGCTCGCGCACATCAACCTCGGGTACGCGTACACCGACTGCGGCGACCTCTCGAAAGCCTTCGAGCACTACACGCGGGCGCTGTCGCTCTGGCGCGCGGTTGACGACCGCCGTGGCGCGGCACTCTCGCAGACCGCCCTCGGGGCCATCAACTCTTTCCTCGGCAAGTGGCAACTGGCGCTCGACGCTTACCGAGAGGTGCTGCAAATACTCCGCTCACTCGGCGACACGCAGAGCGAGGCCGTGGTGCTCAACAGCGTCGGTCAGGTCTACGAAGACTTGAGCGAGCCGAACATGGCGCTCGACTATTACAAGCGCGCCCTGACCCTTAACCAAGAGAACGGCAATCGCGGCTTCGAGGCCGTGACGCAGTACTACATCGGGCGCGCATACCGCCAGTCGGGCGACAACGAGCGGGCGCTCGACTTCTACCGGCAGAGCCTCGCGCTCAGCCAGCGTCTCGGCAAGCGTCGCGTCGCGGCTTACGCCTTCATGGACATCGGCGCAATCTACAACTCGCTCAAGCAGGAGCAGTTCGCGCTCGACCAGTACAAAGAGGTTCTCAAGTTCTACCGCGAGGCGGGCGACCGGCGGGGACAGGCCAACACCCTTAAGACCATCGGCGATATTCACTACTCGTCCGGCGACAAGCGACAAGCGCTCGACTACTTCGAGCAGTACCTCTCGCTCAGCCGCGAGGCCAGCGACCGCAGCGGCGAGGCCACCGCGCTCTACGACATCGCGCGCACCGAGCGCGACCACGGCAACCTCGACGCCGCGCTCGGTCACATCACCGAATCGCTCAAGATTATCGAGACGCTGCGCACGCAGGTGGCGAGCCAACAGTTGCGCACCTCCTACTTCGCCTCAATCCAGAAACACTACGCGCTCTACATCGCCCTCCTGATGCAGATGCACCTGCTCAACCCGGAGGGTGGCTTTGCCGTCGCGGCCTTCGAGGCGAGCGAGAGCGCGCGCTCCCGCTCGCTGGTCGAGACGCTGCTCAGGGCCGGGGACGACGTGCGCCTCAACGCGAATCCCGAGCTGTTGGAGCGCCAGCGGACGCTCCAATTCAAGCTAAGCTCCAAGGCTCTCCACCTGATGCGCCTGCGCAACAGCACTTTGACAGAGGCCGGGGCGGAAGAGATTGAGCGCGAGCTGCGCGGGCTCACGAACGAGTATCATGAGGTGGAGGCTCTCATCAGCGTCAACAGCCCGCGCTACGCGAGCCTTACGCAGCCGCCGCCCCTCCGGCTCGAAGACCTTCAAGCCGAGTTGCGCGGCGACGATGTGGTCATGCTCGAATACGCGCTCGGGGAAGAGAAGAGTCACCTGTGGGCGGTGACTTCCGACTCTTTCGCCAGTTACGAGCTGCCGGAGCGCCTGAAGATTGAAGAGGCCGCGCGCCGCGTCTATCAACTGCTTAGCGCGCGCGGCTCGGGCGACGCCGACGCGCGTTACTGGCGCGAAGCCTCTGCGCTCAGCCGCATGCTGTTGGGGCCGGTAGCCTCTCGCCTCGGCGGCAAGCGCCTGCTGATTGTCGCCGACGGCGCGCTTCAATACATCCCTTTTGAAGCGCTGCCGCTCCCAAGGCTTGAAGGCTCAGACGCCGACAAGGCGGGCGACGACGCGGGCGGAGACGGCCCGCTGGTGCTGAAACACGAAGTAGTTTATTTGCCGTCGGCTTCGACGCTCATGGCTTTGCGGCGCGTGAAGTCCACGCCGACCGGCCCGCGCAGGTCAGTCTTCGCCTTGGCCGACCCTGTTTTCGATGTCGAAGACCCTCGATTGAAGGTGCAGCCGCCGCGCGCCGTAGCTGCGGACGCAGCCGCGCCGCCCC
>WUUC01192584.1_pt1 | contig 25622 bp, 13 predicted proteins | sample 6278441 | NCBI WGS metagenome assembly WUUC01 (sample SAMN13675441, study PRJNA597444) | soil metagenome | isolation source: soil | place: USA: Washington | collected 2017-10 | reverse complement strand
GTTTCACAATGTAATCAGAAGCGCCTGCGTCGATACATTTTTCACGATCTCCCTTCATAGCTTTGGCAGTCACCGCGATAATCGGCAAGTCGCTATAGCGTTGGTCGCCCCTGATCTTCTGCGTGGTTTCATACCCATCCATTTCCGGCATCATGATATCCATCAAAACCATTTCTATTTTCGAGTTGTCATTGATCATTTTTATAGCTACACCACCGCTTTCGGCAGTAAGCACATTGATCTGAAACCGTTCGAGAATTGTAGTCACTGCAAACAGGTTTCGCACATCATCATCAACAACAAGGACATTCTTCCCAGCGAGAATATCGTGCCGGTTATGAATGTTTTCGATCGCCGCCCGCTTTTCAGGCGAGAGTGACTTATGACGTATATGAAGATGGGAGATCGTCACTTCTAACAGGTTTTCAAGCGATTCACTGTCTTCTACTGCGACCAGTGTCGGATCTGCCTCGAATTTTTCACCCTGGAGATCTTTCTGCGCCTTTTCGCTATAAACGATCACCGGTGCACCGGTCTTCCTTCTCGCATAGAGACTTTGTAAGAAATCATCCCCGTTAGCCTGTGACCATGGGTGATCGACGATAATACAATCGTAGGACATTGTGGTCAAAGCGTCGAGCTCACTTTCGAGTTGCGGAATAACGGTGACTTTCAGCAGTTCGTCGCGATGCACGTTTGCAATGCGGTTTGTATCGTTTTCGTTGTTGCCGATCACGATCACATTACGCATACGGTTAGCTCCGTACGAAACGATGTCCTGGAACAACGTCTTCAATGCGGCCGAGTTATCCCCGCTCCTGTGAACAAAACTCCTCGCTCCGCGCCTCAAGGCAAGGTCACGATTCTGTTCTGCAGATACTACATGGATCGGGATGTGGCGAAGAGATAGGTCATGTCTCAACAAGCTGATCACCTTCCACGCGCTGGAATTTTTTCCTTTGAATTCCATGATCACCGAGATCGGATCGAACCTGTTGATAAAGTCAAACACTTCGAGGTAGTTGGTTGCGATGATCGCCTTCAAACCGATCTCGTGCGCTTTCTCAATCAGGGTCTTACTGAATTCAGGTTCCGTTTCAACGATCAGCACGCAACGTTCATGCGACTGAATAGTATTGCGATCGTCACCCGTTTCACTGATGGAATCCCCGTGATCGAACACGAGCTCCTTCACCTGTTGAATTGTGGTTTTCTCGCCGGTGTTTTTTACCAGCACTTTCTGGAGCTGTTCGGGCAAACCGGGCTTGAGCGAGAGAACGCCCGCCTGGAGGTACGGCCGGATAGGAAGGAACAGCGTGAATATGCTACCCTTTCCTTCTTCACTTTCGATCTCGATACCACCACCAAGCAACTCGGCGAGGCCTTTACTGATTGATAGTCCGAGGCCGGTTCCACCATATTTACGACTGGTAGAGCCTTCCGCTTGCTGGAATGCTTCGAAGATGATCTGCTGTTTCTCTGAGGAGATACCGATACCGGTATCGCTGATCGAGAATGCGATCACCTGGTCGGCGGTGTCGAGATAAGGATTTCCCTTTCTCCATCCCTTTGCGGCAATAAAGATCCGCAGAATAACTTCGCCGGCTTCCGTGAACTTGAATGCATTCGAAAGAAGGTTCTTGATGATCTGGTTGAGACGTTGTACGTCCGTCTCGATGATATCGGGAAGGGTCGTATCGGTCTCTATCCTGTAACGGAGCTTTCTCGCTTCGGCGATAGGCTTGAAGGTCGTCTCTGCAAACGAAGTGATCTCCGCGATGGAGGACTTCGAAATGTGAGGCGTGATGTGACCGGACTCGATCTTCGACAGGTCGAGGATGTTGTTGATCAGCTGGACGAGGTCGTCGCCGCAAGCGTGGATCGTACGGGCATATTGAACCTGTTTCGATGTAAGGTTCCCATCCGAGTTTTCGAAGAGTTGTTGCGCCAGGATCAACAAGCTGTTCAATGGCGTACGCAACTCATGCGACATGTTTGCAAGGAACTCCGACTTGTATTTCGAAGTAAGCGTAAGCTGGTTTGCCTTCTCTTCCAGAGAGCTCCGGGCATCTTCCACTTCCACGTTCTTCAACTCGAGCTCGTCTTTCTGTTTTACCAGCAGGAGCGCTTTGTCCTGGAGCTCGTCGTTGGTCCTTCTCAATTCTTCCTGCTGTATCTTCAACTCGCCGGCGAGTGATTGAGACTGGCTCAACAGCTCTTCCGTTCTCGAGTTGGTTTCGATCGTGTTCAACACGATACCGATACTTTCTGTCAACTGTCCGAGGAAGTCGATGTGTGTCTGGCTGAACGAATCGAGTGACGCGAGCTCGATCACACCTTTCACTTTCGTTTCGAACACGACCGGCAGTACGATGAGGCTCGACGGCTTGATCTTTCCGTGAGCCGTATTGATCTTCACGTAACGTTGAGGCACGTTCGTCAACAATATTTTTTCTTTCTGGTATGCGCACTGACCGATAAGGCCTTCGCCCACGGCAAACTCTCTCGGTATGTGCTGCTCTTCCTTGTATGCATACGATTCGAACAGGCGAAGCATGTCTCCCTTGTTCTCGTCGTCCTGTTGTAAGATGTAAAAGGCGCCGTAGTGTGCATTCACAACCTGTGCAAGCTCCGAGAGGATCCGCTTGGTCACTGTGTGAAGGTCTTTCTGACCTTGCAACATCTGTGTGAACTTGGCAAGGTTCGACTTCAGCCAGTCCTGTTCCTGGTTCCTGAGCGTTGTTTCGCGCAGGTTGGTGATCATCTGGTTGATGGTATCTTTCAGAGCTTCCAATTCACCCTTCGCATCCACGCGGATCGTCCGGGTCAAGTCACCCTTCGTCACCGCCGACGCAACCTCCGAGATCGATCGCACCTGCGTGGTCAGATTCGCAGCCAGCTGGTTCACGTTCTCTGTAAGTCCCTTCCACGTACCGGAAGCACCAGGCACACTTGCCTGACCACCCAATCGTCCTTCGACACCCACTTCTCTCGCCACCGTCGTTACCTGGTCGGCGAACACCGCGAGGGTGTCGATCATTTCGTTGATCGTATCCGTCAGCTGGGCAAGTTCACCGAGGGCGTTGATGGAGAGCTTCTGTTTCAGGTTACCCTTCGCAACCGAGGTCACGACTTTCGCGATACCGCGCACCTGGCCTGTAAGGTTGGACGCCATCTGGTTCACCGAGTCCGTAAGGTCTTTCCATGTACCGGCTACACCGCGCACTTCAGCCTGGCCGCCGAGCTTACCTTCCGTACCCACTTCTCGCGCCACCCTCGTTACTTCAAATGCGAATGAGTTCAGCTGCTCCACCATCGTATTGATAGTGTCTTTGAGCTCGAGCATTTCCCCCTTCACATCCACCGTGATCTTCTTCGACAAGTCACCCTTCGCAACCGCGGTTGTTACACCGGCAATGTTACGCACCTGGCCTGTCAGGTTACCGGCCATCTGATTCACAGAGTCTGTAAGGTCTTTCCATGTACCGCCGACACCAGGCACGAAGGCCTGTCCACCAAGTTTTCCTTCCGTACCCACTTCTCGCGCCACCCGGGTTACTTCCGATGCAAAACCGCGAAGCTGATCCACCATGACGTTGATGGTTTCTTTCAGCTCCAGGATCTCACCGCGTACGTCCACCGTGATCTTCTTCGACAAGTCACCGTTCGCCACGGCTATGGACACGTTGGCAATGTTTCGGATCTGGGCGGTAAGGTTACCAGCCATCTGGTTTACCGAGTCCGTAAGACCTTTCCACACACCACCTACACCACGCACTTCGGCTTGACCGCCGAGCTTACCTTCCGTACCCACTTCTCGCGCCACACGTGTTACTTCAGAGGCGAATGAGTTCAGCTGATCCACCATGGTGTTCATGGTTTCCTTCAGCTCCAACATCTCACCCATAACGTCCACCGTGATCTTCTTCGACAAGTCACCCTTCGCAACAGCGATCGTCACCTCGGCGATGTTTCGCACCTGGTTGGTGAGGTTATCCGCCATTTTATTTACCGAATCGGTAAGGTCTTTCCATGTACCGTCAACACCGCGTACAACGGCTTGTCCACCGAGTCGTCCTTCCGAGCCCACTTCTCGCGCCACACGGGTTACTTCAGAACCGAATGAATTCAGCTGGTCCACCATGGTGTTCACCGTATTCTTCAGCTCGAGCATTTCCCCGCGCACGTCCACCGTGATCTTCTTCGAAAGGTCGCCTTTCGCAACCGCCGTCGTTACCTCGGCAATGTTTCGCACCTGGTTGGTAAGGTTGGAAGCCATCTGGTTTACCGAGTCTGTAAGGTCTTTCCATGTTCCACCCACACCAAGCACCGTCGCCTGGCCACCGAGCTTTCCTTCCGTACCCACTTCAAGCGCCACACGGGTTACTTCAGAACCGAATGAGTTCAGCTGATCCACCATGGTATTCACAGTGTTCTTCAGCTCGAGCATTTCCCCGCGTACGTCCACCGTAACTTTCTTCGACAAGTCGCCTTTCGCCACAGCTGTCGTCACACTCGCGATGTTACGAACCTGGCCGGTAAGGTTGGAGGCCATCTGGTTTACCGAGTCTGTAAGGTTCTTCCAGACCCCACCGACGTCTTTCACAGTCGCTTGTCCACCGAGTCGTCCTTCGGTACCCACTTCAAGCGCCACACGTGTTACTTCAGATGCGAATGAGTTCAGCTGGTCCACGAGCGTGTTCACCGTGTTCTTCAGCTCGAGCATTTCTCCTTTTACATCCACCGTAATTTTCTTCGACAGGTTACCGCGGGCAATCGCGGTCGTTACTTCCGCAACGTTTCGCACCTGGCCTGTAAGGTTGGAGGCCATCTGGTTCACCGAGTCCGTCAGGTTCTTCCATGTACCGCCGACGCCTTTCACAGTGGCCTGCCCACCGAGTCGACCTTCGGTACCCACTTCAAGGGCCACACGAGTTACTTCCGATGCGAAGGAGTTCAGCTGATCCACGAGTGTGTTCACCGTGTTCTTCAGCTCGAGCATTTCACCCTTTACATCCACCGTGATCTTCTTCGACAAGTTACCACGGGCGATAGCTGTTGTTACTTCCGCAACGTTCCGCACCTGGTTGGTAAGATTACCAGCCATCTGGTTCACCGAGTCTGTAAGGTCTTTCCACACACCACCGACGCCTTTAACTTTCGCCTGGCCACCGAGCTTTCCTTCCGATCCCACCTCGCGTGCAACACGCGTTACCTCCATCGAAAAGAGATTCAGCTGTTTCACCATGTGATTCACCTCTTTGGAGATCCTGAGGAATTCTCCTTCGAGCCTGTGATCGCCGATCTGCTCTGGCATTTCCTGCGAAAGGTTACCCTTCGCCACCGAGCTGATCACATTCGCGATCTCGATCGTGGGATGCACAAGGTCGGAGATGAGAGAGTTCAGCGAAGCCATCCCATCCTTCCACGCACCCCGTTTACTGGGCAGGTCGAGCCTGTGAGTAAGTTTTCCCTGTTTACCTATGGTGAGGGCCGCACGATCGAACTCACGCATCATATCCTCATTGAGTGATATGATCTCATTGAGCGTATCGTAGATCTTGCCATAGATACCCGTTTCTTCCACGGGCATGCGAACGGAGAAATTTCCGTTCTTGACCTCACTTAATATTTGGAGGAGGAGTTTTCCATCGAACGGCTCGATATTCTCGTGATGTCCGTTCGTGGCCATTCCGTTAACGCCGTTAACACCGTTTTTTATCGTCGGTGTTTTCTTCAACGCAACATTCCGGGCCTTTCCTTTCGCTGATTTAGTTTCCATAGAGGCAGGTTATGTGGTAGCTATCTCGTTTTGGTTGTATAGTTCACTTATTTTTGGAAGATCTTATTTGCGTGCGCGTTCCAGTTTCGTGCGCTGGATGATCTTGAGACCTTTATCCTGTATCTCGATCAATCCTTCATCTTTGAAGTCAGCAAGCGTACGGTTAAGAGACTCGGTGGAAGTGCCCACCATTTTCGAAAGATCTTTCCGGGGTACCGAGACAACAGGGATGATATCCCGGTTAGACGCAGTAGCGTCGCTTTCTATCTGTTTGATCAGCACGGTAGCAACTCGCTGGCGTACCGATTGGTAGGCGAGGTCGAACATGGTGTTCTCTGCTTCGTACAGGTTGCTCGACAGCATGGCAATAAACTTCTTGGCGATCTCCTTATTGGTGTAGATCATGGTGAGGAAGTCCTGGTGGGGGATGAGGTAGATCTCAGCCTCCTTTACAACAATAGCGCTTTCGTTGTTCGCTTTGTTTTCAAGCAGAGGCACGAAGCCAATGAATTTGCCTTCACCGTGCAGTCCGGTGATCAGCTCTTTGCCTTCGTTGTTCGACTTGTAAGTTTTTACCTGGCCTTTGGCGATCAGGTAAAGATAATTGGGCTGCTGACCTTCGATGAATACGAATTCTTTTTTCTTATAGACCCTCGACCGGCGGTTCTCCGATAGCTTTTTGAAATCGGGGAGCTGCCTGGCTTTGTTGAAGAAGTCATCGATGTCGGCAATGTTGTTCTGGAATGTCGTCTTGATCAGGTCGTTCTTTTTGAGCCTGAGCTCGATCACCTTCAGAAGTTCCAGCCCGTCGAAGGGCTTGGTGATGTAATCGTCGGCTCCGAAGTTCATTCCCTGGCGAAAATCCTTTTGCTCCGCTTTCGCGGTAAGGAAAATGAACGGAATGTTCGCCGTCGCGGGATCCTTGCTGAGTATGTGGAGTACACCGTATCCATCCAGCTCGGGCATCATGATGTCGCAAAGGATGAGGTCGGGATGATGTTGCTGAACAGCTTCAATTCCCAGCCGTCCGTTGGTAGCAGTGACTACGTTGTACCTGCCGAGTTTCAAAATCGAGGCTATGCTCTCACATACCTCTACACTGTCCTCGATAACTACAATTTTATGACTCATATGGCGATCATTTAAATGTCTCCGTTAGCTGCGCCTCCGTCGTTGCGGGGCGTTTCCCTGTAGGCAGTGTCACTGTAAACTTCGTCCCTTCATCCAGTCTGCTGTCGAATGTGATCTGACCGTTCAATAGCGTTACGTATTTCTGTGTAATGTGAAGCCCGAGGCCTGTTCCCTCGATATTGGTTGCGTTGCGGGCACGGAAGAACCTTCCGAAGATGTTCTTGTGCTCGTCGGCAGGTATACCGATGCCTCTGTCTTCTACAGTGATCAGGAGGCGGTCTTCATTCAGGTCGGAATTGACCCTGATGATCGACTCGGTACGTGAGTACTTGAGCGCGTTGGATATGAGATTCGTCAGGATGCTCCACAACAGGTGGTGATCGAGATGCATGATAGCCTTCCCAACATGATTGTACTCGATCTGCTGTCCTGCCTTCTTGATCAGGTCCATTTCGCCAATGAGATCATCCTGGAAGTATTCGGGTACGTTAATGTCGCTATGCACAACACTGACCTTGTTGGCTTCCAGTTTTTCGAGAGAGAGGAATTCGTTGAGAATATTAGTAAGGTTGTTCACCGACCGTTTGATGCGGCTGGTGTGAACGATCTTTTCTTTACTGTAGTCGTCGCCTGAGTAGCTTTCGAGAAGGAATGTAGATGCGAGTATGGCCGTAAGCGGGGTCCGGAATTCGTGTGAAGCCATGGTTACGAACCGCGACTTCAGTTCGCCAAGCTCCTTCTCACGATCCAAAGCTGCGATGAGGCCTTCCTGCATTTTCTTTTGTTCTGTGATATCCTGGAAGACGCAAAGCACCTCATTGATGGCCCCGTTTGTCTCTTTCAGGGGGATCGCCTTAACATTATAATGCCGGTCGCCCCCGCGGGCTTCGTACACGACACTTTCGCCGTGAAAGGCGCGCCTTAAAATGGGGAGAGTATCCCCCTCGAGGTGTGGAATATTATACCCAATAGAGTTGGTGTTTCCGGAACCCAAATCGGTGATTTCCGTCATTGAAACTCTATTTCCGCCTATTCGCCCGAATTGCATTTGCTTGTTGAGGGTTCCTATCACAACCTCTGGAAAATTTTGGGCCAGCGTTTCGTGCAAATGACGGATGCGGTTAAGCTGCTCGACCGCCGAATTGTGCGACTCGTCGCCTAAAGCGACCGGCTGGTCTGTTGTGGTATTAAAACGGCCTGTACTCATAACGCGATACAATTACGTGATGACTCCATCACTGGTGGTAGTTTGTTTCAGGGATTTTGAAATACACATCGCGCCGGTGGAGCTCAATGGTAGGAGAGAACCGGAGTTTTTTCACCAGCTAAACAAAGATAGATCATAATTTATTTCACGGATCGTGACCCACATCATCAAATCGGAATGATTCAGATCATCGGTTGTCCAAACAACTATTTTGCCAATCACCTGCGGCCATTTATAACCCGGGTAATTCTTTTTAGGTACAATGACCACAATCATTGAATCATCGGTTAACCCGACTTTAATTTTGGCGTTAACGAAATTTATGCGAAAACAATTTATTATTTTATCATACTGCCTTGTACTCATCCTGACTTCAGGCTGCTATTACAACAAGAAGCTTATCTATCTCGATGATAGACAATTTTCTTCGACCCGACCTACGCTCATCGAAAGTAAAAGGTCTGCCTACAGGCTTCAGCCATCCGATATTATTTCAGTTCAGGTAAAAGGACCGGGCGAAACGACGGTCACCAACTCGTTCAATCTCAATCCAGCGCAGGCTGGCAGCATGTTTGCCAGCCCGGCGAACTTCTATATGGACGGTTACACCATCGATCCCGATGGGAAAATCACATTGCCGGTGATCGGTGAGGTCGTCGTAAAAGACATGACAACGGAGGAGGCACAACAGATAATACAGAAGGCCGCCGATAAATTCCTGACCAACGCAATCGTTATCGTGAAGCTCACCAGCTTCAAAGTCACCGTGCTCGGCGAGGTAAAAAGTCCCGGTTACTACTACGTGTTCAACAGCCAGGCAACGCTACTCGAGGGCCTCGGCATGGCGGGTGACCTTACCGCCTTCGGCAATAGGGAGAACGTCAAACTCATCCGTCAGACACCGGGTGGCTCGGAAGTTGTTATGCTGGATCTCACGGATGCGGACCTGCTTAAGTCGCCCTATTTCTTTCTGATGCCGGGCGACGTGCTTTATGTAGCACCCCTACGGGCAAGGTCCAACAGGTCGAACCTGGAACTGGCAACATTCCTGTTCGGGGCTTTGACGACGACAATTTTGGTAATGAGCTTTGTACAACAGAACAGATAGCGGCAGCGCCGCATACAGGAGGAAAGAAGGAGGGCAGGTAGCGGTTGGATATCTGTATCGGAAATGAATTTGAATAGAAGAAAACCAGTTGGCAAATGAACGGAAAGTTGGATCTGAAGGCGTTGGTTGGGAAACTGATCTCACGCTGGTACATATTTGTAATAGCACTGGCAGTCGTTTTACCCGCTGCCTGGATATACCTGGCTACAACAGATAACATTTACAAAATCAGGGCGTCACTTCTCCTCGACAGTCCCGGGCAGGACGGGATTCAGGGAGAAAAATTCATGAAGGGCATGGAGCTGCTCGGCTCCAGCAACGAGATCGAGGACGAAATAGGTATTCTAAAATCCTATCACATCGTAGGCACTGCGCTGCGAAGACTTTCCCTGGGCATTTCTTACCATGAGAAGAAGAATTTCAAAGCTGTAGAAGTTTACGGCGAGCCGTTCCCGTTCACCATCGAGCTCGATTCGACAGCCGACCAGATCGTCGGCGTTCCCATTTACATCGAACGGACCTCCGCAAAGACATTCTCCCTTCACGCTTCGGCCGAAAATGCCGGAACCTATAATTTCAGCACCGGTAAATCCGGCAGCTCGGTGAAAGAGGTGAACCTTCATTCTGTATGGCTTATGAACGAGCCATTCGTTCATGAAAAACTTAAGTTCCGCGTGAAATTCAACGAGCCTTTCGAAGTGGGCAATGACGAGGGCAAGTATTATTTCGTGATACACGACCTGGGTGCGATGACGGAATCGTATACCGAGAACCTGGACATCAAGCCGATAGCGCGGGATTCGAAAATGGTGGAGATCAGCATTGAAGGGCAGGTGCCCGATAAGGAAATAGCTTTCGTAAACACCCTGCTGGACGTTTACCTGAAGAGCGAGGTCGAGAAAAGAACCCAACGTGGTCTGAAGACCATCGAGTTCATCGACAATCAATTGCAAAATGTGTCGGCGGAGCTGAAGACCGTGGAGGCGTCGCTGGAATCATTCCGGTCGGCGAACAACATACTCGATATCAGCGCCACGGCCGAGAACCTTTCCAAGAACCTTGAAAGGCTGGAAACCGACCGGTCGAAGCTGGATATCAAGCTCCGGTACTACGAATCGATTGCCAACTCCCTGAACTCGAACAACCTGGCGAGCATCGAATCTCCGTCTACCTTCGGGTTGGAAGATCCGCTGCTAAACAGCATGCTGCTGGAGCTGTCGAAGATGAACCAGGAACGAACGGGATTGAAGTACAGCACCAAGGAAGGCAACCCGGTAACGGAAGTGCTCGACTTGAAGATCGCCAATCATAAGAAGGGTCTTCTCGAGAACGTGAACAGTTTCATCACAGCGACCAAGGGCGCGCTGAATGATCTCGATAGCAAGATCGGTAAGGTAGAACAGACCGTTAGCCGTCTGCCGGGTAGTGAGCGACAGCTGGTCAATATCCAGCGACGCTTCGACTTCAACGACAATGTTTACAATTATCTGCTCGAGAAACGTACGGAGGCCGGTATCGCTATTGCGTCGAACACTTCCGAGAAGACGATCGTCGACCGGGCCAAACAAATGGGAAGAGGGCCGATATCGCCGAACCGCCAGCTGATCCTGATTGCCGCTGTGGTCGTCAGCTTCATGTTTGCATTCGGGGTGATCATCGCGAAGGATTTCTTCACCGACAACATTACCACGATCGAAGAGCTGGAACAGACCACGCTCATTCCTCACCTTGGAACCATTGCGCACGGCAGCAGGAGGGATCGTTCCAGCACCGTCGTAGCTCATTCGAAGAACGAGGTGGGTGAATCGTTCCGCTCGCTTCGGGTCAATCTCCAGTACCTGACACAGAATCTGCAGGACCCGGTGATCGGCGTTACCTCGTCGATCGCGAATGAAGGAAAGACATTCTGTTCGATCAACCTTGCCGCTTCCCTGGCGTTGTCGGGCAGGCGTACGGTGATCATCGACGCCGATATGCGCAAACCGCGTGTCGCCAGCCAGTTCCACCTGAAAAACGACGTCGGACTTTCGACATTCCTGATCGGGCATCACACGATGGAAGAGGTGATCAAGCATACGCTTATCGAAGGGCTTGACGTGATCACATCAGGACCGATCCCTCCGAACCCGCTGGATCTCATTGCACTTCCGGCGATGGAGGAACTGATCAACGATCTCAAAAAAGAGTATGACACGATCATCATCGATTCGCCTCCTGTAGGATACGTGTCGGAGTACATCATACTCATGAAGTATACAAACTCCAACATTTATGTGGTGCGCGCCAATTACACGAACCGCGCCCACCTGGAAAAGATCAACCGGCTGTACAAAGATCACAAGATCAAGAATGTGAGCATTCTCTTCAACGATGCGCGAACGCCCATGAACGGGTATCGTTATTCATACTCCTGAATGTAAACAGCCGTGTCAGAAGTAAAAACTTCCACTGGTTTGATCGGTCAGAGCTCGACATTTCTACAACGTTTCAGAAAATATGCTGAGAACGCTTTCTGGCTTATGGCCGAGAAAGGTTTCGCGCTGGCGGCAGGTATGGTCGTCGGGATCTATGTCGCACGTTATCTTCGGCCGGAGGCATTCGGCCTTCTCAATTACTCGATCAGCTTCGTTGGAATATTCTCTGCACTCTCGACCCTGGGTTTGGAGCAGATCATCGTTCGCGAATTATCACGAAATCCAGAACGAAAGGAAGAGCTGCTGGGAACCGGCGTCGCTCTGAAGCTGGCGGGCTCCGTGGTGCTGATCCTGGTAATGGGCATCTTCATGATATCAATGAGACAGGATTCGTTCACCAACATGCTGATCCTCATCATTGCCGCAGCGGAGATCTTCAAGTGCTTCGAGGTCATCAACTACTTCTACCAGTCGCAGGTGAAGTCGAAGTACGTGGTGAGAACCCAGATGTTCATCAACCTGTTCGTTAGCCTGGTGAAAATAGCGATGGTCTACCTGCAAATGCCGCTGGTATGGTTTGCTGTGATCGTGATGATCAATTCAGTGCTGAACGGAGCCGGCTACGTGTTTACTTATTCGAAACAGTCGGGGCTGCTGCGCAACTGGCATTTCGACAAACAACTGGCATTTAGCCTTCTTAAAGAATCATGGCCGCTTGCGCTCTACGGGATTGCACTGCACATCCAGGCGCGGATCGACCAGGTAATGCTCGGCAACCTGCTGAACAATTACGAGGTGGGACAGTATTCGGTAGCGCTGAAGTTCATTGAGATCTTCGGCTTTGTGCCGATGGTTCTGATGAGCACGTTTACACCGGCCGTCAGCAAAGCCAAGCTCATCGACGAAAACCTTTACCATGCACGCCTTGTCAATTTTTACAGGCTCATGTTCGCAGCATTTCTCCTGATGGCCATACCGATCTACTTCTTCGCCGAAGATGTGATCATGTTGCTCTACGGCGCTGAATACCAGGCCGCCGGATTCCTGCTTTCGCTCTTCGCACTCCGGTTGTTCTTCAGCAACATGGGTGTCGGGAAGTCGATCTACATCGTCAACGAAAGCATGTTCACCTATTCACTGCTTACGGTGGTCATCGGCGCTGCCAGCAACATCGCGCTCAACTTTTTTCTGATCCCGCTGTATGGCACCATCGGGGCCATCATAGCGAGCATGATCTCGTTTACCATCAGCATTTTTCTTGTCGACCTTTTCTTCAAGAAGGCGCTGACGAACCTCAAGCTCATGATACGCGGAATACTATCGTTCTGGAAACTGAGGGAAGCCGTATGATCGAGATCAAACCGGTCACCGCAAATTTCTTTCGCTGCCCCGAATGCAGCGCTCCGGAGCCGTTGATCGCCGGTATCGACGTGCATTCCATCTATACCCTCGGTGATTGCAAATGCCGTAGTTGCGATCTCGAGTTTTATCAAACGCTCCCGGTCGGACATTGTATCAACGACTACGTCTCTGTCCGGAAGTCCGACGGAAAGGTCTATCCGGGCGTCAAACCTGACTTCTGGCTGATCGACACGCTCACCAAGGCGCATCGCGGTAATCGCAACGGTAAGGTTTCCGTGAGGAAGATCGTCCATGAGGTCCGTAAAGAGGTAATTGTGCTGAACACGCTTGATTACCTCTACGGTCATGTGCTGTTGAAGCTGTTCAATTATCAGCATCACCTTCGGGACAACCCCGGTGTTGGCCTGGTGGTCATTGTCCCCAGGTCGTTCGAGTGGCTTGTGCCCGCGGAAGCTTCAGAAGCGTGGATCGTTGACCTGTCGTTAGGTGAGCTCGCTTATGAGCATCACTCGCTCGCAACATTTTTCAATGAGGAGTTCAAGCGGTTCGATAAAATATGGTTCAGCAGAGCCTGGTCGCACCCGGACCTTACTTCCATCGACATAAAGCGGATGACGGGCATCGCGCCGTTCAACCTGGATGTCTATACGAAGGAAACTCCCACGATCACGTTTGTGCTTCGCGACGATCGCTGGTGGCTGCGATCACCGCTCGGTTACTGGCTCTATCGCGCAGGCCGGAGATTTAAAACGCTCAAAAAGTTATTGTACGGAATGGCGTCCCGTCAGCAGGACCAGCTGGCCCGTGATACCATCAAGTCTATCCGGAAAAAACTGCCGGATGCGAAATTCTTCATTACCGGCATTGGTGAAAGCAAGGGATTCGAAGGGCTGGCGACTGATACGCGAAGCACGAAAGTGAACGAAGAAAAAGAGCTGGATTGGTGCCGGATATATTCCAAGAGTCACGTTGTCATCGGTTTTCACGGCTCAAATATGCTGCTGCCCACGGCCTTTTCTGCCGGCTGCGTGGAGATCCTCCCGCAGGATCGCTATGGCAATATCCTGCAAGACATTTCCGTCCGGTATTCTGACCGGCGCCAGGCGTTTTTCTATCGCTTTGCCGACCAGTATTCGAAGCCTTCCTCTGTGGCCTCGAAGGTGGTGTCGATGATCGTCGACTACGACGAGTTTCACGGGAACATGTGCCGCAATCAGTATCATGAAGGTAACCCCGTGGCGACTGATCTATATGTGTTGCAACGATGATATCTGTCATTGCTTTTACCCGCGATAACTTTTGACTTTTGAGGAGGATTTAATCTATGGAAACATCTCAACCATACGGGCCACTGAAGGTCCCTGTCCTGCTGGTGATATTCAACCGGCCGGAAACAACACAACAGGTCTTCGAAGCTATTCGCCAGGCGAAGCCACCGCGGCTCTACGTGGCGGCAGACGGTCCCCGGCCGCACGTGCCTGCCGATCGTGAACGTTGTGCGGCAGCGCGCAAGGTGATCGACGGCGTCGACTGGGATTGTGAGGTGAAGACGCTGTTTCAGGAAAAGAACCTCAACTGCGGTATCGGGCCGTCGTCGGCATTTACATGGTTTTTCGAGAATGAAGCAGAGGGGATTATTCTGGAAGACGATTGTCTTCCATCACAGAGCTTCTTCTGGTACTGCCAGGAGCTGCTGGAAAAATATCGCGACGACACGCGCGTGATGCACATTGGGGGAAACAACTTCCTGAACGGCTGGCTTAAAGACGAGGACTACTCGTATTATTTCTCGCGCTCCGGACATATCTGGGGATGGGCAACATGGAGGCGTGCATGGAAGACGTTCGACTTCAACATTTCATTATATAACAAGCTCCGGGAGCGCCGCCAGTTCGACGGTTTTTTTCTCAACTACCTGGAGAGCCGTTACCGGCTTCAGAAATTCGACGACACCGCGAACAGGAACGGTCGCGCCGATTGGTGGGACTATCAATGGGATTTCGCGAGGTATGTTAACTCCGGACTGGCCATCGTGCCGGAGGTGAACCTGGTCAAGAACATAGGCTTCGGTGCCGACGCGACCCACACGCTCAACCAGCATACGGATGCATCTTCACTGGAAGCTCATGAGATCGGGCTGCCGCTCAAGCATCCGCCGTTCGTGATCCGGGACGTGGAATCGGAGGAAAAGTATTTCAGTGGATTCATGAAAGACAAGATGATCTCCAAGCTCCGAAAGTGGGGAGTGCCGGTGTCGTTCTTTACGTGAGGGTATGGATAAGAGGCACATTATTAACCTGTTGTTTGTCCTGAGCTTCCCGGTGTACGGGTTGGGAACTTACGTGTCTGCCAGTATCAGCCCTTCGGCTGGATACCTGCTATCGTTTTCGACGCATGTGATGATCCTGACGTTCTATTTGATCGATCTCATTTATAAGAATAAGATCACATTCCGGTTGAACTGGGTGTACGTCTTGATGTTACTGTATATCCTTTCGGCAGCGGGTTCACTGCTGGTGGCGTACAACAAGGGCTTGCCGGAAATAAACATGGGTATGATCGCGGTCAGGACCTTGCTGCTGCTCGTTCCGTTCCACTCTTTCATTGTCTTCATACTTTATAATGAAGCGCATATGGACGAAGTTCCGATGCTGATCATCAACGGACTGAGCGTTCTATTAGCCATCAACCTGGTAGGGTACTTCGCACTCGGTTTATCGAATGAGCAGCATAGCATTGAAGGCCGGCTTAACATGCCGTTTTTCGATGGCTTTTACAGCGGCGCCAGTGTGCTCGCTATTCTCAATCTTCTGATCGCATATCGCATCCGGTCAAACAAGAGCAGAGCGCTTGAGTCGATGCTTCTTACGGGTTTCTTTTTAATGAACCTGGGACTGCTTTATATGATCAATTCACGGCTTGCGATGATGATCTTCCTCGCGGTCTTCTTTCTTTTCCTTGTAAGGCTACTGGCGTTGCGAGGTCTATTTCTCGTGTCGCTCTTCCTGATACCGATCCTCCTTAGCTCTGCTTTCCTGCTATATAAACTTTTGATGTTGCCGGGGCTGTCCTCGGTGCTTCAGCGTGTCGACCTGGAAGACGTGACGACCTTCAATGGGAGAGCTTTTATCTGGAAAGACGGGTTGGATTGGCTTATGGGCGGCCGAGAAGGCTTGTGGCTCGGGAATGGGTACAAAGGCCATTATTTCCTCGATATGATCACCGATGTGGCGGAACTGTGGAACACCGACGAGGTATTCCATCTACACATGCACAGTACTTCGATGGAGGTCCTGATCTGCCAGGGCCTGATCGCCTACATCATTTTCTGCATTATAAACTTCGCTGTCTATCATTTCTTCAGAAAGAAGTATAAGGAGAAAAAGCTGGAAGGCGCTTTGCTGGGCCCGGTTCTGTACCTGCTGTTCATTTTGCAGGTCGACACATTTGTATATATGGATGGATTGGGGTTCGTACTGTTGGCACTTTTCGTTTCCAGGATATCTGTAACCGACCCGGAGCTTAATACAACTGCCATAGAGCTTCCGAAGGTCACCATACCGGCGCCTGTTAAGTCACTTTACGAACCGGAAACTTTACCGACAGTATGAGATATCATTACTTATGCTTTGTATAGTTATACCCGTTTATAACAGACTCCGGTTCACGAAAGATTGCCTGGAGTCCCTTGAGAAGCAGACCGTAAAGGCCGACAAGATCATCATTGTTGACGATGGCTCTACCGATGGAACCGAGGAAGCCCTGGGTGAATGGTTTCCGGATGTGATTGTGCTCCGGGGCAGTGGAACACTGTTCTGGACCGCGTCTATCAATATGGGCATTCGCCATGCGTTGCTGCTCGGTGCCGATCATGTGATGACATTGAATAACGACACGATTGCGTCACCGACTTTTGTTGAAAATATGATGAAGGCTTCGAGAGCGATGCCCGATGCGTTGATCGGCGCCCTGGATGTCGACTCGTCAACGAAGAAACCCTATTACGGTGGTGAGATACTGAATTGGAAATGGAGTACATCGAGGTACCTGCTGGACTTCCTGAAGAAGGATGACCAGAAAGGTCTTCACGAAGTTTCTCTTTTCCCGGCACGCGGCCTTGTGATACCCAAACGGGTATTCGACAGCATCGGTTTGTTCGACGAAGAACGGCTGCCGCACTATATGGCCGACTATGACTTTACCCTGACAGCTGCCCGGCAGGGCTTCAAAATATACTGCAACTTCGATGCAGTGCTGTATACATATCCCGAAGAGGGTGGCGATCACAAGATCCGCAAAAAGAAATCCTGGGCGAATTATTGGAAACACCTTTTCAATATCAAAGGTGGTGGGAACCTGGTGAACTATACACGATATACGCTGAAGAACTGCCCGCCCGGAAGTATCATGGCGGCATTGTTTATGGGTTACACGCGCAGGCTTTTTGGCTTTTGGTTACGATGAATGAGGGGACGAGACATTTTCACTTAATAAAACAATGATCAGTAAGAAGGGGAGTCGCAATGTGCTAACAAGCTTCGTGCTTGCATTTGCGGTATGTTTTAAAAGTTTCGCACAAATGTTCAACTTCCCACCGACCGCCGTGTCGGATAGCACCACGACGATGGAAAACGTGGCGGTCAATATCGAGGTTCTGGCGAACGACCGGGATTCGAACGGCAACCTCGATCCATCCAGTGTAGATCTCAATGTCAATCTCATGGGGATCCAGGATACGTTGACGACCGCAAAAGGCATTTACAAAGTGGACTCGGCGGGAATGGTGACGTTCACGCCGGCGCAAGGTTATTTCGGCCGGGCTACGATCTCTTATAACGTCAGGGATTCGCTCGATTCTGTATCGAACAACGCGAGTATCCATGTAGACGTGGAAGGTGTGAATACGTCGCCGGTGGCGGCGGCCGATAACGCGCAGACGAATCTGAATGTTGACATCACTCTGAACATTCTTGCTAACGACAGCGACCCAGATGGGTCTTTAGACACCTCGCGGGTGGATCTTGATCCCACAGCTAATGGAATTCAAAAGAGCAAGAAGAATCCCGAAGGTGACTGGTCTGTAAATAAAGGAGAGTTGAAATTTAAGCCGAAGAATAATTTTTCAGGCACAGCAAAGGTCGACTATACGGTCGAAGACAACGAAGGAGCAATTTCGAATGCAGTTACGGTCACCATTACGGTGGTCATCCCCAACAAAGCCCCCGTTGCAGTGAACGATGTCAGTGCAACAACACTCAATAAACCCGTTACACTCAATATCGTGGCGAATGACACAGACGCGGATGGTACGATCGACGTGACCAGCGTGGACCTGAGCCCCGCTGTAGCAGGTGTACAGAAAACAGCCAACACCGCGCAGGGGAGCTGGTCCGTAACGACCACCGGCGTGGTGACATACACACCGATTGCGCTTTTCCTGGGGTCCGCAACACTAACCTACACCGTGAACGACAACAAAGGAACGGTCTCCAACGCAGGGACTATCACAATTACGGTACAGGCTGTGAACGTACCGCCTTTAGCGGGCAACGACAACGCAACGACTACGAAGAACAATGCGGTCAACGTCAAGGTGACTGAAAACGATAGCGACCTGGACGGTACGATCGACGTCACCAAGGTAGACCTGAACACGACACTGGCCGGTATTCAGACTACCAGCGAGACGACGCAGGGAACCTACGTGGTGAATAACACAGGCGTGGTGACTTACACGCCAACCAACAACTTTACAGGAGTTGCTGCATTGAACTATACCGTGAACGACAACACCGGGGCAACTTCGAACCAGGCCACGATCAACATAACAGTGCAGAATGTAAACTCGCCGCCCGTTGCGGTAAATGACAATGGCGCGACCAGTCAAAACAGTGCGGCCACGATCAACGTGGTTGCAAACGACACTGATAGTGATGGTGTGATCGATGCAGCGAAGGTTGACCTGAATACGACAACCGCGGGAATTCAGAACACGAACAGCACAACACAAGGAACATTCTCCGTGAACAACATCGGGATCGTAACCTATACGCCGGCGAAGGATTTCACAGGTTCGGCTACTTTGAATTACACGGTGACTGACAACAATGCGGCGCCTTCCAATGTGGCCTCTATCACGATCGCCGTTCAGCCGGTCAATGCACCGGTCGCCAATGAAGACATACTCACTACAAAGACCAACGTCGCCATCGATATCAACGTGCTCGCTAACGACCGCGATGCCGACGGGACGATCGATCCATCGACGGTGGATCTGAACACCGTAACGGCCGGCGTTCAGACTACAGCAGCAACCCCCGAAGGGACCTTCACGGTGAACAGCGAAGGCGTTGTGCACTTTGTGCCAAGGGCCGATCTGTTCGGACGGGCTGCTGTAAAATACATGGTAAAGGACAACAAGGGCGTGCTGTCGAATGCGGCCAATGTCATTGTTACAATTGAAGAAGTGCCGGATGCCGCCCCGGAGATAAGTGTTTTCGAATACGAAGACGATACGCTTCGCTATACACTCGGGACGCCGATGCAAGTCACGGAAATGTTCGAGGTTGTAGATGAGGACGACGACAGCCTGGCGGTAGCAGAGGTCGCTTTTGTCGACGAGTTCTATGTCGTAGGAGAGGATATGCTGAGCTTCGCCAACACGTCGCGCATCAAAGGAACGTTCGATGCGCAGACCGGCGTATTGACACTCACCGGTCTTGCACCCATACAAGACTACATTACCGCCGTGCGATCAGTACAATACAGCTTTATCGGCGGAGACGACTTTGAAGAAAACATAAGGCGCATTTATGTCCGTGTGAGCGATGGAAACAACTTCAGCGATCTAAGAGAACGCGTTATCAAACTCAATTCGGCCCTTACCGATATTGATATTCCTACCGCATTCACCCCGAATAACGACGGGGCGAACGATACGTGGAGAATACAGGCTCCCGGTGGTATAAGTGGACCGGATTTTGCCGGCGCGGAGGTCAGGGTTTATGATAAAAGAGGCACCGTGGTTTTTGGTGTAAACGGTTTCGGAAATGCCTGGGACGGTACATACCAGGGAAAACAGCTCCCAGTCGATACCTACTATTACATAATTGATCTGAAGCAACAACAAAAACGATACAGAGGGGTAGTGGCAATACTGAGATAATGAGAAAGATTGCAATAGTTACGATAGCGGTGATGAGCTTTGCGTTTGCGCAGGCTCAATATCTCCCCACCACAGGACAGCCATTTCAATTCGCTCCTGTGTACAATCCGGCCTTTACCGCGATAGATCCATTTGGCGACGTGCGGTTGGCCTACCGGTCACAGCTCGGCGCCAACGGGGGGAACTCACCCTCGTTTTTTAATGCCTTGTATCAGTTCCGCCTCACGCGATCGCTCGACCCGAAGCTGAACGGGCTACGTACCAGCAATCCCGCTAAAACAGACGAATCTGCACGCATACTCGGAATGTCACATGGTATGAGCGTAAACATCTTCGATGAGCAACTCGGTATTATGGCCAGGAAAGGCGGCGGTATCGGTTATGCATTTCACTTTCCCGTTTCCGAAAAGTTGATGCTCGCAGTAGGAACTTCGGTGATGATCGAAAATCTCCGTATCGATGCCGACGAAGTGTACCTGGGTGCGAACGCCGATCCTGATCCTATCTATCAGCAAATACTCGCAGGCAAGGCAAACAACACCCAGTTGAACATCCGGGCCGGTGCAGTGCTGTATTCACGCGCGTTCTATGTCGGGCTAAGTTATCTTCCAGTTTGGAGATACGACCTGACGGACGCCGGATGGCTGACAGGCAGCTCGATCTACAAAGCCACATTACAGACCGGTGTATCGTTCGACGTTTCGGAGACCATGCAGCTTAAACCAAGCATTGTGGCGTTGCTCAGCCAGGACAACAAGCTTGACATGGACTATGGTGTGAAAATATTCTTCAAAAATGTTGTATGGGCCGGTGCAATGTGGCGTGATACACAGACGGGGGTCGCGCAGTTTGGCTATAACATCAATAAGATGTTCAGTGCGTCGTATTCTTACGAGTTGTCGACGGGCGAATGGAAGTTCGGATCAGGAAGTCACGAATTGGTACTTGGCATACGGTTGAACAACTTCAGGAATCAGCCATCTTACGTATGGTAAGGATTGTTGCCTTATGGATCTGTTGTTTTGTTTCCGGGTTGAGTGTGGCGCAAGAGATCATGTTCGAGACGGTGAACAAGATGCCTTCGTCGGTCAACGGGTCGTGCGAAGAGATCCTCCCTTTGGTTTCTCCCGATGGAAAAACACTTTACTTCGCCAGGGCCTCCTGCAATTTGAACACCGCCGGGCTGGCGGGCGGATCCGACATCTGGTACTGCGAATACAATCCTAAAACCAAAGAATGGAGCAGGCCCCGGAACACCGGGAATGTCTTTAACGATAAAGGGCACAACGCCATCGTCGGTATGAGTGCCGACGGCCAGACGATATACCAGATCAACACAGCGGCTTCGAAGAAAATAAAAGGCATTTATGTTTCGAAGAAGGAGAACGGCAAGTGGTCTCAGCCACAGCTCGAAGCCATACCTTTCCTGGAGACGGAAGAATATTTCGGTCTGTATGTTTCTCCCGGCCTGAATATCATCATCGCATCGATGAAGAGACCGGATAGCGCCGGTGAAGAGGACCTTTACGTGAGCAGGAAGGACGCCCAGGGAAAATGGTCGGACCCTGTGAACCTCGGAACCGCGGTGAACTCTATCGGGTTCGATATATCACCTTTCCTTTCATCCGATACCAAGCGGTTGTTTTTCGCCAGCAACGGGCATCGTGGGCTTGGCGGCTCGGATATCTTTTATGTCAATCGCCTCGACGAGAGCTGGACGTCATGGTCGAAGCCAGTCAATCTCGGCAACCTGGTAAACACTGAAGGATTTGATGCTTACTTTTCTATGAACGACAGCGTTGCGTGGTTCAGCTCCAACAACGGCATCAGCTCCGATATTTACAATGTGAGGATACTCCGGCCGGAGGATCTTCGAAAAGGCCAGGTCAGCAGCATCGTGGAGGAGGCCAGCTCAATGCTTGCCGATCTCACCGATGACACGTACGATTCACTGAATGTTGTCACCCAGTCTGTGTTTGTGTCGTTCGAAAAAAGCACGGCCGTACTTTCGACCGACGCCGTCAGCCAGCTCGACGATGCCGTTGAAATGATCCGCGGCAAGGGACAGGGAAGACTCAAGCTGATCGCCTACACCAGCTCATCGGTGGGAGAGAGCGGACAGCTGTGGGATAAAAGACTTGAAGCGATCAGGAATTATCTCCGGCAGAAGTCGGGCCTTGACCTGATGATCGATCATGAGATCATAAAAACAGATATCAGCCAAAGCGCAGGCCGGGGAAGTGTGGTGGAAGTCAGGTACAACTAAATGCACAAAACACCAAAGCACAGGTAAATCGGTGAAGTGATGTGGAATGCAATTTACAAGAAGCTCTGGATCGTGTTGATGGCGCCGCTACTAGCGGGCGGCGTAGCTTACTTTTTTACCGCTAAGGATGCCGGTAAGTATAAGTCGGTGGCAGTTATCGAAGCCAGTATTCCCGATCCGCCTGCGGGCGCACAAACACTCACGGAAATTTCCGACCCCAACCAGTACTATGATCACCTGGTGCAGACCATGAAAACGGAGGTCATTACCTCCATGGGATCTTATCGTCTTCTCTTACACGATCTCGAAAAGGATATTGCATTCAGGCCTCCGGCTATCCAGTACTCACCGCCCAAAAAGGCACTGATACGTAGCAGGCTTCAGAAAAAACTGTCTTCCTTCGAGCTTCTTTCGGAAACTGATCCAACCGAACAAACGATATTCAAGGTGATCAGCAACACCGGTTATAACATGGCCAGCTGGATCAGGAACGAGCAGATGATCATCAAACGAAGGCCGGGCACCAACGAGATCGAAGTATCATGTTCCACCGAAGATCCGTTCCTCTCGGCTTTCGCATCGAATGCGCTGAGCCAGGAATACATCCGCTACGAAACTGCTATCTCTTCTGCGCCGACGAGTCCCACTGCTGCCAACGATTCGATAGCCTGGTACCGGGATGAGGTGGAACGACTTCGCAAAGACCTCGAGCAAAAGACCAGCGATGCGAAGGAAGCCGGCACCAAGTCTCCATCCTCTGTCGACGACGTCCGGTTCCAACGTGCGAAGGGTAACAAGATCTCTGAATATGAAATGAGGATTGTGGAAGAGGAGTGGGAGCTCAACGGGCTTCGCGATCAGCTTGCACAAGTGCAACGACCGGAACCCACTGAAACCAACCGGGCGGCAACCGATGTATCAGGCAACGCCAAGATCCAGTCCATCAGGAACAAGATCGATCAGCTTTCGAAACTTTACGCCGAGGGCGGCTCGAAAGACAAGAAGCTCGATTCCATTATCACGCGCCTTCGCCAGCAAGTGAACGATGAGACCGCACGACTTCAGATGGCCTCTCAAAAAACCGTCGCCTCCAGCGACCCAAACCGCGACCGCAACGAGCAGATGCTTCAGACACGTATCAAGCGTCATGAAGAGAATATCGAATCACTCCGGAGGGATATACGAAAGCTGAAGAATACGAATCGTGCAACCGCCGTGACCGCAACGGACGCCGGGAAATTGCGCAAGGAGCAGGAAGAGGTTACAGCTGCCTACAATGCAGCCCTCGCCGGATTGAAGAACGCCGAGGCAAAACAGCCGGCCAGTGTTGCATCCAGCCGTGCGAGCCATCACCTGATCCTGAAAGAAAAGGCGCTGCCGAGTGCGGAGCCGGAATCGCCCTGGGCGTTGGCGATCATTTTGTCTGCGGCCATTGGAGCAATGGCGATAACAATTCTCATTATCGTGTTAACGCGCCCGGCACCGCCGTCTACCGACGAAATGTTCCTTCGCGTCAATTATGCCAATCAGCGGCGCATGGGAGCAAAAAAAAAACATCCCCATGAAGGGGATGTCTCTCTTTCAAAACCGCTAAACCCTGGTTAGTTCGACGGAGTGTAGTTTGGATTGTTGGTGAAAACAATCTTGTCAACCTGCACGTTGTCGTGCAGCCAGCCGAATTGTACTGTGTTTGATCCCTTGTGAAGGGAGAAGTTTACGACTGCGCCGGAGCCTGACTTTGTAACTTTCACCCATGTCCATGTCGAGCGACTTCCAGCGAGCCATGTTGTCCAACGACCTTTACCATCATAGATGTGATAACCGCGGCTGTCTGAATTAGCTGCCTTCACGCGTACCCACAACGTGTAATTACCTGTTGCCGGAGCCTGGAAATTGTAAGTGGCCGAAGCCGGAACCGGGATGTAGTAGTTCGCACCGTTCCCTGCGGGGATACCGAAGAATGAGCCTGCCGAGGCATCGTTGCCCAGAGCCATCTTGCCTGTGAGTACCGCTTGCGAAGCGTCGAGATTTACTTCAGAGAATGGCGATGAGGGTGGTGTGGAAGGAGGTGTGCTAGGCGGAGGGGTTGTCGCGGGTGGTGCAGATGCAGGCGGTGCAGAGGCGGGAGGTATCGTTGACATTCCAGTCTCGAATGCTCCGATGTCTGGTCTGCTACCTGCGAAGGGAAGGCCCACGTTCACACCAGCATCGATCAGCGGACTGCCGGATGAAGGAACATAATAGGGTGTCGGCCTTATGCCAGCCTTCGCGATCCTCGGATCAGACAGCAGGTTGCCCAGAAGGGCGCCAAGCAGCCCACCAAGGGGAAGGTTGTTCAGCAGGTTAGACCCAACTTGCAGACCGTTGATCCTTGCGCCATTCTCATAATGGATAAGCTGGTTTTGATAGTAGTTGTATCCTGTGTTCGAGTTGATGATCAGGTTGTTCTTGATGTCTACATTGCTGCTGGTACCGCCGTATACACCAACGACGTTTGAGGTCTTGTTGCCGATGAACTCGATGGTGTTGTTATAAAACTTCACATTGTGGAGACCGCTACGCTGCGAACGAACACACTCGCCGGGGTACGCTCCCTGGATACCGTAGAAGATGTTGTGATGGATATTCCAGTTGCTCATCGCATTGTCCCAGTTCGCGATGCCTTGTGTTCCTTTAAGAATATAGTTGTGGTCTACTTCTGCATCGTGGATGCTGAGCTCGATAGCATATCCCTGTCCATGCGAACGGGTCTCCATGTCAAATGTATTGTTGTATACCCGTACGGATTGCACGCCGGTAGCAGCGGGACCATTGCTATTCACAAGAGAAAGGGTGTTGTCGAGGTAGTTGTTGTAGATCCGGCAACCAACTAGGCTCGACTGCCACAATTCTACGGCGATATTCGGTGCCGATCCCCCGTTCCAGAGGCCGATGGGATTGACAGACACCCGGCTGTCGTGGATAACGAACTGTTTGAAGTTGTTGTAACCGCTGGGTCCGATAGCCTTGATGCCGTAACCTGTTCCTTCATTGATGTCAACCTGGTCGAATTCGACACGCTCGAGGTTACCGACGTTGATCGCGCCGGCAGACCAGCCGGAGCTGCCCCACGAGCAGTTGTACGTCGCAACGCTCTTTAGTCCCCCGTCCTTCACGTCCCATAACCAGATACCGGAGAAGTTTGTGT
>WUUC01144811.1_pt1 | contig 25635 bp, 20 predicted proteins | sample 6278441 | NCBI WGS metagenome assembly WUUC01 (sample SAMN13675441, study PRJNA597444) | soil metagenome | isolation source: soil | place: USA: Washington | collected 2017-10 | reverse complement strand
GTGGTAACCCTCGACGCCCTCCCCCACACCCCCAACGGCAAAATCGACCGCAACGCCCTACCCGACCCGGCTCCCGCCGCGCGTCCCAGCCACGAGCCTCCCTCGACACCAGCCGAGAAGCTGCTCGCCGAGATCTGGTCAAACCTGTTGGGGCACAACGATATCGGCACCAACGACAACTTCTTCGCCCTCGGCGGCCACTCCCTGCTCGCCAGCCGCATGCTCAGCCGGGTGACCGCCCGCACCGGCACCACGCTCCCCCTGCGTCTGGTGTTCGACCACCCCACGCTGGCGGAACTCGCCCGGCACCTTCCCGACCTGCCGGAGCACACCACACCGGTGGTCATTCCACGCCTGCGCCGTACCCTGGGAAACCAGACTCCTTGATACCGCCGCGCTTTCCCGGCTCAGGCAACCAGGATGGTGCACGCCCAGTGCATGCCCCGGCCGTTCGCCGCGAGCGCCAGCGGCTCGCCAGGGGACAGCCGGCCCGACTCGCTCAGCGACGACAACGCGAACAGGTGGTCGGCCGCCCCGAAGTGGCCGTGCTGGGTGGCCAGGTGCAGGTTGGTCCGCGCAGTGGGGACCCCGATCAGGTCGGCCTGCGCGGCCAGGGTGCGGGAGTTGTCGTTGAGCAGCACCAGCCACCCGAGGTCGTCCTCGGTCAGGCCAGCCTGCCGGCAGGCACGGTGAACCGCGCGTGCCGTGCGGTCGTTGATCTCGTCCGCGAAGGCGGCGAAGCGGTCGGCGTCGTAGCCGAAGTAGTCCATGATGTCCCACGCGTCACGGACGGTGGGGGTGGAACCGTTGGCACCAAAAGGGTTCGCGGCGCCGCCGGTGTCCATCCGGAAGAAGTCGGCGTAGCGGCCGTCGCTCTCGGCGTAGGAGGTGCGGTAGCCGAACGAAGGGGCTTCGCGAACCGCGACCGCGGCGGCGGCGCCGTCGGAGAACAGCAGGGAGTGGGTGTCGAGCCGGTTCCAGTAGGCCTCGGCCGTGCGGTTGGCACCAATCAGCAGGGCGGTCCGGTACTCCGGGTGGGTGGCGAGCCGGCCGGCAAGGGTGTCGAACGCCGTGATGCCGCCGACGCAACCCTGGTCGACCAGCACGGCCTCCGCGCGATCGATGCCGAGCCGATGCGCGACCGCGGCCGCCGCGTCCCAGTACAGGTAGTCCGCGATATCGGTCAGCGCCAGCACGATCAGGTCCACGTCCCTCGGGGCGACACCCGCCTCCGCCAGTGCCTTGCCGCCGGCGTCGACCGCGAGGTCGGTCAGCCCGACCCCGGCCGGCGCCCGGTGCAGGTAGTCGTACCCGTACCCGAGAACCCGCTGAATGTCCTCCGTGTACTCGGCGACGACGTCCTTGACGGCCACCCGCTCGCCGAACGCCACGCCGAACGCGACCAACCCATACACCATAGGAACTCCTAGCCCAGGAGCTTGTCGAGCCGGTCGGCATCGCGGAGGCTGTCCGAGACCGCACGCAGGAACGCGACCGCCTCCGCGCCGTTGACCACCCGGTGGTCGTAGGCGAGGCCAAGTACGACAACCGTTGCGGCGACAGGCCTTTCTCCGTCGAGCACCAGTTGCCGGCGCAGGCCGCCGATGGAAAGCATGCACAGCTGCGGCCACATCACGATCGGTTGCACGAACAGCACGTCGTCCTGCGTGTTCAGCGATACCGTGATCGCGCCGCCGGTCAGCTCCGCCGCGGTGAACCCGCCACGCCACGCCTTCACCCGGAAGTCCATCAGATCATCGGAGATGTCCACAATGGATCGATTCGCGCAGTCGCGGACCACCGGCGTGTACAGCCCGCGGCCCACGTCCATCGTCACGGAAACGTGGACGCTGTCGGTGAGCGCGACCGTGCGGTCGTCGACCAGGCTGCCGAACAGGTGCTCGAAGTCGGGGTGCGCGGCGGCCACCGCCTTGACCACCGCCTCCGGCATGCCCACCTCGGTGTCGGTCTCCTCCGACAGGCTCCGCAACCGGTCGAGCAGCGCGTCGACGCGAACCTCGATGGCGGTGAACGCGGACGGGACCTCGTGGTGCGCGCGGCTGACCACGGCGGCCGTGCCCCGCTGGACCTGGTCGAGCACATAGGTCCGCGGCAGGGCCGGGGCCACGGTCACCGGAGCAACCTCTTGACTCACAACGGAAATCTGCTTGGTCGGGGTGATCTCGGCGAGCACCGCGCCGACCTCGACCTCGGTGTCCCGTGCCGCCCGGATCCGGATGAAGCCCGCCTCCGGGGCGACGATCTCCTCGATCGCCTTCGACGTCTCCAGCTCCACCACCGGCATGTCCGGCTCGACCGGCGCGCCGTCCTCGACCAGCCAGTCGATCACCAGGTACATCGTGTCGTTGTTGTTCAGCTTCGGCACGGTGATCGGCACACCAACGGGTTCGACCGAGCCGATGTCCACAGTGGATGAGTCGGTGGGCTCGACACGCCGGTTCCCCAACCTTGCCATGATCGCCTCCGCGATGTGCCGTTCGCCGAGCAGCACCCGCTCCTCGAGATGCCGGGCCGTCGGGATGATCGAGTCGGCCGACGACAGGCGCAGCACCGGGGCGTGCAGACTCGACCACAGCCGCTCGTGCAGCACGGCCGCGACGTCCGCGCCCCAGGTGCCGCCCGCCGTGCTCTCCTCGGCGACGGCAACGAGCCGCGGCCCGGTCAGCACACCCAGCACGGGCTCGATGTCCAACGGGTGCAGCCGCCCGGGAACCAGCAGGTGCGACGTGATTCCCTTGTCCCGCAGGAGGTGGCCCACCGCGATCGCGCGATGAGCCACCCCGCCGGGGCAGATCAGCACGACGTCGGCCGCCGCGCCGTCCGCTGGCACCACGTGCGCCCACCCGGGCGCCGAACCGGTGAGCGAGAACCGGAAGTGCTCGTCGACCATCCCGCCGAGGTACATCCGCCGCGTGTACAGGACCTTGTCCTCGAACAGCATCGCCGGCCCGTTGTCGATGGCGTGCGCGACGAGCTGGTACGTGTCGTGGAACGGGGAAGTCTCGTACAGCGCGAGGTTCGGGATGCCAATAAAGTGCTTCTGCACGCTTTGGCTGTGGGTGGGCCCGTAGCCGCGGTTGCCGCCGACCGGACAGCGCACCACGAGGCGCATGGGCAGGCGCCGCCCGTACATGGTCACGGACTTGGACACCAGGTTGAGTACCTGGTCGAACACGAGCGTAGCGAAGTCGCCGAACATCACCTCGAGCACGACCGCGTCGCCGGACAGGGCGAGGCCACCCGCCACCCCGGCGATCCCCGCCTCACTGAGGGGCGTGGTCAGCACCCGGTCCGGGTAGCTTGTGGACAGTCCGCTGGTGACCTTGAACGCACCGCCGTACGGATCAAGGATGTCCTCGCCGAGCAGGTACAGGTCGGCGCGCTCGGCGAAAAGCCGGTGTAGGGCCCGGTTCAGGCTCTCGACCACCCGAGGCGCCGGCGGGGTCATGCCGCGATCCCTTTGGTGGCTAAGACCTCACGCAACCTTCTGACCGACCGGCAGCTCCGGGCCTCACGCGGGGTCAGCCGGACGCCGTAGGTCTTCTCGACGCCGGCGATGATCTCCACGTGCCGCAGGCTGCTCCACGCGTCCGTGGTCGCGGTGCCGGTCTCCTCGTGCACGTCGTCGGCCGGTAGCCGCAGAATCCCGGCGACCAGTGGGATCAGCTCACTCATCACACCCCCGCCTCGACGAGGTCCGCCCAGTCCGACGGCGGGCGCGCCTCGATCTCGGCGACCAGCCGGTCCACTTCGGACCGCACCCGCTCGTCGATGGCCCGGAACCGCTCACCGAGCCGGATGTCCAGCTCGGCGTACCAGTCGGCCGCGCGCAGCGCCGCGATCTCCTCGGCGGTGCGGGTGTCGTCACCCTTGCTGTGCGGGCCGAGCCTGCGGGTGGTGAACTGCAGGACCACCGGCCGGTGCTCCCGGCGCACCCGCTCGACCACCGGAGCGGCAACGGCGCGGATGGTCGGGATGTCGTGCGTGGTGACCTCGGTGAAGCCGACACCGAACGCCCGCGCGCGATCTCCGATGGTCCCGGCGAGCTGCGCGCTGGTTGGCGTCGACTGCGCGATCCCGTTGTGCTCCACCACGACCAGCACCGGCACCCGCCACAACGCGGCCAGGTTGAGCGCCTCATAGACCGCGCCCTCGCCCCAGGTTCCGTCGCCGATGTAGGCGACGGCCACCCGGTTCGCGCCGGTGCGCTTGAAGTGCAGGCCGATGCCGACCGCGAGCGGCAGGCTCTGCCCCTGCACCCCGGTGGACAGGAACCCGTCGCGGTGCACGTGCTGGCTGCCGCCCACACCCGAGCACACCGCACCCGCCCGGCCCATGATCTCGGCCAGCAGGCCGGCCGCGTCGTGGAAATGCGCGAGATAGTGCCCGTGCCCGCGATGGTTGCTCAGCACGAAATCACCGTCGAGCAAGGGAGCCAGCGCGACCGGAATGTATTCCTGGCCGAGACAGGTGTGCGTCGTGCCATTCAGCTTGCCCGCACCGAACATGCGCAGCAGGGCCAGCTCGAAATGCCGAATGCCTGACAACTTCACCAAGTCCGAGTCCGAGAGGGACCACACCGACTCCCCGTGCTCCGCGGTCATGGCTGGACGGTCCTCCGCATTGTCAGGCCGCTCAACGAGATCACGTACTCGTTCAGCGACTCGTCATAGCGGATGCCATACGTGGTCGGATAAAGACCGTCCCGCTGGTACGCGGCGGGCTGCTTGATCTCCGCGGAGAAGTTGGGCTTGGTCAGCATCCACTTCCGCGTCGCCAGCGGCTCAAGGAAGATGAGCTTGCCGTCCCACGATCCGTTGACGAAGACCTCCTTGAACTCATCCTTGCCCGGACCGAACTCGCGGGTGGAGTCCAGCCAGTGCAGGCCCATCATGGGAACGGCCTTCTCGGCCGGCGGCCCGGGCTCCGGGATGAAGTCCTTGGGGGCGTACTGGGCATCGAGCAGGTGACCCGCCTGTGCCGGGCTGCCCTTCGGGTCGATCGCGTGCACCTCCGCCTCTGGCACCGTGTAGAAGTGGAACGCGAAATGCGGCTCACCGAACAGCTCGGCCGGCTTACGCCCGTGGCTGTACCAGTTCATCATGATGTGATCGAAGATCGTCGGCTTCGCCTCCTCCGGGAAGTCGATCACGATGTGCTGCATCGGGACCGGGTCGTCCTTCGGCAACCCGTCCAGCGTCGCCGGGGTGAGTCGGATGCCCACCTCCTTCGGGTTCCTGTTCGAGTCCGTGATGACGTAGGTCTTCACGATCCCCAACCCGAGCGCCCGGGTCTCACCGAGAAATGTGTTATCACCGTTCGCCGCGACGGACCACCGCTTGGGTTCGGAGGTCATGCAGCCGCTGAGCACGCCGGCCGCCAAACCGACCGCGAGCATCGTGGCCAGATATCGGCGCAGCGGTCTACGCAAGGTCATCATTGTGGCGAGTCCTTCCACACCGCGGCCCGGGGCCGGGCCGGAATTGTTTTCCTTTATGAGATTCCGTAGACCGAGATATGCTGCAGGTCGCCCGGCGCGTATTCGGTCTTGTCCCAGTCGGCGTAGCGCTCGAGCAGCCGCAGTCCGGCATCGGCCGCCATCCCGTCGATCTCGGCGGCGGTGTAGTACCGGAACTTCACCGGGTACAGCTGGATACCGTGTGCCGTCACCAGAATGTTCTGAATGCTCAGCAGCTGGCTCTCCGGCTCGCGAATCGCCGCGCTGAGCACCACGTGGCCGACGTCGAGCAGCGACGTCGCGACGTACTGGTCATGGCTGAACCGAGTATCGTCGATCTCCATCGTCTCGACGACAAGCCGCCCGTCACCGGTGAGCTTCTCCCGCGCGTTCTTCAGGAACCGCCGCTGGCATTCCGCGGTCAGCAACGCGCCGAACGTGCCCTGCGCCAGGTACACCAACGAGAATTCCCGGTTGAAGTCGACGTCGTTCATGTCGCCGACCTCGACGGTGACCTTGTCGGCACCCGGCTTGGCACGCAGCTGGTTTACCATCTCCTGGCTGATATCGACGCCGTACACCTCGACGCCGGTCCTGGACAGCGGAATACCGATGCGACCGGTGCCGATGCCTGGCTCGAGAGCAGGGCCGTCTCCCGCATATTCACGCAGGAATCCCACGATACTGGCCACCAGGGCCGGATCGTCGTTCACGACGTCGAATACGGCAGCAATGGCGTCGCCATACGACTCGGCCGTGTAGTGCTGCATGCTGCGTTCCCCTAACGATTATGGCGGCAGTCGGTTCAGGGTTATTGTTCGCGCACTGACTCTCACGTGTCTCTTCGCGAGATATCCCGGGCCTTCGGCCAGGACAAGGTGGTGATGGTGGATGTCGGTGCGGAAGTTCGCCCCACTTCGCGGGGCTCACCGCACCACCGGAAAAGGGCCGCGCGCAGGTTCTCGCCGGCCGTGCCGCCGGCCCACGCGACGTAACCGTCGGGACGGATCAGCATCACCGGCGGGCTGCCGCGCCCGACCGGCTCGGCCGGGACAGCGGTGCGCACCCGATCCGACCACCCACCGGTCAGCTCCGTCACGTCGGTGGGTCCGAGCAGCACGAACCGGCCGTCGCGGAACAGCTCGAACAACCGGGACCCGCCGGCCAGCGGCCGGTCGGGGACGCGGCGACCCACCCACCGGCCACCGGTGCCCTTGGGGTAGCGCAGCGTCAGGCCGGACAGGTGCTCGAGGTTCACCCGCTGGATCGCCTTGACCCGCACCAGCTTCATCACGATCCGGCGGATCATCCGGGCACCGAGGCCGTTGGAGGTCTCGAACCGGAACGAGAGATCGGTCTTGCGCAGCGTCTCGGCCGCGATCGGGTAGCGCTCCGCCTCATAACTGTCCAGCAGGCCGTCGGGTGCCCAGCCCTCGATCTCGGCGCGCAGCTTCCACCCGAGGTTGAACGCGTCCTGAATGCCGGTCTGCAAGCCCTGGCCACCCGACGGGATGTGCGTGTGGGCGGCGTCGCCGGCCAGCAGCACACGGCCGGCGCGGTAGCGTTTGGCGTGCCGCTGGGAGCTGCGGAACCGGGACAGCCACACGGGATCGTACGGATCGATGTCGATGCCGAGCATGCTCGTGCAGCTGTCCCGAAGGTCCTCAATGGACACCGGAAGGTCCGCGGGCAGCCACATCTTCTCGTGGTCGAACACGATGACCCGGTAGCTGCCGTCCAGGAACGGGAACACCGCGACCATGCCGCGCCGGGTGATCCTGGCGTACGCGGGCGGTGATGGCGGGTTCCGCAGCTTGACGTCGCCCATGATGACTGAGTCGTCGTAGTTCCAGCCGTCGAAGTCGATCCCGGCGGCCGCGCGGATCGTGCTGTTCACCCCGTCGCATCCGACGAGATAGTCGGCACGTTCGACGGTGGTCGTGCCGTCCGGCCGGCGCACGTCGACCTCGACCCCGGCGTCGTCCTGCCGTACCCCGGTGACCTCGGCGCCGGTACGAACCAGGGCACCGGCCCGCTCCGCCGCGGCCTGCAGCACGGTCTCGGTCCGGTGCTGCGGGATGACCAGGCTGTACGGGAACGGCGTGTCGAGCAGGCCGTAGTCGAGATAACCGGTCTCGTCCCCGACCGGTGGGTGCGGGCACGGCCTGCCGTGCGCCAGCAGCTCCTCGACGCGACCCCGCATGTCGAACAGCTCCATGGTCCGCGGCTCGACGGTGAACGCCCGCGACAACGTGGCCCGCCGCTCGCGCTTCTCCAGGACCAGGCAGTCGATCGCGGCTTCGGCCAGCTCAGCGGCAAGGGCGAGCCCGGTGGGGCCCGCGCCCACGATGATCACCCGAGGCTGCACGTGATCACTCCTCCGATCGGGGTCGGTAGCGCATCCGCATGTCCGCGGACGACGTCAGCAGGTCGGCCAGGGTGCCGGCGGCGATCAGCCGGCCGTCCCGCAGCAGCAGCACCTGGTCGGCCCGCTCAAGCACCGCGGGCCGGTGGGAGACCACCAGGCAGGTCGTCGACATGGCGAAGATGCGCCGCCACAACTCCTGCTCGGTCTCCACATCGAGCGCGCTGGACAGGTCGTCCATCACCAGCAGCGCCGGCTCCCTGGCGAACATCCGTGCCGCGGCCGTGCGCTGTGCCTGCCCACCGGACAGCCGTACGCCGCGCACGCCGATCTCGGTGGCCAGCCCGTCGTCGAGGCGCTCCAGATCGGGCCCGAGCACCGCCATTCGCACCGCCCGCTCGACCCGGCCGTCGTCCGGCAGGCCGAGCAGCACGTTCTCCCTGATCGACCCGGACAGCAGCGTCGGGTTCTGCGGCGTGTACGCCACCCGAGGCGGCACCATGAACTCGCCGGGCGTGTCGATCCGCTCGCCGTTCCACCGGATCTCGCCGTCCTGCGCCGCGTACAGGCCTAGCACGCAGCGCAGCAAGGTGGTCTTGCCCGAGCCGACCTCCCCGGTCACCACGGTCACCGTGCCCGGCGTGATGGTCAGCGACACGTCCCGCACACCCCGGCCGGAACTGGGAAAGACATGGGTCAGCGACCGGATCTCCAGTTCCCGCAACGGTTCCGGCTCGGGCGTTCGTTCGGCCGGCGGCGGGTCCGTGCGTAGGTGCAGCGGCTGGTGGTCGACCAGCGTCAACGGCGGCGCCCCCTGCAGCAGCGCCGCCGCGCGCACGAACGACACCCCGGACTGCTGGTAGGTGCGCACCAGATAGCCCATGAAGTAGGTGTATTCGGCGACCTGCATCAGGTAGGTCGCGAACAGTACGAAGTCACCGGTGGTGAACTCGCCCGAGCGCATCTGGCCAGCGGCGACGAGCAGGACGAGGCCGGCGCCGAGGCTGGCGGTGCTGTTGAACACCGAGTCGATCGCCAGGCTCTGCACCTTGTCCCGGATCATCGCGGTCCTGCGCACCCGGTTGTCCGCGCGGAGCCGGTTGACGACCTGGTGCTCCTTGTTCGCCGCCTTGATCGCGCGCACCGCGCCGACGATCTCCCCGATGGTGCCGGTGACCCGCGCCGTCGCCGCCCTGCTCTGCTCGCGGATCCGGTACGCCCTGGCTCGTGCCAGCTGAGCGAGTGCCAGCACCACGGCCAGCGGCACCATGACGATCACGGTGATCCACACGTCGACGCTGAGCAGGATGGCCAGCCCGCCGCACGCGAAGATCAACCCGGACAGCATGTCGAAGCCCCAGCCGCCCATCAGTGCGATCGCGTCGCTGTCGTCGCGCAGGGTGGAGACGCTCTCGCCGACCGTCGTAGGCATCGCCTCGGCTCCGGGGCGGCGGAACACCCGGTCGAGCAGGTTGCGTTGCACGAGGCCGCGGGCACGCAGGTACCAACCGGCCCAGGCGATCGTCGCGCCGACGATCGCCGTGCACCGGGCGAGCCCACCCGCGACGACGATCGCCACCACCGTCCACACGGTGATGCCGGGCGCGGCCCGGCCCTCGAGCACGTCGAACAGCAGCTTGCCGAGGACGCCGGGGAGCAGCGGCCACAGGTGGAAGATCGCCCAGCCTCCCGCGGCGGCCAGGTAGCGCCAGGGGCTGTAGGTGATCAGCCGCCACAGGAACGTGAGTGTCGGTGGGATCGCAGCGTCCTTTGTGGACTTTGTGGATGTCATCGCAGCACCTGACCGACGCGGTAGAGCTCGGACAGCCGGGAATCCGGGTCGGCGAGCAGATCGGCCGTGGCGCCCCGTTCCACGACGGCGCCCTTGTCGAGCACCAGCACGTGGTCGGTGCGCAGGATGGTGTCCAGCCGGTGCGCGATGACGATCGCGGTCCGCCCGGCGAGCATCCGGTCGAGCGCCCGCTCGATCATCGCCTCGGTGACCAGATCCAGCTTGCTGGACGGCTCGTCGAGAATGATCAGCCCGGGGTCCTTCAGGAACACCCTGGCCAGCGCGAGCAGCTGCGCCTGCCCGGCGGACAGCGTGCCGGGTGAGATCGTCGAGGACAGCCCGTTCGGCAGGCTGTCCACCCACGGCAACAGCTCCAGCGAGTCCAAAATAGACAGAAGCTGGCCGTCGTCGACGGTGTCGTCGAAGAAAGTCAGGTTCTCCCGTAGGGTCGCGTCGAAGACCTGCACGTCCTGCGTCACAAAACCGACCCGGGACCGCAGTGACGACAGCGTCACGTCCCGCGCGTCCAGCCCGCCGAGCAGCACCCGGCCATCGTCCGGGTCGTACATCCGGAACAGCAGGTGCGCGATGGTGCTCTTGCCCGCCCCGGTACGCCCGACGAGGCCGAAGCTCGTGCCGGCCGGCACCTCGAAGGACAGGCCGTCCAGGATTCGCTTGTCCTGATAGCGGAAACCGACGCGGTCGAAGGCGGCGGACAGGGCGCCGGGCGGCAGCTTCCCGGTCCCGTCGACCACAGTGGACTCATGGCCGAACACCTCGGAGATGCGCCGGACGGCGGCGCTGGCCTGCTGCAGCTTCTGCACCTGGAGGCGCAGCACCTCGATCGGAGTGTTCAGCATGGTCGCGTACGCGACGATCAGGTACACGCCGGACAGCGACACGGTGCCGTTGGAGTAGAGGAAACCGCCATAGCCGAAGGCGAGCGCGGTGCCCGCGGTGAACACCAGCGACAGCACCACCCAGATCGCACTCCCCCATGCCTCGGCGCGGACCTTCACCGGCAGCCACGCCCGCAGGTGCCGGTGGAACCGCGACATCGCGTGTCCGGTCGCGGCCGATGAGCGCAGATCCTCGGTCGCGCGAACCGACTCGCTGACGTAGCCGAAGAACCGGGCACTCTGCTCGCGGTCGTCCTCCCACTTGACGGTCGCGACCGCGGCAACCTTGGCCAGCAAAGCGAAACCCAGCAGGGTGACCGCCGCGAACGTGAGGCCGATGCGCCAGTCGAGCACGGCGAGCGCGGCCAGGATGCCGAGCACCAGCAGCGCGCTGCCGACCAGATGCACGATCAGGCTGGAGAAGAACTCGGCCACCTCGTTGACGTCACCGTCGATGCGCTCGATCAGCTCACCGGGCGAGCGGGACTCGTGGAAGGTCAGGTCCAGGTCGAGGACATGGGCGGTCAGGTCCTCGCGCGCGGCGTTGGTCGCCGTCCACGAGACACGCTCGCTGGCGTAGGCCGCGACGACCCGGCTGACCTGCCGGACCGCGGCGACGCCGAGGAAGACCAGCGCGATGGCGACCAGCACCCCCTGCGCGCGGCCGAGTTGCACCGACTCGATGAAGAGCGCGACGATCCGCGGCTCGGCGATCTCCAGGGCGATGGACGCGACCAGCAGCACAGCCATGACCACGACGCTCGCCCGCTGCGTCCCGAGGTAGGTGCGCAGCAGGGAACGGCCGGTGATGCGAGCGCGTGCCGGCCCCGGCCGCCGCGTGCGGCGGCCGGGATCGGCTCCGGTATCGAGCATTAGACCCCCGCTCGGCGGCGGCGGAACAGGTTGTCCACGGCGAACGCGCCGGGCCCGACCACCGCGATCAACAGGTAGATCCAGGCGAACATGGCGGCGAGCTCGCCGCCGTTGGGGATGGGCCACACACCGTTCTTCAGGTGCACGAAGAAGTAGGCGTAGGCCATGCCGCCAGACGCCAGCAGCGCCACCGGCCTGGTGAACAGCCCGACCAGCACGAACGCGCCCGCGACAAGGGGAAGTGCGCTGCCGTACCAGTCCGGCCAGGTGCCGAAGGCGGCCGTACCGCCCTGCCCGTCGACGCCGCCCCACGCGCCCCACAGAGCCAGAATTCCGTGGCAGATGAACATGAACGACACGACGACGCGGAACGCGCCGAGCACGCCGCTCCGCAGGCGCGGTGCGGTGAAGGTGGACGGGGCGGTGCTGGGTAACTCTGTGGCGGTCATCGTTCAGTCCTTTCTAGACAGTACTGTTTTTGTTGACATCATTGGGTTCCGGGTGTTGGTCATGTTTCGTCCAGGTGGTATCCGTCCAGGCACCGGCGGGCCAGCGCCGCGTAGCCGTCGGCGTCCCCCTCCCGGACGATGGCGGGCAGGTACACGTGCGGCGAGCCGTGGTAGAAGCGCTCGTACTGGTCGTGCCGGCCAGCGAACTCGCTACCGAGCGCGTCCCAGGCCAGCTTGAGGAGCTTGATCCGGGCCTCCGCGTCGTGGCCGGGCGAGCGGACGTACCGGCCGAGCAGCGCGGCCACCTCGGGCCGCAGCAGGTCGCGGTAGGAGGACGGAAGCTGGATAAGGCCACCGCCGGCGAGCAGCTTGATCTCGTTGAGCACCTTGGGATACAGCTCCGGCCCCATGGCGAGCTGGGCGTAGGCGAGCTCGCGGTTGAGCATCACCGCGCCGCCGCCGCCCGCCACCGGCTCGCACGCCTCCTCGGCGGCGACGACCAACGCTTTGGCCGTGTTGAGCCAGGACATCAGCTTGCCGAGCTGCATCCGCACCGGCGGCAGGTCAAAGGTGTTGTTGGCTCTGGCGATCAGGATGGCCACCCCGGTGAGGAACTCCAGCTTGGTCCAGAGCCGGGTGGCGCCGTGATGGATGAAGCTGACGAAGGCGGGCGTCTTCCAGAACTGGAAGTGGCACACGTCGGGGTCGCGGTAGGCGAAGACCCGATCCCACGGCACGAACACGTTGTCGTAGACCACAAGCGCGTCGTTCTCGTCGAACCGGCTGGAGAGCGGGTAGTCGAACACACTCGTCGCCCTGCCCTCGTAGGAGGTGCGGCTGACGAACGTGACCCCGGGGGCGGCCACCGGCACCGAGAAGCTCAGCGCGTAGTCCGCCTCGCTCGACGCCATCCGCTGGGTGACCCCGACGAGGATCTCGTCGGCGAGCGCGGCGGCGGTGCCGATCATCTTGGCGCCGCGCACCACGATGCCGCCGTCGCGCTCGGCGACCACGCGGAGATAGAGGTCGTCCTCGAGCTGCTCCGACGGCGGCTTCGTTCGGTCGATCTGCGGGTTCACCAGGGTGTGTGCCTGGTACAGGTCCCCTTCGGCCATCCGCCGCCAGTGGTCGGCGATGTTGGCCGAGCCGTCGAAGGAGGCGCCGGCGAAGACCTCGGGCACGGTGGCGAACCCGGCGACGGCGGAGGCCATGTAGTCCGGGGAGCGGCCGAGGAAGCCGAACGTCGCCTCGGACCACAACTTGAACGCCCGGCCCTTGGCCCGCAGCTCGTCCTTGGTCCGGGGGATCTGGTAGGCCCGGGACATCCGCTCGCCGGTGCCCGGCAGCGGCACGGTCAGCGTGCCGGCGTGGGCAACCTCGTGGGTCATGTCGTACAGCGCCGCGATCGAGGCGACCGAGCGCCGGAACGCCGGGTGCGTCGTCACGTCGTCGACCCGCTCGCCGTCCAGCCAGATCAACCGGCCGTCGCGCAACGACTCCAGGTACTCCTTGCCGGTCCGGGTCATCAGGATGCCTCCGCGAGTCCGGACAGCGGGGCGCGCGCCTTGAGCAACATCTCCTCGAACTCCTCGGCCGGGTCGGAGTCGAGCACGATGGCACCGCCCGCCCCGACGGACAGGGCGTCGCCGTCGGCGACGGCGGTGCGGATGACGATGTTGAGGTCGGCGGTCCCATTGCGGGCGAGAAAGCCGATGGCACCGGAGAAGATCCCTCGGGCGGTGCCCTCCAACTGGTCGAGGATCTCCATCGTGCGCAGCTTCGGCGCCCCGGTCATCGAGCCGCCCGGGAAACATGCCCGCACGCAGCCGATCGCGTCGACGTCCGTGCGCAGCGTGCCGCGGACCGTTGACACGAGCTGGTGGACGGTCGCGTAGGTCTCGACGGCCATGTAGCTCGGCACGTGCACCGAGCCGATCTCGCACACCCGGCCGAGATCGTTGCGCAGCAGGTCGACGATCATCAGGTTTTCCGCGCGCACCTTGGGGTCCTCGGCCAGCCGGGTGCGCAGCCGCGCGTCCTCGGCGGGATTCCCGCCGCGCGGCGCGGTGCCCTTGATGGGTTTGGTCTCCACGGTTCGGTCGCGGCCGATGCGCAGGAACCGTTCGGGCGACGAGCACAGCACGGCGACGTCACCGAGGCGCAGGAACGCCGCGTACGGCGCGGGGTTGGCACGCCGCTGCAGCAGGTAGAGGGTCAGCGGGTCGGCGGTCTGCGGCAGCCTGGTCCGGGTGGTCAGGCAGATCTCGTAGCTCTCGCCGGCCCGCAGTTTCCGTTGGCACGCCTCGATTGCCTCGAGGTAGCTCTGCCGGGAGCGGACCAGGCCGGGCTCGGGGTCGTAGGCGTTGCCGCCCGGTGCGGCGGGCTCCGGTGACGGGCGCAGGCCGGCGAGGCGGCGGGCGGTGTCGCTGAGCCAGGCATGTGCGTCGTGGTCCACGGGCGAACGGGTCAGCGCCAGGAGGTGGGTACTCCCCCGCTGGTGGTCGACGACCACCAGCCGGGTGGTCGACAGCCACACGGCGTCCGGGGTGGGCGCCCGGTGGCGGGTCGGCGAGCCCAGCTCACCCTTGAGCTCGTAGCCGAAGTAGCCGACGTAGCCGCCGGCGAGGTCGAACGGGAGGTCCGGCGGGTGCTCAATGGGTTCGGCGAGCCGGGTGCGGAGCGCGTCGAACACGGACTCCGCGAGGGTGACAGTCCCCGATCCATTGTGGACGACCAGGCCCTCGTCGACGGAGTAGCTCAGGATCTCGCCGTCTGGTCCTTCTGGCGCACCGAGGAACGAGAACCGCGACACCCCCGGCTCGACCCGGCTGCTGTCCAACCAGAACGCGAACTCCAGGCCGCCGAACAGCTCGGCGAACGCCGCGGCCGTGTCGACCTCGGTGGCGATCTCCCGGTGCAGCACCCGCCACGGCCGGCCAGCGCGTACCACTCCGGCATCGCGACCGCGGGCCGCCACCGTGCCGGAGGTGGCGACCCTGTCCGGAGCCCGCAGGGCCTTTCCCTGCCCCGCCAACGCCTTCGCCGCGAGCGTGGCGAAGTTCTCGATCAGCCGCGCGCCATGTTCGGACGCGATCGACTCGGGGTGGAACTGCACGCCCCACATGGGCCGTTCCCGGTGCCGCAAACCCATCAGCACGCCGTCCTCGGCCCACGCCGTCGGCTCCAGGACCGCCGGCAGGCCCTCGGCCGGCACGCACAGCGAGTGGTAGCGCACGGCCACGAAATCCTGCGGCAGCCCGTAGAACAGATCGTCCGCGGTGTGCCGCACCCGGGTCAGGTGCCCGTGCCGAGGCCGGGCGGCGCCGACCACGTCGGCGCCGGAGAGCAGCGCGATCGCCTGGTGCCCGAGGCACACCCCGAGCAACGGGACGCTGGTCCGGCGCACCACCGCGCGCACCATGCCGAGATCCCGCTCGCGACCCGGGTGCCCGGGACCGGGGGAAACCACGATCGCGTCGAAGTCGTCGACGACGAGCGTTGACCAGCGCGCGTCGTCGTTGGTCACCACCACCGGCGGCGTGCCGTACACCTGCGCCATCAGTTGAAAGAGGTTGTAGGTGTACGAGTCGTGGTTGTCGATGAGCAGCGTGCGCATGCAACTCCCCATTTTCGATTTCGAACCGAAAAGTGGTGCCTGGCCGGCGGCGAGTCATGCTGCCGCGTAGGAAGTAAATGGGAGCGCACGTGCCCGGACAAGATGTTAAGAGTGGCCTGAGAGTGGTGAAAGTCGGGCCTGATAGCCCATTTCGCTAGCTTTGCCTCGCAAGATATCCCGCAACCGGAGGGTCCCTATGACCGCCACCGACATCAGTTCCCCTACTGTCGTCCATGCCGTGGATCCCGCCCAGAACGGGCAGGCTGCCGCCGTTTCCGTTGCGAGCCCGGCGGCGATGCTGGGATTCCCAGCCTTCTCGATCAGCGCGTTCGCCCTCGCACTGTTCCTGACCGGATTCAACCAGACCACCATTCCCAGCACGATGGCCGCGCCGCTGCCCATCATGATCCTCAGCGGCGTCCTGCTGCTGATCTCCTCGGTGTGGGCCGCCCGGCGCGGCGAGGGTGTTTACGCCGCCATCTTCGGCTTGTTCGGCGCTTTCTGGCTGAGCTTCTGCGTGCTGATCCTCGGCTTGCTCGACAACTGGTTCACCAAGCTGCCGGAGCCGGCCCAGCGCGGCGCCAACGCGAACTTCCTGCTGATCTGGTTCGTGCTCATGACCGTGGTGACCCTTGCCACGCTGCGCATGCAGCTCATCTACACGGTCATGTTCATCCTGATCGACATCTCACTGATCACCTTGTTCGCCGCGGTCAGCATCGCCCGCCCGGGCGCCGGCGGAGACCCGTTCATCCTGCACCCCGGCGTCCTCGCCATCTTCGCATTGCCATTCGTCGCCATGTACATCTTCGCCAGCCACATGAACCAGGCTCTCGGCGGCAAGTCTTTCCGCATGGGCAAGCCGCTCGTGAAGAAGCGCTGACCAATTCACCTCATTTGGTCTTGGCGGAACGGGACGAGCGCGGCCGCCAAGACCAAATGTAATTCGAGGAGTGGAGAACGTTGACCGCAATGACCCGCCGAGGATTCCTGACCAGCGCGGCGATCGGCGGCGCGAGCCTGGCGGCGGCAGCGCCGGCCGCGGCCACCACACAGTCCAGGGCGCAGCGCTGCATGCCGCCGGCGTTCGGCCCAGCCACCATCCTCGCCAGCGATCCCCGCTACGAGAGCATGTTGCGGGCGCACAACACCCGGTTCGTCGGGCAGCCCGACTACGCGTGCGTGGTGGGCTCGGCCGACCAGGTCGTCCACGCGATCGGCGAGGCGGTCGCCGCGGGAAAGCGGATCGCTGTCCGCTCCGGCGGGCATGCCATGGAGAACTTCACCGCGACCCCCGACATCAAGGCGCTCATTGATCTGTCCCAACTGAGCAACGTCTACTACGACGAGTCGCGGCGGGCCTTCGCGGTCGAACCGGGCGCGACCATCGGGCAGACCGCCCATACCCTGTTCAAGGGCTGGGGGTTGATGATCCCGTTCACCGGCTGCGCGACCGTCGGCATCGGCGGGCACATTCCCGGCGGTGGCTACGGTTTCTTCTCTCGCAGGTACGGGATCTCGGTGGACCACCTGTATGCCGTCGAGATCGTGGTGGTCGACGCGTCCGGCACGCCGAGGCTGCTGGTGGCGACGCGCGAGGCCAATGATCCCAACCGCGACCTGTGGTGGGCGCACACCGGTGCGGGCGGCGGCAACTTCGGCGTGGTGACGCGCTACTGGTTCCGCACGCCGGGTGTGACGTCCACCGACCCCGCCAGGCTGCTGCCCAAGGCTGGTAACCAGCGGGCGCGGATCGTCCTGTGGCCATGGGAGGGCATGTCGCAGCAGGCGTTCACCACGCTGCTGCGCAACTACGGCGCCTGGTTCGAGCACAACAGCGCACCGGGATCACCGGCCACCAAACTCTGGGGCACGCTGTTCGCGAACCACAAGTCGGGCGGGACGATCGGGATGCTGGCCGGCGTCGACGACACGCTCTCCGGCGGGGCCGCCCTGTTGAAGGCCCACTTCGACGCGATCACCGAGGGCGTCGGCGTCACCCCGATCGTGGACAACGAGGAAGTCACCGCGTGGCTCGACCACCGCAACTGGGTCAGCGACCCGCCCGGCCGCCAGAAGAACAAGACCGCCGACCTGCGTAAGGGCTACACCGAGCAGCAGATCGCGACGATGTACCGGTACCTGTCCGACGAGTCCTACGCCAACCCCAACGCCCTGGTGAACATCACCGGGTTCGGCGGGCAGATCAACGCGGTCGCCCCGGGCGCGACGGCCGCCGTGCACCGCGACTCGATCCTGCGGGTGTACTTCACCGCCGGCAGCTGGGACGGCGAGTGGGACGACGAAACGCACATGTCGTGGGTGCGGAACCTGTACCGGGACCTCTACGCCGACACCGGTGGAGTGCCGGTGCCCAACGCCGTCAACGGCGGCGCGTTCATCAACTACGCCGACGCCGACCTCGCCGACCCGGCTTGGAACACATCCGGGGTTCCCTGGCACACCCTGTACTTCCGGGACAACTACCCACGCCTGCAGCAGATCAAGAAGCGGTACGACCCGCTCGGGATCTTCCGGCACGCGCTGTCGATCGCCCCCGCGAGCTGAGGAGGCACATGTCCGCAACACAACTGCTGGCCAAGCCGAGAGCTGACCGGATCACCGGCCGCACCGCCGTCGCCCTCGGCGTGCTGGTCAGCTTCTGGGCACTGATCCTGATCGACGAGATGGTCGTCAACATCTCGCTGGCCGGGATCGGCGAAGCACTCAGCATGTCGCAGACCGAACTGTCCTGGGTGGTCAACGCCTACCTGCTGCCGTTCGGCGGGCTGCTGCTGCTCGGCGGGCGAGCCGGCGACATCCTCGGCAAGCGCCGGGTGTTCATCGCCGGCGTCGCGCTGTACACCGCCGGTTGCCTGATCCGCGTCGTCGCCCCGGACGCGTGGCTGCTCATCGTGGCGCGGACCATGCAGGGCACCGGCGCGGCGCTGGCCACGCCTTGCGTGGTCGGACTGATCGTGAGCCTGTTCGCCGAGGGACCGTTGCGGCGCAAGGCAATCGGTATCTATACCGTGGTCGGCGGGGCAGGCACGGCGATCGGACTGCTGATCATCGGGGTGCTCGGCACGGTCGGCTCGTGGCGGCTCGTGCTGCTGCTGAGCGGCGTGATCGGACTGGTCCTGCTGGTGTTCGCGCCCGTGGTCATCCCGGAGGCGCCGCGCCGGCCCGGGCGGTTCGACCTCGGCGGCGCCCTGGTCGCGACGCTGGGTCTGGTCGCGATCGTCTACGCGCTGGCGAACTCGCAGAGCGACGGCTGGCGAAACGGGCGGGTAATCGTTTTCTTCATGGCCGGCCTGCTGCTGTTCGGACTGTTCGTGCTGATCACCAAGCGCTCCCGGCAACCGCTGCTCGACCTCGGCCTGTTCGCCGACCGGAGCAGGGTCGGCGCCTACCTGGTGCTGGCGCTCATGCCGGGCACCGAGATCGGGCTGTTCTTCTTCCTCAGCCAGTATTTCCAGCTGGTCCTCGGCTATACACCGCTGATCGTCGCGCTCGCCTTCCTGTCCGTCTCGGTCGGCATGTTCGGCACGGCGGGACTGGCCGTCCGGCTGCACCCGAGGATCGGCGGAAGGTACGTGGCCGCGATCGGCGCGCTGGTACTGCTCGTCGCCAACCTGTGGCTGCTGCGGATGACTGTCGGCGACGGCTACTGGCTCGCCGTGCTGCCCTCGCTGCTGCTCGTCGGCATGGGCATCGCGTTCACCACCATCCCGGCGACCATCCACGCCACCTCCGGCATCGAGTCCGACAGCTCCGGCTCCGCCTCCAGCGTGATGAGCGCGGTGCAGAACGTCGGCTCCTCGCTCTCCCTGGCCATCATCGTGGCGGTGGCTGCCACGGCAAGCGCCAACGCGACGCGGAACCCGCCCGCCGGGATGCCACCGGAGGCGGTCAACGGCTACGCGTTCGGCGAGGCCATGTGGGCCACCTTCGTGACCGGTGCGGTGTTCTCGGTGATCACCGCCCTCGCCGCGACCCTCATCCGCCGGCGCGCCGGCGCCTCCCGCCAGCAGGCCTTATCCGACATGCGGTAGCCACTTCGCCGCACGCACAGGTCGACCGCGCATCACGCGGTCAACACAAGGTGACGAGGAGAAAGGAGGGTAGCTATGTGCAACGAGGAGTTCATCCAGTCCCGTACCGCGGGCGAGGCTGCGACCAAGTGGTGACGGTAACCAACTAACGAAAGAAGCGGTCTCGGGTGGCGTCAGTAGCGCCACCCGGGAACCGCACTCGAGATCTTACTGGAGAATCCCGTGCTCGAACGATTGGCGGACGCCACGATCCTGTCGGCACTCGACGACGATGAGTACGCGGATCGGCTGGCGGAGCTTGCGAAGGCCATTGAGCAGCTACCCGACCTGGACGAACTGGTCCTGTTGCTGTCCGACTGGGCCGTCAACCATGCCGACTGGAACGTGCGGCGGATCGCGGTGGGGGTCCTCGCCGACCGGTTCACCCACTCGCCGGCGGCGCGGGAGGCGGTCTGTGCGGCAACCCACGACGACGTGGACTGGGTCGCGTTCACCGCGATCAAGGCGGCCGGGGAGCACCGCCTGCCGGAGGGCGTCGAGCACATGATCAGGATCTCCGGCTGGCCGAGCAACTTCAGCCAACCGGGCTACGCCAGGAAACCCGTCGGCTGCGGGGCCGCGTTCACCAAGCGGGCGCTGTGGAACTTCTTCGGTTCCCGCGACCCGGACGAGCTGAGGGGCATGGAGGACCGGCACTTCGCCGACAAGCACGCCGCGATCGCCGCGGCCCGCAGGGAGCGCGACCTCAGGGATACCGTCCTGGTGCCGCCTGGCCCATTCATCGCCGGTGCGAATGCCCACGAGATCGGTCCGTTCCAAATGGACAGTACGGACAATCCGCTGCGGGTCGTCGAACTGCCCGCGTTCCACATCGACCGAACCACGGTGACCAACGCCAGGTACGCCGAGTTCCTCGCCGAAGCCAAGGGCAGCAAGGAGTTCGCGCACCCGGACGAGCCGCCGGGCAAGGATTACACGCCGGCGCACTGGCGCGATCCCCGGTTCAACGACCCGACGTTCCCGGTCGTCGGCGTCGACTGGTACGACGCCTGGGCGTTCGCCCGGTGGGCCGGCGGAAGGCTGCCGTCCGAGGACGAGTGGGAGAAGGCGGCCCGAGGCACCGACGGCCGGATCTACCCGTGGGGCAACGAATGGGACCCCGAGAAGGCCCAATCGGTGCACTCCGCCTATGACCACCCACGGCTCTCCGACCTTGCCGAGTTGGAGGAACTCCTGGTCCGCACCACCATGGAGTGGCCGAGGAATCCCGTCGTCCCCGCAGACGCGCTGCCGGCCGGGGCGAGCCCGTACGGGGCGCTGAACATGGCCGGCAACGTCTGGGAGCTCACCCGCACCAACTTCTTCTCCAAGGCGGACATGGCGCCGTTCTTCAAGGGCCGGCGCGGGCCCGAGTTCATGAACCGGCCGGAGGCGTTCCACGTCCTGCGCGGCGGCACCTGGACCTCGCCGCCGGTGTGCCTCACAACGTTCTACCGGGGCAAGGACCTGTTGACCGACCGGCACAACGAGGTCGGTTTCCGGTGCGTGTACGACGCTACCGACGCCGAGGTGAAAGCCCATGGCTGACGTCGCACCGGCACCGGAGCTGGCCGAGGCCGTCGACAAGCTGAAGGTGCGGCCGGACATCAAAGCCAGGAGAGTGCACTTCACGCGGCGCGACGGCACCTTCGGCCCACTTGTCGGAGCCCAGTTCGACGTCGAGAAGTTCCTGGCCCGGCCGCTCGTCGGCCGCATCGCCCTCGCCGGACCGGTGATCCGCCCGTTCTGGTACATCTGGGAGGACGAGTGCTTCTGGAAGCTCACCGGGGCGTGGTCCATTTTGGACGAACGGCTGCGGGCCGATCCCAACTTCGAGCTCGTGATCGACACCTGCGACCTGGACACCGGAGAGACGCGGCAGGTGATCGCGCATGGCAAGGCCTACGTCGTCGACTTCGACGTCGAGCGTGGCAGGCGCATCCTGAGCAGGTACGCGGGCCCGCACGAGGACGACTGGGACGCCCGGTTCCAGCTGCGCCCCGACCCGTCGGTCTATGGCACCCGGCTCGCCATGATGGTGCCTGACGACATCTGGACGGTTGACCTGACGTTCCGCCCGGCCTGGCCGGACCGGCCGCGGAACTGGTTCTGAGGAAAGGGGTTCGCGCACGTGCCGGACCTGTCGACCGTGCTGCTGTTCGTGGCGGTGACCGGGGTGCTGTTCCTCATCCCGGGCCCCTCGGTGATCTACATCGTGACCAGGAGCGTGGCCCAGGGTCGGGCCGCGGGCCTGGTCTCAGTGCTCGGCATGCACGTAGGAACGATCCCCTACGTGCTGGCCACCTCACTGGGGTTGTCCGCTCTCCTGTCCGCCTCGTCGACCGCGTTCCTCATCATCAAGTACCTCGGCGCCGCATACCTGGTCTGGCTTGGCGTACAGAAGCTGCGGTCGTTGAAAGCCGGCGACGAGGGACTCACCGCGCCGCCGGAAGTACCGCTGCCGCGCGTCTTCGGCCAAGCGGTCGTGGTCAGCGTGCTCAACCCCAAGACGCTCATCTTCTACACGGCCTTCCTCCCCCAGTTCGTCGATCCGGCCCGAGGCTCGGTCACCCTCCAGATCCTGTTCTTCTGCGCGGGTTTCCTCGTGCTCGGGATCATCAGCGACGGCACGTACGCGCTGCTCTCCAGCGCACTGGCCGGCAACCTGCGCCGAACCGGGAAGAGCCGCCGCGCGGTCGACCGCTCGAGCGGCGTCATCTACCTGCTGCTCGGCGTGTTCGCCGCGGCGTGGGAGAGTTGAGCCCGCTGGGCCGCCGGCGGCCGGTCCAGCTCGATGCCGAACGTGTAGCGGTAGACGTCCACGATGGACTGCTCGTCGGCGAGCGTCCGTTCCGTCGTGTCGCCGTCGACGGTGGTGATCAACCTGTTGCCGTGCAAGGTAACCCTGCCGCGCGGCGTGGTCAGCGAGCAGAGGTCCATGGTGTTCCAGAACGACTCCGGGGACACCTGGTGCCACTCCCAGGATGGCACGAAGTCGCACCACCGCCGGGGATGTTCCTCCACCCGGTACAGCGGCGCCCCGTCGCAGATCAGGTCGAGGTCGCCGTGCTCGGCGGCCAGCACGCGGAACTCGCCCGCGGGGTCGGGCTGCGGCTCGTCGGTGTCGAGCCGGATCGGGAACACGCTGTTCCGGCCGAACCCGACGTCCACCAGCCACGGGCTGTCCAGGTCGACCCGCAGCACCAGGTGGTCGAGCGCGAACACGGGCGTGCCGTCCTCCTTGAACGGCGCCGCGGCCAGCAGGGTCACCCGGTAGCCGAACTCGCGGAGCAGCGCGCCGAACGCCCCGTTGAGCTCGTAGCAACCGCCACCCCGGTTCAGCCGCACGACCTTGTCCAGGAACACATCCTCGTCAAGGACGACCGGGGTGCCTATGCGGGTGTAGATGTTCTCGAATGGCACCGTGCACAGGTGGCGCTGCTGCAGTTCGCGCAACGCGTCGAGGTCGGCCGAAACGGGTATCGAAGCCCCGATGCGTTTGAGGTAGTCCCGCACCATCCGCTGATCCATACCGTCGATCCTGCCAATCTCACCCGTTGGAGCTCAGTGACCGAGATCGGCGCGAGACCGGGTCTGAGTCCGAACTGAGAGCACGGCATGGCCGATACCCGGATGAGAGTCGATTTCGGTAGCATTGCCCAATGCTGATCACCAGCATCGCCCGGAGCCATTTTGTCAATGAGGACCGGGTAGCCGTAGGAAATGGCACCGAGGAACTCATCCTGACGCTGGCTCTTGCCCGCCGCGCCGACGACCGGCCGGCCCTGGTCACCGGCGGGACCGCGCGGAACTACGCGAAGAGCCTGCGGGCCGCCGGGATTCCCGTTGTCGAGCAGCCGCTGGTCGACTACCGGATCGGCGCGGAAGAGCTGTGCCTCCGGCTCGAACGGGGCGCCGGTCTGGCGTTCGTGTCCAACCCACACGACCCGACGGGCAGCGTGCTGAGCCGCGATTCCGTGCGCCTGCTGTGCCGGGCCGCCCGGCGCAACAATGCCCTTGTCGTATTCGACGAAGAATATGCCGAATACGCGCTGGGGCCGGAGTTCACCTCGGCACGATGGTGGGCCAGCAATGGTTCCAACGTCTGTGTCGTGCGGACGTTCTCCCAAGCCTACGGATTGGGTTCATCACCGGTCAGCTATCTCATCGGCGAACCAGCGGTGGTGGCACAGGTCAAATCCCGATCCAATCCGGTCAACCGGGTGGCACAGGCCGCTGCCTGCGAGGCACTGTCGGACCGGGACCTTCTCGACCGGACCCGCCGGGACAACCACGCCGCGCGGGAAATGCTGTGCCGCAGCCTGGAAAGGCTTGGCATCACCTACTTTCCGCCGGCCGCCAACTTCGTGCTCGTCAAGCTGCCGGAAACCGTGTCGCACTTCGCGGCCGAACTGCGAAACGTCAGGGACACCTCGGATCTCGGGCTCGCCGGCCACTTCCGGGTTCGCATCGGCGGGCGGGACGAGGTGGCCGCCCTCCTCGAGGATCTGGACCACATCATCGCCAACCGATCCGTAGGGACGCCGACATGACCCAATCGGCCAGCGGCGTACCCCTCCCAGCGGTGGCCGGCCCCGAACAGGTGGCGCCTGGCCTGGCGGAGCGCACCGGCCGGCCCGGGGAGTTCCCGTACACCAGGGGAATTCGCCCCACGATGTACCGGGAGCGCCCGTGGACCATTCGCCAGCTCGCCGGGTACGGGACGGCCAGGGAAACCAATGCCCGCTACCGGATGCTGCTCGACGCGGGGGCCACGGCGATCAACGGCGTCTTCGACTACCCGAGCCTGCGGGCCTTCGACTCCGACGAACCTCGGGCCAGGGCCGACGTCGGCCGGGGCGGCGTCGCCGTCGACGTGCGGGACGATCTCGAAGACCTCTTCAAGGCGATCCCGCTGGACACGGTGAGCGTGTCGCTGGTGTCCTCGCAGCCGATCGGCGCCGCCGCCCACCTGGCCATGTACGTCAGATCCGCGATGAGCCAAGGCTTCGAGCCGAGCTCGCTGGCCGGCACCAGCCAGAACGACTTCATGATGGAGACGGCCATCACGATCGCCCCGGAGGCGCTGACCCCCGCGGGCTCCTTCCGGTTGGAGTGCGACATCGCCGAGTTCGCGCTGCGGGAGCTCCCCCGGTGGAACCCGGTCAGCGTGAGCGGCTACAACTACCGGGAGGCTGGCGCGGACGCGGTGCTCGAGATGGCGCTCTGCCTCGGCCACGGGCAGGCCGTCGTGCGGGAGTTGCTGCGCAGGGGGCTCCGTGCGGAGTCGGTCCTGGCCCGGGTCTCCTTCTTTCTCAGCGCCCACAACGATTTCTTCGAGGAGGTGGCGAAGTACCGGGCGCTGCGGCGGATGTGGGCGCACTGGGTCCGCGACGAGGTCGGCGTCACCGACCCGCGTGCCCAGCTCTTGCGTTACCACGTCCAGACGTCAGGCGTGACCAACACCGCCCGGCACGCCCACGTGAACATCGCGAGGAGTGCCCTGCAGGGCCTGGCCGCGGTGTGCGGCGGCACCCAGTCCCTGCACATCAACTCCTACGACGAGGCGCTCTGCATCCCGAGCGAGCACGCCGCCATGACGGCGTTGCGCACGCAGTACGTCCTGCTCCACGAGACCGGAGCGGCCAGGGTCGCCGATCCGCTCGGCGGCAGCCACCTCGTGGAGTACCTCACCGACTCGCTCGAGAGTCGCGCGCAGGAGTCGCTCGACCGGATCGACTCGCTCGGCGGGATCGTGGCCGCGACGGAGCGGGGATGGGTGCACGCCGAGCTGGCCCGAACCGCGTTCGAGGACCAGCAGGCCATCGAGAACGGCGAATCGCTCGTGGTGGGCCTGAATACCCACGTCGAAGGCGACGACCCGGAGCTGACGCTCTTCAAACTGCCCACCGGCGCCCTGGAACACCAGCTGGCCCGGCTCGAGATGGTGCGCGCCCGGCGCGACTCACGGGCGGCCGCCGCCGCGCTGGACGCGGTCGCCCGAGCTTGCCGGGACGGTGCGAACACGATGCCGGCGGTGCTCGACGCCGTGGACGCGGACGTCACCC
>WUUC01161601.1_pt1 | contig 25637 bp, 28 predicted proteins | sample 6278441 | NCBI WGS metagenome assembly WUUC01 (sample SAMN13675441, study PRJNA597444) | soil metagenome | isolation source: soil | place: USA: Washington | collected 2017-10 | reverse complement strand
TCCAAAGGGTCGGTCTGCTGATATTTGCACGCTCAGCAACCTGTTCAGCACTTAGCTTTCTTCTAAGTCGTGCTAGTTTGATATTCTCACCTACCTGAACAAGCGCCTTTTCCATTTTTGGCAGGAGGATGACTTTTCTTGTTCTCATAATGTTAATTATAATTAACAAAAATAGGTTATTTGATAATAATATTTATCATTATAAGGCATTTAAATGACATTAGCGCGTCTGTAAAGACAAGGTATATGCTTGGACATCATCGAAAAAACAGGCAGAACAGCCCCTTTAAAAGCCTTAAAATCAGTGTTTTTAGAATTACTTTCCGAAGTTTGGGAGGTAAAAAGATGAAAGCCGAAAAAATGCGGTTTCCACTGGCGGGCGCTGTTTACAGCGCCCGCCAGTGCATTAGTTCAAAAACCATCTTATTTATTTTTTCTTCGGCAAATCCAACACAAAACTGGCTTTTGAAGGAAGGTGGATGTCACAAATATTCACCTAGACTTGAATCGAGTCACAAACTGTATCACTTGACGACCACATAAGTACAGTCTTACAACTTTTACATCCTCAATCCGCTTCTCCTCTTCCTCTGCTTTTCCTTCAACTCACGATCCACTGACTGAATAAACTCTTCGATGGCGGCTACCTGACGATCACATCAGATTTGAGGGTTGAGGTAAGTAACCGAATAAGATCTGAGTTTGAAAATGGTAAAGAGTACTATCAATTTCATGGAAAGTCTCTTACCCAGATGCCAGGCGACTTGACCCTTCGCCCGCGGTCGGAATATCTCCAATGGCATAACGATAATGTTTACAAAACCTGAACAGCGAATCCCCTTCATCACCATAAGCCGCCCATTGCTCGTTGCGGAGGGCTTGTCAAGGGTGCTGATACCAAGTAGGCAACAAACGATTAATCGGCACTTGCTTGCCCTTGACAAGGCTGGGAGCAACGGCTACCTTTGGCGGAAGGTGATGAGATCAGAAGAATTTGTGAACCTAGTAGGAATTCTAGGTGCATTAGAACCTCATTCCGATTGGCCTATTTTCTTAGCCAGGTCGATTAGCTCATCTGCCGTACAGGAATCAGATTGGTAGATCACCACGTTCATTTGCTTAATCTCTATTTTATTGAAGTTTTCAATTTTAATTTGATCGGAGCCATCATCTGAATTTATTAGAATCTTCTCGACAGAAACTTGAATCAAACTGCCAGCGAGCATAAGAAGTAATGCCTTTGGAGTGCCCTTCATCTTCTTTAACTTAATCCAGAAAGAGGGCTCACCTTTTGGAGCTGGACCCCTCATTCCCCTTCGGGGACGATTAATTTCCCAATTTTCACTATCACCAAATAAGCCGATAACCTTTTGGTATTCATCAACATAGCCCGGGAGGCGAACTTGAAGCTTATATTCCATTGGGTAACTAAGCTACAAAAGACCCCGAATAGTTTCGTGGCTCAATGCATATGAGAGCTTAAACCACGATACTTTCGCCGTTCGAGGTCTGGGGAACATGGAAAATGGCTCTATTCATGAATTATTCCAGAGACACCAATCACAGCCTTGTACTGCCTTTCGACTTTAATCGTTGTCATTTAATCCGGCGCATATTTCCTTACCGAGCGATCGCCAATATCTTTCGGGTATTCATCACACTTGCATTCTTCAATTTGGCGTTTATAGGCGACTTGAGTTTATAGGGCCTATTAAATGCTTCCTGGGAAACCTTGAAGTGTGCGGAGAGGTCCCTGATAATCTCCTTGGAGAGACCCTTTTTGTAATTGAGAATGTCAGAAATATATCCCTTGCTCACATTCAGCAGTTTCACCAGGTCTTTGGCTTTCATGTTATGATCTTCCATGAAAGAATGAAGTAGCTGTATGGGGTCTACTTCCATAAAACTGTTGTGCTCGGCGTCCCATTTTTCAATGAGCAGAGTGAGCAGGTCAATCTCATCACTGACCGCCTTGCCTTTAGAACCCCCATCGACCAATTGCTCCAAGTTCTGGCAATACTCCTTGTACTGCATTTTGTTTTTTATGACGGTGTATTTCAAGGTTTCCATATTCTATTCAATAAATGCTTTTAGTGAACTGTTCATCCTTGTCACAAAGGGTCGTGTATTCAGCATGCGTGCCAATCCAGCAGACAAACAAATGAACCTGCCAAATGCATGTTTGCAGATCATTCTATAGTTATTGCCCGCGATATCAAATACGACCCTGTTGCTTCCTTTGCCCAATAGATCAGCAGAATTGAACGTCCTCTTAATGTCCCAGGTTCTTTCCAGTCAGCTCGCTTGATTTTCTCGAGCCAATCTGCGAAGGAAGTTCTGCTTCGGGCATGCTGTAGGACAAATTCTTCAATTGTCTGCCTTTTTATCAGGTGAACCTTCATTCCATGAACGTAAAGATACTAAAAAAGTTCTCTTTTAGAGAACTTCGATTCGCCTTTTCAGCTTGACCAGCACTCAATCTTTCGCCGGTTTCTGGGGCACTCTCAGCACCTTGAACTCCCCAAGCCGATAGCCATCCTTAAGAAAGTCGCTCTGGTTCCGCCGCTCTGAGAATTGCGAGATCATGGCCAGAAGTTCCTTCTCGATCACCCCAACCTCCTTGTACGCGCGCTCTACCTTCAGCGCCAAAGTGACCTTTTTCAATGGGCCGTCAGTGTCGTGAAACTGGTGGGTGAGTTGATTAATGTTCACCCCGATGCGATTGATTTCGCTGTGGATCCTGGCCAACTCTTCGACCGGGATATCCATCGTAGCATCGATGTACCGGAAATAGATCCTCTCTTTTAGGATGATACTCCTAAGCAATTCACCCACGCTGTGGCAGTTGGTGCTGTGGAGCATAGCCTCAAATTTTTCATAGTCCTCCTGGCGCAACCTTACACCGACCAGCCTGGTCAGGCGCTCCTCGAGCTTTGGATGTTTCTTCCGCGGCATATCAACGGGCGTTGATGTGACTGGAAGGCCGAGTTCCGACGCCGGCAACCGGACCATTTTTGTTAACAAAAATACATCTTGCTGATGCTAAAAAGCAGGCATCGGGAAGACTGTCTGAAGGTCGGATTTGCCAGGTTATTTTTAGGATTGTTTAGTTTCGATTCTTACCGTGCATGACGACATCTTGGAGACAAGTGTGACCGTGGTTGCGAGCTTCGGATGGTAAGAAGGTTCGTACACCAGGTAGCCTCCCCGGATCAGGTCGCGGATGCAGCGGTGGTAGTTCGTCTTGGACCGGATGTGTGAGAGTTGCATCAGGCGGCTGCGCGAAACCTGAAAAGGGTTCTGGCAGGAGCTGGAAATCCAAGCTTGGCAAAGCGCCGAAAAAAGGGCAATGTGGGTGGGCTTCAAGCTAGCATCCGAAGACACCTGCTTGAGCAAGACTGCTAATTGCTTAAGATCGTCACCGCACCGTTCCACGCCCCGAAATCATCGGGGCTAAAATCGGGAGGGTTAAAACCGGGATTTCACAACTTCGGTCGAAGTTGGGTACGAAATAGTTTCAGAAGGCCCAAATCTCTTTGGTAAGGCACTTTCATCTTATGCCATTGGCCGCTGACTTTCTACACGCTTCAACTAACGCCTGCGTCAGAGAGTCAAATTTCTGATGTCGTTTAAAGCTCAGCCGTTCGTCCACAGTTGTGGTATCTCCGTTGAAAACGGTGAAGTCAGTAAATTCAATCGCAAGTTCTGACTCGGATGAGAAACCCCCGTCCGGCATTGGGCCACCAAAATTACCTGAGCCACCCATGGTAATACCGGGCATAGTGTCCTTGTCGCTGTCATTGCCGAATGATGAAGAAAGCACCGTTCGTAGACCATCGTGATCAACCAGATAGTATTCATTGTCGATTATTCCAGCTTCAAATTCAGGCTGAATGATAAGCACGCCATTTAGCGGAATCTCAAGTACCCTGCGCCCTTCCTCTGATCTTGGCACTACTCCACATTTTTCACCATACACAACTCGGAATTCGCCGTTGAAGTCTTCCGGGATGAGGTACGTTTCCTTCTCGGGACGGTTTATAAAGCTCGATGCAAAGGATAGGAAATACATTCCAACTACAGATGCAAGCAGAATCACCGGGAACGACAATATCATAAATATGGTCGTGCGCCTACTTGGCGACCTGGGAACCATCCGGTCTAGAAACAACAGTTGGATAAAAATCCCAGGTATCCACAAGTAGAATATTGGGAAACTGAACGTATTACTCCATGGTCCAAGAATCAGGTATACAACCCACAACCAGCCAAATGAAATTAATACGGCAATGACTATGATGAAGATCAACCTGACAACGAAGTTGGTCGGCTTAAACGCATTCAGAAATGACGGACCGCTGAGCGAAATACCAATTGCAAGGGGAACAGTCCAGAACAAGAAAGCATATGTATCGCCCTTTCCAAACCAATCATGAACAGACAAATAGGCGATGGTAATCGCAAGAACTGTCACAAGGTGTAGGACACCACTAACTAGTTTGAGAACACCTTCTTGCCGCATCATTTAACTTGCCGCTTATGCTAGTTGGACGACGTTTGCTGTGATAACTCCCTGCCGACATCTCGAAATGGCTGAAACTTTAAGTGATTAATTTTTCTCGTCTTGAACCAAACATCGAGCGTTTCAAAGTAAAGTTGCACTTCCCGGTACTCGTAAAGTACCTGAAATTCGTATTTGATGAATTCCAGATCCACATCCTTCACTATCCTCATCTGATATAGCTTGCCGATATTTGAAAAGAGGCCTAGGAGTTTGTCTAGCTTTTTTTCATCCTCAGACATGTGAAATGTCGCAGCATCGTACTTGAACGTTGAGTATTCGATGCGATAATAGAGATCCTGGATGTCTGGATCATTTATGAATTGACTATAGAGTTGTAAAATGAGATCAGCTCTTTTCTGATTATTCGAGATAGTGACCTGCCTAAACGCCGCAAAAACTCCTAGGGCAGTAACAAGTAGGAGGAACATATTTATGCCATCGGAAACGCCCATAATCAATACGTTAAGTAGCCGACTATATTGACTTCTGAATATGTTTGACTGGTTCTTTTGTTTCTAGTCGTGATCGCAATGTAAGCATATCGTCGCTGATTTTTCTATCCACTATCCTCGCATACTGCTGCGTCGTCCTTATATTCTTATGCCCGAGCATTTTACTGACCGTCTCCATCGGTACCCCATTTGTCAGCGTCACCGTGGTTGCAAAAGTGTGTCGGGCGCAATGGAATGTGAGTTCCTTATGAATATCGCACGAGTCAGCGATCTCCTTCAAGTAACTATTCATCCGCTGGTTGATAAATAGCGGCAAGCACCTTCCGGCATTAACTGCTACAGGTTGATTGTTATAGAGATCTAGGATAGTCAGGGCAGGCGGGAGCAACGGAATCCTGCTTGGTGTACCGGTCTTTGTTCGCGTAGTGAAAACCCATTTGCATCCATCAATGCCGGTAGCAATGTCAGAGGGCGTCAGTTTTGCGACATCGCAATAAGAGAGACCCGTGTAGCAACTAAACAGAAAGATGTCGCGGACAACCCTAAGCCGTTCAATGGATAATTTCTTCTCAGTAATCCTGTTCAACTCCTCTTCCGTAAGGTAGGTCCGGTTCGTATCCCTGATCTTCACCTTGTAGTTCATGAACGGGTCTTTCTCCAGCCACCCATTGGCAACGCACTGCCGTACGATCTTCTTCAGCTTCTTGAGGTTGCCCATTGCCGTGTTGTGCTGTACTCCACGAACGGACTTGAGAAAGAATTCGAATTCCGTGATAAACTGGAAGGTCAGATTCTGAATGGGAATGTCGTTGGCTTTGTACTTGTGCTTAATGAATAGTTCAAGAGCTGCCTCAGCTGACTTGAACCGCTTCAACGTGCCCTTTGCGTATTCCTTCCCAACTAGTTCTTCGACCTGCTTTACATGGTAGCGGTAAACTTCCATCAACGTTTTATTGCCTTCCTCCCGGCCTAGCATCCTGTCCCGGATGGCAAATGCTGTTACTTCATCGCCCTTGCTTAGCAACTCCCGTTGCGCGTCGTAAACATTGGATTGAAACAGGTCGAGGTAACCATTCAGGGAGCGGGTTTCCTCTTTTGTGCCGACAGCACGGCCAGTTACTTTGTCCCAGGTGGAAGAATCGCATTGTCGCGACGTGGTTAACTCAACTCTCGCTCCGTCAACTGTCAATCTCATGTAGATTGGCTGTGGTCCGCGCGTACTATTCTTACGCTTCCTGAGAATGAATAGGATCTTGAATGTTTTACTCACCATAACGACATCATTCGGTTATAAATTTCCTGTGATGTCCTTTTGCAATCAAGATGTCCCCGGCCGGGACAGGTTCGGAAAACAACGCGCCAAGGCCTATTCGGGAGTTGGGTTATGTCGCGTTCAGCGCTACTCCCGAATTACTCCCGAGATCGTTGGGTTCCGATGTATTTATTTGGGTGGCTCCAAAAACAAAAAGCTCCCAAACCATACGATTTGTGAGCTCTTGAGTGTTTCGATCTTCCGATCAGTGATCCCGCTGGGTTGGGCGCTGATCTGCAGCTACTTACCCGGCGTTTTCTCTACAATATCTCTTTAGCCCCATTCGAAGCACATAGGAGCGCGTTTCCGCCCACAATTTACACTATTTTATCGCTTCTCACCGGACCTGGCACTCGACCCAGGCTCACATTATATTCTCCCGGCGTTCCGGCGGCGAAAAGATACTTTCGATCCAGATTCTGAAGGCATGGCAACCACGAAAGCGATAATCCGAAAGAACCGGATCAATGACAAAGGGCTAACTCCCGTTTACATCCGCTATACTCACAATCAAGATTCAATTCTCTTCGCGGTCGGAGAAATGGTAAGACCTGATAATTGGGACCAGGTCGGATTTGTGAAGAAATCCATGCGCGGCTATACAAACTTCAATGCCCTAATAGAGAAGAAGAAACGGCTGATCGATGATATCAGGATTAGCTTACGATTGAACGATGTAGAACCAACCGTTGTGGCGGTACGGGAGGTGCACGATAGAAAGTTCAAGCAAATACCCCGTATTCCCTCGCCGTCAACTTATTTCTTAGATCATTGGGATCGCTTCGTCGACTACCAAATCAACATCACAAAGATAAGTTCTGGAACTGTGCGCCAGTACAAGGCTGCAAAAATCGTCTGTTGCACTTTGAAAAAGAAAATAGGATAAAACTCACTTTCGACAAAATTGAGAGGCCTTTTTATGAAAGCTGTCTCTATCACCTATATACTATTCGAAATTGCGCAAATAACACCGTAGGCAATCAAATAAAATACATCAAGGCATACATGAATTGGTGTACAACAAAAGAAGAGCTCACCAACAACCTTAGCTATAAGCAGTTTGTAAAACCAAAAAGTCCAACCCAGATCTTTACGCTCAACGTCGAACAGTTGGATCGGCTTTTCAGCCTTGACTTGTCATCAAAGAAACTCGCACGCGTTCGCGACATGTTTTGCTTATGCTGCACGACAGGACTTCGTTACTCAGACGCAAAACGGTTACAACAAGCCAACATTAAAAGCGATCACATAATCATCAACACAAAGAAGACAAATGATACAGCGATCATTCCGTTGAATGACTACTCGCAAGAAATTATTAGCCGATACCCTTTGGGGTTGCCAAAGATTTCCCATCAAAAAATGAATGACTATCTCAAGAAGTTGGGAGAACTGGCTAATCTAAACGAGGAACAAGAAGTTATCAGTTTTAAAGGCGGATTTAAGACCGTAGAAATGAAGCCTTTCTTCGAGTTAATGACAACTCACATGGGACGCCGGACCTTCATTACACAATCGTTAGAGCGCGGCATGCTTCCAAGCACCGTCATGAAGATTAGCACACATAAAGATCTCAAATCGTTTAATCTCTACATTAACACAACTCAGGCGCGAATAAGGCAAGAAGTAACGCTCGCTTGGACCAGGCCGTGATAACCACGCTGGATAAAACCATTTTTTCCTCGTGGACCCTCATTTAGGTGATTGTTAGCGTCAAGCAAATCCACGTGCTTATTCACCCTTTAACAATTTAAAAATCAACTAGTTATGCGATTTCAGTTTACAGACATTAGAGCTGCATTGGAAAGTTTATAAGCGATAAATTTTGAATTTAGGTTTATAACATTGAAATTCATGTAAATTATCAACCAACCAATCAGGTAAACCATACAATTATGACAAATCACACGGCAAGCGAACTAGTCGCTTTCAATCTGAAGCGAATACGAATGCGGAAGCAGCTTTCACAAGCTGCGTTGGCTGTGCAGCTCGGGGTAACATCTCAAACGATCTACAAAATTGAGAAGGACCAAATGAAACTCTCCACCGAACTGATTCTGAAATTAAAACAAGCAAAGATACCCATTGAGGACCTGCTTGATGAGAACGCAATGAAATCCAAAGGAATGGCAGATCTGGACGTGGTCGAGCCGAAGTTTCGCAAAGGAGAGTGGCTGACGGAAGAATGTAAAGACGACATAAAGAGAGAAACGCTTCATAAGCTGCTACAGCTAATTCAGTTGGAGGACCTCACCGGACGTAAAATCAAATTCAAAAACCCAATTGAAAAACTCCAGGGACTAAAAAATAAAGTACAGGTTGAGTCCGCAGCTAAGGAGGTACGAAAGAAATGGCAGATATTCGATAATCCCATACAAAACGTCATCTCTTTGTTAGAGATGAAGGGTGTACGTGTTCTTGAAGTTACAACTCATGAAGATTTTAATGGCATGGCCGCTTGGTATTTCGATTTACCAGTGATTGTGTTAAACTTTCAAGCTACTGAAGTTACCCGCAAAAGATTCTCAGCATTACACGAACTCGGCCACCTAATTCTCCAGCTCGATGAATCACTTTCAGAAGATACTATTGAAAATTTATGTGACGTATTTGCATCGGCTATGCTGATGCCCAAAGAGCTAATTATTTGGGAGGTTGGAAGTAAGTCCAAACTAAGCAATGAAGATTTGAAGCGACTAAAAGCAAAGTATGGCATCTCATTTCAAGCTATTTTAGTTAGCGCAGTTTTCGCCAGGTTGATAAGCTGGTCCGATTATAATAAACGGATGGATGATCCTTCGGAATCTCGGGGATCATTTTCAGTACAGGAGCAAGCTGACCGGATTAATCAACTTTTGAAAATTGCAATTGAGGAAGAGTTACTCGATGAAAAACGGGTTGCCTCTTTCCATGAGAATTATAAAGCTGCTTAAAGTTATACGAACATGAAATTTGCCACTGACGAACTAAGTGTTGTAGGTTCCTTAATTCTGGACGTAAACCCGAATCACGCCGTTGGTTCACTCGAAGTTTACTTCATCGAATCTCAAATGACGGAAGGTGATCGCTTGGCATTAAAGCCATACGTTGACCGCAAAATACTGAGAGGAATGGGGAAAACCATTGGTATGGAGAGGACCGACCTCTTGGATCGTTACCTGGCGTTCGATCGCAAAATGGCGGGAGTCGGATTCCTTGTAGGTTTCGACGCTTGGCTGACTGCAGACTTTTGTAAAAAGAGAGAGATTACAGTGATCACAGAGAGCAGAGCAGTAAACCGGTTATGTAACATATGGAACGTGCCGGTTATTTCGCCCGCAGAATTTAGTAGTGAAGTTTCACATTATAGATATGAAAAAATGAAAGTAAGAAGGTGAATTTGAAGTTGTAAGGGGGCGTCCTTTTAGACCGGGAACACCCCCCTTGCGAATTGAGACTTTTAGAAAATCCACTGGTTTCGCACACCGGTAGACTGGCCACAATTCTATACAAGATTAGGGCCAACCATCTAGAAATCCAAATCGCTCGGGGCTTGCAGCTTTAACCCACCAAATTGGCCACTTTTTAAACATAACAAGAGCGTTTAGCAAACACGACAATTACAATGAGCCGTTGAGCCCATTGCTTCCTCAAACGGGAGTGTTAAGGAAGCCTGTGTTTATTTTTTTCAACATAACAAACTTCATACATATGAAGAATATAAGAATGATCCTCTTTGTCGAGGATCAACAACCACGTTCCGTAGAAGTGAATTCTCAACTTACCGTTGGAGAATTCTTAAAGAAGCACGTTCCTCAAACAGCTGGAAGACCAGACTATGAAGAGGATTACGAAGTATACGTGCTTGATGACAAAGGTGAGCTGTCCAAGGATAAAACCTTTGATAAGCTAAAAGTGAAAGATGACGATGCCCTTATTGTTCACCGATGCAAAAAGGTGAGCGTCAAGGTCGAGTACGCAGGTCATTCGTTTATACACGAATACGCCCCAGCGTTAAAGTTTGAACATGTTCTGAAAAAAACCCTTGATCACTTTGACATCAAGGGGAAAGAGCGTGGGGACTTTCAACTGTTCCTTACGAAAGACCTGTCGAAGGTTGTCAATCTGGATTATCCCGTCGGAGCGTATTCAAAGTACGGGGAATGCAAGGTTGAGGTTTATCTCTCTAAACCCATAGCAAACCAAGGTTAGCTATGGAAGAGAAGTTATTCCGAACCCACCTGACTTCGGTCGATTTCATTATCGGACTGAAGAAAGGTGCGTGGGGATTTACCTCAGATGAAGTCGACTGGCCGAAATGGCCAGTCTTCTTCTTCTGGATTGCTGCGGCTCCACGGGAAAACAGCCCGACAAAATATGTAATGCGTTTTGAGCTATCCGGATACAACAAGCGTGCTCCGTACGGAATCTTTTGGGACCAGAAGGAGCAAAAAATCTTGTCGCCCGCGAAATGGCCAAACGTTACCGGTGTCCACGTGCAGGCGTTTAGGAGAGACGTTAACGAGGGCACTCGCCTATACGCCCCGTGGGATCAGTGCGGTCTCGACAATCACCCTGACTGGAGAGAGAAACACCGAGGTTTTTCGTGGGAACCAGGCGATGAGATATCTAAGTACCTAAGGATAATGCATTCCATTCTTAATTCAGAATCCTACCATGGAAGCATGCCTTAATTACAAAATATCCCAAGAGCTCTGGACTCAGTTGGTAAGTGAGTTACGGACCCGAGGAGGAGGCTACCGAGAAAGCGGTGCGTTCTTGCTTTCACGAAAAGAGAGCGATGAGATTTGTGAGTTCATCTGCTATGATGATCTTGATTCGAATGCATTGTCCGGCTGGGCGATTAGTTTTTCGTCCGCGGGCTTTCTGAAGTTGTGGGAATATCTGGCGATCAAAGATCTCAAAGTGGCCGCAGATGTTCATACCCATCCCGGCTCAATCGTAAAGCAAAGCTCAATTGACAAGCGCAATCCGATGATCAGCTTCAAAGGACACGTTGCAATGATTCTGCCACATTATGCACTTCATACGAGCGATTTATCAGGAGTCGGTATTTATGAGTACCAAGGAAATTTGCGTTGGAAAACTTGTACTAAGACAGGTCAACGTATGTCAATTAAAAGCAACAAATCATGAAAGAAGATGACTATAACAGACTTACAGGGATCTTACTTGAAATGAATCCCGACCTAAGTAACCTTGGTAAAGGTGTATTTGATGAAACAGAACGCCGTCTGAAGATTCTAACTCTAAGTATTGTGTGCAGTACTCGACTCACGACTTCCTATGCTCATCAGGCCTGTCTCCTAACTGTAGTCAATTGTGGTAAGAGAAGCTTTCAGGGTGGAGTTTTTGTGGAACTCGCTGAAGATTGTTTATGTATTTTACCAGGATACGAAGGAAAGACAATCAGTCAGGTTGTCAAAGACCAAGGGGGAGATTTAGATACGCGTGAGTCCACAAGGACTTTATTCCTCGGAGCTTCAGATAGCCCAAAGCGAGGCAACCACTTAGTGTTCTCAAATTGGTCTGGCGGCTTCATTAAACAACCAGATGCTTCATGGGATAAAGATGTTGCGTTCCCTTTGGGTGCTATTGGTTCGGCCGCAATTGCTGTGAGTTCATCATTCTTAGCAGCTATGAATATCGAACCACTCGCAGATTTGAAGGCATCAGGAATTTCATTCTGGAATCCTGCACGCGTCGATTGGCATTCGGTTGATGATAGCGAACCTATTCCGAAGTTCTTTCCGAAAAATCTTTGGTTGCTTGGGCTGGGTCATTTAGGGCAAGCCTATGCTTGGTCGATTGGTCTGCTCCCCTTTAAGAAGGATTCGAAGGGTCGTTTTCTGCTCCAGGATTTTGACTCCATTAAAATAGGAAATTTTGAAGCGGGAATGTTATCGGAGCGAACACTGGTAAATGTGAAAAAGGCGCGAATTGTAGCGGAGTATCTTGAAAGGGCAGGTCATCAAACTACAATAGTAGAACGGAAGTATACCGAACACTTTGGTAGGCTCGATGATGACCCGGAACTAATGCTTAGTGGATTAGACAATGCAGCAACGAGGAGACAACTAAGGCACAAAGATTTCAAGGGTGTACTTGACTTCGGTCTTGGTGGTAATCTCGGAACATTTGATTTGATCCGATTCCACAACCTACCGCTTTCTGGAACTCCGGCAGAGGTCTGGCCTGAAGCTAATGATGACAACTTTAAGATGGATGCTCTACAGCAGCTCACTGCTAAACTTAATGATTGCGGATTTGTAAAGGGAATCGCGGTGAGTTTTGTGGGAACCTTCGCGTCGTGCTTAGCAATCTCCGAGTTGTTACGGGCATATCACGAAGGCAATAAGGTCATCAAGGCTAATATATCTCTTCGGCAATTAGCTAATCGCAATGTAGAGATCGGCGATGCGTACACGTTTGAGCTCTATTCAGGTCAGATAGAATTTAGCTGCGGTTGATCTTCTGGAGGTGGTGGCTTGCAGCCCTGCAGACCCTGCAGGGCTTGCAAACCTCTTGTGGTTCTTCTAAAACCGCAGAGGCGGAAGTGTCGGCGAATAAGTGAATATTGTCTTCATTCTTCCGTAGATATACTCCTTAAGTAAAACTGGAACATACTTATCATCCCCATTTTTATTAACGTACTTTCGATTAGGAGACAGCAATTCGTATTGTCCCCTCAACTCTTGAAAACCTGAAGCACTAAGCACCAACCCAACCAAAACCAATATGGACTTGTTGGTTTTAAATTTCTTGTTCCTCTTTAACCAGGGATGTAGTCGACGAAGCCATTGGAGATAGGATGTGTGATAATCATTGTACTTCGGTCCTCGTTTCAATGATGGACGGTCTTTACTTTTCTTTACTGCATCACGATCAAACTTCTTAAACATTTCATTGCACGAATTCTTAGGAATCTTGTCGAAGACATCCGCCACACCCAAATCACTTGCTTGAGACAACATGCAACAGCTTGCCACCCAAAGGACCCCAACTTCTTCATCGGTGAGAAAACCGTAGTCGTACTCTATCAAGAGGCTAACTAATGAAAGGTATGTCGGATTAGATTTCGGCAATTTTCGCTCGAAACAGTCCAAATCCTCGTCGCACCAATTAATGTTGCCTTCTGCGTAGTCTATGAACTCTTGCGCGATTCGCACCTCCACCCGATTCCACTTGTTTAACTCCGGATAGTTCTTCTTATTGAAGATCGCTTTCAGTGCGGTCGATTTGTAGGTAATTAGCTCGTTTTTTGTTTCCATAGTCGTGTTGTTTATCAAGTGTAAAAATGCAAACAATTCAAAACTTAATTTTTGGGCTGCATTTCGCAATTGGCGCTTCGTGCGAACGATTTGGATACATTTTGAAATTTGAGTCAGATTTTTCGTATGAGTGGTCGGTGTGTTTTCACGTAGCCACATCCACGACCGCATGGGAACAAGGGGTATTGAGAAGTGACAAAGCACCTAATTCTCACCCCAAAATTCGGAATCACAGGAGTCAACTTTATTTTTGTCCCGCGCCTGCTCGCCGACCTGTGTACTGGCTCTCCGATCCAAGGCGCTCATACTCCTCTGCTACCACCCTAAGCAAGTCATCCGGGTTTTTTCCCAGCGCATGAGCAATCCTTACAAAATTATAAAGCCTAACTCCTGTTTCCCCTCTCTCAAGTACACCAATGGTCGGCTGCCGCAAACCGACCTGAATGGCCAGCTCTCTTTGTGACACTTCCAGATGCTCTCTTAAATTTCTCATTGTCGATCCAAAAGCGATTTGAAGGACACGCTCCGTGGGCATCGTATCAAAGCTGTCAATGATAGACTCTTCGGCTGCGGTTATCCAAAATACTTCTGCTTCGATATCTGGAAGTTGGTTTACATTTATCGTAACGCGGGTTCCGTCGAATGTTCCGCGCCGTTGATCAAGTGGATGAACGGAGACTAATTCCCGCACCATTTGTCTCGCAAAATATTCCGACTTAGCGGTGACAATAAACTTGCGACTATATTGATTAAGGTGCTTAACGAAAACAGTAAAGGATGTTCGAGGTTTTATTTTCATGCTGATTGAATTGTGAATATTATTCTCGTTCTTCGATTCCCCCCTGTACTTTCTCGATCTTATCAAGAAGCTCGAATAGAGCGCCGACATCACCGGCGAGATCTTGTAAATAAGGAGCTTCGACTGATCCATCGTATTCAAGAAATTCAAAGAATAAGCAGCGTAAGTGTCTTGCAAATCGCCTCGCAGGGACAAACTCTATAAAGGTTTGGAACTCCTGTGCCATCTCTGCTTTGAGATCTCGCTGTGGCGCTTTTGGCATTGACTTTTTATGGCTTTTTGAAAAGTTGGATTTTTTCATGCGTAGATAGGTTTGTAAATGAGTATGGGGAGTGACTCTTACAACTGATGATGATTGACAGCCATTCTACTCTCATGCTTTGGATCATGTCCGCATTTGGCCCGGTGACTTGTGAGCTTTGGAATCGAACTAAACGTTTCTCCACACGTCTCGCAGGTTCGACGTTTCAGCTCGTTCGCTTTGAACTCCTCCAATTCTATAATGTAGTCTGTAGCCTGAAACAGCTTTGCATCGAGTTCATTCAATTTAGCTTTAGCATACCTTAGCTCAGAATCTCTTTCCGTGATGTCATCTGTTAACTCCACGATAGTCTGTGACAAACTTTTGTCTATTTTGGCTTGACACCACTTCTTATAAAATAAAGTCGAGAACACAATGTTGATATTCTATATCAAACACCCGATGAACCATCGCTTCAAATATTCCTGGATGGTGAGGTCCGTGTCGAAAGCATGAATGAAGAACAAAATCACAAAACCACTACAAATGGATAGCACCAGTGGAATGCGTTTACTTGGCAAGAGGTCGGTATTGCAAACCACCAATAGTACTGTGCATTCCCAAGACAGACTGATGGCCCATGAGGCAAGCTCCCTTTGCCAAACAACCATAGTGGGTGGCATGGCCTCATAAAATACTGTGTGACTGAAAAACACCATTCCAAGAATTGTGGATAAGAGAACTACAATGACAGCATGAATTGAGGTGATAAAATTTCCAATGCGGTTAATAGATGATTGCATAGCTATTTGATTAGTGTGTTGATGATTCGAATGATTCTACCAGGGAACCCTGGGATAGGCGTATCCACCATGTGATCCTCAGACCGGTGGTTATATGAGTGCACCCGGAGGATGCGATCCGGTATCGACAATCTTATGACCTCTCTGAATAACCGTCGATTTGGTATCGCAGAGGGAGTGTTGATATTGTAAAACTGGATGTCATATTCACGTTGACTGGCTAATATGACTGCTCGCAAATAACTGACTGACATCCGGCGGCTCTTCAAATACAGTATCCCACCACCCAAAATATGGTGGTCAATTCCGCCCCTTACTTTTCCCAATTGCATGCACAATTGACGGTCATGACCCTTGAGGTAACCCCTATCCGGTATGCTGGGTGAGTAATGATTGGTGAGTAACAACCGTAGATAGAGTGACTCGATTTCATCGACTGAGGAACTAACCACCAGTTGAGCCATCATTACCTTGAAGCGATCGACAGTCATTGTAAAAGCGTTTCTCCCGTTTTCCATATTGACATAGGTAATGGTGTCAGTGCCTCGGAAACTTCGCAAGTTGAGTATGACTTCCAGAGGTGATCGATATTCAATCTGTTCGCTCTTGTTGGCATAGGCATATGATACCAGGTACTTGAATGACAATCGCTTGGAAATAAAAAAAGGGTGACTTTCGTCACCCTGATCGGGAGTAGTTGTATTGGGCTCCATACCTATCTCCCCTTTATATTTGAGTATTCAGTTGTGTCTATCGCAATAAAGAAGATATCTCCAAGACACTTGATGTCATCGCAGAATATTTCAAGCCGTATCGTGTCCTGAATGCAAGGGAGGTCAAAGAAGAGCTTCATATACCTATCGTTCTTGTTGTTGAGTTGTCTTGCCATTGCTATCATAGTACGTCCATACACCGACCTTTCTCTTCTCAAAGGTTTTTCCTCTTGCCATTATCTTCCCATTCGGATAGAACTGGGTCAATTCTATGCCCGGGCCATACTGAGTGTTGCAAGCAGTTCCTTCAGAAAGGAGTATCCCATCGTCACCGTAAACCTTTTCTCTCGTTACTACTCCATTGAAATCAGCGTCGATCTCCGCTGAGACCTTTCCATTTGAGTGATAGTAAGTACACCTACCTGTTGGCACGTCGGGTGACAGTTGTAATAGTTTACCAGCGAATTGCTTCTGGCCGGAAATAAAATAGTCAGTTGTCGACCACGGGCCGCTTATCGGATTGAATGTTATGTTACGATAGTATGCTGCAGCTTTCTTGCTCGATACTGAGTTCCAATCGGCGTCATAGTAATAGACCCATTCACCGGATGCTGATCCGTCCTGGTGTTCACCACTTTTTATGACTTCACCATCGAGATCATACTCCTTATATCGTCCGTTCAGCTTGTTTTTAAAGAAAGTCGCTTCAATGTTGACCTTACCATTAGGATAGTACTGCATCACTCGACCATGCCTTAAGTAAGTCTGAAACTGGGGATTATAGATTTCCCCTTCCTCGAATAATTTCACTCCCGATGTGGAATCATATGTGATCGACCTGCTGAGATTTTCGCCCAAGACCTGTCGTTCGAATTTCGGAAGTCCATCCGATGCGTACTCCTTCTCTTCTTTCAGATTGAAAGTTATAGGGTCGTATTTGATGCCCTTACGGATTTTCCCACTTCGGAAGTAAACGATCACATCGCCTGACATTTTCCCATTGACATAGGTAGCTTCTAGTTCCGGTTGGCCATTATCGAAATATTCAATATGCTTTCCGTTTTCAAGTTTATTCTTAAAGAAGGAACTGACCTCGACCTTACCATTCGGATACCATGAGGTAAACTGACCATCGAACTCGCCATCTTTATTTGTGTATTGAGCCTTCTTCTGTCCATCGATATAAAGTTCGAAGCATTGCCCATCGTTACTAATCTCTTTTAACTTCAACCCTTTCTTATCCCATTCCTCTTCCTTCACTTGTTTGCCGTTGACCCATGTCTTCTGATAAATCAATTGTTGCTTACCATTTGTATGATCATACATTTGATCGAGGCCATTCAAGATATCACTGGTGTAATTGGAAATGGTTTTGATCTTACCGACGTTACTCCTTCCGTATAAGTCAGCCATATCAGATGGGATATACGATTTTACAACACCATCTTTTTTGCCATTCTTGAACGAACCCTCATTTATGAGAATGCCGTTGGTATCCCATTCCTTGTAAAGACCATGTACAGGATAAGGAGGAGTTGATGTGGTAGTATAAGCCTCATGTATCCGCGTCTTGCTAAGCGGATCATAATAGGTCTCAACTTTTTTAAGTGACTGGGCGGTAGCCCCCAGGGTGAGGGCTACCATGAGCGAAGGGAGAATGAACCTCATAGTTTTTTTTAGTTGTGCCTGGAGGTTCGAAGGCGAGTTGTGACCAAAAAAGAGGGGCATGAACCTCCGCCAAACTCGCCGTCTCAGGCCCCGCTAAGAGCCTCTACAGGACAAGAATAGCTTCAGCACACACCCCATGGGGGTGCATCCCTAACTAATCCTCCTGTAGTCTAAAATTTAGCGGGTTTGAGACGGAGAATATTTAGCTATGCGCTTCTTTTAGCTTCCATTGGAAGCCGATGTCGTCAAATTCTCATATCAATAGTTCAACGTTAAGTCTGTATTACAAAGATACTTATACCTGGCAATCAATAACAAAGAAAAAAAACGCGATTTAACCGAACAAGTACTGCAGTCAGAGCATCATCCGAAGGACAACCTAAGATCAAAGCACGGGGATAGAGCAGCGCGGTATTATTTACTCTTATTTTTTACGTAGTTAATCGTATATGCCGTCAGTGTTATACTAAATGAGATAGAAGCAATGGATGAAAGTATTAATCCAAACCAATAAAGAGTGCACAAATTATAATACTCTGCCGCCCCGAGAGCAGCAAGCGTCACAATTAAGAACCAGAGATTTTGATTCAAATTGACATTTACGTTACTGAGCGTCATAACTATGATTTAAAGTACTTACGAAATGCTGAAACAATCTGAACAATAAAGAATGCCAACACTATGCGTTGGACCATATCCCAAAAATAAACACCAACTCCGAGTTGAGCACCATCGTGAAAAGCATGCTTTAACGTTCTCGCTGGATTATAAAGTTGAGGCCACATATAAGTGTAGTTCCAAAATTCACTGAGAGTAGCCTTCAAATCAGAATAGTTACATGCAGGCAGCCAACTGATTTTACAAGACGCAGAGATCACGATCGGAAAATAGAGAATAGTAGAAGTTAAGACCAGAAGTCCCATCGGCTTTAGCCAATTTAGTCCGAAATCATTGGTTTGTCCAAGCCAAAGAATTATCCCGTCATTAGTTGCCAATCTCCCTTTGCTACCAATCTCCTGTTTATACGCCTTTAATTCCAATGACTGAAAAATCAACGCTTGGAATTTGTCATTTTGCTTTTCACTTGCCTGCTTTAGTTGGCGGTAAACTTCTCTCTGCCTTCGCCAGGGAGATGTGGAATCTCCGACATCAAGAACTTTCTCATCAAACCAATGCATACCGGAAAATTCGATCCCGGATACAAGCGAATCAATAATGGATACTTTATCAAAAGAACTGAAGAAGAAATTTTGGAACTGAGTCTTACCGAGATTTGAATTGGAGACGATAAATTCAGTGGGCACCTCGGTTTCAGAATCTTCGGGCTTATTCGCTTTGCACGACGAGAAAATCACGTTGCCGTAATTGTTGAACATCTCGAAGTTCACAACTCCAAACCTGCAATAATTAAAAACAATATTGGCTTTATGGTTGTCCTGATACATTATAGCCTTGTCAATCCGACAACTATTGAACTGAAGAGTTCCTGTCAAATCGAGAGAGCAGTGGATGTTTAGCTCAGTTATTACTTTGTCAAAGCCGTTTACCATTAAACCGATTCCAAATTTCACTGCATTAAAGTATAAACTATCGTGACGAGCCTTGACCTTATCAGCGGAATCATCAAAGTCAATTTGTAGGTACTTCGCAAAGTCGTCCCGGAATGAAGTAAAAGGTCCGGTATTGTCTACTGCTTCAATCCTTACATCTTGCTTGAATTCATTATGATTGAAAGTGACAGCAGACGTTTTACCACCCCAGATATGAACATCGCCCTCAATTTCATTCTTAATTACGGACAGTCCCCCATCGGTTTCAAGTGATTGAATTCTTATATACTCCTTAATTTCTGATTTATAGATGCCTAAACCAATTCCATAGATTTCCAGATTCAGAAGTTGAAGTATACTCGCAGTTGTGTTGTCAATCTTGATTTCTCCTTTTGAAACAGCACATTTAGAGATCAAGAGAGTATTATCCTGATGCTCATCTTGTTTGCAATTCCGAATTCTTATACCTCTCTCAAATGCACTAATAGTTATGAGGAGACTTGCCTTAATCTGGCATTCTTCAAGTTCTAAGCTGTAAAAACCCTTAACATCCGCATCGTAGCCGGTCGCAGTTATATTGTTGAATTCGACCCCGCGATTGAAAATGCATTTCTTAAATGAGATACTTTCAACGTCCTTTATGTCCTTGAGAACTAAAGTTCCATCGAAGGTTACATTCGCAATTGAAGCTACCTTGCATCTGAAATTTGTAGAATCTAATACAACATCGCCTTCTACTGCGGTTGGGGCGTCAATCAACACGGTACTGCTCGAAAATTTCGCAATAAAGTCCGTCGGAGTCATCTTTTAATCATTGAAATGAATTTGCACATAAGACCACTCCTTGAGTGCGAAAGTTAACATCGCTGAGTGTCGTTTTTCAATTGCCAGAACATTCCAAAGCACACTCTCAGTCTTATCAATCTGAGCGAATGACCTTATCTCTGCCTGTTGATTCAAAAGTGGATTGCTGTTGTACGACGCAAGTTTTTCAGCAAAAGGTATATTGCCAATAGACTGATTGTGACTGCCAGAAATGAGCATCAGGTTTCCTAAACAATTCAAGTACTTCTGATTAAATATATCAGAGTATTTGCCGTTGGCAGTTATCTCGTAACCGGAAGCTATCGCCTGCTCATTCGGCGGTGTTTGTGGTGAAATATGCTCGATCTGTTCCTCTTCTAAACTAATACTTCCGACAACATATCCTTTACCCTGGATGCTCGCCTCATAACGCCAGAGCAAATAGTTTACAATTGGCGTTGAATACATGTATCCCTCCAGAGTACTGCGGAATCTTTCGTCGCTCCAATGGTGTTCCATGTTGAATCTCTTCACTAATCTCTCAATCAATAATGGATTATCCCCGTTGTACTCAAGTAGAATCTGGTTTATCCTGCTGTTTATGGACGCACCACTTCGAATGACGTTATGCCGGAACACCACAATCTCCATAGTCCTGAGTAATTCACTGATCTTGACACTATCGTCATCAAAGATTTTATAGCCTTTTATGAGAAATGGATACACGAACGCAGGAATCTTCAATTTTCTCAAGCGCAAATAATAAGGGTCCTGACATTGCTCAAGGCGTTTAATATTTGAAAATGTAGTGTGAAGTTCTAACACAAATGAGTTGATCCAAGCAACCTTATCTGTGGCTTTCTTGAATTCAACCTTTACATCCTCTATGGTTCTGTAGTCATATCCGTTAACGTAGGTATTACAATGGTATATAAGCACGCTATCTTCATCGAGAAGCTTTATGTCGCTTATCAAATTATAAATTGCCTTAAATAGATTCGCTATCTTCTCAATGTTTGAGTCCGTATGATCTGGAGAGCTGTTAACATACAATTGATACAAGAAATATGACTTTAGCTTCTCCATATTAGTCAAATCCTTACCCCTATTGTTCTGGAGTTCAAACATAAGGGCTGCATCCTTTTTGCCTTCGAACTCAATACTTGTTACAGCTGTCTTTTCAATCTTATCAAGAATACTGGCGATATCCTTTGTGCTCTGCTTTCTGAGTTCTTTAGTAAACCACACCTTAGCATTCTTGATGTTATCCTGGGAAGGAGATGCTGTTTTGTACTTATCGTTGTCGTCTACAATTAATGCGTCGTAACAAGCCCGATCGTAATCAACTGGCCTTAATTTAGCCACGCCGCCATTTTTAAGAAACGTGCTTTCCTTTTCGATAAGAGGAATATCGATTTTTTCTCCTTCCTTAATTCTCTCCTTTAGAACATTGATGATGGATCGAATAAAGATTGTTAACGTGGTTAATCTCTGCTGACCGTCAATGACTTCAAAGACTCTGTCCTGCTCAATAGTTTCCAAGAGAATATTGCCAAAAAAATAATTGTTTCTTCCTTGAATTTGTTCCTTCAGATCATCCAAAAAAGTAGCCCACTCTTTTTCACCCCAAGCATAGGCTCGTTGATAAACCGGAATTATGAATGACTTCTTAGTTCCATCGAAAAAACCGAAGATAGTTCGTTTAAAAAATTGCATAATGACTCGTACAAGTTTTGGTTAGGAAAACAAAAAGAGCCCACCCGTCATCTCTAACGGTATGGGCTCAATGTGAAATTAATACAAGTCGTCTCAATTCAAAATTGAGGCTTAGGAATTGCAGATCAGGTAATACTTGGTATATTTAAATCATGAGCCCATCCACCCTTTCCCTTTTGGGAACGGGGTGGTGGGCTTTTCCCTTTTTAATTAAAACCTCACCTATGGGAAGTTCAGGAACAGGGCGCCTCACCGATTATTCTGGAAGATCCTCGAAGGGCTCTTCATCAAAAACTGGTGGTTCAAGTAATGAGGACAAATGCGGCAAAGCATTTACAGCATCACTTGAAGAAATCGAACGTTGCGAATACTTCACCAGTAAATCATCGACCCCACCACTTAATACTGAAATCGAGATTGTATTCAAGAAGCCTCGACTCGCCGCGGTTGCAGGCGGAGTAATAATCGGATACTTGCCTACAGACAAAAACTACGTCAAGGCCTGCATTGACAATGGATACAAATACCCAGGAGTTGTGAACTCTTCGCGTATGAAGCCGGTACCATCTGTTAGTGTGACTGTGTCACCTCATAAATAAGGGACCTATGGTAATAATAGGTGACATTGTCGTTGACGTTACGCTCAAGACCTCAGTCGAACCTTATAAACTTCGACTCGGTGGCATCACTCACGCTGCCCGTGGAGCCTGGTCAATGGGCGAGACATATAGTATAGGATTTTTTGCGCCGAGTTACCTTGATAGTAACATCGCCGACTACTTCGCAAAACATGGATGCGACAAACAAACAAAGCTCGGAGAGATTCAAGGAGCACCATATGTCTTTCTAATCGCCGAGGCTAAAGAAACAGGAGTTCAGGGGTATGAATTCTTGCTTCGAGAACACATAGATATTAAGCCGACGGAAGATTTAATAACAACAACATCCGAAACCGATGTCCTTCTCATATCAGGAAACTATGACATGAAATCAGTTTTGGTCAAGTTAAGCAGCAAAAATCTTCATATCGATTTGGCCAACAATGTCGCGAGCTTGGGTACTCTTAGAGATCTGGATAAAGTATTCTCTACAATTTTTATATCCACTTCCACAACGCTGTTTAGTTCAAACTTTAAATCGGACTTCAAACAGTTTGCCGAGCTGTTCCGCCCTTACTGCTTACGTCTTGTTTTAAAGGAGAATCGAGGAGGAAGTAGAGGCATTGATTTCACAACCAATAACATAGTTGAGATTCCTTCACAAACCCAACCGATTGTTCATAGTGTTGGAGTCGGAGATGTTTTTGATACCTCGTACGTAGCGCGACATCATAATCTGTCTTTTAGAGAAGCTTTAACTGTCTCATCCTGGATTGCAAGCGAATACGCTCTAACCACATTTCCAGATGACTTTAAGACTGCTGTTGAAAGACTTCAGAACGTGAATGTTGATGACTTGGTTGGACTCAGTGGAGTCTTTGTCCCATGGGAAAAGCGAGTTGGTATCAACATCTATATCGCTGCTCCCGATTTTGACTTCATGGACACCAAAGAGATAGACCGCTTGGTCGATTCTCTAAAGTATCACAACTTCTCGCCGCGACGCCCTATAAAAGAGAATGGTCAGATGGAGGCGAATGCCAATGACGCTCGCAGAAAAGAACTTTTCGACAAAGACATTAACCTCATTAATGAATGCAAAATTCTTGTCGCAGTTCTTCTAAATAATGACCCTGGAACATTAGTGGAGATTGGTTTCGCTAAGGGACTTGGATTACCGGTAATTGTTTATGATCCTTTTGATTTATCAAATAACTGCATGTTGTCTGAGTTGCCTACTCTTGTAAGTAGCAGTTTAGACGAAGTAATAAGTGAAGTCTTTAAGCAGGCATCAAAAATCTTGAATGAATAAAGACGGAATTCTGTTAGCGTCTGGGGGACTTGACTCCACGACCCTTGCCTATTGGCTAATCAGTGAAGGCATTCAGTTCATACCAGTGTTCATCGATTACGGTCAACACTGTGCGTCAACTGAACTTGATAGTCTTAAGAATGTACTCCCCAAAAATCATCTCGACAAGATAGAGATCATTGACATCAAGTCCGTGTATAAATACTCGCGATCACGTTTTATTAAAGCAGGTGATCTCTGGAGAGATGTAATTACAGCAGATGATCTTTACATTCCATATCGAAATGTTCTAATACTAACCGTGGCTGCATCATTTGCTCAAACTCTTGGGTATTCAAATGTTTACTCCGCTTTTATAAATAGTAATCACGCCAAGGAAATTGACTGTTCAAATGAATTCTTTGATCAAATGGAGTCTATTTTAAAGGAATATGGCGCCGTTAAAATAAGTATGCCGTTCCGGAACTATTCCAAGTATGAAGTAGCTAAAATTGGTATTAGTTTAGGCGCCCCAATTGGAGCAACATTCTCATGCCAGGCTTCTCCGCAAATTCCATGTGGTGCTTGCCCCAATTGCGTGGATAGACTGGACGCACTGAAACAAATAGAAACCGAGTCGACTAAATGAATCTTGCACTGGAAGCCAGGAAATTGGCAGACTACATTCAGGAACTGAACCTGACTTCTGGTCAAGAAAATAACATTCATGATTCCTATGAGCATATTGGTGCCCTGTATACGAACATAGTCCTTCAAGCAGGGTTAAACTATAGAACAGTTGTTGAACCAAGAGTAAAACATGTGCTTAATAAGTATCCGAAAGCCGATACCGTTAGTGGCTTCCTCAAAGCCATCGATAATGACGGAATTGAAAATGTCATTAGTTGGAAGCATCCCGATAAAATTGGACGGATGCACGAACTCTTGGATTTTTCGAAAGAGATGTACATAGATACTTGCGAAGACTTATCCGAATTCCTGAGTCATGATTCAAACCATGACATATTCTTAGGAATCAGAGGAGTGGGTAATAAGACGCTGGACTACACACTGAAATTACTGGCCTTTGATACCATTGCAGTTGATCGACATATTTACTCTTTCATCGAAGAAGCTGGTTTGACAGTTATCAATTACAGAATAACGAAAAAAGTTGTTGAATTCGCCGCGGATATTCTTAATGTGCCGAGATCCACTATGGACCATCAAATCTGGACATATATGTCTGAAAAAGGACGCAAACAAATAAACATACAATTTTTGAAACGCGAAACGGAGGGCATTGGAATTACCGAAGGGATATAAGCGCATATATCTGGTACGGTAATCCAGAATCATCGGCCACCGAAGCAATAGAAGCATTTTCGCCAAGCTTCTCTTTAACTGCTTGGTCAAAATGCTGGTGAACCTTTTCTTTTATCTCACTTATTGGACGCTCCAGAAATCTCTTCTCCTCATCGGTGCTTGAGGTTATCGTTATTCTGTACATGTCATTATTTGACTTAACAACTGAATATTGCATAATGTGTCTCATTTGTAGTCGTCTAATTTAGCTTGACGGAAACCTCAGTTATCCTCTTAACAATATTAAATTTCAACAATTTCAAAAAAACCTGCGAGCCCTGCAGGGTCTGCAGACCTCGCCGTCTTGCAGACCCCGGGCAGGCAACTATTTCAACCTTCGATATTCCCCATAGCCAACTTGTTCCAGGTGCTTCGATTTACAAAGTGAGTTTAAGTAGTCACCCGCCGAACGCTCGGCTACTCCCACCGTAAACCCTATTTTGATTGCTTCCTTCGTCTTCAAAGTCCGGCCTTCCGGAAGGGCATTGA
>WUUC01133724.1_pt1 | contig 25706 bp, 47 predicted proteins | sample 6278441 | NCBI WGS metagenome assembly WUUC01 (sample SAMN13675441, study PRJNA597444) | soil metagenome | isolation source: soil | place: USA: Washington | collected 2017-10 | reverse complement strand
TGGTCCGATCGAACAGCCCCCGCGTGGCAGACCTCGGCCTCACGGGCTTCGCCCAAGCTGGCCCGCGGCGGAGCCGGCGGGGACGTAAAGCAAGCAAGGGCTAGCCTCCACTCCGCCGAGAGGCCCCGGCGATGAGCGCGACCCTGACCGTCGCGGCGCTCTACGCCCTGGCCCAGCAGTGCGCGCCGAACGTCCACCCGCAGACGATGGCGGCGTTGGTCCAGACAGAGAGCGCGCGCCACCCCTACAGCCTGAACGTCAACCGGGACGGCGTCTCGGTCCTGTCCCGCCGCTACGAGACGCGGGCCGAGGCCGAGGCGGCGCTGGCCGACCTGCTCGCGCGCGGCGTAACCAACGTGGATGTCGGCGGCGCGCAGATCAACTGGCGTGCGGGGCATCTCCAGCGCCGCGGCCTGCCGCCCACTGCCGCTCTTGACCCCTGCGTTGGGCTGCGTGTCGGCGGCGAGGTCTTGGAGGAGTGCTACCGCACCGCTCCCGGCGCCACCGAACAGGACCGTCTCCTCGCCGCACTCGGCTGCTACAACACCGGGGGCCACCGGCCAGCCGCGCCGTATGTGATGCGCGTCCAGGCGTCCGCCGACCGCGTCGTGGTGCCCGCGCTGCGCGCCGTCTCCGCCGAGGAAGCCTCGCTGATCGCGCGGCAGCAGCAGGCCGCCCGCGACGCGCGCGGCTTCGCCGCCCAGGTCGATCCGCCCTGCGCGCCGTCCTGGGACGTGTGGCGCGCCTTCGAGTGCGCGCGCCAGCCGGCGCCGGCACTCCCCGATCCCACCCCTTCGACGGCGGCGGACGAGGCCGACGCCCCTGTCGTCCTCCGTGGCCTCCCGAGGACCGAACGATGAAGCACAACCCCTTCTCCAACTTCGCTCAGACTGGGGGTATCGAATAATGGGCGCCGGAGGCGGGGCGGGTGACGCCCTCTACGCCTGGTTCATGCAGAACCCTTGGCCGTCGATCGTGCTGATCGCGATTGTCGCGCTCGGCGCCATGTGGCTGCTCGGCCGGGCCAGCATATACGTCGTCGCACTTGGCCTCGCGGCCGCGATGATCGTGAAGTTCGCCCCCGACATCCGTGCCTTGCTTATGTGAGGCGCCGCGGTCGTGTCCGAGACCACCGACGACACCCTGATCGAGGACGATCTGCCTGTGGCCGATACCCGGCCAGCGATGGCGCTCGGCCTCCCGATTGAAATCCTGGTGCCGATCGGCATGGCCGGCGCGGCCGCGACGCTGTTCTTCGACGGATTCATCTCGCTCGTCTACGGCGGCGGCACATTCGGCGGCCTGTGGTCCATCGCATTCGCCGCCTGCCGCAACGACTACAACGCGCCGCGGTGCTGGGTGCTGTGGCTGGATTCTACGTTCAAGCATCTGGACAAGGCGCTGTGGGGCGGGGCCTCGCCGGCTCCCGCCCCTCTGCGCCTGCCCGCCCGCTTCCGGGGCATCGCCGATGCCTGACGGCTCGACGTTCCTCGGCGACACGGGCTGGGACGAGCGGGACGCCGCCGGCTTCCTGCCGCACCTGATCCATGTCGCCGACGGTGCCGTCCTGCTCGACGACGGCGCGGTCATGGGCACGCTCCGCCTCGACGGCGCGCCGTGGCACCTTGAGGACGTCGCCTCCCGCAACCGGCGCCTGATCCTGCGCAACGCCATGCTGCGCACCCTCGGCGGCGACGGCATCGAAATCTGCGAGAACTTCGTCCGGCACGAGGTTCCCACCCCCGCCGCGCCGTCCCGCTTCGCGCCGCGGTCCTACGCCTCCGCCCTCGACCGCGACTACCGCGGCAAGGCGCTCGGCCGGATGTTCGCCAACGAGTGGTTCTCGTCCGTCGTCGTCCGACCACCGACCCCGGCCGCGAAGCTGTCCTCCCTCTTCCGGCGGAAGGCCAAGGGCGAGCCGACCGCGGACGTGGAATTACTGCGCGTCCTCGACGACCGCCTCTCCGTCGCGGAGGAATCCTTGGCCGCCTACGGCCCCACCCGCCTCGGCCTGCGCGAGCGCCCGGAAGACGGCGCGCTGTTCTCCGAGATCGCCGAGGCGCTGCGGCTGATCCTTTACGCCCGCCACGAGCCCGTGGGCCTCACCAGCGGGCCTCTAGGCTACGCGGTCTACAACACGCGCGCCGTGTTCGGCCGCCGGCCCGGCTTCGAGGTCATCCACGGCATCCGCTCGACCTACGGCGTGCTGTTCGGCTTCGGCGAATACCCGTCCAAGACGTGGCCCGGCATGCTCAACGCGCTCTTGGACCTGTCGCACTCCCTGGTCATCACCAACAGCTTCCGCTTCATGACCCGCGCCTACGCCAAGGAAGCGATGGCGCTCAAGCAGCGGCAGATGGCGAACGCCGGCGACGACGCCGTCTCGCAGATCGAGGAGCTGGCCGAGGCGAGGGACGACATGGCGTCCGGCCGCAAGGTGCCCGGCTCGCACCACTTCTCCGTCGCCGTCCACGCCGATTCCATCCTTGAGCTAGAGCGGGCCACGTCCTCCGTCCGGGCGATCCTGGCCGACGCCGGGGCCAACCCGATCGTCGAGGACCGCGGCCAGCAGGCGGCGTTCTTCGCCCAGCTTCCGGGCGCGCGGGCACGCTGGCGGACCCGGCCGGGGCGGATCAACAGCCGCAACTTCGCCGGCCTGTCGTCCTGCGACGGCTTCCTGCACGGGCAGGAACGCGGCCATTGGGGCGCCCCGCCCTTCGTCATGCAGACCACGGCGGGCACGGAATACCGCTTCCATCTGCATGACGACGACGTGGGCCACAACCTGCTGATCGGCCCCTCGGGGAGCGGCAAGACCGCGTTCATCGGCTTTGCCCTGACGATGCTCGACCCGCACGTCGGCGGGCATGGCGGCATCCAGGTCCTGTTCGACAAGGACGCCGGCAACGAGATCGCGGTCCGCGCCAACGGCGGCAGCTACACGACGCTGACCCGCGACGCGGCCGGCTCCGGCGCGGCGCCGCTCAAGGCCATGCCGGACAGCCCCGACACCCGCGCGTGGCTGTGCAACTTCGTCGCGGCGGCGGTGCTCTCGGACGGGCTCGGCCCGATCAGCGCCGACGACTGGACCCGCATCGCCCGCGGCGTCGCCTTCGTCATGCGCATGCCCCCTGCCCTGCGCGCCTTCGCGGGCGTCCGGCAGTTCATGGGCCACGGCGAAGGCGGCGCCGGCGAGCGGTTCCAGCGGTGGTGCCGGGGCGGCCCGCTCGGCTGGGCCTTCGACGGCGAGGCGGACACGATCGACCTCGCCCGCGGCATCGCCGCCGTCGATCCGACCGCCCTGCTTGCCGATGAGACCGTGATGCCGCTGATGGCGTCCTACCTCATGCATCGGGTCAAGCGCCTGATGGACGGGCGCCGGATGGTGGTGTGGATGGACGAGGCGCGGGCCTACCTGCCGCCGACCAAGCCCGACCACCCGCTGGTGCGCGACACCGAGGACTTCCTGCTCACGGGCCGGAAGTTCGGGCTGGCGATGGTGCTCGCGACGCAGCAGCCCGAGCACATCCTCGACCACCCCATCGGGCCGTCCGTGGTGGCGCAGTGCCGCCAGCGCATCCTGTTCCGCAACCCCGACGCCAAGGAAGGGCCGTATCGGGACGGGCTCGGCTGCACGGCCGGCGAGTTTCGCGCCGTGTCGGAGGACATGCTGGTCGGGCCGCGCTCGCTGCTGGTCAAGCGGCACGTCGGCTCCGTGCTGTGTCGCTTCGACCTGTCCGACCTGCCCGAGCACATCGCGGTTCTGTCTGCCCGGCCCGGCGAGAAGGGCACGGTCGGCCTGATGCGCCACGTCATGGCCGAGATGGGCACCGACGACCCGGCCGTGTGGGTGCCTGAGTTCCAGCGTCGTGTTTTGGAGACCCGCCGATGAAGCGCATGTTCCTCGCCGCCGCCGCGCTGTCTACGCTGGCGGCGTGCACTGATCCTTACGGCCGAGTGGATCCTGCCCGCTCTGCCCTGCTCGGCGCCGGCATCGGCGCTGCGGGCGGGGCCGTCATCGGCGGCATCGCCCAGAGCAACCAGAAGCCGCCCCACTACGGCTATGGCTACGGCCGCGGCTACGGATACGTCCCGCCGCCGCAGCGCTACCACGGCCACGGCGGCTACGGCGGCGGCTATAGCCCCTACGGCTACGGGTCTGGCGGCATCGGGGGCCTGCTCCCACGGCTCGGCTGGTGAGGAGCGCCGCCATGAACCGCCGCACCCTCCTCGCCATCATCCTCGCCGCGCCTCTGCCGGCCGCCGCGCAGGTCGCGGTGATCGACCCGACACACATCGCCCGCACCGTCGCCGAGGGCGTCAAGCGCGCCCAAGAGGCGAAGCAGCAATACGACCAGCTTGTCTCGACCTACCGGGCCATCGCCAGTGCGGGCAGCCTCTCTGGCCTCGCCGGCGCGCTCGGCGGCATGTCCCGGTCCAGCCTGCCGCAGCCCGGCGAAACCTCCGGCTACATGGCCGGCACCGGCGGCACGTGGGGCCAAGGCCAAGCCATGCTTGACCAAGCCCGGCGCTACCGACCTGAGCAGGACGACGACTACACGCGGGAGATGGACCGGCGCGAGACCGTCACGGCCAACGCCCGCGCCCTCGCCCTCTCCGGCATGGAGGACGCCCAGCGCCGCATCGAGAACCTCGACACGCTCTATGCCGAGCTAAACCGCGAGGACATCAGCCTCGCCGACGCCGAGCGCGTCAACGGCATGATCGCGATCGAGCAGCAGGGCCTCGCCGCGCACCGCGGGCAGACCGAGCAGATCCGGCTCATGCTCGCCGCCGACGACCGCGTGACCGCGCAGCGCGCCGAGCAGGCGCAGCGGGAATCCGCCGACGACCTCATGCGCCGCACGCGGCCCATGTCGGAGGCCGGCTGGTAATGCGCCGCTGGGAGGCCCTGCTGCTCGTCGTCACCGCAGTCGCGATCGCCATTGGCATCGCGGCGATCAGCACGGCCGCCCTCGGCGCGGAGCCCGCCCCGCACAGCATCCCGTGGTTCGAGGCCCGCCCCGGCGAACTTCAGCGTTGGCTGCGCGCCTGCCAGGACGACCACCGCCTCGCCCGCCGCGCCGTCTGCGACAACGCCCAAGCCGCCGCCGCGCGGCGCATGGGGCGGCCCGGACCGCACCGCCGCCGCGACCCGGTCGGCGACATGCTGAACGACCCTAGCTTCTGGGCCGACAACCCCTACGCGCGCGAGCAGACCCTGCGCGCCTGCCGTGAGCGCGGCCCCGGCAGCGCGATGTATCTGGCCTATTGCGGCCCGGCGATGAGGGGAACCCCGCGCCGTGGCGGTTGAATCCTTCTTCGCAACCCTCGGCGGCTACTTCGAGGCACCGGCGCTGGAGTTCATGGATCAGACCATCGCGGGCGCGCTGCCGTGGGCGCAGCAGACCGCGCGCGGCCTGTTGCTGATTTCGATCCTCGTCCTCGGCTACCTGATCCTCACCAACTCGATCACGCTCCGCGCCTTCGCGACGTGGCTGGTCCGCGTGATGATCGTCGTCGCGCTCATCTCGCAAGCCGACCTGTTCAACACCTGGGTCCGCGACTTCTTCTTCGACACGCTGCCAAACGACCTCGCCTCGGCCGTCAACGGCACCAGCCGCCGCCTGACCGTCACCCAGCAGTTCGACGCGGTGTGGTCGGCGACGCTGCACGAGTTCGGCCGCGTGCTCGGCCAGGCGACCGGCCTGACCAACATCCCCACGCGGATGGAACTGGCCGTCCTCAAGTGGCTCTCCTTCGCCGCTCTGGTGGTCTCGTGGTTCATCACCATGATCGCCAGGCTGCTCTCGGCGGTGGCGATCTGCTTCGCCCCCTTCCTGATCATCGGCTACCTGTTCGCCTACACCCGCCGCTTCGTCGATAGCTGGCTGTCGGTGATGGCGACGCTGATCCTCGTCCAGCTCGGCAGCGCGATCTTCATCCGCATCGTGATGGCCGGCAACGCGCTGTTCCTGCGCAACGTGTCGTCCACGATGGAGGGCGGCATCGAGGCGATGGTGGTCCAGATCGGCTACCTCGCGATCTGGCTCTGGATCGCCGCCCTCGCGATGATCGGCGTGGTGTGGATCGCGCTCCGGATCGGCAGCACCTACGCGCCCGTCATCGAAGGCGCCCCGGCAGCAGCCGCCGCGTCCATCGCGGCCTCCGCGCGCGGCGCCTTCGCCGGCGCCCGTGCCGCGGCCGGAGCCTCCCACGGCGCTTACGCCGGCGCCCGCGCCGCGGGTTCCTCCGCACGCGCACGGGCCGCCGGTGCCGCCCGTGGCGCCTACGCGGGCGCCCGCCGCGCCAGAGCAGCATGATCCCTCGGAGCCCCGCCATGCGCCCTGCCCTGCTCGCCCTCCTCGTCCTCTTGGCCGCGTGCTCGTCCAACCGCACGCCGCCGCCGCCCGAATGCCGCGGCGAAGCCTTCGCGCTGAACCAAGGCCGGTGGACGCCGCCGCCTCAGGCCGAACTTGAGAGGCTGTGCCGATGATGTCCGAGCGCCCAGAAGCCTTCGACAAGTGGGCTTACGCGGAAATCACACGGCTTGAATGGGAAGCGCGTCAGTGGAAGCGCCTAACGATCATCTTCGCATTGGCGACGATCTGCTTCGTCATCAGCAGCGCCATCCGGTGGTTCTCATCATGAGCGCGACGACCCAAGCGGCGCCGTCCTTTGTCCGCCGCATCCTCCGCCGTTCCGATCTGCCGGCCTACGTCGCGGACGGCCGGTCCTTACAGGCCGAAGACGCCCGCCGCGCTAGGAACGCCGCACGCGGCTGGCGCTACGCTGCCTTCAGCCTCGGCGCCATCGCGTTCGGAGAGGCGTTCGGCATCGTCTCGATGCTGCCCCTCGTCCGCGTCGTGCCGGTCATGGTCACACTGCGCGCCGATGGCTCTTGGGAGAGCAGCGTCGCGTGGTCCTCCGTGCCGCCCGATCAACAGAAAGCCACGGTCCAGTACTTGCTCTGGCAGTACGTCCGGTTGCGCGAAGGCTACTCCAGCGGCGAGAGCAACTATGCCTACAACGTCGTCTCGGCAATGAGCGCAGGCGCGGTCAAGCAGCAGTTCCAGGAGTGGTATAGGCCAGAGGACAACCGCGACGCGCCGATGCGCCGCTACGGCCAGCGCACGGTCATTCGCATCCTCCGCGCCGCCGATCCTCTGCCGCTACGCGAGGACGCTTGGCGCTTTGACTTCTGCCGGATAGAAGTCACAGACGGACGCGAGGTATCGCGGCGGCTCTACACCGTGACGCTGCGCTACCAGACCGTCGAAGCGGTGCCCGCGTATCAGCGCATCGACTTCAACCCCGCCGGCGTGCAGGTCTGGGAATACCCAGGTCCGACGCTCCTCTCGACCAGAGCAGAAAGGTGCATCGGGGAATGACGACCCTCCGCCACATCCTGCTCGGCAGCGCGGCGGCGCTGCTGCTCGCCGTCCCCTCCCTCGCCGCCGACACGCCCGCGCCCGGCCAGCGCGACGAGCGCGTCCGGACGCAGGTCTATCGGCCCGACGACGTGACACGCTTGGTCGCATCTGTGGGGCAAGCGCTGACGGTCGAGTTCAGCGAGCGCGAGACGATCACCGCCGTCGCCGCCTCCGACACCGAGCGGGTGATGATCACCGGCGAGCGGCCACAGCCGCCGTATGGACGCTTCCTGTTCATCAAGGCGAAGACAGAGGTTCGGACGCAGCCGATCACTGTCATCACGCGCCGCGAAGACGGATCGTCGAGGCGCTACCTCTTCGAGTTCCGCACTCGCGAGGCGCCGATCGCGGGATCCGCCCTGGTCGCCGGACCCGGAGCGCCGACCGAGGGGGAGACAGCAGAGGCGTTCTACTCGGTCCGCTTCGCCCACCCACAAGACGAAGCCGAGGATCGCCGCCGCCGCGCCCGTGAGGCCGCCGCCGAGCGCAACGCTACCCTCGCCACCCGCCGACTGCGCGAGCCGACGCCGGCCGTCGTCCACAACGAGCAGTATGCCGCCCGCGGCGACGCCGCCCTGGCGCCGTCTGCCGTCTGGGACGACGGGCAGAGCACCTTCATGCGCTTCCCCGGCAACCGGCGCCTGCCGACCTTCTACGGCGCCGGTCCGGACGGCGAGGACATGGCCGCCAACTTTAGCTTCGACCCGAACTCCGGCGTGGTGACGCTACACGGGGTCGGAAGGCGCTGGCGCCTGATCGATGGCAAGGCGGTGCTGTGCGTGTTCAACATTGGCCCGTCCGGCGATGGCGTGAATTACGGGACCGGGACCACGAGCCCTGACGTGGTGCGCGAGCCCATCGCGCGGAGGGCGGCGGCGCGCTGATGAGCGGTTCGGCCTCCCCTCCCCAGCCGACCCAAGGCGGCCCGTCGCCCGTCGCCGGATCGCGACCGCCCCGGATGTCCTCCGGCGGACGCTTGGCCGCGATGGGCGCACTGCTGGTGCTCGGCGGCGTCGCCTTCCTCTGGCCGCGCGGCGAGCCGGACCGGCAAGAGGATCGCACGATCCGGCGCAACGACCCGCCGGGCGAGATCGGGCGGCCGTTCACGCCGATCCATCCCGAGCCGCCTCCTCCCCCTCCGACGCAGGTCAGCACCGTGCCCACCCTTGGCGCGCAGCGGGGCGGACAGTTCGGCCAAGCGCCGACGCTCGGGAGGCCCGGCGAGGATCCGGAGGCGAAGGCCCGCGCCAGCCGCATCATGGCCTTCACGGAGCAGAGCACGAGCGCGGCCACCGCCGATCGCGGACGCGGCTCGGGCGGCGACGAAGACCAGGACGGCATGGGCGGCAACGATCAGTTGGGCGCCCGGCTACAGGCGACCCGCACGCCGCCGGTCAGGGCGCGCCGGCTACCGAACCGAGATTTGACCTTAACGATGGGCACTATCATCCCCTGCACGCCGCAGCAGCCGATCAACACCCAGCTTCCGGGCTTCGTCTCCTGCATCGTGCCCGTCGATGTGCGCTGCACGAGTGGAAACGTCGTCTGTCTTGACCGCATGACGAAGATCGTCGGCCAGATCCGAAGCGCCATGCAGCACGGCCAGAACCGGGCCTTCATTCTTTGGACGCGGGCCGAGACGCCGGACGGGGTGACCGTGGAACTCGCCAGCCCCGGCACAGACGCGCTGGGTCAGAACGGATTGGACGTGGAGGTCCACACCAACTTCCTTGCACGCTTCGGCGGAGCGGTCCTGCTCTCGTTCATTGACACCGGCTTGAACATGGCGGCGCTGGCAGCGAGCCAAGCCATTGCTGGCGATCGCGGAGGAAGTGGCAACGTCAGCTTTTTCCAGATGCAGTCGGGCGGCCGGAACGCTGCCGCGACCGCGCTTGATGCGTCCGTGAACATCCCACCCTACGGGTTCCGCGCGCAGGGACAGCCAGCCGCCGTGTTCGTCGCCAGGGACATCTCGTTCGCCGATGTCTACAGGCTGCGCGCCCGATGAGCGTCCGCCGCCATCTGGCGCCCCAGCAGCGCCACCGAGACGCCGCGCCGTCCTCCGTTGCGCTGCTTGAAGCCGAGGCCGGCGATGCGCCGCCCTGCGACAGCGCCTGGGAGCCGATCGACCAGCACGCCCGCACGTTCGGCCGTGTCCTCGTCGGCTGGGCCGGACATCCCGACGCTTGGACCGTCGCGCGCTTCGGCCCCGATGCCGAGGGCGTCTGGCCATGCTGGCGAGACGGCAACGGCAACCCGCTGACGCCGCCGCCCACCCATTACCGGCTTGTCCGAGGCCCTGCATGACCCACGAAGCCGCCCCGCTGCTCGACTACGCCCTCGCGCCGCTGGCTCCGTGGCTGAGCGACCCGACGACCGAAGAGGTGTGCATTAACAGGCCGCAGGAAGCCTGGATCAGGCAGCACGGACGGTTCGAGCGGCATGACGTGCCGGAACTGGACTACCAAGCCCTCGAAGGCATCGGCCACCTGGCCGGCGCGCTGAGAAACAATGACATCACCCCCTCCAATCCGCGGCTCGGAACCGAGCTGCCGCGCGGCGAGCGGTTGCAAATTGTCCTCCCGCCCTGCGTCCCGACCGGCACCGCCAGCCTGACCCTCCGCAAGCCGGGTGAAGGTGAGGCAGCGCCCCTTTCCGCCGTCAAGGAACGCTATCGGACGGACGGCTGGAACAGCGGGGTGATGCGCGACGATGCGACCGCTGTCGCACCGGAGATGCTCGCCGCCTTCGACGCAGGCGATCTCGAAGCCTTCCTCCGCCTCGCAGTCCGCGAGCGCTTGAACATCATGCTCTGCGGAAGCACGGGTTCAGGGAAGACAACGATGTCGAAAACGCTGCTCACCGAAATCCCCCGGCACGAGCGGCTCATCACCATCGAGGACGCGCTAGAACTGCGGGTGCCGCATGAGAACTGCGTCCGCCTGCTGTACCAGCACAACGGCAGCGGAGCGAGCGCGGGCGTGTCCGCGGAAGACCTGCTGATCGACAGCCTGCGCATGCGGCCTGACCGCGTGATCTTGCAGGAACTTCGCACGTCCGAAGCCGCGTGGGTTTACCTCAACGAGGTAAACACCGGCCATCCAGGCAGCATCACGACCATCCACGGCGGCACGCCGAAGCAGGCGTTCCGGCGGCTGTGGACGCTGGCGAAGGGCTCCGAGAGGGGACGCTCCATGGCAGACGAGGCCGTGGACACCCTGCTCGCCGACGCCGTGGACGTGATTGTTCCGTTCCACAACGACGGCACGCTGTTCTCCATCGAAGCCTGCTGGTTCAAGGCCGACGCCGCGCGCCGCGGTGAGACGGCGGCGAACCTGCGGCGCGGGGCCGCCTGACGGCACCCGGCCACCCTTCCCCACAACCCAAAGGCACCGCCCCAATGCCCCTCGACGCCACCCTCTTGGCCGAGCACCTGAAGCCCGCCGCCGGCGCGCTTCACGACCCCATCATCGGCACGGCCGGCACGGACAAGCTCGCCGCCACCGACGGCACGTTCTTCCTCGCACCCGGCGCCGGCGCCGACACCATCACAGTCGGCAAGGACATCGGCCGCGGCACCGTCATCGGCTGGGAGAAGGGCGACACCATCGCCCTCTCCGGCCTCGACGCGTCCGCGCTGAAGATCGGCGACCACGACGCCTACGGCGCCACCGGCACGCTGCTCGTTACGCCCAACGGCGGGCATGTGTTCTTCGAGGGTACGCCCGGCCTAACCTTGGCTGACCTCGGCATCAGCGCCGCCGCCGCTCCGGTCTCTCCGGCGCCTGTGGCGCCCGTGATGCCGGCGGCCGTCACACCCACGAAGGCCGCTCCAGTTTCGCCTGTCTCGCCCGCGAAGGTGGCCCCGGTCGGCGCCACGACGCCGGACCCGACGACGCCCACCAAGGCCGCGGCCGTGCCCACGAACCCGTCCGCCGCCGACTTCTACCCGGAGGGTCATGTCTCGGCGAAGCCCTACCAGCAGGGCGAGGCTCAGGGCTTGGTCGGCGTCTACGTCGGGAACGAGCCCGACCGCTACGCACAGCACGTCGAGATGTTCGGCAAGCCCGACCTCGTGCTCGGCTACACCGGCGGCGATAGCTGGGGGGCGATCAAGTCGGTCGAGTGGGTGCAGGAGATGTTCCCCGGACAGCCCATCGGCTGGTCGCTGCCGCTAATCCCCGAAGACGGCACCCAACTCGCCGACGCGCACGGCGGGAGTTTCAAGCAGCACTACCTCGAAGCGGCACAGCGCATGCTCGCCGTCGCCGTCCCCGCCGCCGACGGTAAGATCCACGTCCGCACGGGCTGGGAACTCAACGGAGACTGGTTCCAATGGGCCGCCGAGGGCAAAGAGTTGGACTTCGGCATGGCCTTCCAGCACTTCGCCGATGCGTTCCACAGCGTGAGCGACAAGTTTGAGGTCGAGTGGAACGCCAACTCCGACATCAACCACAAATGGGATCCTGAACTGGCGTTCCCCGGCGCCGAGTATGTCGATGTGATCGGCCTCGACGTCTACTGGAACCCGAAGTGGACCAGCCCTGATCCGACCGAGGCGTTCAACATGCTCCGCGACCAGGGCTGGGGCATGCAGTGGATCGAGCAGCTCGGCGACAAGTACCAGAAGCCGACGGCCTATTCCGAGTGGGGCGTGCCGGACGGCGATCCCGGTTCGGCGACGTTCATCAAGCTGTTCGCCGATTGGGTGGCGCAGCACGAGGTGGCGCAGCAAACCGTCTGGGATCACTGGTCGGCCTTCGACGGCGAGCTGTCCGACACGAACGACGCCGCCGCGCAGGCATACAAGGCGGCGTTCGCCGATGCCTCGCCGATCGCCTGATGAATGACCGCTGCGCCCTGTGGCTGGGACTGATCGCCGACCGCCGGCTCACAGGGCGCGGCCTCGTGCGTAGCCTGCCGGCGATGGTGGCAGACGGCGTGCCGCCCGAGGAGATGGTCGAGGCGCTGTGGGCCTGCGACACGCCGGAGAGCGTGCGCGGGTTGCGCATGGCCGACATCGAGGCAGCGATAGAGGCCGCGCCTGGGCTCGGCTGCGTCCTGGCCTGGATATCGGCCCGCGTCCTGCTCATGGGCGAAGGACGATGACCCTGCGCGCCAAACTGCTGGCCTTCGGCGCGATGGCGTCCGTGCTCGCCTGGACGCCGATCGCGTCGGCCGTGACGCTAGCGGTCGGTGGGGTGTGGGATCATCCACACTTCGCCGGCGGCAGCGAATGGCTGTGGGCATGGTGGAATCTGCGGGATCAGTTCGCGGCGGGAGGATGGGCGGCGCTGTCGGTTGCCGCGGGCTTCCTTGCAGGAAGCGGGGCGGTCCTCGGCGCCAGCGCGGCAGCAGCACGGGAGGCGTGGAAGGGCGAGCCGCTGCATGGCGAAAGCCACTGGGCCACCAAGCGGGAGGCCAAGGCGTCCGAACTAGACTTCACTGCCAGACCAAGACCGGACGCCATCTTGCTCGGGCAGTGGGGATGGGGGCCTTGGGCGCGCTACGTCAGCCTGCCCGGTGGGGAGCACGTCGCGCTCACCGCCAGGACGCAGTCGGGGAAAGGGGTCTCCTTCGTCGTCCCGAACGCGCTTTCTTGGGGCGGCGGCCTGATCTGTTTCTCGGTCAAGCGAGATCTCATGGAGGAAGCGGCGGCCGAGCGCGAGCGCATGGGCCAAGACGTCTTCGTCTTCGACCTCAGCGATCCGCAACGCCGGACGCACCGCTGGAACCCGCTCGGCTACGTGCGCAGAAATGACCCAGGCACCTACGGTGACATCCAGCGCGCCATGTGGTTTCTGGTGCCCGAGACGCGCGCCAACAACCCGTTCTGGGACAACGCCGCCCGCAAGGTCGCGACCGCCGTCGGCGTGCTGCTGGCCGAGACGCCCGACGCCAAGCTGACCGTCGGAACCGTTCTCAACGCCGTCCGCCGGCCCGACTACGACGGCTATCTGCGCGGCCTAATAGACGATGCCACGAAGGCTGGCCGCCCGCCCGTCGCCGCCGCCAGCCAGACGATCATGGGATGGCTGAACCGCAAGGGCGAGCAAGGCCCAGAGGACGTGCGCGAGACGCTGACCACCGCCCTCGCGCTCTGGAACGACCCGGTGATCGAGGCGGCCACCAGCGAAGCGGACTTCGACATCGGCACCCTGCGCTCCCGCCATATGTCCGTGTTCGTGTGCGGCGGGCCGGCTGATCTGCGGCTGTATCGGCCCATCTACGGGCTGCTATTCCAGCAGCTTGTCCAACTCAACACGCGCGAAGAATACAACGGACCTGGAGCGCAGCGGCGCCCCAGAACGCCGCCGAAGGAGAACCACATCCACCGCGCACTGGGCCTGCTAGACGAGTTCTGGGCGCTCGGCAAACAGGACGTGCTCGCGGATGCCGCCGCATTCACAGCGAGCTACGGCTTCCGGTGGGCCTATGTGCAGCAGAGCCGGTCGCAGAGCATAACCGCCTTCGGCAAGGAAGGCGCCGACAACCTGTTCAACAACACCGGGGCGGAGATCGTATTCGGCGGCGCCGACATCGAGACCGCCGAGAAGGTCAGCAAGTGGGGCGGCAACGACACGGTGACGGAAACGACGCGCTCGCGGCCGAAGTTCTTCTCGTGGTTCGCTTGGGACCGGCAGACCGAACAGGAAGGGCCTCGGCGGCGGGGACTGATCCTCTCGCAGGAGGTCCAGCGCCTGCCCAAGCATCTGCTGATCGTCCAACGGCCCGGCCTCAACCTCCTGCGACTGCGGCGTGTTGTCTGGTTCAAAGACCCGTTCTTCCGCCGCCTTCACGCCCCTCCCCCGCCCGTGCCCGAACTACGGGTCCGTGTGCCCCGATCCTGACGGAGAAGCCCATTGTACGACGACCTGATCGAAAGCCACGCCACGGCGGTGTTCATAGTGGCACGCGTCGTGCCGATGGCCCCAAAGGAAGCGCCGAAGACCCCCGATGGGGTGCCGATCATCGGCGCTAAGGCCGCGCCGCATCCGGTCGGCCTACCGGACATCCTGAAGATGCCCCACGTAATCATCCGGCACCCGCCGAGCCGACAGAACCCGCTAGCGCTGGACGACGAGGAGGAAGCCGCCCTGTTGCGGATGATTCCCGAGAGAGCCTTGCGCGGGGCGGCGGGACCGGACGTCGCATACGTGAGGTTCATCGGCCTCGTCCCGCGCCGGAGGAAGCCAAAGAACCCGGCATTCCCGACCGTCACGCTCAGCCTTGGCGCGGATTAATCAATTCAGGCGCGAGAGCAGAGCCCCGCCCTGAATCTCCGGTTGCTGTCGTGTGCCTGTATAGACACACCCTGTCGCAACTAACGAAGTCGTCAACAGACCTTCGGCTTCATAACAGCGACTTTGATCTAGCAAATTCGGCAAGGAAGCCCGATGGCCTCGCGCCCGTTCAACGCCGCTGAGTATATCGCCTCGTATCCCGACCTGATCGCCGCCTATGGGCCGGACCCGGTGGCCGGCGTGTGGCACTGGCACCACTTCGGTCAGCACGAAGGCCGCATCGTCAGCTTCGCCGGCCTCGACTACATCGCCTCCTACCCTGACCTGATCGCGGCATTCGGTCCCGACCCAACTGCTGGCGCGCTGCATTGGGTCCGCTTCGGCCACACCGAGAGCCGTGCCACTGACGCCTTCGACGGCGCGCGATACCTCGCCAATTACGCCGACCTCCAAGCGGCCTTCGGAGCCGACGAGCAGGCCGCGGCGTGGCACTTCATCGTCCACGGCTCCCGCGAGGGCCGAACCGACGACTTCATGCCGACCCCACGGGCGCCCGGCTTGCTGATCCTCGGAACCGACCAACCCGACACTCTTGTCGGCACGCCGGGCAACGACACCTTTATCGGCGCCCTCGGCAGCGACACGATGACCGGCGGCGCCGGAGCAGACGCCTTTGTCCACGGAAGCATCTGGCTTGGCACGACCGGGCCAGCGCTAGCGGACGGCGCTGACCTCATCACAGACTTTCAAGTTAGCCTGGACAAGATCGACCTCACAGATCTCGTCTCCGACAAGGGCTACGGCGGCGCCTTCCTCGGCACCGCGCCGTTCTCGACCGGCCCGTTCCGGCGCGACCACAACAGCTTCCAATACATCCACGGCGACTTTTTCAACGTCGAGGTCCGCTACGAGCACAGCCACTTCCGAGACGGAATCCCGGTCACCACGATCCTGCTCGACGGCCCGGTCTTCATCGGATCCGCGAAGAACAACCTCACGCCGATGGACGGAAACACGGACGCGCAGTTGAACCTGCTCGGCCACATCGACCTCAGCGCCGGCGACTTCCTCGGCCTGAACGGCTACGTCAAGTCTCCCGGCAGGATCATCAACGGCACGCACGGCTACTATCCCGACGCGCTCGGCGGCGGCCTCGGCGACGACACCATCCACGGCGGCTTCGGCGACAACATCAGCGGCGCCGGCGACACCATGACCGGCAGCCTCGGAGCAGACGTCTTCCACTTCGGCACGCCGATCTCCGATCTGAGCCCCGCCATTAATGCCGACACCCACGGCGACGTCATTACCGACTTCGCGTCGGGGCAGGACAGGATCGACATCTCGGCGTTCTGCACGATCTCGACCGGCCAAGACCTGTTCGCCGGCATCTGGCTGGGCACCGCTCCCTTCACCTCGGTCGGCCCATTCCCCATCAACTCGGACGGATCGTCCGGCGCGCCGCGGGATGTCCCCCCGGAGGTTCGCTACGAGTTCCGCAAGCTCGGCGACGGCCGCGACGTGACGGTCGTCCAGATCGACGGCCCGGTGGCGCTCCAGAGCCTCAAGCTCGGCGCGACGCCACGCGACGGCAACGCAGACGCGGAAATCGTGCTGCTCGGCCGGATCGACCTGTCCGCCGCCGACTTCGTCCTCTAGGAAGGAATTTCGACCATGGCTTGGACCCGCTCCGCCGAATATGTCGCGTCCTACCCGGACCTAATTGCCGCCTACGGCACGAACGTCGCGATGGGCGAGTTTCACTGGAACACGTTCGGCCAAGCCGAGGGGCGCACCGTCCGCTTCAACGGCATGGGCTACATCGCCGCCAGTCCCGACCTGATTGCCGCCTTCGGCGCCAACGCCGAGGCGGGTGCGGTTCACTACATCCGGTTCGGCCGCAACGAGGCGCGCGACACCGACTTCGATGCCGACCAGTACCTCGCCAACTACGCCGACCTCCGCGCCGCCTTCGGCGCCGACCAAGCGGCAGCGACCCAGCACTACGTCGTCCACGGTCACGCGGAAGGTCGCACCGACGGCGCCATGGTCGCGCGCACCCCGAACCCCGGCTCGGTGATCACCGGCGGGCCAGAACACTCCAACGACGTCCTCGTCGGCACGCCAGGCGACGACACGATCATCGGCGGCTTCGGCGGCGACACCATGACCGGCGGCGATGGCGAGGACATCTTCCGATTCGGCACCGAACTACACCCCGGAACCGCCTTCATCAACGTGGACACAAACGGCGGCCCCGGCGCCATAGACACCATCACGGACTTCCAGCAGGGCCAGGACAAGATCGATATCTCTCGCTTGGGCACGAACTACCTGGGCGACCAGTTCACCGGCATCTGGATCGGCACGGCGCCGTTCTCGTCGGTCGGGCCTCACCCCCGCAACGCCGACGGATCGTCCGGGGCGCCGCGCGATGTGCCGCCGGAGATTCGCTACGAGTTCCGGAAGGCGGCGGACGGGAGCGACGTGACGGTGATCCAAATGGACGGCCCGGTAGCGTTTGAGAGCTTAAAGCACGGCTCGACGCCGCTTGACGCTAGGGCAGACGCGGAGATCGTGCTGGCAGGCCGGATCGAGCTAACGGCGGGCGACATCATCTTGTAGCGCATCAGCAGGAGGCGCCGACCTAGCGCCTCCTCAGCGCCCACACGATCCAGGGCACTGGGAAAGCCAGCCCAGTCCAGAAGCCCTCCCAGAACGTTCGTGGACGCCACGGCGGGGTGGCTTCAGGGCGCTCGGCCATCGGTCGCCTCCTCATCAGGCTCGGGTTCGCCGTAGGGCGTGGTCGGCTTGCGCCAACCTTCTTCAAGGGCCTGCGCGAGCGCAGCCTCGCCCACCTCGATCCAAACCGATTCCAGGTCGGCATCCTCGCTGATCGGCGGCGCGTGCTGGCGCCCTTCCGAAAGCTCATGGCCGACGATGGACTGCTCCAGCGCGACGATCGCGGCGCGCCCCACGCGCTTGGCGCGGAAGCGATGCGAGCGAAGTTCGGCCTCCGCCAGAGCAGCTTCGTAGTCGTCCGCCGGGGCCGTTTGGTTATCGCTTGCCATCATCAGCTTCCTTGTCAAGCCAGCGGCGATCATGCTTCGGGCGCGGGAGGCCCAGGGATCGACAGATGCGATCCAAACTCAGGGCCGTCTTGCCGCGCCGGATCTGACGCTCGCCCTTGTTGTTGGTGTGCCTCCTACGGGTCGTTTGCTGGCTCATCGCGCCGTCACCTTCCCTACCCGGATGATCTTCACAGCGCGCACCTTGAGCGAACTGAACAGCCCGTTGCGCACCACCTCACCGCGGGCGAGGCGCGCTTCATCTTCGGCGCGGCTATCGGCCTTCTCGTCGGATCGGGTCGTTTGCTGGTCAGCCATTGGCCTCATCTGTCGCCTCTTGGATCAGCCGCGTGATGTCCTGGCGCATCGCCTCATTCTCGGAGCGGGCCGCCGCTAGGTCGCGGTTCAACTGCGCCACAAGATCGGCCTGGAACCGTGCCTCATCGCGCCATTGCTCCAGCGTCCACCCAGCGCTCGGATCGACGGTCCTATCGCGATCCATCTGCCAACTTCCAGAACACCGCAGCAGCCCCGCCCATAGCCACCGCCGATCCGAATGCCTTCCCTGTCTCAATCCCAGGGCCAAGCGAAAGATATTTGTGCGCAAGCAGCCCGAGGCACGAGAGACAAATGGTCGCGCAAGCACCTGCTACGAACGCCACGACAAGGCGGCCAACCGTGGTTTCCTGGCTCATGCCTTTGCCTCCTCGATCTCGATCGGGATCGACGGGACGGCCTCAAAGTCCACCAGCCGGCGCGCGTCTTCTGTCGCGAGGCTCTGGCCATCCACCCGCTCCAGCTTGAGCGCGAGCCGACGCACCATGCGCTCAAGCTGCACCATCCGATCGGTCCTTTCAGACACCGCCTTGTCATCAGGAATTGGCATGCGCCTCTTCCTCAGTCGCTGGCCGTAGTGTCATGCCGTCGCCAAGGACCAAGAGCGCGGGCGCCGGGCGCCCGGCCATATCGAATGCCTGCTTCCACGTCCGCTGGATGTGCTGGAAGCCATCCGGTCCTAGGTCATGCCGGACCTCTAGGACGAATGGACCGCGGCTATCGGGCGCATCCGCCAGCACCTTGAGCGAGATCGCCTGAGCGATCGTCTCTGCCGACGTCGGTGAAGGTCCGTTTGCCATGCTCGCCTCGTAGAGTTCGTGATCGCCTTCTTCCAGCCAGTCCGCCAGCTCGCATGGATCGGATGGAGGGGTGGTCTTCGGGGCGTCAGGCATTGGGGGCCTCGGACGAGACGGATGGCGTCGGCGGGGTGAGGCTATGGATCGTCGCGATCCAGGCGTCGATCTCGCGGATCTTGCGGCGATCGACCTGACGCCAGGGCTTTGCGTTCTCCTCCAGCGCCGCCCCTTCCAGCACGGCCGCCGCACAGACCAAGGCTAGCTTCCATCCGGCGAGGAACGCCTCGGTCGTTTGGGGATCGCTCATTGGCCGAGCCTCGCCTTGATGTCCGCCAGCAGAGCCGCCCGCTCGATCGGATCGTCGGAGAGGTTCTCGATGGCGAGGCAGATCGCCGGGTCGGCGCCGTGTTCGGAAGCGATGCACCACGCGCGATCCGCGACAACACGGATCGCTACGGACAGCGTCTCATCGGTCGTTTGGCGGCGAGTTTGCTCAGACATGGCACACATCGCGCAGTTCGACCGCGAGCACCCCCTGTCCGGGCACCGCTACCGGCACGGCTTCTTTAGGCCAATGGCCGTTTGCCTTTGGTCCCCACATCATACCTGTGCTCCGGTCGATCCAGTGCTGGCCGTTGATGCCGAACCCGCTAGAAGGCGGCCCCCACCAAACAAGCGCGATATCTCGTCTGTCAAAAGGAAGCGGCTTGATCCGCCGATCATATTTCGCGAGCCAGATTTCGGCTTCACCCATCGCGGCTTCCCACTGTTGGGCGTGGATATCTTCCCTCCGATCCCATCCAAACAGCACATAAGCGATACACCGAGCGAAACGCTCTTGCTCTGTTTCGGTCGTCTTCGGGACGTCGCTCATGACCGCCAGTAGTCCCCGCTCACCACGCTGCGAGCGAAATCCGCCGCCGAGCGCGCCGCCTGACGGCGCTGGAGCGGGGTGAGGTCGCGAGTGTGCGGGTCGTTGTGGTCGGCCGTCGAGACCGCGCACGGGCCGCCCCGTGCGTAGTCCTGGAGCCACTCGACCAGCGCCTCCTCGACCGAGACCCCCTCCGGGGTCGGCGCCTCGGCGACCAGCGTGCAGGTCGCACCGTCCTGTGCGACGGCCTGCACGACGCGGTGCACATGATCGGTGACGATCAGGCCATGGTCGGTGTGGCGGACGGACGCCCCGAACAGGTCGGCGGCCCTATTCGGCATTGAGGTCATCGGCTCCTTGGGCACGTTCAGCCTCCTCTAGGGCTCTGTAGAGCGTGGTCTTCCCAACCTTCAGCCGCTCGGCGGTCTGGGGCACAGACAACCCCTCTCCGCCCTCGGCCACGTCAGCGACCATGCGCTGGGCCTGCTCGACCATCTCGGCCGTCACCACCGGCCGGCGACCGCCGATCCGGCCGCGCTCGCGCGCCGCCAGAAGCCCGGCCCTCGTGCGCTCTTGGATCATCTCGCGCTCTAGCTGGGCGAAGCTGCCCATGACGTTGAACATGAACCGGCCCATCGGCGTGGACGTGTCGATGGCCTCCGTCAGCACCACCAGCCGCACGCCGAGCAGGTCCAGGCGCTCGGCGGTCTGGAGAAGCTGCGAGAGGTTCCGGCCGAGCCGATCCAGCTTCCAGACGACCAGCGCATCTCCCTGGCGCATCGCCTTGAACACGGCGACGAAGCCGGGGCGGGCTGCCGTCGCGCCCGACGCCCGGTCGGTGTAGATGTCGCCAGCATCGACGCCATACTTCACCAGCGCATCCGTCTGGAGCGCGAGGTTCTGGTCGTCCGTCGAGACGCGGGCGTAGCCGAGCAGGTAGGGCTTGGCGCCGTCACTCACTTGCCACTCTCTGTGAAAGTGCGCTTCTTGGCATAAAGCCGACGCCCCGATTTGGGGTTTCGAGACGACAATGCGGAAGCCGCCACTCGCCGGTAGGTCACGACCCGTTCCAGCCCGAGGGGGCGAAGGATGCCCTCGCCCGGCTCGCGCCGACCATGCAGCACGTCGTTCACATACTGCGGCGACACGCCATTAGCCGCCGCCCAGGACGCCTGCCCGCCCGCATCATCGCAACGGCGCCGCAACAGCGCCAGCACATCCGCCAACTCCATGCCTACGACGATAAGCGGATTTGCTATTGACTGCAAGGGGCATCTAGCATACGATGATTGGCGTAGAGATCAGAAACCCAGGACAGGAGCACGAGATGACGACATGGGCATTGCTGTTGGTCATGTTCATGGGCGGAAGCCACGGCGCCGCTGGAGGGATGACCGCGATCCAAGGCTTCACGTCCCGAGAGGCGTGCGAAGCGGCTGCATGGGCCGCGACCAAGCGGCCGTTCGAGAACCCGAGCCAGCCCCATTTCCCCGTGCCGAGCGCGCTGTGCATCGAAGTGCGCTAGTCACCGTTCCACTAACCCCGGAGGCCGGGATGAGCACCTACGAAGTCGTTTACGAGAGCAGCCACACGACCACGAAGCACGAAGGTCGGCTTGATGCCCTAGGCGAGTTTCGGACAGCCGTTGCAGAGGGCATTCCGGTGACTGTGTGGGAGATTCCAGATGCCGGTGGCGAAGCCCGGTGCATCGCGCACTTCCCCGGAATCATCTGACCCGCAAACCCCCGACCGGAGACGAGCATGGCGACCGTCGTTGGAACCGACCCTGCCGCGGTGAAGCGCATCACATGCCGCAACTGCGCCAGCGTCATCGAATACACGCCTTCCGACACCCGCGAGATCAAGGAGACCGATTACACGGGCAGCACCGACATCGTGGTGCGGCTCGAATGCCCGAAATGCCACGCCTCGATCGCCGTCGATCGACGCTGACCGAAAACCCCGATCCGAGGCACGCCATGCCCGAAGCGCCCATCCCTGCCGATGACGACACGACCGAACTGGCCCGCGAGCGCAGGAAGACCGCGGCGCTGGAGCGGGCCGTCGTCGCCGTGATCGGCGGCAATACTACAGCGGAGAACCATGAGCGCGCGGCCGAGGCCGTTCTGCGTGTGCTCGACCCCACCGCAATGTCGGATCTGGAACTCGCCGCCGCGTGGTCCACGATCCTCTATTGCCGACGCCGATACGTGGAGACGGTGACAGAGATCAAGGCGAAGGCCGCAGAGGCAACCGCTTCCCCATAACCCCGATCAGAGCGTAGGCGAGCCAATGGAGGATGAGCGCTTCCGCCGGGCGATGAGAGCGGCCGAGGCTTGGTATTGGGATGCCCCGCATGGGTTGCCGAGAGCCATCATCGAAGCCGGAGATAGGTTTCGATGGGCGCCTGCTCGCCTGCGCTTTCTCGCGGCCAGGCGTGCGGCTCGGCGTTGGATGGTGCGTCCGGACGACGGCGTGGTGCGAGACGTGCTGAAGGCAGGAGATGGCGATGCCTGACGATCCCCAAACCGCCCGAACCTACTGGGAGCGGGTGATCTACATCTATATCGGCGCAACTGGGTGGCATGAGGTGCAACGCAGAACCCATCACTTCTGGCTCGGAGCAGATGATGCCTGACCAGAAAACGACGATCCGAGGCACGCATGACCGACCGCTACAACTACCTGACTGTCGCTCTGGAGCAGGACATCCGTGATGACGACGCCGAGCACCTAATCGGCGCCATCCGAATGCTCCGCGGCGTGCTCGCTGTCGAGCCGAACGTGGCGAGCGGCGCCGACTGGTTGGCCGAGGAACGGGTGCGCCAGGAATACCGGCAGAAGCTGTGGAACGTCCTATACCCCGACCAGCCCCGATAACCCCCGAGGAGAGAGCCGTGAAGACTATCGCGCCCGCCCTCGTGTTGATCGCCGCGACAATTGCGGCGACCGTCGTATGGGCGGCTTGGCGGCTGTTTTTTTCTTAGCACACGACCGGAGATCCAAATGAGCAAAGACGAAGAGATCAAGATCCTACGTGATGCATTGCAGATGGCGGCTGGTCGGTTTGAGGACTTGGCCGACATCATCGAGCGAGACGGGAGCTACACCAACGTAGGCTTCTTCCGCGCGAGCGCGCGCCGATGCAGGGCGGCCTTGGCCGGGCAGTCCCCGCAGAAGCACGTCATCATCACCCGCGTCCTCGACGGCTCATCCTCCCCCGCCCCTTCCCCCTAACCCCCGAAGCGAGGCCCCCATGAACGCGACGTTCGACGCCTTGATTAAGGCCGGTGGAGACCTGGAAAACGCCGCGCTCAACATGACCGTGGCAACGCCGCGGGAGATGACCCGGCGCGCCGAACAGGTTGAGGTGGCGGTGAAGGCGTGGCGCGAGGCGGCCATGGCCGCCTCGCGCTCACTCGCCGATCAGACCTGAAACCCCGGAGGGCCGGATGGTCGTCACGCTGACCAAACCCGAGGTGAGCCTAATCCTTGAAGCGCTCACCATCGCCGTCGAGGACGCCTCTATCTATCCGATCGGCGAGACAGAGGCTGAGCAGGAAAAGCTTGATCAACAGATCAACGGCGTCGTCGCCGACATCCGCGCGAAGCTCGGCGTATCCCGCCAAGTCTGGAGACAGGCCGATGACGCTCTCTGAGGAATACATGCGTGACGAGGCGTTGAAGGTGCCACAGCCCTGGGACGAGGGCGGCCGCGTCCACAACTGGCGCAACTACATAGGAGCTAGGACGCGCGCGATCTGGGACACCTTCACCGACGAACAGAAGATCGCGCTCGCGATAGATGCAGACGACCTCGCTGGCCAAGAAAGATGGGACTGAGTTCCACAACCCCCGACAGAAAGGCGCTAGACAGTTTATGCCGCAGGGACGTGTCGCACGCGTCGCCCCCTTGGCCAAAGTTCAAGGCGCTGCTCGGAGCAGAGGTGCCGGTTTGAGCCCGGCAGGAAGGGTCTGGGTAGCCCCCAGCCTGCGGCCCCAGTTTCCCCCTAACCCCGATCTAGCGAGCGCCCATGATCCTCGCCTCCGCCATCGTCGCCCTGCTCGGCGCCGCGTTGTTCCGCCTGCGCGGGAGCGCCGCCTTCGCGCGCTGGACCGGGCGCGGTAAGACTACAGCGGACGCTGCATTCGCCATCGTCCTAGCCGTCTTTGCATGGGCGTCATCCGAAGCGGTCGGCGACGCGCGGGTTGACTGGTGGGAGACAGCGATCGTCGCGGCCGCGCTGTGGTTCGGCGGCCGGCTCGGCTGGTGGGATAGCCTAGACTTGGGGAGAGTAGAAGGAACCTTCTGGCGCGATTTCCTTGCCCATTCTGCCCGCGGCGCACTCTGGACGGCGCCTGCCGCCATCGCCGTCCTCGTCCTTGGCCTAGGGCCTGCCGTGCTGCTACTGTTGGCCGGCGCCTCAGCCGGCGTGGCTTACGAGATCGGCTGGCGCATCCCGTCCACCGTTCCCGGCCTGCGGCAAGGCACCGAGATCGGCGAGGCGCTGTTCGGCGGCGCGATCGGCCTCGCCCTCGGCGGCGCCGTCCTCGCCTAGCGCCGCTCTATCGTGCCGGTCCTGCGGCCCTGCGCGTCGTAGGTCCGCCACGCCCCGACGCTGCCGCGCTCCGCCGTGCCCGTGCGTCGGCCACGCGCGTCGTAGGACCGCAGCGTCCCGTCGCTGCCGCGCTCGATCGTGCCGGTGCGACGGCCCTGGGCGTCGTAGCTGCGCAACCTTTCGCCCGGCTTCTGCGCCAGCGCAGGCCCGGCCAGCATGACCAGCGCCGCCGCCAGCATCATCATCCGCCGCATCGCCATCTCCTCACCGACCAAGGCTCATCCCCTGCGATCTACCGGCCGATCGCGGCGGCGGCATGGCGGCGTGGCTGTCCTCGCGCGCCCGTGCCGCCCGCTCCTGCCGATCGGCCATCTTCGCATCCCAAGCGTCCACGGCCACCAGAACGCGTTCCTCGGCCCGCTCCTCGATCCGCGCCAGCCCGTTGTCAGTCAGCCCCGCGCGCGCGATGCGATGCACCGGGTCAACCGATGCTCCCTGAGCCATCCGACCCAATTCCGCCGCCACCACCATCTCGACCGCCTCGCTGAAGTCCATCTTGCCGCGGACAACCTCCAGCCCCGCCCGCAGCGCCACACGATCAATCGGTTGGCGGGGCGGGGATTCCGAAGGTCGATCTACCCCCTCTAGCGTCTGCCCCTGCCGGTCCAGGCGCTCTGCCAGTCCTTCCAGCGCCGCCCGCGCCTGCGCCAGCTCCCGCCGCTCCGGCAGCACCGTCGGCGGCAGGCCCACCGACAGCCGCGCCTCGAACCGCGCCACCGCCGCCCGCACCGTCCGCTCCGCGCCCTGCCGCAGTTCCGCCGCCCGTTCAACGAAGCCGAGCGCCGAGCCCTTGCGCGCCTCTCGGCCGAGGTTGCGCGCGATGTTCGCCCACACATCCTCGGCCGAGATCGGCTTGCCCGCGTCCGTCAGCAGCCGCCGCTGCGCGACATCCTTACGCTCGGCGCCGTCGCTCGTGACCAGCCACGCCCGCACCCGATGCCGGCTCTCGGCCACATACGCCTTGCCCTGCGACATGCCCCGGCTGCCGCTGACCAGCGCGTCGATGTGTTCGGTGCTCGTCATCCCCTGCGCGGCATCAATCGTCAGTACATCCCCCGGCGCCAGCCTGATCCGGCCCGTCGCTTTGTCCGCCAGCGCGTCCCATCCGACGAAGGCGCTCCGCCCCGCCGCCGTCCGCAGCAGCAGTCCCCGTTCCTTGTCGATCCCCTCGACGGTCACCACCGAGCCGTTGACGCCCGCCAACACGCGCTTGGTCCCGTCCTGCCCCCACGTCCGACCGAACAGCCGCACGCGGTCGCCGATCCCGACCGGCATCGCGTATTCCGCGCCGGCCTGATCGACCGCCTTGAGCGTGCCCAAGGTCGGCCCGACCTCGCC